>Ga0181528_10002547_pt1 | contig 11233 bp, 6 predicted proteins | sample PEATcosm2014_Bin_47_FD_119742 | JGI IMG/M metagenome (GOLD analysis project Ga0181528, IMG submission 119742) | Peatland microbial communities from MTU Mesocosm Facility, Houghton, MI, USA - PEATcosm2014_Bin10_10_metaG | ecosystem: Environmental > Terrestrial > Soil > Wetlands > Peat | place... | reverse complement strand
GGTGTCGGACGAGATCAAGAAGAATAACATTTCGACGGGATATTACGAATCGGGCCACATGGTGTACATCGATTCGACGGCGGCGGCGAAATATCATGCGGACCTGGTGAAATTCGTGGAGGGCGCGATGCCACAATAGTCACTTGTGGCGCGCAGAAGCAGTGTCCGTTTAATCTCCGGCCCAAACTCCTGCAGGAGATTGAACGGGTAGCAAGACAAACAGGCCGTAGGTTGGCAGCGCCCACAACGCTGGAAGGAGGAATTCGATCGCGAGCGCGGCCATCAAGGGTCACCATCGCACGGAAAGATGGCCGCCCTCGATCGATCGCCTTTGGTTAGGAACCGGGCAAGTTTGGAAAGGCGCTAAGATGCAGGAAGGTAGAAGGATTGCCAGAAAATGCTGAACGGGCGAAAGGCGCGCTCCCTGTTTGCCGCGGCTCAGTGAGTTAATGAGCCGCGCGCGCGAGCAAGCGGTTTCCGTGAATTTTGCAAGTTCCTCGGTAGTGGGGCCATGAAACTGGGAATCGATTTCGGTACCACGCGGATCGTGGTTGCGGCGGCCGATCGCGGAAACTATCCGCTGGCTGGTTTTGAATCGCCCGACGGGCAAATGCGGGAATGGTTCCCGCCGCTGGTGGCGGTACGCGGCAACGAGCGCCGTTTCGGCTGGAACGCCTGGGCGGTACAGGGCGATCGCGAGTGGACGGTAATGCGCTCGCTGAAGAGGCTGTTGCGGCGAGCCGGCCCTACGACTCAGGTGGACGTCGGCGGTTGCAATATGTCCGTGATGGAACTGGCAATCGAACTGCTGTCGGGGCTCCGCCAGCAGTTGCGCCAGGCTTCCAACTTATCGCTCGAACGCGCCGAGCCGCTGGAGGCGATGATCGGCGTGCCAGCCAATGCCAACAGCAACCAGCGCTTCCTGACGGCGGAGGCCTTTCGCGCGGCCGGCTTCCAGGTGCTCGGTATGCTCAACGAGCCCTCGGCGGCGAGTGTGGAGTTCGGCCACCGCGAACGGGCGCAGCACAAGGCCCACCCGCGGGCTTCGCTGCTGGTGTATGACCTCGGCGGCGGCACATTCGACGCGTCTCTGGTCGAAATGGAAGACGACGGCCACACTGTGTCGGCAAGCGCCGGCATCTCCGATGTGGGCGGCGACGACTTCGACGAAATCCTGGCAGGCATGGCGCTGGAGGCGGCCGATCGCGCCGATGAACGCGAATCCCTATCCGATGCCGAGTCTTTCCGTCTGTTGGAAGAGTGCCGCGAACGCAAGGAGTCGCTCAATCCCAATACGCGCAGAATTGTGGTGGACCTGGAGCGCGTACGCGAGGGGTGGGGTGAGGTTTCGATCGCCGTGGCGCCTTTCTACGAGCGCTGCCGTCCGCTGGTGGAACGCACCGCGCAGGTAGTGGAGGAATTGCTTGCGACGCGCTCCGGCCGGCCGCTCGAAACGCTTTATGTCACCGGCGGCGGCTCCGAGCTTCCGGCGGTGGCGCGGGTGCTCAAAGAGAGCTTCGGGCGGTCTGTGCGACGATCCGCCTACATGCGCTCGGCTACCGCGATCGGCCTGGCCATCAGCGCCGACGCCAACTCTGGCTATGTACTGCGCGACCGTTTTGCGCGTCACTTCGGCGTGTGGCGTGAGACCGACCACGGGAGCGGCGTGGCATTCGATCTGCTATTTCCCCGCGGGCTGGAATTGCCGCGCCGCGGCGCGCCTCCGTTGCGTGTGGTGCGTTCCTATCGCCCCGTGCACAACATCGGCCACTTTCGTTATGTGGAGGCGGCGCGCATCGGCGAGGATGGCCAGCCCTCGGGTGACGTGACGTTGTGGGACGACATCCAGTTTCCGTTCGACCCGGCGTTGCGCGGAGCCGCCGATTTGACGCTGGTCGACGTGAGCCGCAAGAGCGAAGAGGACGGCTGCGAGGTGGAAGAGGAATACTCGTGCGATGCCAGCGGCGTCGTCAAGGTGACCATATGCAACCGCTCGGCTGCGTACCGCCGGGAATATATGCTCGGCCGCTGGTCGAACTCGGGGACGCGAGCGAGTGAGGCAACGGCAGTCAGGCGCGGCTGGGGACAGCGGCACCGGTAGAGGGTGTACAGGTACTGGGGCACCATCTCGCGCCAGTAGCGGGCACGGTGGGCCTCGCCGGGCCAGATGGCCAAACGGTGGGACACCCCTTGCCGGCGAGGGCCTGGCTCAACACGCTAACGGATTCGAATCATCAGTGCCCGAAAAATGACCCGAAACGACAGACGAATCTATGAAGAAGCGCAGCGGTAAGATAGACGACGAGTTACGCCCCGAATACGATCTTCGCCAATTGCCCAAAGGCGGAGCGCGCGGCAAGTACGCGAAACGCTACCGCGCTGGCACAAACCTCGTTCTACTGGATCCCGACATTCGGAAGGCTTTTCGCAACGAGGAAGCAGTTAACGAAGCCCTTCGCCTGGCGCTGCAACTGCGCAGGACGGCTTCGGGCGGCCGAGCCCGATAACCAGGTGCTCGTCACGACAGGTAGCGCTGTAAATCGTCGGTGCGGAAGCAGTGCGCGAAGGCCGTCTCGCGATCGATACGCCCGGCGCGCACCAGTTCCACCAGCGATTGCTCCATCGTCATCATCCCGTCGGCCTTGCCGACCGAAAGCGACGAGCGGAGTTGATGATCGTCGCCTTTGCGGATGAGCGCGCGCACGGCGTCGGTGGCGATCATGATTTCGACCGCCGGCCAGCGCGTTATGCCGTCGACCCCGGGCACGAGCTGCTGCGCGATCACGGCCAATAGCGCAAGCGACACCTGCTGGCGGATCTGCGGCTGGTTGGACGAAGGGAAGGTATCGAGTATGCGCGACACCGATTGAATGGTGTCGTTGGTGTGGAGCGTGGAGAGTACCAGGTGGCCGGTTTCCGCGGCGGTGAGCGCGGTCGCCATGGTTTCGGCATCGCGCATTTCACCCACCAGGATGACATCGGGCGATTGCCGCATGATACTGCGCAGCGTCACGGCGAAATCGGGCGTGTCGCGCCCCACTTCGATCTGCTCGATCACGGCGCTGCGGTTGGTGTGCTGGTACTCCACCGGGTCTTCGATGGTCACCACGTGGGCCGCGCGCCGGGTGTTGACGATGTCGATGAGCGCGGCGAGAGTGGAACTCTTTCCGCACCCCGTGGGACCGGTGAGCAGCACCATGCCCTGCCGTTTATCGGCGAGCTTCGCGAGGTGCGCCGGCAGGTGCAACGATTCGAGGGTCGGGATCTTCGAGGGCAGCAGACGGATGCAGGCCGCCAGCGTGCCGCGCTGGTGGTGTATGTTGACGCGGAAACGGCCCAGATTTTCGCGGTAGAAACCGAAGTCGACGGTCTTGTTGCGGTGCAGTTCCTCGGCTTGATGCGTCTCGAGCAGCGGCAGCACGAGGCTGCGGACATCTTCCGAATCGAGCGGAGCGCCGGGCACCGTGGCCAGGTTCCCGGTGACGCGCAGCATGACCGGTGCGCCGGCCACCAGCAGAATGTCGGAGGCATTTCGGCCGGCCGCCTGTTGCAGGACTTTGTCGAGCGAAGCGGTACTCTGCGGTGTCCGCAATGCGCCGGGAGCCGATTTCTGGCTGGGCGCGGCGCGGTTCAACTCGGCGACTATTTTGGAAAGCTCGCTATCGTATTCGCCCATGCGGTCAATTCGATCTTAGCGCGCGGCGAGCTTGGCTCGCCTGGACAAGCTGATGAAGCATGTCCCACGGGGCGGCAAAGGCGCAACCAAAAGAATATTCATCACAGAGCCACGGAGGCACTGAGAAAACAAGGTCAAAAGCAAAACCGGAGCACACGGAGGTGGCCACGGGGTCCGGACGGCTTAGGAGTCCTGGCAGCTTTCGGTTCGAGACAATCGTAATCTTGGCAGCCCGCGAAGTTCTCCAACATTAGTACTCCAAGAAGTTGACGCGCGGCACGCGGAATGCGTTTACCTACAGAATCCGATGAGCTTCCACCAGCCGATTCCCACGCCGAGCCAGATTGCCAGGTCGGCCAGCGATATCAGGAAACCGATGCGCCACCATTCCGACTGCCGCAGATACCCGGCGCTGAAGAAGACGGGCGCCGACCCGGTGCCGTAATGCGTGATGCCGGCGTTGAGGCTCGAGAGGTAGGCGAGCGGCAGCGCAGCGAGCAGAGGTGGGACGCCTGCCGCAAGGGCGGCGGCCAGGAAGCTGGCGTATAACGCCGTGGTCTGCGCCGTCAGGCTGGCGAAGATGTAGTGCAGATAGAAATACGAGACCGCCAGAGCCAGCAACACCAGCATCCACGGCCAGCCGCTCATAAGGCCGAACAGCTTCGCCGAGAGGATCTTGATGACGCCGGTTTCGTTGAGCGCGTCCGACATCATGAGCAGCGGAGCGAACCAGATGAGGGCGTCCCAGGCGCGGCGTTCGGCCAGCAGGTCGTCCCAACTCAACACGCCGGTCAGCAGAATCGCCGCGAGGCCGGCGAACGCTACGAACGTGTTCGAAACCCCGTGCCAGTTGGAGGTCACCCAACCGGCCATTACTGCGAGCATGATGGCGATCAGCCACTTCTCTTGGCGCCGCAGCGGGCCCATCTGGTGGAGTTCCAGGCGCGCATGTTCCCGCGCCGGATGCATGTCCTGAAGCTCCGGGTTGACGAGGCGGAATAACAGCCACGGCACTACGGCCAGCGTCAGAAATCCGGGCACCGAAGCGCCGGCGAACCAGCGCATCCAGGTGAGCTCGACGTGTCCGACGCGCATGGCGAACTCAGCGATCAGCGGATTCGCCGCCATGCTGGTGAGGAACATCGCCGAGGCGGCGTAGCAGGTGTGGAACGAAGTCAGGATGAGATATTTGCCGGCGCGGTTGGCTGTGGGGCCAGGCTCCGATCCGAGCGCGCCCGCCACGCTGCGCGTTACCGGGAAGATGACGCTGCCGCCGCGGGCGGTGTCGGAAGGAATGAACGGCGCGAGCACCAGATCGGCCGCGGCCAATGAGTATCCCAGACTGAGCGGGCTGCGCGCGAAGCGCCGCACGAAGAGATATCCGATGCGCTGGCCGAGGCCGGTGACGGTAAATGCGCGGCCGAAGAGGAACGCCAGAAAGATCAGCCAGACGGTGATGTTGCTGAAGCCGGAGAGCACTTTCGCCGGCGGGAGCGTTCCGGTGAGGGCGAGCAGCGTCATGGATACCACCACGCTCGCGCCCATCGGCAATGGCTGCGCCACCAGCGCCACGATGGTCGCCGCGAAGATGGCCAGCAGATGGCGCTGCATCACGATTAGACCGGGCAGCGGGAGGAGATAGAGGAGCAGTCCGGGCGTGAGTACGGCGGCCCAACGCCACCAGCCGGCCAGGCGGCGATCGAACGAGGGTGCGGGATCGGCCATTTCTTCGAGGATACTCAAGCCGGGAACGCGGGGGCGGATTATCATGAAGCGATGACCAAGAAACGGCTGGGCAATAGCGATATGGAACTGACGCCGATCGGCGTAGGCGCGTGGGCCATGGGGGGCGGCGGATGGAAATTCGGTTGGGGACCGCAGGATGACGCGGCGTCGGTGGCGGCGATTCACGCGGCGCTCGACCGCGGCATCAACTGGATCGATACCGCGGCGGTCTACGGCCTGGGCCACTCCGAGGAAGTCGTGGCGCGGGCGCTGGAAGGGCGCGGCAATCGACCCTACGTGTTCACCAAGTGCGAGCGGGTGTGGAATGACAAGGGCGAGATAACGGGATCGCTGAAGGCCGATTCGATTCGCCGCGAGTGCGAGGCCAGCCTGCGGCGGCTGAATGTGGACATCATCGACCTCTACCAGATTCACTGGCCGCAGCCCGATGAAGATGTCGAAGAGGCCTGGGGTTGTCTAGCAAAGCTGAAGCAAGAGGGCAAAGTTCGCTGGACGGGTGTTTCCAATTTCAATGCGCAGCAAATGGAGCGATGCCGGACGATCGCGCCAATTACTTCTTTACAGCCGCCGTACTCGGCGATTTCGCCCGAGGTCGCAAACGAGACGCTGCCCTATTGCGCGCGGCACGGGATCGGCGCGATTGTGTATTCGCCCATGAAATCGGGGCTGCTGACGGGCAGCATGACGAAGGAGCGCGTGGCAGCTTTTCCCTCGGACGACTTCCGGCGCAATGCGCTGGCGTTCCAGGAACCGCATTTGTCGAAGAATCTCAAGCTCGCCGATTTGATAAAGACTATTGGAGAGCGCCACGGCGTTGCGGCGGGGGTGGTGGCGATCGCGTGGACGCTGAATAATCCGGCGGTCACTGCGGCCATCGTGGGAATGCGGTCGCCGAAGCAGGTCGAAGGTGTGATCGGCGCGCTGGAGTTCCGTTTGAGCGCGGAGGAGATTGCGGAGATTGAAGCTTGGCGAAGTCAATAAGGAAGGCACAGACTTGAGCAGCGAGATGCCTCCTCGATCCCACCGAACCTGCGGGGACGACCTCAGGAGGTCAGAGTCTCGACCAGCAGGCACGAGTGCCTACGCCACGGGCCGCGCGGATTTAGTGCACCGCCAAGGTCACGCCGTCCTGGCTCGTCACCCCGCCAATCGTGACATGCACCGGCACGGCATTGCCCGCCTGCACGTTGGCCGACATCTGGGCGTTAATCTGTAACACCCCGGCCAGATACCCCGGCGCGGCCCCGGCGTATTGCACCGTGGCCGGCAACCCGCCGATATCCACCGATACCGGCGCCAGCGGCGTGGGATAGACTCCCACCGCCGGCCGTCCATCCACGCCCGGAGGATCGGTCAGTCCCTCGCCCGTCGCCCACAGCACCACAACCGAGCCGGCGGCCGCCGGATTCGATACCGAGTTGATACTCTGATCCTGATTCAGGATCGATCCCTGTCCCGTCCCGCTGGCGTTTGCCGTGAACAGCCCGGGGGCGGCCGCCGTGATTGGCACCACCAGCGGATCGCTGAGGGCGCCCTGATATTCCACTTGCACGTGCGTGGCCGGGTTGATGGCGCCGAAGTACGGCACCACCGCCGAGCACTGCGTCGCCGAAACGTAGACCAGCGGCGCTGGAATGCCATCGAACAGAATCTGCACATTCGCCAACGACGTGCTCACCATGCCGTTGCTATTGAGCGTCAGACCGGCCATGGCCGACGGCCCCAGGCCTGTGCCCCAAACATCCACGATTTGTCCTGGCGAAATCGCGCTCCCGTACGACGCCGCATTGGTCACCGCCCGCACCACCGGCTTCGGCACAGGCAAAGTGGCCGGCGGAATCACCAGCAGCGTAATGGAGTTGGCCGGAAACACCGTGGCCAGTGCATTGGCCGCCACCGGCACATCCGGCTGCGCGACAATCGCGTTAAGATTCGCGCCGCTGTATTGCCAGACGTGCGCCGCGGAACCGGCGGAAAAGTTCGCCAGGTTCAGCGTGGTGCTGAGATCGTTGCCGGTCTTGTTGATGACGATGGCCGTGAGGTTCAGGTCCGAACGCAACGCGCCATAGACCGAGAGGCTGCTGCGGTCGGCGCTCACCGCCTGGACGCTCGTCTCGCCGAACGCCCCGCCCATGCCGTCGTAATTGCGGAACATCTGAAACGCCAGCGCCACCGGATCGGTAGAAACAGGAGGGCCCCACAACATCGCCATGTCCAACCCCTGCCAGCCGAAAATCCCGAGGATTTCGGCCTGCGTGAGGGCCCCGTTCAAAGTCCCCTGTCCCGTCCAGTTGTATTCCGAAATGGCGACCTTCGTGCCGGGATAATTCTGCGCCACAATCTGCTGCAGGCGCGGAATCAGCATGGGCGCCACCGGCGCGCCGTTATTGGTAGTATCGACGATCCAGTAATCGCCGCTCACAATGTAGGTGGGATCCCAGAATTCGCGCGTGGAATCGAGCCGCAGCGCGTCCAGCGCAGGGGTCTCCGTCCCGCCGAGCGCGCTCGGCTGGTAATAGGCATGCACGTCCAGGTAGTCGAGCAGACGCGTGCCATGCTGTTGCTCGTACTGCTGCATCTGCTGCAAATACCAGGAGAGGAACGGTACGCCGTTATGCGCGTTGCGGTCGATGGGATTGGAATAATATTGCCCGGCCGGCGAACTCCAGCCCGCCACGATGTCCTTCTTCGAGAAGAACAGCGACGCCCAGTTATCGGCCACTGGTCCGGTGACCAGCGCCGTCGGATCGGCTGCCTTGATGGCCGCCGCGTAGGTCGTGTCGAGCGCCAGATTCTCGTCGTAGGTATACGGGTTGGGATGAATGTCCCTGTGAGTGCTGTCCCACCAGATCGGCTCGTTGTCGAGACTCCAGATGGCCACGCCGCCCTGACTGCCCTTGCCGTATCGCGACATCAGGTACTGCACCCATTGCGTCTGGAAGTTCTGGTCGTATTGGGCGTAGTCGTCGTTGGGATTGTTCACGATGTAGGTGGGGTTCGATGGCGACAGGCCGTCGTTCACATCGGGCGTTCCGCAGGCGGGCGTGTACACAATGCCGTCCCCGCAAGTCATGGGGTGATCTTGATAGTAAGGATCGATCTTGCATTGGTTGGGGTACTTCGCCTCGTTGAAACTGCACATCTGCTGGCGCGCGTTGGGCAGCCAGCCGAGAATCGGCATGGTGGCCAGAATCTTCCCGCCGGTGGTCCTTACCTGATCGGCAAAAGCGTTGAACGTGCCGCCGGCCGGTAATTTCGACGGGTCCGCGACCGTCCCGGGCAAAACTTCATAAAACCAGTCGCTGTCGTTGTTAAAGACATCGAGCTGCCAGTTGTAATCGCTGGCATTGTCGCCGCCGCAGCGGCGCACTGTAGGCCGCAGCACGGCCGAGCCCGGGGCCGTCGGCTGGGCTGTATTGATCGGGCAGAGGACATTCCAATAGCCGCTGATGCCGTAAATATCAGGCGAAATGGCGTGCTGTCCCGCGTTCGCGTCGATGGATAAAGCCGGTCCCGCCTGCTGTGCCACAGCGGCGAAGGCCGTCAGGCAAACCGCCCACATTGCGGTGTGAATTCTCATAACGACACTATGTTAGAACTTCTGGTTGTCGTCGGCTAGCCGGACCCCTTGGCGCCGGCCCTCGTACCCAGGCCGTCGCCCGCCAGCCAGACTCATTTTTGTCCGCGTTGATCCGCACTGCCAAGGCTCGAGATCTCCCGCGATGCAGAGATTTTCGGGCAACTCCATTCCGTTCGGTTTGGTTGCAGCTATTCGCGCGACGATTTTTCCGAACCGAAGCTAAGAGGGCGCCGAGACCTTCGGGACTCAGCGTCTCGGTGGCCTCCGCCACCTCCGTGTGCTCCCGCTTTGCCTTTGAATTTGTTTCTCAGTGCCTCCCCGGCTCTGTGGTGATTCTTTTTGGTTGCGGCTATGCCGCGGTGTGCTTATCCCCGGCCAACTGACGTTCCGGAAACCTCGCGTTTAACCCGTTAAGCTATCGTTATCGCTTTGCCAAAGCTTCGTAACGCGCCAGGCTGGATTGCAGCGAGCCCGCCAGTTCAGCGTTGCGCTGCTGGTTGGCCAAGTCGAGAGCCTTCCGCGCCATGGCGGCCGCGTCCTGGTACCGGCCTGTCTCGGCGTACATCGCCGCCAGCATGTCGAGAATCGCCGGCTCCCGCATGGCCGTCAGGCTCGCCGCCTGCTCGAACTGCGCGGCGGCATCCGCGAACCGCCCCTTGGCGGCCAGGACGCGGCCGAAGTTGTAGCGATATTCCACCGACTGGGGCGCCATCTCCACGGCTTTCGCGATGTGTTCGAGGGCTTCATCGACCACGCCGGCGCGGGCCAGCGCGGCCCCCAGGTTGTTCTGCCCGTCGGCAAATTTGGGCTCGAGAGAAACGCCTCTCCGCAGATGATCCAGCGCTTCCTCGGTACGCCCCTTCTCCGACAGCGCGGCGCCCAAATTGCAATGTGCGCGGCCGTTGTCGGGATTCAGCTCCACCGCCTTTTGAAACTCCGCCAGGGCTTCGTCGATCCGGCCCTGCTGAGCCAGCAGACTGCCCAGATTGTTGTGCGCCTGGGAACTCTGGCCGTTCAGTTCCAGCGATCTCCGGTATTCGGCCAGCGCGTCTTCCGGATGTCCGGTTTCTTCGAGCGCCGCGCCGAGATTGTTATGTGCCCGCGGATCGTCGGGGTTGAGTTCCACCGCCTTCCTCCAGGCCGGCACGGCCTGCTCGAATTGATGCTTCTCTGACAGGTCTGCCGCGGTGTTGAACTCTTTGTAGAAATCGGTGGCAGGCGCATCGATCCGGTCCAGGCCCTCCGGCCCGACATTCATGAACTCGGGAATATTCACCGCGCGGTTGGCATCGGTGGCGTTATCGATGGGAATCGCCGGACTGCTGTTGCCATCCGCGTCGATGTGCGTCAGGTACAGGCGCGTGTAGGGCGTGGGAGTCTTGGAAGAAAACACCAGCCAGCGCCCGTTGGGCGAGAAACTGTGCCACGAGTTCATGGTTTTCAGATTGCTACGCAACGGCCGCGGTTCCCCGCCGGTGGAAGGCACGATATACAGTTTGCTGTCCGGCCGCATGAGCAGCCCGTTCTGGTTTTGCACCCACACAATCCACTTGCCGTCGGGCGAAACCTTCGGGAAATTGTTGCTCATCCCGTTTTCCGACGCCCCCACGATTCGTTCCGCTTTGCCGCCCTTGCCGCCGTTGAACGGAATACGATACAGGTCGTATTGGATCTGCGTCTCGTTGGGGTCGTTGGCAAAGCGCGCCGCCGGCTGGCCGGGCGGATACGGATCGCGCGCTTTGGCCTTGGCGAATACGATGAAGCTTTGGTCAGGACTCCAGAAAGCGCAGGTTTGCACATACTCGGGATCGTCGGCGCCGGGGAGAGGTTGCAATGTCTGGGTCGCCTTGCTGTACCACGCCAATACGCCGCGGGTCGGATAGAACACCTGGCCGAACCCCCAGAAATCATAGAGGCCCTGGTAGATGCGGTCGGTGACGCGCTGCCCTTTGGTGCCCGGAACTTCGATGGAAGTGATCACGTACTGTCCGTCGGGAGAAACCTGGGACATGAAACCGAACCGCTTGGGCGATCCCTGGTCGGTGTACGCGCTCCACCGAATCACGTAGTCGTTGCTGATGGTGCTGACCTTCTTGAGTGGAATCAGGGCGTACAGCCCCTTGTCGTTCTGCGGCCCGTCCACATCGATGCCCAGCGTTTTGCCGTCGCGGGAAACGGAATGACAGTTGGCGCAGGTAGGCAGGCCCTCCATCACGGTTTTGCTGCTCGTC
>Ga0181528_10002546_pt1 | contig 11233 bp, 10 predicted proteins | sample PEATcosm2014_Bin_47_FD_119742 | JGI IMG/M metagenome (GOLD analysis project Ga0181528, IMG submission 119742) | Peatland microbial communities from MTU Mesocosm Facility, Houghton, MI, USA - PEATcosm2014_Bin10_10_metaG | ecosystem: Environmental > Terrestrial > Soil > Wetlands > Peat | place... | reverse complement strand
GTGTGGACTGTGTTCAACCTTCTTTTGCCATTTGAGTTTTCTCTTCGCCATTGCTTGTTTGGAAATACCGTGCTCCTTTCCCAATTCATCAAGCGACATGACTCGCCCCACGAGCATCCAAAAGTCACGAAAGTCCTCTCCGAGTGCCTCGCGAAGTGCGTCAATCACCCATTCCGCTTCACGCCATTCGCCGCTATCGAATTGCTCTACCGCCGGGTGATTCGGCGAATTGACATCGTCCATGCCACTCGCAATGTGTTCCGAAATCTGCATTATCCGTGCTGCATTTTTTCGATTTGTGCCTAACTCACGTGCCACTTCATTGGCGTGGAGTGCTTTGTCACCAGCGCCTCGTTGCAATTTGCGAAAACGAATAACAAGTCGCAGGTCGGCGTCAGGGTACGGAACTCGATTGGACACCGCAGCGAGCACCATCTTTTCGATCCAGTAATTGGCGTACGTGGAAAATCGGAGTCCTCGCGAGGAATCAAAGCGACGAAGTGCGTTCACCAGACCTTCAAGTCCCGCTGCTTCCAATTCATCTTGGTCAAAGGGAAGTCCAAGTTCGTTTACTCTTTTTTTGACAATGGCACACGTGGAAGAAAGCAGGTGCTCTTCGGCTCTTCGCCCACTGCGAACCAGCAGACGCAGTGTGTTGACGTCTTCATCTGATGATGTCTCGATGCTGGCCAACGCATCACTTGCCCTTCGACCTTTTTCAATATCGTGCAGCAGCGCAGCCTCTTCTTCTTTTGAAAGTGTCGCCATGATGGTCACGTTGCCAACGGCCCGTGATCGTCGGTGCTGGACGCTACTCACGACTCACTAACGGTTTCGAGGCTTTGCAGCCATTCGCGTAGTTCGTTCTCCGCAGTTTCAGAATCGTCACTATCGAGCTTTTCCAATCGATCACGAACATCTCGGATAGTTGTCATCACACGCTCGGCCGAGGACTCGCCACTTCGTAACTCCCTTTCAAGATCAAGCAGGGCGCTTCTGGAGGCCGAACGGACCAATTGAGCAGTCACGTCGGAGATGTACTGCGATTCGTTAGAGAGTTCGAGAGGCTCCTGCGTCGCGAGTTGCTGTAATAATTCAGCGGCTTCGGAGTCGCCTCGAGTCTGCAATTCATTGGCGGCTTGCGAGACAGACTCATTTAGGAGAAGAGCCTCAAAGGCTTCTCGCTGCACCGTGTCCACAAAATATTCAGGCACGAGTCGAGCTAGTGCCAGAGTTCGAAAATCGATCGTGAGTTTCAGTGCCGCCACGCCAGGTCGTGAGAGCGCGTCACGCTGTGCTGGCGAGACGCGGGCCGACTCTGGCGAGGAGACTTCAGAACGTGGGCCTCGTCGAAGGGCCTCGGCAACTCGAGGACGAAGTACGGCGGAATCGAGTTTCAGCGTGTCCGCGACGTTCATGACGTATTGATCACGTACTAAGTCACTCGGGTGTTCGCTGATAACCGCTACGGCGAGTTCCGCCGCGCGAGCTCTTCCTTCTGGAGTTGCGAGGTTCGCCGCGTCAAGAACTCGGCTTAATCGGAATTCAAGAAAAGGCACGGCCCGAGTAATCGCTTCACGCAGGGCTTCGGGGTCACGCTGGGCAAGCTCGGCCGGATCAGTTCCCTTCGGCAACTTCGCCACCGCTACATCGATCTCGTACTGCTTTTCCCACTGGTACACCGAAGCGGCGGCGCTCTGTCCTGCTTGGTCGGCGTCGTAGGCCAAGACAATTCTCTTGGCAAAATTCTTCATCGTGCGAAAGTGATCTTCACCGAGAGCCGTGCCGCAGGTAGCCACCGCGCGGGGCATGCCTGCCACAAAAAAAGCAATGACGTCGGTGTATCCCTCGCAGACAATGATCTCGTCGGTCTTGACGATATTTTCTTTCGCCCAGTTAAGGGCGTAGAGCGTTCGCCGCTTTGAATAAATTGCCGTCTCCGACGAGTTCTTATATTTTGGTTCAATGCGACCATCGCCTCGAGCGTTGGCTGGTGCGCCCGGAAGTATGCGGCCACCCACGGCAATTGCCCGACCGGACACGTCGTAGATCGGAAAGACAATTCTGGCCCGCAGAAAGTCTTGTTTACGACCTCGACTGTTGGTGAAACCCAGTCCCGTACCAGTAAGCACCTTGTCGCTCATTGGTACTGCCTTCATCAGGGCGTCCCAGTCGTCGGGCGCCCAACCAAGACGAAATTGACGAGCGACGTCCCCGTTAATACCTCGCGACTTCAAATACTCGCGCGCAGGTCGCGCGTTTGGGCTTTCTAGCAATTGTTGGTGGTAATACTCGATGGCCCGTTCCATCGCCGACAAAAATTCGTGTCGGTCCTTCATCGCGGGTCCCGCGTTGGCGTCTTCATGCAGCGTGATGTTGGCTCGGTCGGCAAGTAAACGCACGGCGTCCATGAAATCGAGGTGCTGAGTTTCTCGAACGAACGTTATGGCGTCACCACTAGCTCGACACCCGAAGCAGTAGTAAACACCTTCTTCGGCGTTTACAGAAAACGACGCGGTCTGTTCACCGTGAAAAGGGCAAAGTCCGGTCCAGCGCCGTCCGGTCTTCTTGAGGGCTACTTGCTCGCCAATGAGAGCGACAATGTCCGTCGCCGCCCGAACTTGGGCAATCTCACCTTCCGCCAATGCCATAAATAGAAAGTACCCTCTGACCCTGAGCAAGCAACCGTAGTTCCTGCCACATTCTCTAAACTGCTCCAATGACTGATTTCGCCGTTGAATGTGACAACATCGTTCGCACCTTTCGAGTCGGCGAAGTCCGAGCTCTCGATGGCGTTTCACTTCGAGTGCCCAAAGGCCAAGTTTTTGGTCTGTTGGGTCCCAACGGTTCAGGAAAAACAACGATGGTCCGTATTCTTTCGACGATTTTGAAACCCAACAGCGGCACCGCCAAAGTAATGGGATTCGACGTCGTCAAAGATGCAGAAAACGTTCGAAAGACCATTGGTATGGCCGGTCAGTACGCCACGGTCGACGAGAATCTGACCGGGTTCGAAAATATCGTGATGATCGGTCGTCTCACCCACCTGACCAAAAAAGTGGCTCAACGTCGAGCGAGCGAACTTTTGGAACAGTTTGGACTCACTGACGCGGGGAATCGGTCAGTGAAGACCTACTCCGGAGGCATGCGTCGTCGCCTGGACTTAGGCGCTTCGCTCGTCTCGCAACCACCATTGCTCTTCCTTGACGAACCGACAACAGGACTCGACCCCCAAAGCCGCCAAGACCTCTGGGCCGTAATTGAGCAATTGATTGAAGGCGGCACTACGGTGCTTTTAACTACTCAGTATCTCGAAGAAGCCGATCGCCTAGCTTCCCAGCTAGTTGTACTTGATCACGGAAAAATCATTGCTGAAGGAACACCGGCGGAACTGAAGGCACAACTGGGAACTACAGTCCTCGCTCTCACCTTTGAATCCCTCGATGACGCCCTTCAGGGAGGTGAGCTCGTGAAGAGTCTTTCTGATAAACCCCTTCACACCGAGGGTTCCACCGTGGAGTTGACCGTGGACTCCGGCCCGGCGACCGCAGCCGAGGCCATCCGTCGTATCGACGCCGCCACAATCAAGCTCAAGGGGCTCGCACTTCGTGAACCAAGTTTGGATGACGTGTTCTTGAGCTTGACCGGGCACACGACCGAAGTAGGCGACGTCAATCTTGCTGCGTCAACCAGCCAGACGAGTAAAGGGTAATTGTGACCACCGAAAGCTACGTCTCCGAACTTCGCTGGACCATCAGCGATATCGCCACCATTGCTCGACGAAATATCCTGACGCTAATCCGCATTCCCACGTCGCTCGTCTTCGCGATCATTCAGCCCATCATGTTTGTGCTGCTTTTTCGTTACGTCTTCAGTGGGTCAATCAAGATTCCTGCTGGTACCTACGTCAATTATCTCGTACCCGGCATCTTGGTGCAGACAACCATCTTTGGCGCCGTGGGAACGGCGATTGGACTTGCCGAAGATTTACAGCGCGGACTCATTGAACGTTTTCGCGCACTCCCGATGGCGCGCAGTGCCGTACTCGCGGGACGAACGATATCGGATGTTCTTCGAAACATCATGATTGTGGTGGTAATCACTGGTGTGGGATTCGCCGTTGGCTTTCGTCCCCACGGCGGTTTCTTTCCCTATATCGAAGCTTGTCTCATAATGCTGTTGTTCGCCTACTGCCTCTCGTGGGGTTTTGCCTACATTGGCCTTGCCGCTCCCAATTCCGAAACAGCACAGGCTATGACGTTTCCACTTATTTTCCCTTTGACGTTTGCTTCGAGCATCTTTGTCGCAATCAATAACATGCCCGGCTGGTTGCAGGTTTTCGCTCGCAATCAGCCCGTGTCCCAGGCAGCCAACGCGGTGCGAGCATTAATGCTCGGCTATCCCGTTGGTAATTCTGTGTGGGTCACGTTGTTGTGGGCGGCCGGCGTATTGATTCTTTTAGCGCCCTTGGCAACGCGCCGTTACCGTCAAGCCGCCTGAGTCGTCATTGTGGCGCGTTCGACGCAACCGGTGCTGTCGGCGGGCGATTTGAACGAAATTATGCGTGGCGCCTTTCCTGATGCGAATGTTCCCATTGTTGATGCCGTAACCGACAATGGCGTCCAGGTTCGCCAACCCATTAGCGATCGTCACGGTCGACCTGGGGGCACGGTATCAGGCCCAACGATGATGTCACTCGCCGACACGGGTGCCTGGATGGCGATTTTGTCGCGCATTGGACCGGTCGTGCTGGCGGTCACTACCAGCTTGCACATTGACTTTCTTCGAAAGCCTGAACTGAGCGACCTCGTAGCGGATGCACATATTTTGAAACTCGGTTCACGCTTAGCGGTCGTCGACGTAACGCTGCATTCGCTCGATAGCACCGACGTCGTCGCCAAAGCACAGGTGACGTACTCCATACCGCCGGAAAATCTGACCAAATAAATTACGCTGGCGTCATCGCTTCCCAGATGTGGTGCAAGAGATCGTCAATCTTGACTCTGGTTTGCACCGTCGTGTCGCGGTCCCGCACCGTCACGGCTCGGTCCTCCAGCGTGTCAAAGTCCACCGTGATGCACAGTGGCGTTCCGACTTCGTCTTGTCGTCGGTAGCGACGTCCAATGGACTGGGTGACGTCAAAGTCGCACATGAAGTGGGGCTGCAACTTTGAGAGCACTTCTTTCGCCACTCCTTCAAGTTCGGGCTTCTTCGATAGCGGCAACACGGCAATTTGATACGGCGCTAGGCGCCAGTCCAATTGCAGCACCGTACGAGTCTCGCCTTCAACTTCATCTTCGTGATACGCCGACAACAGAAAGGCCATCATCGCCCGTGTCACACCGGCCGCTGGTTCAATGACGTAGGGCGTGTATCGCTCGTTCGTAGCTTGATCGAAGTATTCAAGCTTCTCCCCCGACGCCTTTGTGTGAGCGCCCAGGTCGTAGTCGCCACGATTGGCAATACCCTCGAGTTCATCAAATCCCCAAGGGAACTTGAATTCGATGTCGGTCGTTCCCTTGGAGTAGTGCGACAAGTCCTCGGGAGCGTGCACGTAACGTCGAAGCGACTCTTCAGGGATACCCAAGGCGAGGTACCAGTTAAAGCGCTCTTCGATCCAGTGTTCGTGCCACTGCACGGCGTCCGCCGGAGGAACGAAATATTCCATCTCCATCTGCTCGAATTCGCGCGTGCGGAACACAAAGTTCTGGGGCGTGATTTCGTTTCGGAAACTCTTACCAATTTGGGCAATACCGAAAGGCGGCTTCTTTCGTGACGTTGAAAGAACGTTGGCGAAGTTCACGAACATGCCTTGTGCGGTTTCGGGACGTAAGTATGCGGTCGAACCTTCGCCTTCGACGGGACCGGCGGCGGTCTTGAACATCAGGTTGAAAGCGCGCGGTTCCGTGAAGTCGGTGCCACCACAGTTTGGGCACTTGCCGTCAATCTTGTCTTCGCGCCAGCGCTCGTGACACTTCTTGCAGTCAACGAGCGGATCAGTAAACGTTTCAAGGTGTCCCGAAGCCGCCCACACGGCGGGCGGGCCAAGAATGGCCGCGTCAATTCCCACCACGTCCTCGCGCATTTGCACCATTGAGTGCCACCAAGCGTTCTTGACGTTTCGCAACATCAAAACACCCAACGGGCCGTAGTCGTAAGCCGAGCGAAATCCCCCGTAAATCTCGGCGGACGGGAAGATGAATCCCCGTCGCTTGCAGAGATTTATGACCTTGTCAAGCAGGTCCGAAGTAGTGGTATCGGGGCTGGAACTCATGGCGCAAGGCTACCGGACTAGTTCACGTCGTCAGAAGAGCGAAGCCGCACAATTGCCTGATTCGCCAGTAATCGTCCCGACGTCGTAAGGGTCACCTGGCCTCGCTCGACGTTCACTAAATGGGCAATCTCGTCCAAGGATTCAAACGCCTCCACCGGCACGCCACGTCTCGTGCGAAGAGCCAAGGAGTCTCGTTCGAACGTACGTGTCGCGTCGTCAAGGAATTCTTCACCACCAAGGGGCCGTTCGCCATTTTCGATCATGGCGATGTATCGATCGGGGGTTCGCACGTTCCAAAAACGACGACCATCTAAGTGCGAATGAGCCGCGGAACCAAAACCCACGTAGTTCCCTTGATCCCAGTACACGTGATTATGCCGACACTCGTGACCGGGCTTTGCCCAGTTGGATATCTCTTCCCACTGGTATCCGGCGTCTTCCAGCGTTTTTGCGACGAGCTCATATGCGTCGGCGGTTTCATCCTCGTCGGGGTGGCGCGAGAGGTCTTTACCCAGTGGCGTCGACGGCTCGGGCGTCAATGCGTAGCAACTGATATGCGGTGGTGGATACGCAAGTCCCAACAAGTCAGCCAACGTCCGCTTGACGTCGGACAACGTCTCGGCTCTCGAACCGATAATCAAATCCATATTCCACGTCGCAAAACCCGCTTCGTGCACGGCTTGCGATACTTCTTCGTGCGCCATGATGCCGTGGCGTCTGCCAAGATCGGCGAGCACGGCGGGCTGTGTTGACTGCACGCCAAAACTCATACGCGTGACCCCACCATTCTTGTAGGCCCGCAGTCGCTCTAACGAGGCGTCTTCGGGATTGCACTCGACGGTCACTTCCGCGTCATCGGTGCGAGCAATGGCCTTGAGAATGCGCAGGAGTTGTTCAACCGTTAGACGAGAAGGCGTTCCACCACCAAAGAATATCGACGTTGCCAATGGAAGACCATCGGCTCGTTGCCACGAGATTTCTTGGACCACGGCCTCAACGTACGAGTCCATCAAAAAATCGCGGTCGCTATAGGTGGCAAAGGCACAGTAGTCGCAACGATGCGCACAAAAAGGCACGTGCACGTAGACACCGACTTCCCTTAACGAAGTGCTCACGCGCTTACCGTATTTTTTATCTCGTCGTATCGGGCAAGTGCCTCAATACGTTCGGTTGCCGCATCCACGATGGGCGTCGGGTAGCCCGGAGGCGACAATAATCCGTCACCGGCACCCGGCTGTAAACACTGTGGCGCTGCGACGTCACGTAATTCTGGAATGAAACGGTGAACATAATCGCCACTGGGATCAAAACGCTCCGCTTGCGTCGTGGGATTGAAAATTCGGTAATACGGTGCCGCGTCGGTTCCCGTTCCGGCGGTCCATTGCCAACCTTGTTGATTGGAAGCCACGTCTCCGTCAATGAGTCGCCACATGAACCATCGAGCGCCCCATCGCCAATCGAGGTGCAAATGCTTCACCAAGAACGATGCCGTGACCATTCGGACTCGGTTATGCATCCAGCCTTCTTCCAAGAGTTGGCGCATTCCAGCGTCCACCAAGGGATAGCCCGTTTCACCTCGTGCCCAGACTCGGAATCTTTCCTTCGCCTGGTCATCAGTGTCCACACGAAGCTTGGCCATATTGCTTCGCAAGGCGTGTCGAACGGACGACGGATGATGGTACAAAACATCCGCGTAGAAGTCCCTCCAACACAACTCCGCCACAAACGTCGCACGACCGGTGGAGGAACCATTTACGGCTTGCAGTATCTGGCGAGGATGAATCGTGCCGAAGTGCAAATCGGGACTTAACCTACTCGTGGCGTTCGCTCCGGGAAGATTTCTCGCTTTGGCGTAATCGTCAACAATGTCGGCAAAGTCAGTGAGACGCTTCAGTGCGGCCGCTTCACCGGCTTTGGGCAAAACATTCGCCACTTCGTCGGGAAGGTCGCCAAAATACGCCGGACGATAATGCGCACAGCGCTCGCTAATTTCGTCGAACGATATCGAAGATGCCGCAATCCACCGAGAAGACTGGGGTGGTTGAAAGGGAGCATCAAAGATTCGATCCAGCCACCGTCGATGAAAGGCGCTGAATACTTTTAACGGATCACCGCATTGCGAAACAACGGTGCCGGGGGCCACCGCGTACGGTGAATCGAGGAATTGAAGACGTATGCCCGAACTCGCGAGCTGGGCCGTTGTACGTTCGTCGCGCCGTCGACCACTGGGAGCAAAGTCTGTCGTCGCAAAGATCTCCGTGACACCGTATTCTCTGGCGAGATCCACGAGCACCGCGGCAGGATCACCCGCGCGAAGAATCAATGCCCCAGACAAACTTTCGTTAAGCGACTGCAGCGTCATCGACAGGTACGACGCCCTCGTGGGCCCGGCGAAACTCAATAACTCATCGTCGAGAACGAAAACCGGAAGTACACCTGATCCGTTAGAGCGACCAACCGCTTCGAGCAACGCGAGGTTGTCGCTGAGTCGAAGGTCTCGTCGAAACCAAAAGATGGTGGGTGCCGCATTCATGATTTTCGAATCTCGCACTTCTTCGTTGCAATCACGGTGTTACTCAACTCAGTGGCGGCGAGGAACGTGCGACCTTCAATCGTTTGCCGAGGTGTTGTTCGATGGTTTCTTGGGCGAGGGTAATCACTTCGGAGGAACCGGCTGGCGACTCTTCTCGCAGCACATTTGCTAAGTCTCCACCAAGAATTCTTCGTAACAGTTCCAACGCGTCAGGTGAAAGCGCTCGACCCGAACGACACGAAGCGCATAGGGTCCCGCCGACCTCTGCGTCAAAGCTCACCAGCGGACCATCTCGACCACAACTAACACACGAATTAAGAACCGGCTCGGAACCGTCGTGCACCATTATTTTGAAAAAGAACGATGCCGGCACGAGTGCTGGTTGATACTGCGGATCATCCAACGTCGCGAGCGCACGTACGAGCATGGTGAAAATGTCCTCGTCGGCCACGTCGTCCAGTGGAATGGCGTCGACAGCTTCGATGATGGCCATGCCAGCGACAATGCGTTCATACGAAGAGCGCAAATTCGTGAAACGTTCGCGGTGCAGTACTTGGCGAACGATATTGAGATCGCCCCGGCCGCGCACCATATTCATTTCGACGTACGCGAGGGGCTCTAAACCACCACCCAACCTTGAGCCTTGCTTTCGCACACCCTTCGCAATGGCCCGCATTTTTCCGTGCTCTTTGGTCCACAACACCACAACGCGATCGGACTCGCCTGACTTATAGGTACGCAGCACTACCGCGTCGTCGTGGATTTCGTTCACGATTCGGGCTTGTTATCGCGATCTCGAAATTTTTGCGAGCGACTCGGCAGACCCATGTAGTGCGATAACCAGTTACCACCCGCCACCATGACCACAAGTATCAAGGGAATAAGCAGTGGCTCTAGCAAAATGGTCGCACCGTTAAATGCCAAGATCAACAAAAAGACATAGATCAGTACGCCGACGACAATCGTCGCCTTCGTGACCTTCATGATTCAAGACCCCCGAAGCGACGCTCACGTCGTTGGTATTCGCCAATGGCGTCGTAGAGATCCTCGCGACGAAAGTCTGGCCACAGCACGTCAGTAAAGACGAGTTCGGAGTAGGCCAGCTCCCAAAGAAGAAAGTTGGAAATACGAAATTCTCCCGACGTTCGCACCACCAAATCAGGGTCGGGAATTTCTGGGTGATACAGCCGAGTGCGAATCTCTTTTTCGCTGATTTTGTTCACGGGTACCTTGTCACGCACGATGTGGGTGACCGCGTCCACAATTTCAGCGCGACCACCGTAGTTAAAAGCCATGTTAAAGGTCATGACCTTGTTTTTCTTCGTCAGCTCCTGTGCCTCGTCCATATTTTTTAAGATTCGCTTTGGCACCCGACCCGTGCGACGACCGGAGAAGACAATGCGAACGCCTTCGGCATGAAGTTCGTGTTGACGGCGTTTTAACAATGACTCGTTGAAGTTCATGAGAAAACGAACTTCGTCAATTGGACGGCGCCAGTTTTCAGTTGAAAAGGCGTACACCGTGAGATAGCGAATTCCAGCGGCCAAGGCGCCATAGGCGGTGTCAATGAGGGCTTCTTCGCCCGCGGCGTGGCCGTCAGTCCTTGGCAAGTTCTGGCGCTGGGCCCAGCGCCCGTTGCCGTCCATGACTATGGCGACATGGCGCGGAATGGACGCTTTATCGAGCGACGCCGGAAGCGAGGTGGGACGCGGATCTGGCACGAATCAAAACTAGTGGGTGGTCCTTGCTCGTTGAGAGTAGCCATGACCCCTAGTGTCGGGGCGTGCGTTCCTACGATCCCGACGCTGAGGAACCCTACGTTGAGCCCTCTGAAGAAGGTGGCATTGCCCTCGACGACGACATTGTGCAGATTGATGAGGATCGCGCGTTAGAACTGCTCGATAAAATTACCGAGGATCTTCCCGGTGGTGGAGAACGTCGTGAGGGTCAGCGAGATATGGTCCGAGCGGTGGCTGCGGGCATAAGTCGAAAGCGTCACACCGTGGTGGAGGCGGGCACCGGAGTTGGAAAATCACTCGCGTATCTCGTCCCCGCGGCGTTATCGAAAAGGCGCGTCGTCATTGCCACCGCGACCAAGAACCTGCAGGATCAACTCGCGGGCAAGGACGCTCCGACGGTCGCCGAACACGTTACCCCTCTGAAAGTTGCCGTCTTAAAGGGCAGAGCGAATTACCTCTGTCGATTAAAAGCGCAAGAAGTGGGTGCTCCTACCCAAATGAGTTTTGACGCGGGCGACGATGTCCCCGCAACCGTGGTCGACCAAGTTCGTCGGATCCTCGACTGGTCGAACACGACGTCGAACGGTGACCGCGACGAACTGAGTTTTGAGGTTGATGGTCGAGCGTGGCGAACGCTGTCTGTGAGTCCCCAAGAGTGCCTGGGGCGTGTGCAGTGTCCCCAAGGTC
>Ga0181528_10002544_pt1 | contig 11235 bp, 10 predicted proteins | sample PEATcosm2014_Bin_47_FD_119742 | JGI IMG/M metagenome (GOLD analysis project Ga0181528, IMG submission 119742) | Peatland microbial communities from MTU Mesocosm Facility, Houghton, MI, USA - PEATcosm2014_Bin10_10_metaG | ecosystem: Environmental > Terrestrial > Soil > Wetlands > Peat | place... | reverse complement strand
GTGCGGAGTTCTCCGTCAACCACTAAGGAACGACCGAAATGAACGCCCGCGTACAGTTTGATCCCGTCGGCAAGCCTGACCTGTGTGAGTCCGTTCCCTGTCAAAGTCATTAGGTCGCGGCGTCTTCAAAGGAGACAACCATGGCTCGATCCTCGTTACAACTTTCCAGGCGCGAATGGTTGCGTTTGTTGTCGCTTGGTGTGCTTGGTTGTTCTTCGTCCGGCTGGATGGAACGCCTCGCCGTCGCCGCAGCCGAAAACCCCGAGCGCAAGCGCTCCTGTATCTTGTTGTGGATGAACGGCGGTCCCGCGCAGACCGACACCTTCGATCTCAAGCCTGAGCATGCCAATGGCGGTCCGTTCAAAGAGATCGCCACCACGGTCCCCGGCATGAATTTCGGCGAGCATCTGCCGCTGTTGGCCAAACAGGCCAAACACCTCGCCCTGGTGCGCTCGATGACCAGCCGGGAAGGTGATCACAATCGGGCTGCGTACTTTCTGCGGACCGGCTACCGGCCCGAGGGAGCGATTCAATACCCGCCCCTCGGAGCGTTGTTGTCAAAAGAACTCGGCGGCTCGGAGGCGGCATTGCCCGGCTTTGTGAGCATTGCACCCGCACTGGCCACCAGCCCCGCCACCTTCACCCCCGGCTTTTTGGGCCCCGAGTACGCCCCGCTGATCGTCGGCAACCAGGCGGCCGTGAATCGCCCTATGAGCGATCTCGACAAAGTGTTTCGCGTGCAGGATCTCAAACCGTCCCGTGAGGTCAAACCAGAGCGGCTGGACGCTCGCATTGAGTTCTTGAAAGGTTTCCAAGAGGACTTCATCGCCCAACACCCGAGCGTTCCCACCTTGAGTCACCAGGCCGCCTACGACCGCGCCGTTCGTCTCATGCGCTCCTCTTCGGCCAAGGCATTTGATCTGGACGAAGAAACGAGCGAGCTTCGCGAACGCTACGGCCGCAACCTGTTCGGCCAAGGTTGCCTGCTGGCCCGCCGGTTGGTGGAGCGCGGCGTGCCATTCATCGAAGTGACGCTGAACAACGCCCCGGGCGCGCCCAGCGCCTGGGACACTCACGGACAGAACTTCGAGCAGGTTAAGAATCTGTGCGCCGTGCTCGACCCCGCATGGTCAGCCCTGCTGGAAGATCTGGATGAGCGTGGCCTGTTGGACACAACGCTAGTCGTCTGGATGGGCGAGTTCGGCCGAACGCCAAAAATTAATCCGCAACAAGGCCGCGACCACTTCCCCAATGCCTGGAGTACCGTCCTGTGCGGCGGCGGCGTCAAAGGCGGGACAGTCCACGGTAAAACCAGCCCCGACGGCATGTCAATCAAAGACGGGCCGGTGACCGTCCCGGACTTCTTGGCCACGGTGGCCAAAGCGCTGGGCATCGATCCAACTACGCAGAATATTTCCAATATTGGCCGACCGATCCGGATCGTGGATTTTGGCGCCCGCCCTATCACAGAAGTGCTGGCGTGAGGCTGATGAGTCGGGGCGATAAGGCACCGTTAGAACTTTTTCTGGCTGGTGCCAGGCCACTCGGATTGCAGTCACGTATCGTTCGCAACTTGCCTGACGTTCCCCGGCAGTGACCACCTTGGGCTTTCATTCCCAGAGAATTCACTTTACAATTCTGTAACGATCACTACAGTATTCTTAACAGTTTTAAGGGGGACCACGTGAAATTCTATCTCTTGGAAGGCGAACACCTGGTCCCCTTCGGCGAACTCGCTCATCTGGTCGAGGCGCATCACGCATTTCTTCGGCAAGGCTATGACCGGGGGGATTTTCTGTTTTCGGGACCACAGATTCCTCCACATGGTGGATTTCTCGTCGCACGGGCGAAGAATCGCGAAGCCCTGGATCGTCTTCTCGCAGACGAACCGTTTGTGTCTGCTGGAAAGATGCGGTTCAGTCGGATTGTCGAATTCGAACCGGCTCAGAACGCCACGGTCTTAGATTCCTGGTTTGGAAAAGATGTGGCCCAAAGCGATTAACGAAAGCAAATTGATGAACGATTCCAAGAAACTTCGTAGCTCTCCGACAATCGGTCGTACATCCATGAAATCGGGTGAGTTGGCGGTGCAATCTAAGAACATTCTGGCTTTGCTTGTGTCGCGTGCGGGCAGTGCCGAACCGACCATCACTTATGCGGAAGTTGCTAGGAAGGTCGGAATCCACGTCTGCAACCTCAAGCATCCCATGGACTACCTTAGCCGTACGTTGGCATCGTATGCCGCGAGTCAGGGATTACAGATTCCGCCGCTTCAGATAATGGTTGTGAACAGCAAGACCGGCCTGCCTGGACCTGGCGCAGCCGCCCATATCCTTCCTCCCTATGTCAAGAAGGATGAGCGATACGACATAGCGAACCCGGCACGCCAAAGGGACATTTCGAATGCCGTATACGCGGCGATTTCGAGATTTCCCAATTGGGAGCAGGTAGAACACGACGTCGCGGACCTGCTTTAGTGAGGTCCAATGTGGTAAATCGAGAGAAAAATGGGAAGGCCAAGGGAGTTCAATGTAGATCAAGCGCTAGATGCCGCTACGGAGCTATTCTGGCGAAAGGGCTATGATGCAACTTCCGTTGCAGACTTGACGAATGCAATGGGAATTGCACCCCCTAGTTTCTACTCGGCGTTTCAAAGCAAAGAAGAGCTTTTTCACCGAATCGTGCGCCGGTATTCTGCCGCCCAGGCAAAAGTCATTGACGAAGCATTGGCTAAATCCAACCCGGTCGGGATTATACGCAGCTTATTGGACGGAATTGCGACGCTTTTCACCGCTCCGGGGTATGTGCCAGGCTGCCTGATCATGAATAGCGCGTTGCCAGTGACCGGTGGCGTGCCATTCCGAAAGGTATTTGCCAATCAACGTGAAGAACTGAGACTCCGGTTGAGAAACCGGTTGCTGGCGGTCTCGGCGAAGAACGAGTTCTCATCGCCACCCTTGGACGCATCAACGATTTCAAGGCTGGTTCTCTCGGTTTACTGGGGTATGGCAATCGAATCGCAGTCCGGTGCTTCGCGCAAGGAGGTCCGGGCTATCGGCAACGCGTTGGTACGACTCTTGGAGGGACAACCGGCTTGAATGCAAGTCAGTGCAATGTAAATCGCGACGACGGGATTTGAACTATCCCAAAAAAGGTTTCTGAGGCGAGGGTGATCGAAAAACGGTCGAGTTTTGAAACTTCTCCGCGTAAGCCTAGCCGGAGAATATCCGAAGTCGGACGAATCGCGCAATCACGATGCACGCGGAGTCCAGGTGCTCATTTTCATAATTCGATCGCTTTTTGGGAAGTCCGAGAAAACGATTGAGCTCGCGTGGCAGAAGGAGAATGGCCGAGTTGAACGACCCGACGAGACGTGTTTGAATGAATCGGCGTCCCGGACAAGCCAAACCAACGAGCGCGACCCCAGCCTCCTTGAGTTACACCTCAAACAGCAAAGCCAAGCACAGTGAATACGCTTCATCTATGGATTGGTCAGGTTCGGTGCCCAAAGTCCTGGTTGCAGTTCCGGTGTCTTTCCGGAGGACGGGAATGTGGTCGTCACTGCGGCGCGAAGTTGCGACGAAAGCTCTTCGACTGTTTTCGCCTGAGCGGGCATGTCGGCCAGGTTGGTCAACTCGCGCGGGTCGGCGTCGTGGTCGTAGAGTTCACGACCTTTGCGGCCTTCGTCCCATTCCGTGTAGCGCCAGCGCGGTGTGCGCAGGGTGTAACCGAAGAAGCCTGGACCATCGGAACTGACATTCGTCGTAACTGAGGCTCGATTCGGCCCCCCGCCGCGCATGACTTGTGTGATTGCCCAGCCTCGACCGGCGACGCTCGGATCCTTCAGCATCGGAACGAGGCTTTGACCTTGTACGTTGGAGGGCGCCTTCACGCCGCACAGTTCGGCGAGCGTTGGAAACAAATCGACGTGAGAAACAGGGGACTTCGCGGTGCCCCCTTTCTGGGCGACACCCGGTGCGACGATGAGCAGTGGGACGCGGGAACTTTCCTCGAATAGACTCATCTTTTGCCAGAGACCGTGCTCACCCATGTGATAGCCATGGTCGCTGGTGAAGACGATGATTGTGTTGTCGGATAGACCCAACCGATCGAGTGCATCGATGACTCGGCCGACTTGTGCGTCCATGAAGCTGATGCTCGCGTAGTACGCCTGCCGGCATTGGCGGCGAAGGTCGTCGGTCAAATTGTCCTGCTCCTTCTTTTGGCTTCCCAGTCCGGCGGGTGGGATGTCGGCCTGATCTTCTTTCACACCTTGCACGACAGGCATTTCTTTTTCGGAGTAAAGATCGAAATACGTCTTCGGCGAGACGTAGGGCGTATGTGGTCGGAAGAAACCGACACCAAGAAAAAACGGGCGGTCTTTGCGTTTCGCACACCGTTCGAGCACCCACTCGGCGTCGTCAGCCATCAGCCCGTCCGTGTGGTATTGGTCGACCTTCGGCGAAGCGTACCAACTGAGGGTTCCGCCGAACTGCCCCGGTACCAGCGAGAAGATTCGGTCTTCTTCTTCGAGCCGATCGACACCCGCCGGGTTCAGCTCCATTTCCCACGAACCCGGATCATCGTGCCCATTCGTACCGATCGAGTTCGGCACGTTATAGTGATACAGCTTGCCAATCCGCGCGGCGAAGTATCCCCCGTTACGAAACGTCTGCGGCATGCTCCTTTGCGACGGAATCGTCTGCCGAAAAATCTGTCCGTTGGCAAGGATTCCCGTGCTATTGGGATACAACCCCGTCAGGATCGCGTTGCGACTCGGACCGCAGAGCGGAAACGCGCAGTATGCTCGATCGAAGAGCACTCCCCGCGCCGCCAGCCGATCAATGTTTGGGGTCTTCGCCAGCAGGTCGCCATAACAGCCGAGCATGTTGTTAAGATCGTCAGACATCAAAAACAAAACGTTCGGCCGTTTCGCATCGGCGGCAGACGCCGAGCCGCCGGACAGGGTCATCAGAATCAGTGCGAGTACGACTTGAATCCGCACGGTTGTGTTCCTTGATTGGTTTGTTGGCGAAGATGCAGATTGTTGGATTTCTTCTCGGTCTTGTCGAGCTTCCCAAGCATTTCGTGTTTCCGTCGAGTTGTGTCAGGCTGACGCGGCTGACGTCAATCTTTGACTTTCTCGGTAACCGACGAATGCGGTAGGTAATACGTTAGCCCAAGGGAGATTGCAACGAATTGTGTTCGTTGTCAATTCCGCGGCAGGCGGTCGGGATGACTGAATTCGAACTCTGCCACAAAACTTTCCTCAAGCGAGAGTGACTGGAAAATCGTTTGAGTTAGCCATACTCGATCCGCGTCAGGCCGAACGAAAAGAGTCCGAAGTCGGACGAATCGCCTTCCAAAGATGCGCACCCGGTTGCAGATCAATCTTTCTCGTGAGTCGTTCATCTGATGACGCGTCTCATGCAAGACGACTTTTGGGGACAGTCAGTCGGAGGCTGACGGGCTCGTCAATTGTTCCCATAGCCCGCCAATTTTCGATGCGCCAGTCTGCCGTGTACAAGCGAATGTTTCGAATGCGCGCGGGAATGTTACAATGGCTTGCAGGATTGTCGTATTTCAGATTCGAAAATGGGGAGTTTCACGTTTCAATGAGAGGCGCTACCTCGTGCTCGTGACACCGGAAATCGACCGCGATAACCGTCGACAATCGCTGCTCACCGCCGCAATGTTAGTCGCCACGGGCGTTTTTGTGGGAATATGGACCAGTTTCTTCGTGGGTGCAATCCTCGGTATCGGCTCGGCTTACTTTGTCTTTCATTTGATGCGTCGCAAGTGTCGTCGGAGACTGGCAGCAGTTCATCGCGTTTTTCCTGCGATCGACGAAGCGATTCTGAATTCACGAGTTGCATTTTATCGGGCTCTGAACGACGCCGAAAAACACCGATTCCGTCAGTTGGTGCAGGTCTTCCTGGAGGAAGTCCGTATTACCGGCGTGCGAATGGAGATTGACGAAACAACCCGCATCCTGGTCGCCGCCAGCGCTGTGATTCCCATATTTGGGTTTCACGACTGGGACTATCACCGGCTCAGCGAAGTGCTCGTCTATCCGACGACGTTTGATCAAGACTACAAGATCGACGGAGAGTCCAATCGCAATATCCTTGGTCTCACGGGACGAGGCCAATTACGCGGGCTCTTAATTCTTTCGCAGCCGGCACTATTGGCAGGATTCGCAAATGACTCCGACGAGCAGAATGTTGGATTGCATGAGTTCGCCCACGTGGTGGAACAAGAAGAAGTCCAGCATGGGCTGCCGCCCGAAGTTCCTGTGGACGTGATTCGTGAGTGGTCCGCGTTCGTCGTCCGTGAGCTGAAGCACCCGGAAATCAACAAGGCGCACATCAATCCCTACGGATACACCAACGAACACGAGCTCCTGGCCGTACTGACAGAGTACTTTTTCAAGTCTCCGGAAAACTTACGGAAGCGGGATCGTGCTCTGTACGATCTGATGCGCAAGTTGTTTCATCAAGATCCGGCATCACTTCTGAGTCATCTTCAGCCGCGGGTTCGAACTGGCCGCGCCGCGCAATGCCCGTGTGGCAGCGGCAAAAAGTTCAAACATTGTTGTGGCCAAGTGTTAGAAATCCAGTGATCGTACGCGGTAGTTCGCATCGGTCACATCGTCACGACGCGTTCAAGCTGAACAACTGGGCGATTCTCAGAATACGTTTTTTATGCGAGAGCGTCCAAGAAACGGTTGAGCTTTCGAAACTTGATCCCCGTAAGCACAATCGGAGATTGTCCGAAGTCGGACGAATCGAGCGCCAACAATGCGCATTAAAACAGGTTCACTCTGCCTCTTAATTCAGGCGTTTGACGCGAACTTAAGAAAATGGATGACTTAACGAAGCCGAACAACCGTGGTTGAGCGGGACAACGGCATTTACTGAATCCCGACGAACGAATTTCAATCAACAAGCCGCCAGTTTTGCGGATTGTTCGAGTATATTTGACGGACGATGATCCAGACCGCGACAAGAAAAAGATCGGATTGCGATGGATACTTTGCCACTTCATTCACATCTATTCCTCTCCGTCGGCCAATGGCGTCTTGATTGATTGTTAAAACCCCTCACCCGGAACGTTGCCATGCGATTCATTGTCATTGTTGTCGCGATCCTTTCGATCACGTTCGAATGGTTTTCGATCACAGTAATTGCCGCGGAATCGGATTCCCAGGAACCAGCATATCATCACGACGGCGAATTGGCTGGCTCGCTCAAATCCGATCAGCCGCTTCCGTTGTACGACGTCAATCCGGCTCACCCGGCCAATCGGCTGTTCGCCGCGTTCTTCATTCGCGAAAGCAACATTCCCACGAAGCGAGGAGGGCAGCCAGTCAAACGGATCGAAGGGGGCGACGTGGTCGACTTCTACGCTTGGCCCTCCAGTACCTACTGGTCGGAGCCGACCACAATGAACCGCATTTCCTCTCTGCTGGAAGAATGCCTGGCCGAACCGACTCGTCTTCGACCTGCCGACCCGTTGCGTCGCGCCGTTCTGTTGCGAGATCTCTGGGCGCCATTCGATTTTTTCATCGGACGTCACATCGCTCGGGACGGAGATCAGAAGACGCGTCAACAACGTGACGATCTCTGCCGTAAGCTAGCCAGAGTGATCCGTGAACTGACACTGACGGCCGCGGAGATTGAATCGCTTCCAGACAGTTATACTCTTGCCGTCAATTCGGGCCGATTTGCAACTGAACACAATCTCGATCCGACAGTGGATTATCTGCCGCCGCGCATTCTAACCAATCCCGAGGAATGGCAGGAAATCGACTTTTATCAGTCGCCATCGATTCACGACAACCCTCCGGAACGTTTCTTGACATTGCACACGCGGGCTTACCTCGGCCGGTCTTATTTTCGAATCTTTTATCGCTTTCCGGGCGGGCGAAAGGCTCTGGAGACGTTTCTTCCGCAGGTGGAGGCACAAGGCGTCAACTGGAAGAAAGCGGCACAACAGGGATTTCTCGCACTGACCCGGGACACGCCGCAGGTACCCGTCGGCACGGAGGTCGTCCTGGTACAGTTCATGATGACGCTTGACGACCAACTTCGCCCCATCCCAACTCCTGTGGTCGAGACTGTACGAATACGTGTGTTCGCCAACGTCAATGGGACGGCGGAGCCGCCCACGAACACTGGAGTGGGAATGAATGTTGCCGAGTACTCGCTCAAAAGGCGGTTGTTGTTTGCTGGCCACAAGCAAGGCGGCCTTGCGCGTGAACCGGACGATCGACCGCTTTACCGTGTGATCTTCATGGGTGACAATGCACCGGATTGGGGCGATATCGGACGAACATTGACAATTTCGCAGGATTGCCGTCGATGTCACACCGTTGGCGGGCAAATCGGCGCGCAGACGATCTTCTCGCTGTTCAATCAAGGGGGCTTTGCTACGGGTGCGCAAATGGGAATTTCCCACCCACTGGCCGCACACGCTCCCAGTCCCAGCGGCTCACGAGCTGTTACCTGGAAGACTCAGCACGAGACCTATCGGCGATTTCTGGAGTACACGGAAAAGCGATCGGACAATTGACGCATTAAACTGTATGGTGGCCAGCGCCGTGTTTCCCTCGCCGAAGCCGGACGATGTCTATCATGGACCGGGCAACCGTCGAGCTGATTTGTTGATTGGGTTGAAGGAAAGCTGTGGTGAATCGAGGGCTTTCATGAACGGCACGATCGGTGTAGATTCCAATGGACGTGATTCCAAACTGAAGACGGCAGCAGAAAAAGTTCAAACGAAGACTTGTTCTCCCTGGGTCACAGACTCTGAACAGTGTCAAAAAACGTTCCTCAGAAGAGAGTCACTGGAAATCGGTCAAGTTTCCGAAACTCGATCAGCGTCAGCCCAATCGGAGAGTGGCCGAAGTCGGACGAATCGCATGCCAACGTTGCGCACCGGGCTCAGTTCGCTCTGCCTCGTAATTTGGTCTTTTTCAGGAGTTCCAAAAACGATCGGGTTGATGCAACTTTCGTCGTGCCTTAACGTCAATTCGGGGCGACAGGACGGTTATTGAACTTTTTGCCGAGGCGTCGGACAACTGTAAGCAGTCGATAACATGCTGTGCCAAGAGATTGCGAGAATCACGAGCTGATTTGTCGACATTAAGCGAGTCCCAATTTACAGAGAAAGGCTCGGTGCAAAAGGCTACAAATGCATTTTTGCGAATGCCCAACGAGACAACCATTGTCCAAATCACCGGGCAAGTCAACTTGATAGTCAATACCTAATCGGCCGCGAGGATTTCCGAGAACTCCCCTGCATTCTCGGCGAACGAGTCGAGCGAGATGCCGTAGCGGTGCAACATCGTCACGTAGAGATCGCCGAGCGGCCGTTCGGTCTGATGATTGAAGAACCGACCGTGGCGCACACCCAGATTGCTGCCGCCTGCGAGAATGATCGGATAGTTGCGGGCATTATGGGTGGTGCTGGTACCGCTACCGAAAAGCGCCATCGTATTGTCGAGCAGCCGCGAGTCCCCTTCGCGAATCGAGGTCAGTCGATCCAGAAAATAAGCGAATTGCTCCGATAAATAACGGTCATACTGCGACCATTCTATTCTGCCATCCGAATGGGACAGCCTGTGATGCCCTCGGCGGCCTATGCCCAAGATCGTCGGGAATCGATCACAGATACCCACGCCGTCTTCCGCGCAGATCTGATAGGAAGCGACGCGAGTCGTGTCGGTCTGAAACGCGAGGACGATCAAGTTGAACATGGTGCGAATATAGTCCGTCGGTCCAGCGGGAGAGACGTCGAGGTTGATCGCATCACGGTCGACCTGAGGCAAAGCCCTGCCCAGCCAGTCCTGGGCACGCGAAAGTCGCAATTCGACCTCATTCAGCGACTCCAGGAATTCATCCAAACGCAGTTGATCAGACCGACCAAGTTTGTTGCGAAGCGAGCGAGAGTCTTCGAGCAGGAAATCCACCCGGCGGCGTCCGGAAGCAATCACTTGTTCCCTTGCGGCCCGGTCCCCGTTCGCGGGAGGTTCGAACAGACGTTCGAAGATGCGCCGCGGAGTCGACTCGGCGGGAATCGACCTCCCCTGAGCATCGAATGAGATTGTGGTCGATCGACTTTTCATTCCGACACCGCCATGACTGGAAAGCACCAGCGAGGGAATGCGCGTGTGTTGTCCGAGGTGGCGGGCGATCAACTGATCCAGCGAGATCGAGTTTTGCAGACTGACGCGAATGTCAGCTCCCGTCAGCCACACGTCGACAGTGGCGTGACCAACCAGCAACCGGCTGGAGGGATGGGACATGCCACCGAAAATCGACATGTCGCTCCTGTGAGGCGCCAACGGTTCGAGCGGTCTGGTCAGGGTATAGTCCCGGCCCGCGATGCGGGGAAACCAGGTCCAACCCTCGTTGGATTCTGGGGAATCTTGTTTGGGAATCGCGACTCCGTTTCCAACGAAGAACGCACAAAAACGCTTCGGCTGCGCGGCATGCGGATCGGCGTTCGCCATCGCTTCCAACCAGGGCAAGGCCAACGACATTCCGGTGCCGCGAAGGAACGTTCGTCGATCAAGATGCCACGATTGAGCAGTCATAGTGAAGCACTTACCACGTTGGTCGGATCAAGAACGCGCGGGCCGTACTGAAGACTGATCGGATCATGACGATATCAGCAATCTTTTTCATCAGCAAATTCATTCCGAATGATCGAATTAAGGTACCATTAATGGTAAAGGGGCATTAATTCTCCTGCGGATCAGCATCGATGCAAGCCGATGTCGGCGTTCTGCCCGTCCGCGCGGGCTTCCGATCATTACTTCGACTGAAAGGGTTCGCTGGCGACAATCAATTCAATCAAGGCGGACAGACGGTCTTCACGAGCTCGCAGGGTTGGCACCAGAGCGTCGGCGGAGTCGATGTCGCCGAGGGTCAGCGTCCTGCCCAAGGCATAAGTCATGACCTTGCGAACCATTGCGCGTCGAAAGTTGTCGGACTTCGAGCGGATCAATTCTGCTCGAAGTTCCGCCAAACTACTGACTTTCGTGCCATTGGGCAACTCCGTTTCCGATTCGATCGGCAGTTGCGTTCGCTTCTGACGCAAGGTGGCTCCCCATCCGTCGCGCTGCCAGTTACCGACAGCGTCATATTCTTCGAACGCAATGCCCCACGGATCAATTTTGCGATGGCAGTTCATACAGGATGCATTGTCGCGATGGACAGCGAGCGCCTG
>Ga0181528_10002543_pt1 | contig 11237 bp, 8 predicted proteins | sample PEATcosm2014_Bin_47_FD_119742 | JGI IMG/M metagenome (GOLD analysis project Ga0181528, IMG submission 119742) | Peatland microbial communities from MTU Mesocosm Facility, Houghton, MI, USA - PEATcosm2014_Bin10_10_metaG | ecosystem: Environmental > Terrestrial > Soil > Wetlands > Peat | place... | reverse complement strand
CCGCTGTTCGAACAAGCCCGTTATAGCGAGATACTGGCGCTTTTAAACGCGGCCGAACCCCGTGAAAGCGAGCAAGCGGATTTTTTAAATCTGGCGGCGGTGGCCAGTATACAGTGCGGACAGGCGGCGCAGGCGGAGTCCTTATTGCGGCGGGCCTTGGCGCTGCAAACCAATTTCCCGGACGCCTTGAACAATTTGGGTAATTTATTGTTGAACCGCCAGCCCGGCGCGGCGGTCGCCGCGCCACGGACAACGGACCCGCAACGCACGGCGGAGGCGGAGAGCTATCTTCGGCAGGCGCTGGCTGTACAACCGGATTTTGTCGCCGCCGAGAACAGCTTGGGCGTGCTGCTTGGCGGTAAGCGGCGGCATGCGGAAGCCGAAGCTAATTACCGCCGGGCGCTGGCGCTGCAGCCGGACTTTATCGAGGCCGAATGGAATCTGGCTTTGCTGTTATTGGCGCAAGGCCGCTGGGAGGAGGGCTGGCGGCGTTACGAGGTGCGCTACGCCCCCGGCAATAAATCCCAAACAGCGGCCGCGCCTATCCACTTGCGCTTCCCACAATGGCGCGGCGAAGACTTGGCAGGCAAATCCATAGTGTTGTGGCCGGAACAAGGCTTTGGCGATCAAATCCAGTTTTGCCGCTACGCCGCCGAGTTGCGGCGGCTGGGAGCGGCGCAAATCACCCTGGTCTGCGCCGCGCCGCTGAAAGTCTTGTTCAAAAGCTTGGCCGCGGTGGATACGGTGCTGACCATGGCCGAGGCGGTGGCCTTGCCGGCGCATGATTACTGGAGTCTGCTGCTCAGCCTGCCGCTGTATTGCGGGACTGATATTGTAACCGTTCCGGCCGCCATTCCCTATCTGGCAGTGTCTAATCAGCGCTCGGAATTATGGGCGCCGCGCTTGCCCAAGACCGGTTTGCGGGTGGGACTGGTCTGGAAAGGCGCGGTTGAGCATAAAAATGATCAACAGCGCTCCTTGTCGAATCTACAGGCCTTGGCGGCCTTATGGCAAATTCCCGGCTTGGTGTTCATTAGTTTGCAAAAAGGTCAAGCCGAGGACGAGGCCGCCGCGCCGCCGCCCGGTCAACCGCTGCTGGCGCTAGGCGCGCAAATTCAGGATTTTGCCGACAGCGCCGCCATCGTCGCGCAACTGGATCTGCTGATCTGCGTGGATACCGCCATCGCCCATCTGGCCGGGGCGCTGGGCAAGCCTTGTTGGGTGTTGTTGCCGGCGCTGGGCGCGGATTGGCGTTGGCTGCTGGCAGGGCGGGACAGTCCTTGGTATCCGGGGGCGCTACGCTTATTTCGCCTGCAGCCGGAAAGTGATTGGCGGACGCTGGTGGAAGAGGTGGCGCCGGCCTTGGCGGATTGGTCAGAACAGCAGGGGGCGAAGCGGGCGGGCTGGTGGGGAAGTTTGCGGCGTTACTTGTTAAAAGTATAAGCTGTTTATGGCGAAATATGCCGCGAATTGCTTTAAAATTCGCGGTTATTCAACTGGCTCTACAGCAAAGTCAAGGCGTCATGCCATCTTGGGCCGGGATGGTCTACAATTATTTTCTTTAAACGTTATATTTTGTATGAAACGCAAATCGCCAGCATCGACCACCGCCCCTAAACAGGCTGTCTACCAGCCGCCGTCCGCGCTGACTCAGCAGGCGCTGGAGCTGTTCGCGCAAGGGAACTGCCAGGAGGTTTTGAATTTATTGGCATATGCCGATCCCCGCCAAGCTGATGACGCGGCTTTTTTAAATATCGCCGCCGCGTGTGAAATCTCGGTCGGCGTAAGCGCTAGGGCGGAGGCTTATTTGCGGCGAGCTTTGGAGCTAGCCCCAAATTTTGCCGACGCCTGGCATAATCTGGGCAATTTGCTTAGGGATAGTCGGCGTTTGCAGGAAGCAGGCGCTTGCTTTCGGCAGGCCCTGTCGTTGCGGCCGGGGTTTGCCGATGCTTATGCGGATCAAGGTCAGTTACTGGCCCTGCAAGGCCTAGAGGCCGAGGCGGAAAAAAATTACCGGCGGGCTTTGTCCTTAAAGCCGGATTGCGCCGCCGCCGAATTAAGCCTAGCTATATTATTGTTGTCGCAAGGCCATTGGCGGGAAGGGCTGCGACGTTATGAAGCGCGTTGCGCGCTACCGGGTTTTACCCTGCTTAACGCGGCGCTGGCGCATTTGCCGTTTCCGAAATGGCAAGGCCAGGATTTGCAGGGTAAGTCCATAGTACTGTGGCCGGAACAAAGCTATGGCGCTCAAATTCAGTTTTGCCGTTATGCCGCGGTGTTGAAGCGCTTGGGCGCGGCGAAAATTACCTTGGTGTGCGACGCGGCGCTGACTGGCTTATTCAAGTCGCTGGCGGCTGTGGACATGGTTATTGCCAAGACCGACACCGCCCGCTTGGCCGGCCATGATTACTGGTCGCCGCTGCTCAGTTTGCCGCTGCATTGCGCTACGACTTTGGATAATCTGCCCGCTGAACTCCCTTATTTACAGCCAAGGCCGCGAGAACTGGCGCGCTGGGCGCGGAAACTGCCGGCCCAGGGCTTGCGGGTCGGCCTGGCGTGGCAAGACGCCGGCGAGCACAGTCAGGACCGGTTTCGCTCCTTGCCGGATTTACCCAGCTTGGCGGCTTTATGGGATGTTCCGGGCGTGGTCTTCATCAGTCTGCAACCAGGGTCGGGGAGCGCCGCCCCGCCAACCGCGCAGCCGCTGCTGGCCTTGGGCGAGCAGCGCCGGGATTTTGCCGCAACCGCCGCCATCGTCGCGCAACTCGACCTGCTGATTTGCGTGGATACAGCGGTGGCGCATTTGGCCGGCGCTTTGGGTACGCCGTGCTGGTTGCTGTTGCAAAAGCCTGCGACCGATAGTCTCTGGTTGCGGGGCCGTAGCGACAGCCCTTGGTATCCGGGAGTGATGCGTTTGTTTCGCCAGCCGGTTGCCGGGGATTGGGGGCCGGTTATTGCCGAAGCGGCGCAGGCTTTGCCGGCGTGGAGTAGAACTGCGTCCACGGCCAAGCGGCAAAAGCCGCCAGCTTGGGCAGGGCGGTTTCGCGCGTGGTTGGGGGTTTGATTTCAACGCATAAATCCGGATTGTTTTCAAGAATGGAATATGATCAACTTACCTATAATTACTCTTATCCACCCACAGGAAAACGATAATCATGCGTATCGGGATTGATCTAGGCGGCACCAAAACGGAAATCATCTGTTTGGACAAAAACAGCGGTGAGGAACTCTATCGGCAGCGGGCGCCAACTATCCCTAACAGTTATGCCGCGACTCTGCAAACCATTAGCGATCTGATTGCCACGGCCGAGAACAAGCTGGGCAAAACAGGCAGTGTCGGCGTCGGCATTCCTGGAACTGTCTCCGAGCGGACGGGCAAGGTTAAAAACGCCAATAGCACCTGGCTCATCGGTCAGGCGCTGGATAAAGATTTAGAAAAAGCATTAGGCCGTGCGGTGCGCGTGGAGAATGACGCCAATTGCTTTGCGGTTTCCGAAGCGACAGATGGCGCGGGCGAGGGTAAGCCGGTGGTGTTTGGCGTTATCATCGGCACGGGTTGCGGCGGCGGCATAGCCTTGCATGGCAAGGCCTTGCGCGGTATCAACGGCATAAGCGGCGAATGGGGTCACAACCCGCTGCCTTATCCACGCGTTTATGGTAAGGCGCGGCGGCGTTTTAACGAAGCGCCCAATAGCAAGGATAGGCTTTCCGGCTATTTCACCGATGAACCTATGCTTTCCGAATATCCAGGCCCTTTGTGTTACTGCGGTCGCCGAGGTTGCGTGGAAACCTGGCTTTCCGGCACCGGGTTTAGAGCCGATTATAATTGTGTTACGGGTGAAGAGCTCTCCAGCCAAGAGATCATTGCCGCTGCTCGGCATGGCGACGCCAACGCTGTAGCGGCGCTGCATCGGTATATGGATAGGATGGCGCGCGCGCTGGCCTATGTAATCAATATTCTCGACCCTGACGTTATTGTGCTGGGCGGCGGCATGAGCAATGTCCAGGCTTTGTACGCACAAGTGCCCCAGTTGTGGAAAAAATATTTATTTTCAGATACGGTGGATACAGTGCTGCTGCCCCCTCGGCATGGAGATTCTTCCGGTGTGCGGGGGGCTGCTTGGTTGTGGAATTAAGGTTGCGCCCGCGGCGAACCATGGGATTAAAATGAACAACGAAATAACCTAGCAGTTTGGCGCGCATCCCGCGCAAGGAGGATTATGGTAGAAAAATCTTCATTAATCAAACCCCTGACAACCGCAAAACACATGCCGGTCGCCATAAGTGTTGTCGATCCGGCCTACCGGCGGCCAATACTTATCTTCCAACTGATGCGGGGTCGGGAAAAAAGCTTGTTGCATGGAATAGGGTAGATGCCAGTCCGTCAGCAACAAGCGCTGGCTGTGCGGGGCATTGCGCAGCAGGTTATTGTCTTTGTCGGCCGCGCCGTCGGCAATGGCTTGGATTTCGGCGCGAATAGCTAGCAAAGCCTCGCAAAACCGGTCGATTTCAACTTTGTTTTCGCTTTCGGTGGGTTCTATCATCAGCGTGTCGGCTACCGGGAAAGACACTGTCGGGGCATGGAAACCGTAATCAATTAAGCGTTTGGCGATGTCCTCGACGCTAACATTGGCGGTTTTCTTGAAATGCCGGCAATCGATAATGCACTCGTGCGCCACCCAGCCTTTATCGTCGGTGAACAGAATCGGATAATGCCGGCTTAAACGCTTGGCGATGTAATTGGCGTTCATGATCGCCGCCAAGCTGGCTTGTTTTAAACCCTGCGCGCCCATCATGGCGATATAGGCCCAGGGGATGGTCAGCAAACTGGCGGAACCCCAGGGGGCGGCGGACACCGTGCCTATCGTGCCGGCCGCGGTTTTTCGCGGGTTAACGCCTTCGACCACCGGATGATCGGGCAAATAAGCCGCCAGATGGGCTTTAACCCCGATCGGGCCGGCGCCGGGACCGCCGCCGCCGTGCGGAATGCAAAAGGTTTTATGCAGATTCAGGTGGGCGACATCGGCGCCTATATTGCCCGGTCTGCTGATGCCGACCAAGGCGTTGAAGTTGGCGCCGTCCAAATAGACCTGGCCGCCGTGGGCATGGATAATATCGCAAATCTCCCGAAACCCTTCCTCGTATACGCCGTGGGTCGAAGGATAAGTAATCATTATAGCCGCCAACTTGTCGCTATGTTCGGCAACCTTGGCCTGCAAGTCCGCAAGGCTGATATTGCCGTTTTCATCACAGCCGACCACCGCCACTTTAAAACCGGCCATGGTCGCGCTGGCTGGATTGGTGCCGTGCGCCGAGGCCGGTATCAGGCAGATATCGCGCTGACCTTGACCCTTAACCCGATGGTATTTGCGGATTACCAGCAAGCCGGTGTATTCGCCTTGCGAACCGGCATTGGGTTGCAGGGAAAAAGCCTCGAAACCGGTCAAATCGCACAGCATATCCTCCAGTTCCGCAAACAATTGCCGGTAACCTTGCGCCTGATTTAACGGCGCAAAAGGGTGCATGGCGCTGAATTCGTAAAAGGACAGGGCTTGCATTTCCGTGGCGGCGTTAAGTTTCATCGTGCAGGAACCCAAGGGTATCATCGCCCTATCCAGCGCGATGTCGCGTCTGGCCAGTTTGCTCAAATAACGCAGCATTTCCGTTTCGGAGTGATAGCGGTTAAACACCGGATGCTGCAGTATAAGGTCGGCGCGCAATAAGGCTTCCGGTATACACGTGACCGTGGTTTGATCCAAGCTGTTTATATTAGGCAATTCGGCGATAGGCGTGGCGAATACCTGCCAGAGTTTGCGCAGGTGCTCGCGGGTAATGGTTTCATCCACGGCTATGCCGATATGATCGGCGTCGACTATGCGTAAATTTATGCCCGCTGCTTCCGCCTGGGCGGCTATCCATTTGGCGCGGTTGGGAATTTTGACGATAAAGGTATCGAAAAAACAGCGCGTGACGACTTCATAACCGCTTAGGGCGATGCCGGCGGCCAGGATTTGCGCATAACGATGCACTCGTTCGGCAATCAGACGCAAGCCGTCCGCGCCGTGATAGACCGCATAGCAACCGGCAATTATGGCCAGCAGCGCTTGCGAGGTGCAAATATTGCTGGTGGCTTTCTCGCGGCGGATATGTTGTTCCCTGGTTTGCAACGCCATGCGCAAGCCGGGCTGGCCGTGACTGTCCTTGGAAACGCCGATGATCCGTCCCGGCATCGCCCGTTTGAATTCTTCGCGGGTGGCGAAAAAAGCCGCATGCGGCCCGCCGTAACCCATAGGCACGCCAAAGCGCTGGGCGCTGCCGACGACGATATCCGCGGCAAAGGCGGCCGGCGGTTTCAGTAACACCAAACTCAATAAATCCGCCGCGACCGTGACTAGCGCATCAATTTCATGCGCACTGGCGGCCAATTCGGCGAAGTCCCTGATTTCACCGTCGCAGCCGGGATATTGCAGGATCACCGCGAAAAAATCGCCGCTCGCCACCGCGGCGAAAGGATCCGCGACCAGCAGCGTAAAGCCTTGAGATTCCGCGCGGGTTTGCAGCACGGCTAGGGTTTGCGGGTGACATTGGCTGTCGACCAGCACTCGGTTTGAAAGACTTTTAGACAGCCGCCGGGACATGCTCATCGCTTCCGCCGCCGCCGTCGCTTCATCCAATAGCGAGGCATTGGCGATGTCCATGCCGGTCAGGTCCATGATCATTTGCTGGAAATTTAACAATGCTTCCAGCCGGCCTTGGCTGACTTCGGCTTGATATGGGGTATACGCCGTGTACCAGCCGGGATTTTCCAGCACATTGCGCTTAATGACGCTGGGCATCACCGTACCGTAATAGCCCATGCCTATCATCGAGGTCAGCACCTGATTGCGCTCGCGCATGGCGCGCAGATATTTGATCACGGCGCGTTCGCTGATGGTCTCGGTCAGCTTATAGGGGTCATGGTTGATGATATTGGCCGGGATGATTTGCGCGATTAGGCCTTCCGGTTTATCCAAACCCAGTTCGGCCAGCATTTCCCGGCTTTCTTGCGGATTGGGGCCGATATGCCGCTCAATAAAACCGCCGCGCATTTCCAGTTGGTTTAGACCGGGATAGCTGATAGTCATACGAGTTACCTATAATAGCGGTGAGGAACAAAGGGCAAGCGGCAAACTTGGACTTGTATGCCGCTATCGCGAACTTGAGCGGACAATATATGGCCTATCCCGGCAACATCAGCGTTTATTCTAGCCATGGCGATCGGTCTATGCAATACCGGTGAATAACTGCCGCTGGTCACATAACCTACCGGTCGTTGATCTAATGCGTAAATTTTACAACCCTCTCTAACCGGTATTTTACTATCGACCAATAAGCCTACGCGTTTATTTTCAACGCCGGATTGACATTGCGGCAAAATTTTTTCCGCGCCGGGAAAATTGCTATGGTCTTTTTTTAACACCCAGCGCAAACCCGCCTCTATCGGGGTGATGGTCTCGTTGAGTTCATGCCCGTAGAGGCATAGGCCGGCCTCCAAGCGCAAAGTGTCGCGGGCGCCTAAGCCTATGGGTTCGACGCCGGATTCGTTAAGCAAGTAGTCGGCGAGTTGTAGAGCGTCGTCTTGCGGCAGGGAGATTTCGAAACCGTCTTCGCCGCAATAGCCGCTGCGGCTCACCGTACAGCCGATGTTGCGCAGCGTGGTGACGCAGGCGTGCATAAAGGGCAGTTGCGCCGCCGCCGGGGAATATTTCGCCATCACGGCGGCGGCCCCCGGACCTTGCAAGGCAAATAAGGCCGAACCGGTCAGTTCGTTAAGCAGGCAGGCGCCGGACAATTGGCGTCTAAGATAGGCAAAATCCTTTTCCTTGCAACCGGCGTTGACGACTAAGCCCAGGCCGGAGGCAAGGCGGGTGACGATGATGTCGTCGATTACGCCGCCGGCATGATTAGTTAATACGGTGTATTTTTGCTGACCGACTTTGAGAGCGGCGATGCCGCCGAGGGTCAGCCTTTCTAGTTCCTCGGCGGCTGGGTCGCCAAGAATCACCGCCTGGCCCATATGCGAAATATCAAAAAAACCGGTCTGCGACCGGCAGTGCAGATGCTCGTGAATAATGCCGCGGGCATAGTGCGCCGGCATTTGATAGCCGGCAAAGGTGGTCATCTTGGCGGCATGCCGCAGATGTAGCGCATGGAGAGGGGTATGATTTAAGTTCGTCACGCAAAATCCTTAAAAAATGTAAGCGTGTTAAGTCTAGCGCCTAGCAGGCGAACCCGCCAATTTTTAGTTGTAGATAAGGCGACATCTCAATCCACGGTAACATTTAAACAATTTGCCGCGCCTTTAGTCGTGGCTAGCCGTGGTTAATAATAGCCATTCTGATACGTCTCGCCTGTGCAAATATCCGTTCAAGCGGGATTAAGCTCTGATATACTCAGTTATCGCAAAATCTTAGACGTTAGCCTGTAAGTTGGCTTTTAGTTTGTCTAGGCAATTTAGGTTGCCTGCTACCGACGATTTTGAAATCGGCGCAAGTTTCAGAGGGCGCGGCGAGTACGTCCCTGTAGGCTAAAGTCGGCATCCCGCCTTCTACCCCTCTGAAACTTGCGCCCTCTATGGCCGCTGGGCGTTTGCGGAATTTACCGAGGTTTATCAGACTTAAATGGATTTTGCACCCAAAGTTGCGGCGCAATTCGATAGTATGATAGGTGATTTTCAAGTTACTACCCGACTTTAAACGAGGTTACTATGTTAAAAAGCTATGAAGCGACGTTGGATCATGGGCAAGTAAAATGGCTGGCCGATCGGCCAAATATAGACAACGCCCGTATTATCGTTACCATCCTGGAAGAAACCGGACCGAAATTAAGGCGTCAACCGCCGCCCTCTATTGCCGGAAAAGGTAAAACCTTAGGCGATATTGTGAGCCCGATTGTTGCTCAAGAGGACTGGGAATGCCTCAAATAATCGTGTTGGATACGCATATTTGGTATTGGTGGATAACGAAAGATTTCCAGAAATTCCCATCTCGATGGCTAGACATTATTGAAACAGCTGAACGCGTAGTTGTATCGCCCGTTTCCTGCTTTGAAATTGCGCTCTCAAATCAACGCGGAAGATTAACTCTGCCCTGTGAAGCAGCGGAATGGCTGCAGGAAGCGTTGGCTCCCGCCGGTATTGAGCTTTTGCCGATCTCTGCCGCTATTTCCGCCCGAGCAGTAAAGCTGGCAGCGATACATAAAGACCCGTTTGATCGAATTATCATAGCGACCGCCTTAGAGCATCAGGCGCAACTTGCCAGTGTCGATGGCTTATTTCACCGCTACCCGGAACTTGAATTCAGTCTCTTGCAATCCTAATACTTATGGCAAAAATCCCAAAATCCAGTGTCAGCAATTGCTCGGTCGCAGTTTTTGCCTTGCTTGGTGAGTCAAACCAATATTCCTCAAGTAAAGGTCCGATTTCAGTTTCAACCACTTGTTTAAACCAATTTTTGGTATCTCCTGCTGCCAAAGGTTTGTGGGGGTTACATAGCTATGACCGACTCGGAACTGGTCACCTAAATTATTGGCAATTGTCTGACTGCTTTTCGACAAATCCGCGCACAAGAAAATACTCTGGCGCCTCTTTGATACTGGCGTAGATTAAAACATTGGTATCCAGAAACAAAGGTTGCTTAGCGTCCATCGATGCCATACATGCTGTCCCGAGAAAAAGTAAGATCTGGCCATTGCCCAAGTGACATAGGTTCCGGCAAGCCGGCGAAATTTTCAGGTGAATGAGTTGTAGCCCAATCGATCAACATTGCCAATACTTCCGGCAATGGCTTTTGTAAACGTTCTTGTAATTGAGCAACGGTAAAATTGAAGCGTTGGTTTTCATGCATGTTATTGTCCGTTTGCCTTCTAAACCTCAGCCAAATTCCCCTTATCCTCCAACCAGCTTTTTCTATCCCCGGCGCGTTTTTTCGCCAACAACATATCCATTTGCTCATGCGTGTCGTCGTTTTCGGTCACGGTGAGCTGCACCAAGCGCCGAGTATCCGGGTTCATCGTGGTTTCCCGCAACTGCGAGGGATTCATTTCGCCCAAGCCTTTAAAACGCTGGATGTTGATTTTGCCGCTGAGCTTTTCGGCTTCGATTCGCGCCAGCACGCCTTGGCGTTCCGATTCGTCCAACGCATAAAACACCCGTTTGCCGACATCGATCCGATACAGCGGCGGCATGGCGACGAACACGTGGCCGGCTTGCACCAGCGTGGCGAAATGCCGGAAAAACAAGGCGCAGATCAGAGTGGCGATGTGGTTGCCGTCGGAATCGGCATCGGCCAGGATGCAGATTTTACCGTAGCGCAGATTTTGCAGATCCTTGCTGTCCGGCTCTATGCCCAGCGCCACGGCAATATCGTGCACTTCCTGCGAGGCCATGACGTCCGAGGAATCCACTTCCCAGGTATTCAGTATCTTGCCGCGCAACGGCATGATGGCCTGAAACTCCCGGTCGCGGGCTTGTTTGGCCGAACCGCCGGCGGAATCGCCTTCCACCAGAAACAGTTCGGTGCGGGTGATGTCCTGCGCGGAGCAATCCGCCAGCTTGCCGGGCAGGGCGGGGCCGCTGGTAATCCGTTTGCGGATGACTTTTTTGCCGGCTTTCAGGCGTTTTTGCGCGCTGGTGAGGATGATTTCGGCAATTTTTTCGCCTTCCTGCGGATGCTGATTCAACCACAGGCTAAAGCCGTCCTTGGCGACGCCGGAGACGAAGGCCACGCATTCGCGGGAGCTGAGGCGTTCCTTGGTTTGCCCGGAAAATTGCGGGTCTTCCAGTTTTACCGACAGCACGAAATGACAGTTTTCCCAGACATCTTCCGGGGCGATTTTCACGCCGCGCGGCAGCAGGCCGCGGAAGTCGCAAAACTCGCGGATCGCCTCGGTCAAACCCGCCCGCAAGCCGTTGACATGGGTGCCGCCTTGCGCGGTAGGCACTAAATTCACATAACTTTCATTGATGGTTTCCGGCAGGCTGTCCGCTGTCCAGACTATGCCCCATTCCACGGCTTCATGGCTGGCCGCCATTTTAGCCAGAAACGGTTGCCGCGGAAAGATCTCCACATCGCCGACCCGGTCCAGCAGATATTCCTCCAAGCCGTTTTGGTAGCGCCATTCGTGTTGTTCTTCCGGCGCTTCCGACAGCAGGCTGATTTTCAAGCCGGGGCATAACACGGCTTTGGCCCGCAACACAT
>Ga0181528_10002541_pt1 | contig 11243 bp, 4 predicted proteins | sample PEATcosm2014_Bin_47_FD_119742 | JGI IMG/M metagenome (GOLD analysis project Ga0181528, IMG submission 119742) | Peatland microbial communities from MTU Mesocosm Facility, Houghton, MI, USA - PEATcosm2014_Bin10_10_metaG | ecosystem: Environmental > Terrestrial > Soil > Wetlands > Peat | place... | reverse complement strand
TCGTGAAGATCCGCCGCTGCTACGTTATTCTGAGAGGTCATCGCCTCGGCAACATAACTGCGCATGAGCTTGGGCCAGTACTTTGAGAGCAGCTCCGTGCTGGCAAAAACATCCGACCACAAAACGCGCCCATTGACGGCGACCACCACGCCCACCGCGCCTTTGGCTCGCAACTCGCGCAGGATCGCTTGCTCGTTGTCTGCGCCTCCATATGCAGAGACCATCTTCGCCACCGGGGCGCTCTCAAATACCTTGGCATAGGAGCTGGTTCCCGCAACAGACGCGGCCTCGGAGCTGGTCAGACTGTTCGCTATCTTTGCATTCGAGGCACGCACATTGGCCCAGACTTGATTCTGATCGCGCTCGGCCATTGCCGGTGTGCGCACGCTCGGTTGAGCCATCTGCGCGCCCATTGAGCCAAAGTTGGCGCTCGATGCCACCCACCGTCCAGGCTCAACGCAAAAGACTCCAAGATCGATCGGCCCTGTATTCGGCGGGACAATGCGGTCGGAGCCGATCACGCGATCTTGCTTGCCGCCAGTAACAATCTCTCCTGCAAGCAAGAGCAGCGGGCGATTGGAGTTGTTATAAAGCACCAGGCGATTGACCTCGTCGCCTTCCCGCCGCCGCGGCATTGCCTGCCCAGGGCGGACCAGGCCTCGCTCATCTCCGGCTTCGGTCACCGTGACCTGCCCCGAGCGAACGCCCTCGTCGAGCGTCATCAGTTGCGAGGTATCGTAGGAGGCCTTGCCCACTACAGGGAAGATGGCCAGATTGCCGCTTACAATTGCCGGCAACACTTTGAACCCGCCCTGATCGTTAGCGCCGCCAGCCGCTGCCGGAATGGCCAGCACCAAACCGCAGAGAGCGGCCAGACCCATCTTCGCTCCAATTTGCAACCCCTGATTCCAGAACACAGTCATCGCATCCTCCTTATCCTGTTCATTGCAGCCCTTCCACAAATGAAGAACGCCGAGCTTTAGGTTTCTTGCAGAGAATTTGCTACCATCGGTAGCAATGCTGCCGGACCCCAAAAATCTTGTCTCAACAACCCCGGTTGGAGATCCGGTGCTGGGCAGCGCTGTATCGGTCGCCATCGCAACACGCTATTGCGAATCGGGGGCGGAGCGTTACGGCATGACACAGGAGCGCTTCCGGCAGATCGTGGCCGCTGTGGTGGTGCGATACTGCTCGGATGCGAACGAAGCCGAGCGTTTGGAAATGGTTGCCAATCTACGTGTCGGGGAACTTGTTCTTGCGCGCGCCTGCTCGGCTGGGAATGAGCACGCATGGGATGTGTTTCTCGTCCGGTTTCGCGCGTTTCTTTTTGAAACGGCCTATCGAATTGCCAAGGATGAGGCCACAGGCCGCGAACTTGCCGACGGACTCTATGCCGAACTCTACGGAATCCCCAACCGCGAGGGCCGGCGCATTTCAAAGCTCGACTATTACACCGGACGCGGCTCTCTCGAAGGCTGGCTCCGGACGGTGCTTGCAAGGCAGCGTGTGGATCGTTGCCGCTCGCAGGCCAAGGATGTGAGTCTCGATGAGCAGGTTGAGGCCGGTGGCAGTTTTGCTGCGAGCACTACGATAGCAGCGGCAGCGCCGGATGACCGCATCTCCGAGGCTGTCGCCCAGGCACTTACCGAATTGAGCAACGAGGAACGCTTTCTGCTTGCATCCTACTATCTTGACCAGCGCACTCTGGCCAATATTGGACGCCAGTTGTGCGTGCATGAATCCACAATCAGCAGAAAGCTGGAGAAGCTTGCGAAGGAGCTGAGAAAGCGGGTTCGCAAGCGGCTACAGGCAGCGGGCATCAATTCCCGGCGCTGCAACGAACTTCTACTTGAGCTTGATGTGCGTGACCTCAATGTCAATGTCGCGGAAAACTTGCGGCAAGAAAGCGCAATTGAAACGTTCTAAGTTATGAAGGGAATGGATCGGTGAAGTGAAGCAATCAGAGTCCAATCCGTTGCGACGGGAACTGGCGCGAGGCCAGCACGGAGAGCCTCACCCCGATCCCGACTTGCTCACAGCCCTTGGCGAAGGCGCGCTCCTGCAGCGTGAGCGGCTGCAAGTGCTGGCGCATGTCGCTGTCTGCACAGATTGCCGCGCGATACTGAGTACTGCCGCGGCCGCCGCAGTGGATCCGGACGATGAACAAATGGCTATCGATCTAACTCGATCCTCGCCTGCGCGCCAGCGCCTTTGGCTACCGTGGGCGAGCATCGCCGCAGGGATTCTGGTTGTTTGTTCCGCGGTATTGTTTTATCAGCAGCGCGGGTACGAGAAAGAGAATGCCGTAGCTACCAGGGAGGCGGTGCAAACTCTTTCGTCAATTCAACCGCAACCGTCTTCGCCTGCTTTGGAAGGCAAGAAGACACCGAGCAAGAGAGAAGATCATCCAACATCACCACCGTTGCAAGCACCTTTGCCGAGCCAAGGAGCAACCGCAGCAATCTCGATCCTGACAGATCAGAACCCATCAGCGAAGAGGTCCGATGTTGTTGAGGGCTCCTACCAGGCGAGCGCAATATCCGGCGAAATCGCAGTACCCACTGCACCTGTGCTAAAGGCTGCTCAGGCTCCCCGTGTCTCTGCATTCGCCAACGCTACGGCTCAGCCCGCACTGCCGGCGGCATCTGCCACTGCCGCTCGACCGCATTGGCGCATCAATGACATGGGACAAGTGGAACGCTCGTTCGGCGATGATGTCTGGCAAGGAGTTCTGCCTCAAGAGCAATCGAAGATGCGTGTCGTTTCGGTCTTCGCTGGTGATGTCTGGATCGGCGGTGAACACTCGCGCCTCTATCATTCCGCCGACAACGGCACAACATGGAAACTGATTGCCTTGCCCAGCAAGGATGTCCGCGACCATTCCATTGCTCACATTCATTTTCAAACGGCGCAATCCGGAACGGTCGAGTCGGATGATGGGACGGTCTGGACCACCTCGGATGGTGGAACGACTTGGAATGAATAACTCAATTGCGGCCGGCTCGCTTTACCTTTCTCCGCTTGTAACCTCATATTCGACGTGAAACTGAGTTAGAGGCTTATCCTTCAAATGATCCTGAGTGATGACATCCTTGATTTGCTGAAGCCGCTCAGAAGGCTCTGGATGCGAACGAAAGTAGCCGTTTAATCCGTCGATCGCTACCTGAGTCAGCTCACTTGTCGGCGTCTCGGCGTGTATCACGTATTCGCGTTGCAGCTTCGCAAACCTCTCTGTCATATTCACCGCTCCCTGAGGCGAATAGCCTGCCGCGACGGCGATGCGAAGTCCCTCGCGATCCGCTTCGAACTCCTGATCTTTGCTATAACCGGCTTGCCATAGCGACATGGGAATCTCAGCTACGGCCGCCACGAGGTCCAAGTCCATGCTCTTCAGCTTGGCCTCAATTTGCACGCGCTCGACGGCATGGTAGTGGTCAATATGTTCAAGCTCGTGACCGAGCACAAAGGCCAGTTCATCCTCGCTCGTCATCTGATCCAGTAGTCCCTGGCCAATGAAGACATGCCCACCTGGCAAAGCAAAGGCGTTGATCAGGTTGGAATCGCCGATGAGATGAAAGCGATAGTTAAGCTTGCGCCTTGCGTGCGCCGCAACTCGGCCGCCGACAGCGCTTAAGTATTGCTCGGTAGCCCGCGTCTCCGCGCTCTGCTCAGGCTGCGCGGAACTGTACCGCTGTGCAAACTCGTCGCCGATCCGCGTTTCCTCTTCGTCGGAGACGCGCGTGAATTGCATGGGAGCGCGCGTCACGTCACGCTGCCAATCAGCGGCCATATCGACGACAGCGTCTGCACTCACGGCATCCTGCCGCTTTCTGTGCTGCGCGAGGTAGAGAGCCCCTGCCGCGACCGCCAGTATCAAAACAAGCGCCAATGCGTGTTTCATAGCAACCGCCTGACGGACTCGCGATATTTCCCATAGAGAAGAGGAACCGAGATCATGGCAACTCCCACCACAATGAGGGTAATGTAACGGTCAGTATCATTTAGTCGCCAAAAGTCGAGGCAGCTGATTTTCCCCACACAGAGCAATAGAAGGAAAAGCCCGGTGATTCGATAACTGCGTTGGCTTACGAGCAGTCCCAAAAGAATCAGGATCACTCCTTCAACACCCCACGAGAGCGTCACCATTCCCGGATTCATCTTGACAGCGAGCATGAAAGTGATCAGAACAACTGGCGCGAAGAAGAACCATTGCTCCGTGTGATTCAGGGCAAGACGGCGGCCAAGGAACGATTCAATTGGATGCTCGGCATAGCGCCTTCGCAGCCGAAATGTAATCGGCAATGCCGAAAACAAAAGTGCAGACGCAATGGACAAAATGGCGAAGTTGCCGCGCCACCCTTCGGCGACAAAGTAGCTCCCGCCAAAGATATTATGTGCAATTCCGCGACCGACGATTCCCAACGCAAGTAGAACCGCCTGTTGGAGGAAGACCTCTTTGTCGAGCGCCCAGGTTGCGATCATCAACACCAGCGCCAGCACCGCCCAGGCAACGACAATCCACTCCACAGGCGTCTCAAAGTACAGAACCGCACCGACACACACGGTTCCGAAGTAAGCGATCAGATCGCGCGGCGTCCATCGTCCGATCTCAGGGTTAGTCTTGTCCGATTGCAACCGCGACCATACGAAGAAGAAAATCAGCGCGATTGGAATGACCGTGTAAATCCGCGGACTGAGTGTTTCACCAGGCAGCGTTGCTGCGGTCAGATTCACAAAGAAGATGCGGGCAAAAGCCGCCGTCAAGGCCGTGTACGCCTGTAAGCGAATCTGTTTTTGCTTCCACCTAGTTCCTAACTCAAAGAGCACGAGCCCAAAGATCGCCAGTCCGACCGCGACACTGATCGGCTGCAACTCGCTCCACAATAGCCATGCGGCAAGGCCAGAACCAACCCAGGTATACACATGACGCGCATTCAGTGTTTCAGGCATTCGCACCCAGCGCGCCAAAGCGTAGAGAACCTCAATGACAATCGAAACCGTGATAAGTCCCTGATCGATACCGCGCCACTGACCTTGCGCATGGAGATTGAGTGAGGCCGCCTGCAGCACAGCCAACAGCGCTAGCAAATGCGCCTGATAGGGAAACTCTTCAACATCGAAGATGCGGTCGATGATGGCAAGTGCAAGCGCGAAGACCGCCCAGATTGGCGCAAGCCAGAGCTGCGGAGACTCGTTCCAGGCTAGCGCAGCGAGCAATGCCGTGGCTGTGCTTGTATAGAGCCAAGCGGCAGGACGGCGGTAAGTGGCGTCGCGCAAAGTGCAAAAGCGTGAGATGGCGTAAAAGGCTGCTGCACAGCCGACGATTGCGGGATAACGCTTCATTGAACCTGGCGCAAAGAGATTCACTAAAACAAGCTGGACCACAACGCCGACGGCCAGCAGATGACCCTGATAAGCGAGGTCGCGTAGCTTGATGCGGCGAGCAATCATGCTAAGCGCAACGATGAGCGCCATCCAGACCGGCGCCAGCCAAACGGGAGCAACTTCAAACCACGCAAGCAGCACCAGGAGAGATGAGCCCGCCCATAGCGTAAGAGAGCGAAGGAAGAGACGAAGATCATTAGCACCTGATAGCGCCCACGCCGACACGTAAAACACGAGTGCGATGATCGGGAGCGTAACCAGGCGCATCGCAATGTGGTTTGGATAAGCGTCGGAGAAGTGGCCGTTGACAGCTACGGAAGTAAACCATGCCGCGGCAAACAATGCCCATCCCTGCGCCAGGAGATGATTGTCGTCAAGATACCGCTTGCCGAGGATTGCACCCAGCATCAGTGCGGCCCAGCCTATCGCCGTCCAGTCTCCGGTAAAGATGCTCCATATACCGAAGAAGGCTGTAATGCAACCGATGTAACTTTGCAAAGCTATGATCGTTGAGTCAAATCCTTCAAAGAGAGGATGCCACTTGCGGTAAATGAAAAGGGCGTTCACGTAAAACAATGCGCTGCATGTGAGCAACAGAACGCCGTCCTGAATGCGCGGTAGATCCGAATGTTGGCGGAGGTCAATGATACTCCACGCTTCATAGACAACCAGCAGACCAGTTATGAATCCTGCGAGCAGGCCCAGCCGGCGGAAGAGAACCTCCAATTGAACGATCCCGGCAATCAGCAGCGCTTCGGCAGCAATCATCCAAAACAGCGCAATACTGTTGCCGCTGTACTTGAATGGCACCGAGGCAAACATAAGCATGGTGCCGATTACCGTGAGCAGGATGAATGCCGGTCGGCGGCGGCGAGTGATGGGCAATTGCCCGAAGAGAAACTCCATCGCGCCCAAACCTAGAAGCGCTGCGAAGGCAAGATCGGGGCGCGTGGATTGGAACTTCATCACCGCGAGCAGCAGTATGGTGTTTGTCAAAGCCGCGATGGTGGAGATCGTTTCGTCGCGTGGAGCCTTGATGCTTCGCGCAATATAGGAGATGCGGAAGATGGCCCAGTAGAAGATCAGGATGACAGCGCTTGGCCAGAACTGCGGAAATGGGTGACCCGCCACTCCGTCCGGGAAGAGCCGGTAAAGCCAATAGAAATGATTGGCGTAACTGGCCAGGATTCCAAAGACTTCGAGCTCAAACCATCCCATGCGCAGTGCGATCGCAACGATGCCTGCTGCCAGAATGACACCCGCGGAAAGCGCGTAGACGCTGTCTTGATTTTGAGCGACGGTCCAGAAGGCCAGCAGAAATGCGAGTCCTGTAACCACCTGCGATTTGTATCGCAGTGTGTGCGCCACCATTGCAATGGCCACGAGCAGCATCAGTACGCAGTTGAGTGTGTTGGAAGTCATGACCGTCATTGGCGGAACATGATACATCGCATAAGTGGCAAAAAAGAGCGTTGCCCATCCTCCGCCGATTCCCGTGCGGCCAATCAGGCGATAGCGCTCTTTGCCTTCAAGCCATATCCCTCCGCCCAGGATCGTTGCGGCGACAGCATAAAGCAGCGCCACTCTTGCCTCCGGACCCATCGAAACGAGCTCTCCCTTGCCCCAATACGCAAGCCCTAGAACGAGCAGAATGATGCCAATCTTGGCGAAGAGATTCCCTCCAAGCAACTCTTCGAGCGGTAAGGTGCCGCGCAGTCGCTCAAACAGGCTTTTCCGGGGTGGTGCTTCAGGTATCGAGAAACTTGGAGACGCAACCCGCACAGGGGCGTAGGCCGGCTGTTCTGCGAGATGCGGCTTGGGCGCGGGTGCTGACTCGGGCCGCGGAGTCGAGATCGCGGCCTGTCTGGTTCCAACTGTGGTTGAGGAAACTGGCTCCGGAAAAGGCGGATGCGGCGCGACCACACTGGGGGTTGGTTTGGGTTGATGGACTTCAGCCGCTGAGTCGGCCTGCGGGAGCGGCTGGCTGGGGCTGGTTTGCCTCAGATAGACCGGCGCCACCTGGGCAACCACTGCCAGCGGATCAGGGGATGGTCGAATTGCCGCTTCAGAAAGATGAGTGAATGGGGCGGAGACTGGGCTGGGAACGCTTGCTTGAGAAGGAGTGGTGACAGGTTTCTGAGCTTCCGCTCCCCGATGCGTCTCGGCGGCTGCCGCTGGCGAAGCCTCCGCGCCTGGCTGATCTGAACGACGGGAAAGCTCCTTAACTTCGCGCTTCAGGCGAGCAATTTCACCCGTCAGATCGGTAAACTTGTCGCGATACTCCTGTGAATTCTCGTCGAAAATCCTGCGCAGCGTTCCGGTGCGAATCAGCGCTACAAATGCGGCTATGGGGACGGTAATCAATAATCCGCCAACCATTGCAATCAGGAGTTCCATGCTCGCGTCCTTTTCGTTAACCGAGAAACAAATGACTGATAGAAGAACGGGCACGGCCACGGCTCTTGCGAGATATTTTGCAAGAACGGGCCGAAGCTCCGTTCTGACAGAGAGTGAGGTCAGGCCCTGAGTGAATGACACGGAAGTATAACCAATGGAAGCCGTGTCGCGCTATAATCGACCACACTCAGCTGAACAAACAATATGACCGAGATCGATTCGCATATGAACGCCGAAGTTCTACCTGCTGCGCCTGTCAAAGAGCGCAGCGAGCGCGGCTTTTGGGCCCTGATCGTAACGCAGTTTCAGGGCGCTTACAGCGACAACATCCTGCGCAACCTGCTGCTGGCGATGGTCGTCGGCATGGGGCTGGCCGGCAGCGAGCGCTCCAGTTTTGTCTCCCTAGTGACATTTCTTTTCTCCATGCCATTCGTGCTCTTCAGCATGACGGGAGGCTGGCTTGCGGATCGCTTTAGCAAGCGGCGAGTCACGCTCTGGACCAAGGGGATGGAAATCGGAGCCATGACCGTGGCAACCGCGGGGCTTGCGGACCATTCCCGGATCATGTGTTTGGTTGCGCTCGGCTTGGTTGCGACCCAGGCCGCGCTGTTTGGACCCTCGAAGTACGGCTTGCTGCCGGAGTTGCTGCCGGCCAAGCGCTTGTCGTGGGGCAACGGCGTGATCGAATTGGGGACCTTTCTCGCAATAATTGTTGGGACGGTCACCGGCGCTGCCATGGCGGAGCGCTTTCACGGACGCGAGGTCTATGCCGGCTACCTCCTACTAGGTCTCGCTGTCATAGGTTTTTTCACGAGTCTCGGCATCGATCGGGTTCCGGCCGCCGCGCCCGACAAGAAATATCGCATCAACTTCCTCGGCGACCTTTGGCTGCAGATCGGATTAATGCGCCGCGACAAGGCGCTCTTTCTCGCCGTGGCTGGCAACACTTATTTCTGGTTCCTGGGCTCGTTGCTGTTTTCAACCGTAGTCGTCTATGGTCCGGATGTCTTGCACATCGGGCAGACAAAGACTGGATACCTGAACGCGGCGCTCGCGATCGGTATCGGCATTGGCAGCATGATCGCCGGCATGGTGAGCGGCAGCAAGATCGAATACGGGCTGATTCCTTTGGGCTCCATTGGAATGACTGTCACCGGATTCGTGTTAGGTGGAATGCAGTTTGGTCTTGTCGGTTCTGGGGTACTGCTTGGCGCGCTAGGTTTCTGGGCGGGATTCTACGCGGTTCCTGTCAATGCGCTTATCCAGCATCGGCCGGCAGAGAAGGAAAAGGGCGGCATTATTGCCGCAGCAAACCTTTTATCATTCGTCGGAATCGCGCTTTCATCCGGCGTTTATTACATATTTACCGCGTTTGTGCACCTCAATCCTCGCGGAGTGATTGTTGCGGCTTCCTTCATTACCGGCCTCGGCACGGTGTATGTGCTGATGCTGCTGCCGGAGTGGTTTGGACGCCTCATCCTGTTCTTCCTCACTCACACCGTCTATCGCGTAAAAGTGCTGGGACGCGATAACTTTCCCGATAAGACCGGCGCGCTGCTGGTCTGCAACCACATGTCGTTTGTGGATGTCTTGCTGCTGATTGCTTCGACCGACAGGCCCATTCGATTTCTGATGTACAAGGGAATTTTCGATAACAAGTTCATCAAGCCTTTCGCCAAAGCGATGAAGGCGATTCCTATCTCAAGCGAACAGCGGCCACGAGAGATGATTCGTTCGCTGCGCACGGCCAGCGACGCACTGCGCGACCATGAGATTGTCTGCATCTTTGCCGAGGGCCAGATAACGCGGACAGGCCAACTGTTGCCTTTCCGCCGCGGTCTTGAACGCATCATGAAGGGCGTCGATGTGCCGATCATTCCCGTGAATCTTGACGGTGTGTGGGGCAGCATCTTCAGCTTTGCGCGCGGGCGCTTTCTTTGGAAGATTCCGCAACACATTCCCTATCCAGTTACCGTGAGCTTCGGGCAGCCGATGCCTCCGACCTCGACCGCAATCGCGGTTCGGCGCGCCGTGCAGGAGTTACAAGCTGAAGCATTCCAGCAACGCAAGGGACGCATGAAGACACTTGATCGCGCATTCGTTCATACGGCGCGGCGCTTTCCGTTTCGTTTCATGATGGCAGACGGCAAGACTCCCAGGGTGACCTTCGGCTCGGCACTTACCAAGACCATTTACATGGCACGCAGACTGCGTCCGCTTGTCGGCGAGCGGCGGATGATTGGACTGTTACTGCCTCCCTCGGTTGGTGGGGCGCTTACGAACTATGCGCTGATGATGCTTGGCCGCATTGCGGTGAATCTGAACTATACCGCCTCCAGCGAAGTAATCGCCTCCTGTGCCAGCCAGTGCGATATAGATGTGGTAATCACCTCAAAGGCATTTGTTGAGCGCTTTCCCAGGTTGGAGATTCCCGGACGAACGCTTCTTCTCGAAGATGTCTTGCAGGCGCCACGCCTGACGGAGAAACTGGTCTCAATTGTTTTGGCATGGTTCACACCTCAATGGTTGCTGTACAAGGCAACCGGCGCAGAGCGCATCGCATCAAAAACGGCCATCGACGATCTGGCAACCGTGATCTTTTCGAGCGGCAGCACCGGCGATCCCAAGGGCGTCATGCTGACGCACTTCAACATCTCGTCAAACATCCAGCAGGTCTCGCAGGTCTTCATGCTTGGCGGACGAGACAAGATCCTGGGCATCCTGCCTTTCTTTCACTCCTTTGGATTCATGGCGGGGCTATGGATGCCGGCCGTCAATGGCGTGGGTGTCGTCTATCATCCCAACCCGCTGGATGCGAAAGTGATCGGCGAGTTAGTCGCGAGTTACAGAGTTACCTTCCTGATTGCCACGCCGACCTTTCTGCAAGCTTATATGAAGCGCTGCTCTCCAGAGAGCTTCGGAAGCCTGCAATATGTGCTCGTTGGCGCGGAAAAACTGCCGGAGCGTGTTGCGCTGGCTTTTGAAGACATCTTCGGCATTCGCCCTCTTGAGGGTTACGGCTGCACCGAGTGCTCGCCGGTCGTGACTGTGAATGGCCGCGATTTTCGAGCGCCGGGCTTCAGGCAGGTGGGTGCAAGACGCGGCAAGATTGGGCATCCTCTTCCGGGCGTGTCTGTCAAAGTGGTCGACATTGATAGTGGCGAACCGGTTGCTCCCGGCACGCCGGGAATGCTGCTCGTCAAAGGGCCCAATGTGATGAAGGGCTATCTCGGCAAGCCGGAGAAGACCGCCGAGGTCCTGCGCGACGGATGGTACACGACCGGCGACGTTGCGCTGATGGAAGAGGACGGTTTCTTGACTATTACCGACCGCCTTTCGCGCTTCAGCAAGATTGGCGGAGAGATGGTGCCACACATCAAGATCGAAGACAAGCTGCACGAGTTGGCCGGAGTTACGGAACAGGTCTTTGCGGTAACAGCTCTGCCAGACGAGAAAAAGGG
>Ga0181528_10002540_pt1 | contig 11244 bp, 11 predicted proteins | sample PEATcosm2014_Bin_47_FD_119742 | JGI IMG/M metagenome (GOLD analysis project Ga0181528, IMG submission 119742) | Peatland microbial communities from MTU Mesocosm Facility, Houghton, MI, USA - PEATcosm2014_Bin10_10_metaG | ecosystem: Environmental > Terrestrial > Soil > Wetlands > Peat | place... | reverse complement strand
CATCCTCATACCACCGTCGGCGGCGACGGATTCGGGTATGCCCCGGGGCCCGATGGTCGCGCCCGCAAGATTACGCACCTCGGCAATGTCGTGATCGGCAACGACGTGGAAATCGGCAGCAACTGCGCCATCGACCGCGCCACGTTGACCTCCACGCACATCCGCGCGGGAACGAAGCTCGACAACATCTGCCACATCGCGCACAACTGCGATCTGGGCGAGGACGGCTTCTACACCGCCGGCTTCATGATGGGCGGGTCGACCCGCATTGGCCGGCGGTTCATGACGGGCGGAAATTCAGTCGTCACGACACATGTCACCGTGGGCGACAATGTCACGCTGTCGGGGAGATCCTCCGTCACCCACGACGTACCGGAGCCCGGCGCCTATGGCGGTTACCCGCTCCAACCTTTGGCGGATGCGATGCGCACGGCCGCGAGTCTCGGCAAGCTGAACGAGATCCGCAAGAACCTCGCGAGGGTGATGAGGCATTTGAACCTCACTTGACCCGTCGGCAGGGCTGAGCGCTCAGCTCAGGCGAATTTCCGCGGCTCGCTGCTTTTTCCCGCGTGCCGCCGAAGAGCAATCTCATGCCGGTGAATGCGTTCGACTCACGGCGCGCCGCGTCCCGCCTGCAGGCCGGGGTCGAGCGGCCCGGCGGCCTCACTCGTGAAAACGGCCGCCCCGAAAGCGGGCAGCCGCACCGTTCCTCGGTGAACCGCTCAGCGTTGCGCCAGAAGCTGGTTCTTCTTCTCGAGCTGCACGAGCCCGGCCTGGGTCTCGGCGACCATTTTCTTCAGATCCTGTATCTCTTGATCCTGAGCGGCCGCATGCGCGTTCTGAGTCTCGATCGTGCGCTGCTGCTTTTGCATTTCATTGAGCAGCATGGGCGCAAGCTCGTCGTAACGGACACCCTGAACCTTGCCCGAATCGTCGCGGATGACGAGCTCCGGATAGACCTTGTCGACCTCTTCGGCGATGAGCCCGTACTGCACCGCGCCCTTCGGATCGTTCTTCAGGTGGAAGCGCACGGGCCGCAGCTCCATGAGCTTCTCGGTGTCCGACCCGAGCGATGCGATCGAGGTCTTGTAGCGCTCCGAGGAGGCCAGCACGCCGAGCTGTCCGGAGGAGGTGACATAGACCGCCGCGCCCGTGATCTGCGCATCCGAAATGCCGGCGATGTAAGTCTTGGTCTGAGTTCCCTGCGTGCCGATCCGGATCAGGTTGTTATCCGCGAATGCGCCGAGGCTCCCGATCTCGATATTGTTGCTGCCGCTCAGCACGTAATATCCGCCCTGGTAGCCCATGGCGATATTGTTGGATCCGGTCGAGTTCAAATACAGGGACTGGTAACCGAAACCGATGTTGTTGCTGCCGGTTTTCATCGACCGAAGTCCGGCATATCCGAAGGCGGTGTTGCCGCTGCCGGTGGTGTTGGCGATGAGGGAGTATGCACCGAAGCCGGTGTTGTATCCGCCGGTGGTGTTGGCTTGCAGCGAGAAGGAGCCCACCGCCGTCGTGTAACTGCCGGTCGTGCTGGCGGGCAACGCCAGGTATCCGATTGCCGTGTTGTACCCGCCGGTGGTGTTCGCGTACATGGCGTTGTAGCCCTGCGCGGTGTTGTAGTTGCCGACGGTATTGGAATACAGCGACTGGTATCCAACGGCCACATTGTCCGAACCGCTCGAGTTCAACGCGAGCGCGTCGAATCCGGACGAGGTGTTGTCGTTGCCGGTCGTGTTGGAATAAAGGGCGCCGGACCCGTGCGCCGTATTGTAGCTGCCCACGGTATTGTTCTGGAGCGTCGCAAATCCGCAACCCGTGTTGTAATTGCCGTAGGTATTCATGTTCAAGGCGTTATAGCCGAGCGCGCTGTTGGCGAACCCCTGGGTGTTGAACTGCAGCGCCTCGCTTCCGATTCCGGTGTTCCACTGCCCGGTGGTGTTGAACTGGAGCGCGGTGTCGCCGAAGGCACTGTTGTTGTTTCCATCGGGGTTCGGCGTCACGTTTTCCAGCGCGTGGCTGCCGGATGCGGTGTTGAAGAACCCGTCAGAGTTGACCACGTCAGGCGGCTGCTGGGCGTATGCCGACTGATAAGCCGCCGTCAATGCGAGAAGAAGGAGCGGGGAGCGCAAATTGGAATGTGTCACGAGGTTATCCCTTTAGGTGATTATGTTCAGCCGTTGCGCGGCAAAAGCCGGTTGTCGCGCAACGGCGCAAAAGAAGTCGATCAAGACCAACGATACACCCGCCAAGCGCGCAGTAAAACTGCGGGCGTGCATCGGAATATTCCGATGCAGCGGCAACCGCCATGCGACATAACCATGTCGCTGGCGAGCCGCGCGCATGCACCGGATCACTGTTCGTCGATCCTCGCCTTCGCCGCACACGATGAGAATTTCGCGCGGATCTCAATAGCGGCATTCGCCGCGACCCGTCGCAGTATTTCTCCTACAAGGAAATGTCCCGTGGGAGAGTCCGCAGGGAGCGGTCGTCCCCGGCGGCGGGGAAGACCGGGCCGGCATTTTTTCAATGATGCGAATGCGGGCTGAACGGGCCGAGCATCGTCAGCACCCCAAATATCAGCAGCAGCCAGCCGGCCGCCTGGTTCAAACCATATGCGACGCTGACGCGCCCCAGCCGCGCGCTCAACATGCCGGCGCCGAATACGGCAGGCACCGTGCCCAGGCCGAAGCACAACATCAGGGCTGCCGCCGGCGCCGCGCCGCCGGAGAGCGCGGCGAACATCAGCATCGAGTACACGAATCCGCAGGGCAGCCAACCCCACAGCATTCCGAGCAGGAGCGACCCGAGGAGGCCGTTGGAGGGAAGCTTTCGCGCGAGCGGCGCCAAGCGGGACCACAACCGGCCTCCGAGGCGCTCGAGACGAGAAAGGGGGCGCCAATGAAACAGCGTGTTCAACGCCATCGCGACGAGCAGCAGCCCCGCCATGATTCTCGCGATGATCGCAATCCGATCCAAGTCGAACATCGCGCTCAAAAACCCACCGGATGCGCCGACGATGGCGCCTGCCAGCGTGTAGCTCGTCAGCCGCCCCAGCTGGTATGTGGCCGTGTGCACCGATTTTCTCGCCGCGCCCGCGATGCCGCGGGTGCGCATGCCCAGCGCTCCGGATATGCCGCCGCACATCGCGAGGCAATGGACGCTCCCCGCCACTCCGACGGCCAAGGCGGCTGAGAGCGTCAGGGGATTGCAGACTGCTGCGATGCTCATCGGGGGCTCTGCGCCGGCGAATCCGGGGGCGGCGCGATCTCGTTTCGATCCTCCACGAGGATTTCCCAGGCGGGCGCATCCAATTCGTCGAATTGCCCGGTGCGCACGGCCCAGAAGAACGCCCAGATACCGCAACCGACCAGAAGCAGGCTCACGGGGATCAGCACGAACACGATGCTCATGACAGCGCCGTCCCCACCGCGGGAGGGGTCCCGATGGGCGGCACGGACAGCGGCGCGCGCCCGCGGCGAGGCTCGCGTCCCCGGCTGCGGCCGTCGCGCATGAGGCGCACGGAATTCAATACGACCAGAATCGAGCTCAAGGACATGCCGATGGCGGCCGCCCAAGGCGGCACCCAGCCCAGCGCGGCGAGAGGCATCGCGACCAGGTTGTACGCCGCGGCCCAGACGAGATTCTGGCGCATGATGCGCCTCGCACGGCGCGCCAAAAGGAACGCACCGGGAAGCGCCCGCAGCGAGTCGCCGATCAGCACGAGATCCGCGCTGGCCAAAGCGAGGGCGGAGCCGCGGCTCATGGCGACGGACAGTCCCGCGCCCCCCAGAACCGGCGCATCGTTGATGCCGTCTCCCACCATGGCAATGAATTCGCCCCGTTGGCTGAGCGCCTTGACGCGTTCGAGCTTGTCGGCCGGCGACTGCCGCGCCGAGTAAGCCGAAATGCCGCAATGCCCGGCAAGACGCGAGACCGCGGCGAAGGAGTCCCCGCTGAGAATTTCCGTGCTCAGGCCCTGCTCGAGCAGCTCCCGCACGGCGCCAGGGCCCTCCGGCCGTGGCGTGTCCTGCAGTTCGAACGTTGCCAGCTCGACGCCTTCGCCCGTAAGGACGATCGTTGCGTCATCGTCCGCCGGCACCCGCCCGGCCAAAAAGCCCGCGACAAAAGCGCGGGTGCCGATCTGGTAGCGCTTCCCCTCGACCATTCCCGTGATGCCGGCGCCGGGCACCACCTGCATGTCCCCCACGTCGAGACGCCGCCCCGGCGTGGAGGCGAAGGCACGGGCAATGGGATGTTCCGACGCCACTTCGAGCGCCGCGGCGATCTCGAGGCATTCTTGCTCGGACAAGGGTCCCTTCGCCCTGCAGCGCGACACCGACATCATGGCGCTCGTCAGCGTACCGGTCTTGTCGAACACCACCCGCGTCACCCGCGTGAGACTCTCGACAGCGTCGGGATGAGTCACCAGGACCCCGCGTCGGGCGAGCGCGGCGTTCGCGCTCGCCACCGCGACCAGCGTGGCGAGCGAGAAGGCACAGGGGCAGGCGGCGACCAGCATCGCCAACGTCGCCGAAAACGCGCGGCTGGGCTCGATTACGCACCAGATCGCGCCGATCACGCAGGCGAGAACCAGGACGCAGCTCAAGAAACGACTCGCCATCCGATCGGCGTCGCGGGTGATGCGCGGCCGCTCGGATTGGGCCCGGTGCAGCAATGCGACGATGCTCGACAGCACCGTCGTCCCCCCGGTCGCCGTCACCCGGATGCGCACCGGTGAGCCGACATTGATCGTGCCCGCAATCGCGTGATCGCCGGCCGGCCGTGCGACCGGCAGCGATTCGCCCGTCAACATGGCTTCGTCGAACTGCGTGCCCGCCGATTCGAGCCGGCCGTCGGCCGGTACGACCTCCCCCGCGCGCACCAGCACCAGATCGCCCGCCTTGAGCGCCGCGACGGTCACGTCCGTGACGATTTCGCCGCGGTCCTCGATGGTGGAGACTCGATGCGCGGTCACCGGCAGGAGGCGGCTCAAGGAGTCGCTGACGCGCGTGCATTGGTGCCGTGCCACCATCTCCACGTAACGGGCGACGGTGAGAAAGAAAATGAACATGGTGACCGAGTCGAAATAGACCTCCCCGGCATGTCTCCAGGTGTTGAAGACGCTGGCTCCGTAAGCAAGAATCAACGCGAGACTCACCGGCACGTCCATGGTGATGCTGCGCCCCGCGAGAGCGCGCGCGCCGTTCGCGAAGTAGGGCCAGCCCGCGTAGAACATGACGGGCGTCGCGACCAGCATGCTGACGATGCGCAGGTAAGCGCGCACATCCGTCTCCATCCCCTGCGAATTGCCGACGTACAGCGCCACCGCGAACATCATCACCTGCATCATTCCGAGGCCCGCGACGGCCAAGCGCTTCAAAAGGCTGCGCCGTTCGGCCTGCGCCAGGGCGTCCGCGTTGTCCGCCGTGACCACGTGAGGCTGGTATCCGAGCTCCGAGATGATCTGCATGAGCTGCGAGAGCTTGATGCGGCCTTCGTCCCACACGACCTGCGCGCGCCCCGTCGCGGTGTTGACGCCCGCGTGGACTACACCGTCGAGCCCGGTCAACGATCGCTGGATCAGCCAGCTGCAGGCCGCACAGGTCAGTCCATCGATGGTCAGGATGACGGCCCGCCCGCGGGGATCCCGGCGGCTCAGCGAGTCGAGAAGCGCGGGCTCATCGTAGGCCAGCCAGGTGTCGGACGGCGCCCCGGGCTTGACCGCCGGCGCCGTCCGGAAGCGATAGAAATCCTCCAGCCCCAGCTGCGAGATCAGCTGGGCCGCCGCCCGGCACCCGGGGCAGCAGACCGCCTGGTCGGAATCGTTCAGGCGGACCCACAGCGGCTCGCGCCCCGCGAGCGCTTCTCCGCAATGGAAGCAATCGATCGGCGGGGCCGCCACGGCATCAATCCGTCGGAGGCAGGATCAAATTCGCCTTGACCGCGGGTTGCGCGGCCACCGCCGGGTGGGACCTGGCCAATACCGGATCAGGATGTTTGAGGATCAGAACCATCGTGACGATGCCGGCGATCACCGACCCGACGGGTGGGGCGATGACCAGCCACATCATCGGATGCCGATACCACGCTTTTTCGGGCCTCTGGTCGCTCATGTCGATCTCCGGATAATGGTCTAGGGTTCGGCAAAGAACCGGGCGCGGCTCGTGACCCGAACCTCGGGATGATCCAACGCCTGCGCCGTGATCGTGAAATTCTGGCCGCCATGCTCCTCGCCGGGGGGAACGCGCACACGTATCACCACCGTCTTCACATCTTCCGCATCGACATGCTGCGTGGGCGAGTCGCTGTCGATGACCGCGTCGGGGAGGCCCGACGCGCTCAGGCGAAAATCGTGGGCGCGCTGATCCTTGTTGATGATGCGTATCGTGAACACATTCTCAACGCGGCCATCGTCGAGCTCGCGGTACAAGACATTGCGATCGCGCAGAACGTCGATGTCGAAGCTCACGCGGTGGGTCACCGCATAGGCGAAGCCGCAGATCAGCGATGCCAAAATCGCCGTGTAGACCATGATGCGCGGCCTGAATATGCGGCGCGGAGCGCCGTCGAGTTCGGCCTGAGTCGAGTAGCGCACGAGTCCGCGCGGAGAGCCGACCTTGTCCATCACGGCATCGCAGGCGTCGATGCAGGCCGCGCAGGCGATGCATTCGTACTGCAATCCCTTGCGGATGTCGATGCCGGTGGGACAGACCTGCACGCAGAGCGTGCAGTCCACGCAATCGCCCAACCCCGCCTGTTTGGCGCTGACGCCGCGCCCGCGGGACCCGCGCGGCTCGCCCCGCGCCGTATCGTACGAAATCACCAGTGTGTTGCGATCGAACATGGCGCTTTGAAAGCGCGCATAGGGACACATGTACTTGCACACCTGTTCGCGCATGTATCCGGCATTGCCATAGGTGGCGAAGCCGTAGAAAAGTATCCAGAACGCTTCCCAGGAGCTCACCCCGCCGAGCGCGATCCGGCCCACCAATCCATCGATGGAGGAGAAGTACCCGACGAACGTCACTCCGGTGATCAGGGAAAAGCCGACCCACAGCGCCTGCTTGGCCGCCTTGCGCGAGATCTTGGACGCCGACCAGGCAGCGCGGTCGAGTTTCATCTGCCGCGACCGGTTGCCTTCGGTCAGACGCTCCATCCACACGAATATCTCCGTCCAGACGGTCTGAGGACACGCGTAGCCGCACCACAATCTCCCGGCGAGCGCCGTGAAATAGAACAGCGACAACGCCGCGATGATCAGAAGCCACGTCAGGAGGTAAAAATCCTGCGGGAAAATCGTCAGCCCGAACAGAAAGAACTTGCGCGCCGGCAGATCGAACAACACCGCCTGGCGCCCGTTCCATCGGAGCCAGGGCAGCGCGTAGAATATTCCGAGAAGAACGACCACGGTGAGATTGCGCAGGCGCGCAAACCGGCCGCTGACCTCGCGCGCATACACCTTCCGATGCGCTTCATAGAGCGGGTCGACAACGGGCTCGGCGACGTTCACGGGAGTCTGCCATGCGGGCCGGACGCTAGCATGTAGGCGGTCAATGCGGCTCCGACGAAGCTGAACAGCCAGAACACGAAGAATCCCATGGCGTAGATCGTCGGACGAAGCGCGATCAGCGACGGGCTGAACACCTCATCCCATCCGAGGGTCATTGGATCGAAGCATGCGAAAACCACCGCCGTCTGCAGGCAGGCGGCGATGAACGATGCCCAGAGTGTGACGCCCCAAATCTCCGCCCTGCGCGACCAAACCGGGCCCGGTGCGTCGCTTGGCGCGTCACTTGCCGTCACTTGCCTGTCCGCCCGCCTGGAGCGCACCCGCAGGCTGCGAGATGCTGAGCACATAAGCGGCCAACAGGCGCACTTTCATGTCCCCGAGGCGCTCGAGTTGAGCGGGCATGTGATTGGTGCGTCCGTTCGTGATCGTTTCGCGGATGTCCCGCACCGAGCTGCCATGCAGCCAGATGTTGTCGGTCAAATTCGGGGCGCCGAGCGCCGTATTGCCCTTGCCGTCCGGCCCATGACAGGCGAAACACATCGTCGCGAACCGCGTCTTCCCAGCGCTCACCTGCTCGGAAGTGAAGTGGGCGTCGGCCGGATTGCGGCCGCTCAAAGTCAGCACATAGGCCAGAACCTCCTCGACGCCGTCGTGTCCGAGCACCGGGCCCCAGGCCGGCATCACACCGTCGCGGCCGTGAGCGATCGTCTGATAGACATCCTGCTCGGTGCCGCCCCACAGCCAGTCCTGATCGGTGAGATTGGGGAAGCCCTTGGCGCCGCGCGCGTCCGATCCATGGCAGCTCGAGCAATTGAGCGCGAAGAGATTGCGGCCGGTGGTCATCGCCGACGGGTCGTGCGACAAGTCGGTCAGGCTCTTGCCGTTGAAGGCGGCGAAGCGCTGCTGCAGCGCCTGCTTGGCGGCATCGTCCTCGCCCTGCCATTGAGAGACCTCGGTCCAGTGCTTGAGTCCTTGGTAATTGCCGAGTCCCGGGTACACGACCAGATAGCCCAGTGCGAAGATGATCGACAAGATGAACAGCCACAGCCACCAGCGTGGCAGTGGGTTGTTGTACTCGGTCAGATTGTCGTCCCAGACGTGGGTCGTGTCCTTCGGGTCCACCTTGGAGGCGCCGCGCATCGTCCACCAGATCAGCCACAGGCAGCCGAAAATGTTGGCAAGCACGACGATCGTGATATAGGTGGCGACTCCGTTACTCATGGCAGGTCCGTTATTCATGATGGACATCTCTGACTGTCGGCAGGGTGGGTGTCGGCTGGCTGTCCTCGTCGAGGGCCATTCGGGCCATCGAATCGAACACCGCCTTGCGCCGCCCGCTCCAGGCCCAGACTACGATGGCGATGAAGAACATCAGAAGAATCACGGTCATCGCGCCGCGCAACAGGTCGATCATGGCGACACCTCACCGTGAAATTTGAGGCCCTGCAGATAGGCGACCAGCGCGTCGAGCTCGGTGTGGCCGGCCACTTTCTCGGGCGCGGACTCAATTTCCGAATCGGTGTACGGCACGCCGATCTTTCGCAACACGCGCATCTTGGCGGCGAGCTGCACCGGATCGATGCTGCCCTTCGCCAGCCACGTAAAGGCCGGCATGTTGGATTCCGGGACCACATCGCGCGGATTGTTCAGATGGATGTGGTGCCACTCGTCCGAATAGCGGCCGCCCACGCGCGCCAGATCCGGCCCGGTTCTCTTCGATCCGAACTGGAACGGGTGATCGTAGACGGCCTCGCCGGCGATGGAGTAATGACCGTAGCGCTCGACCTCGGCCTGCAGCGGCCGCACCATCTGCGTGTGGCACAGATAGCAGCCTTCGCGCACGTAGATATCGCGCCCGGCCAGCTCGAGCGGCCCGTAGGGTTTGATTCCGGGTGACGGTTGGATCACCGACGCCTGGAAATACAGCGGTACGATCTCCACCAATCCGGCCACGCTGATGACGATGGCGATGAGCGTTCCCAGCAGCCATACGTTCTTTTCGACGATTTCATGATTCATTGTTGAACTCCGCTGCGATCAGACGGCCGGCACGGGCACGGCATCGGTGCGCACGACCGGCTGTCTCACCGTCATGACGGTGTTGTAGAGCATGATGAACATGCCGATCAGGAAAAGGATGCCGCCTCCCAAACGCACCATGTAGTAGGGGTACGTCGCCTTCAGCGATTCGACGAAGGTGTAGGTGAGCGTGCCGTCCGCATTGGTCGCCCGCCACATGAGGCCCTGCATGACGCCGGCGATCCACATGGCCGTCACATAGAGCACCACGCCGATGGTGGCGATCCAGAAATGCACGTCGATCAGCCGGATGCTGTACATCTCCTTGCGTCCATAGAGCCGCGGGAGGAGCGAATACATCGAGCCGATGGTCATGAAGGCCACCCAGCCCAGTGCGCCGGAATGGACGTGGCCGATCACCCAGTCCGTGTCGTGCGCCAGCGCATTGACCGTCTTGATGGACATCATCGGCCCTTCGAACGTCGACATGCCGTAGAACGACAGCGCGACGATCAGAAACTTGAGGATGGGATCGGTCCGAAGTTTGTGCCAGGCGCCGGACAGCGTCATGATCCCGTTGATCATGCCGCCCCAGGAGGGCGCGAGCAGGATGATCGAGAACACCATCCCGAGCGATTGCGCCCAGTCGGGCAGGCTCGTGTACTGGAGGTGGTGCGGCCCCGCCCACATGTAGATCGATATCAATGCCCAGAAATGGACGATCGACAGGCGGTACGAATAGATCGGGCGTTCCGCCTGCTTCGGCACGAAGTAGTACATCATTCCGAGGAACGCAGCGGTTAGAAAGAATCCCACCGCGTTGTGCCCGTACCACCATTGGACCATCGCATCGACCACGCCCGAATAGATGACGTACGACTTCGTGAGGGAGACCGGCACCGCCAGGTTGTTGATGATGTGCAGGACCGCGATGGTGATGATGTACGCGGCGAAGAACCAATTGGCGACATAAATGTGCTTGACCTTGCGAATCGCCAGTGTGCCGAAGAAGACGTACGCATACGCGACCCACACGACCACGATCAGAAGATCGATCGGCCACTCGAGCTCGGCATACTCCTTGCCCTTGGTTATTCCGAGCGGGAGGCTGATCGCGGCCAGGAGGATCACCAACTGCCACCCCCAGAAGGTGAACGTGGCGATCCGGTCGGAGATCAGGCGCACCCTGCAGGTGCGCTGCACGATGTAATAGGAGGCGGCGAACAGGCCACAGCCGCCGAAAGCAAAGATCACCGCATTGGTATGCAACGGTCGCAGCCGCCCATAACTCAGGAACGGCAGATCGAAATTCAAGGTCGGCCAAATCAATTCCGCGGCGATGAACACGCCGACGGTCATCCCCACGATTCCCCAAATGATCGTCATGATCGTGAATTGACGCACCACCGCATCGTTGTAGATCACGGGCGGTTCCCTGGCGGGCGAGAGCGTACTCGACATCATCTTGCTACCTCGATACGTACGGGGAGGACACGGGGTGCATCGTAGGAAGAATGAGGTGGGGCGGATATCAGTAACGTACCGGGGCGCCCTACGTACTGTTCGCGGCTCCCCGCGCGCGTTAGGGGAAACTACCTATTGGCGCGGGCCGCGGTTCGAGGAAGCTTAGCGCCTATCAAGCGAAGTCGAGTCGATCCGAGGAAATACCAATGAGCGCCGGCACGGCCGTTTCTTTCAACACCGATCTG
>Ga0181528_10002538_pt1 | contig 11247 bp, 7 predicted proteins | sample PEATcosm2014_Bin_47_FD_119742 | JGI IMG/M metagenome (GOLD analysis project Ga0181528, IMG submission 119742) | Peatland microbial communities from MTU Mesocosm Facility, Houghton, MI, USA - PEATcosm2014_Bin10_10_metaG | ecosystem: Environmental > Terrestrial > Soil > Wetlands > Peat | place... | reverse complement strand
TGCGCCGAGCCTCACCCTCAATGCCGGGGCGGGCGGCATTCAGATTGACAAGTCCATCATCCTGGCTCCTTCGAGCGAAGGTTCGTTGGACATCATCACGCGTGACGGCGGCAATTTGAGCGGGCCGGCGACGACCACGCTGAACGGCATCACGATGTCGGACAGCGATTCGACCGACTACCGAACCTTCGGCACCGCTCATGCCGCGACGCCGTTGCATTTGAATGATCCGAACCCGGTGCTGCTGGACATTTCCGGCGACATCAATAGTTTCAGTCTTACCGTGCCGACGTTCGCCAGCATCAACGTGGTGGGCGATACGTTCAATTTCGGTTTCCTCGGACAAAATCTTCATTCCGACGATGTGACGAGCATCAACGTCGGCGGCAACATCACCTACCAGTCATTTTCCGCCGCCAATCCGTCCGGCACGCTCGGCAATCAGGGGCTTGATCTGGCCGGGCCGGGTTACTTTGACATCACCGCGCAAAGCATTGATCTGGGTGTGTCCGACGGCATTTCCGTTTTGGCACCAGACGCTGCGCTGGCGGCCATTTCTACCATTGGTGCCAATCTCAACGTCACGACTTCCGGCGATCTCGCCATGACTTCAACCAAGATCGCCAATGAAAGTTTTCTGGGCGGAATCGAATTGAGTGTGGGCGGCGCGCTGGATGTCGGCGGAGAGTTCACCGCATTTGGCGATCCCAGTTCGCCGAAAGGAATTTTCACCACCAGCGGTGGCAATGTGAGCGTCATCGCTGACGGCAATGTGAACGTGAACGGTTCGCGCATCGCCGCCTACGACGGTGGAAACATTAATGTCAAATCCTTGAACGGCGATGTGAATGCCGGTGCCGGCGGATCGGGCTATGTAACCTTGCAGGCGCTTGAATTAAACCCCGTGACGCAGCAACTGGTCGGCATCCCGGCGACGATTCCCGGCAGCGGCATTCTGGCGACCACGGTGGTTGGCTCCGACGCCGCGCTAGGCAACATCACCGTGAACGCGCCCAACGGCAGCATCAACGCGAGTTCCGGCGGCATTCTTCAAATCGCCTTCAATGGCGTCGGCACGCAGAACAATCTGATTGATTTGAATGCCGGCCTCGACATTGTCGCCACGGGTTCAGGCGTCATAGGTGTGAACGTCACACTTCATGCCGGTCGCACCGTCACCGGATTATTTGTGGCCCAACATTCAGTGAACGCATCGGCCAAAAATTTTGGCCCCGGCCTTTTGTTCGGCCCGACCGTGCATGTTGACGATCCTAGTGATGGTGGCGGCCCTCCTACCATTCAAATTGTGTCTGAAAATCCCATTACTGAAAACGGCATCTCTGTTCCCGCTTCGGCTCCCGACGTGGCCACCGCTCCCAAGGAAGTGGCGCAAACAGCCGCCGACTCAACGACCGTTGCCGCCAATACTGACGACCAATCTGCCTCCATGGACGAAGATCCAAAGAAGAAAAAAGCGATCACACTGGCGCAAAAAGTCGGGCGTATAACGGTGCTTTTACCAACCAAAACCAATTAAAAAATAACCATGACCACATTCATTCAACCCATGCTGGCCGCGAACGCGGCGGTTTATGCCATCGAGAACGCGACGACGGAAGGCAAGGCCACGGTCCTCGTGCTGCTCGGCCTGTCGCTGTTTAGCTGGACAATCATCCTGTCCAAGTTTTGGCAGCTCAACATTGCGAGAAAGGCGGCAAAGAAGTTCTTTGACGCCTACTCGGCCACGCGCGATCCGCTGGACATTAAGAAGCGCGGCGAGGAGTTCGACGGCGCGCCGGCTTACACGCTGTATGAACGCGGCGCGGACGAACTGGCCTATCAGTTGGAAAAAAATCCCGTCACCGTGAAAGGCGAACGCCGTATCAGCCCCAGTTCCTTCGAGTCGGTGAAGGTGGTCCTGGAAGAATCGGCGGCGACCCAGGCGATGGCTCTTGAAAAAGGCATGATTGTCCTGTCCACCGCCGTTGCCGGCGGGCCGTTCATCGGATTGTTGGGCACGGTTTGGGGTGTGATGTCCACGTTTGCCGGCATAGCCGCGAGCAATTCAGCGAGCCTTACCGCGATGGCACCCGGCGTGGCGGCGGCCTTGGTCGCGACGGTCACGGGTCTACTCGTGGCGATTCCGGCGATGTTCGCCTACAACTTCATGGTGACGAGCATTCGCACCATCACGCAGGAACTGGACGGCTTCGCCTCGCGCTACGCCAACCAGATCGAACACACCTATGTGGACAACCGCGACATCGAGGACAAAATCGCGTGGGCGCTGACACGCGTCGAAATGGGCGAGAACACGCCGGCCATCTGACGCATGAAAAAGTGCTCCCATTCCGTGCATCATTCGCTTACGGAGTTGAACATCACGCCGCTGTTGGATCTGGCGTTCGTGCTGCTCGTGATTTTCATCATCACGACGATCCCGCCGGTGAAGGATCTGGCATTGAAGCTGCCGACCGCCGCCCGGCAGTTGAAAGACCCGCCGCGCAAGGCCAATTACATCACGGTGCTAGGCGACGGCACGCTGTATCTGAATAAAAAGCAGATCGCCGACGCGCCGGAGATGTTGCAGACGCTCGTCAACCTGCGGACGGATGATCCCGATTTGAATGTCATCGTGCGCGGTGACGCGCATACGAAGTATAAACAAATACGCGCCGTGCTGGATGTTTGCCAGCAGGCGGACGTGCCGAAAGTGAATTTGGCGACCGACCCGTTGAAATAAAATGCCGCCGCAATCCAAACCACGCAAAGCCAGAAACCCGTCGAAAGTGAGCTTGATCATTTCGGTTGCGTTCCACGCCGTCCTCTTGCTGGTGTTGTTTTATTTTGCGGCGCGCGAAGGATTGCTCGGAAAAAAGCTGAACACCATCGCCGTGCAGATGATCAAGGAAAAGCTGCCGGAAAAACCCAAGGAGCCGGAGAAGCCAAAAATCGAGCCGCCCAAAGCCGAGCCGCCGAAAATGGAAACACCCAAAATTGTTGAGGTGCCAAAGGTGCAGGCACCGACCGTTTCCACGCCGCCGGTGGTTGCGCCGCCCAACAGCGAGATGCCGTCGTTTGAATTCGGTGGCGGCAAGACCGTTGAGACCAGTTCCGATCCCGTGCAACTTTTCAAAGGTTACATGGAATATGTTTTGCGTCAGAAATGGCATCGCCCGGAGGACGAGGCAGACGATGATTTTGTGGCTGAAGTCGCCGTGAGTGTGGACCGGCATGGCAACATAGAAAATTCCACCTGGCTTAAAGGTTCCGGCGACGAGCGGTGGGATGCGACAGTCAAACAGGTCTTTACTGTAGTAAAAAACTTTGACCGTCCACCGCCCACAAATTTTCCGCTGCGCGTGACCATCCGGTTCGATGTGCAATCGCAGGCGACGGAACCCATTTTGCAATGAGCCTGAAAAAAACATCCAAGCGGGCGCAGAGCACAATGCACGAGCTGAATATCACGCCGCTGCTGGACCTGGTGTTCGTGCTGCTGGTGATCTTTATCATCACCACGCCGCAGATGATGAATAATTTGGAAATGACGTTGCCCTCGGGCAAGCCGCCGCCGCCGAGCAAGGTGGAGCCCAAGATCAATAAGATCAACGTGGCGGCGAACGGCCAGATCAAGCTCAATGAACTGAACGTCACGCCTGTCGAACTCAAGGCCAACCTGCAGGCGATGAAGTCGTCCAACCCGGATCTCAAAGTCGTGGTCAAGGGTGCCGACGAGGCCGATTATCAAAAAATGGTTTCCGTCCTCGATGTTCTCCAGCAACTCGACATCACCAAGGTCGGTCTGGCCACGGAGTAGTTAAACACGAGGACTTAAACAATTTTATGGCACAATTATGGCACAAATTTCCGATGGAGCGGGATTGCACTTTTCGAGCCGATCTTAAAATGGCATGAATCTTCGCGTTGTTAAAATCAATAGGAGTAGCGTGGATGGCTCTGCCAATGATTTGTGATTCGGTCGAAAAGCACTGTATTCGGGATACAGAAGTCTTTTAAGTAACGACGGAACCAATACTTTTAGCTTAAATTAGTCTCAAGATCTGGCCGCCAGGACGCTAATTTGGTGATAAAGTTGGTAATCTCCATTTCGCGAATGCTGTTGACTAGCCGGTCGGGGCGAACCGCGAACCGGTTACCTTGCCGAAACCTAAGCCTGCCTTTCGGACTGAATCCCAAGTGAATGCGGCCCGATTTCCCCCTATGCTTTTGTGGGGTGGAGCAATGCGCAAGGCGGGGTATGATTAACAATCAAAGCGAACATAGCCAGCTTATACGACTACCTTGAATTCCATTTATGCAAAAAACCATTTCGCGATTGAAATCTGAATTTGGCACCGTGCCGCCCGATGTGGGGCGGAGCCGTTGGGTCAAAGGTTTCACTTTGATTGAATTATTGGTGGTCATTGCGATTATCGCAATTTTGGCGGCGATGTTGTTGCCGGCCTTGGCGCGAGCCAAGGAACGGGCGAAGAAGATTTCTTGCGTCAATAATCTCCGCCAGATCGGCATCGGCATGACCGTGTATGCCGGGGACAACAATGACCTTGTAGTTTCGGCTCGTGTGGCAAATGGCCCTGACGTTGCCGCAGGCGCCGGCAGTGCCAAAGGGGACTCTTACAATCAACATGCGATAAATACGCCGCAGTCGGCCCTGCTCAAAAGCGTTGATTTGGATCCGACACAGACCAACACCGCTTCCATCTGGGAATGCCCGAGTCTTGGTCTCGGTTGTGTATCTTACAATGGCACTTCCACTCCACCCCAATGGAATGTTGGCTATCAGTATTTCGGGGGCATTTATTGGTGGTATAACCCCGCTTATTCAGGCGGCATCATGTCGGCCAGTCCGACGAAATTGAGCAATGCCAGACCTTCATGGGTGCTGGCAGCGGATTTGGTCTGCAAGAACCCGTCTATAACTTCGGGAAATCCGTGGGCGGATGTGACGAGTCCGCTTAAAAAAGTTGCCCATCAGCGACCGAATGCTGCCTATCCGGACGGAGCCAATCACCTGACGGTAGATGGCTCCGTGAATTGGATCAAATGGGAAAAATTATTGCTAATCAACACTTTTGATGCCAGCACAAGGCTCTTTTATTTTTACCAAGACGATCTTGGCGGCATCAGCTCTGCAAATCTCAACTATTTAAAAATACAGCCATAAGATCCTTATTTGCCGATATTCAGCCGCAATGACCTGGTCAGGGTGCATATTAAACCTTTGCAGTTTCGGTGGGTGGCTGTCAGAAAAATCCGCTTAAATTAGCGTTATGATGTCACAGAGATTTTATTGGTGCAATGAAGGAGCGTCCTTGGCCCAAATGTTCCCCCCACATTTTTGTGGGGTATGCGCTTATTTTTTATGTGAGAGAATGCAAAAGTTGACCCACTTAATGAGAGCACGCGAATGGTGAGTGTCGCGGACACCGGGAATCAACATGAAACAGAACCAATGTCAAGAACGCGCTAACCTTTGAAAAGAAAAACCATAAACAAAACCCATAAAGAAATCAATATATGAAAACCAATCAGCCCTTCATCATACACCGTATCCTCCTGCTCGCCGGCTCTTTACTTGTGGCGGGCCAGCTTCAGGCGGACACTTTGGCTTATTGGAACATGGACAGCGCTGGCGCTACCAAGACCAACGTAAATACGACAGGCGCGGGTGTTGCGGTAACTCCCATTGGAACAGTGGGCCTCGCCGCCGTGGGCACAGTCACTCCAGTTTTTAACCCGGCTCTTACGGCGGGTGACAACTATGCTGGCATGTCCAGAGTGCTCGGACCCACTCCAGAGACCGTGGGCCTCTCTCAGGATTTTGCAAATGCCACTTACTTTCAATTTACCATTGCTCCGACTGGGGGACAATTGCTCAATGTCACCAGCCTCTCCTTTGATGTTGTTGCGGCCACCACCACCTATACCGCCAACCGCGAATTTTTTCTGGAATCCAGTAAAACGGGTTATGGCACTAGCTCTGCAAATGTGCTGTATGGTGCGGGCACGCAGTCGGCATTGAATCCGGGAGGCGGGATTAATTGGTCAAGCACGCTTATACCTTTTAATGACACGAGTGCTAACACGGGTCCCTATAGCGAAACGCTCTTTTCGGTTGATTTGTCCGGAAACAGTCTGCTTCAAAATATATCGGATTCAGTCTCCTTCCGCTTCTACATCGGCACCGACACCACCAGCCAGAACCTTGGGTTTGACAATCTCACCGTCAATGGCTCCATCGTCGCGGCTCCCGAGCCTTCGGTCTATGCGCTGGGCGGCTTCGGCCTGATGTTGTGCATTGGCAATTGGCGGCGGATGAGCAAAGCGTAATCCGCTTACGAACTCCCGTCTTTGGATAACTTTGAAAGAATAGCTAAAACCGTTATGAACATAATAAACAGAATCCAGTCCCTGCTTCCGGGCGCAACCATCCTCGGAATGATTCTTTTCGTCGGCACAACCGCGTCTGCCCAGACTATTCTTCAAAGTGTCAGCCAGACTAGCGGCGGTCCAAATTGGAACAATGCAATCTGGGGCACTCCCGCAGCGGCGCCCCACAGCGGCACCAACTACGAGACGCCCAACGGATTTTGGGTGCGCACGCCCGCCCTGAATCTCACCGGTTTATACAGCACGAATTTTTTCGGCGACAGCCTGCAGATTGACACCGGCGGCATCCTGCAATTGAAACACGGCGGAAACTTTACGAACGCGGCCATCGTAAACCTGATTCTGAACGGGGGGACAATGAATTTCCACGGAGGTTTCGCGCCTGTTCCTGTGCCCGTGGGTGGGACGCTTAAAGTGATCGCTGATTCGGTCATTACGACGGATCAAACTGGTGTCAATGCGGCGGACATCTGGCTGCTATCCACCTTGAGCGGCACCAACAATCTCACCGTGAACATGCTCGCTCCGGGAGCCAATAGCGTGATTCTTTTCGGCACCAACACGGCCTATAGCGGCAACTGGTCAAATGCCAATGGCGGTCTCATTGTTGGGGGCAGCACCACCAACGCGCTTGGATCCGGTTCGGTGATACTGCAAGTCGCCGACGCTTTCCTCGGTTTCAATACCACGAACAATCTGGTCGTCAACAACGGGATATATGGAAATGGCAGCGTCTTCAAATGGAATACCAACACGGTCGCCTTGAATGGCAGCAATACATTCACCGGCTCGCTGATCATCAGCAATGGCGCGATCCAGATAGGCAACGGTTCCGCGATTTTCAACGCCGCCACGATTTCTCTTTTAAACGGCTCAACCTTGGATGCCAGTCCAGCCGGCGGTTTAACCCTCAATACTGCCGGCCAGAACTTGAGTTGCAACGGCACGGTGATTGGAGATCTGACCGCTTCAACGGCCGATGCCCTTAACTTCCATTTGAGTGCAACCACCAATGACATATTGAATGTGACGGGATCGCTCACGCTTAATGGAACTCCATATCTCAACCTGCTATTAACCGGCTATAAGCCCGGCGGCACCTACCGGCTGATCAACTACAGCGGAACCATCCAGGGCGGAGGTTCTTTCAACCTGATTCCACCGGCCGGCAGCACAGAAACTTTTCAATTGGACACGTCCACGCCCGGACAGGTGAATCTGATTGTCACCGGCACCATCTACAACACGACCTGGGTTGGCGACGGCTCCGCAAACTACTGGGACACGAGCAGCGCAAACTGGACTGGGACCACCAACATTTATCAAGCAGTGGGGGATAATGTGACCTTTAATGATTCCGGTTCCGCCGTGCCGGACATTTATATCGTTGCATCCGTCACTCCCAATTCGATGACGGTCAACAATACGAGCAAGCAATATATCTTCGACGGTTCCGCCAGCACCGTGGGCATCGCCACCTCCGGTGCCCTGACAAAAATGGGCACTGGCGAACTTGATTTTACCAGCTCGGGCAACAATTTCAGCGGGCCGGTCAGCATTCAGGCCGGCACATTGTCCATCGGGGTCGGTGGAAGCTTCGGCAATCTGGGAACTCCCAGTTCGATAACGAACAACGGAATCTTGCAAGTCAATTTGGGAGCCAACGGGCAGGCGTTTAATTCACCCATAAGCGGGTCAGGCTCCCTGAACATTACTGGTGGTGGTGCCAATGTAACTATTGGCTCAACCAATTCCTATGCTGGCGGGACGACCATCGGCAACGGCTGCCAGCTTGAGATCTCAGCCAGTTCAGCCTTGGGTTCCGGCGGTGCTGTTGTGTTGACCGGTGGAAGGCTTGGCGTCAATACGCTCGTGGGTTCGATGACGGTGGCGAATCCGGTGGTGGTCAGCGGCAACTTTGTGTCGCCCGGCGGCGCGCTTTATGTAAACACCAGCGGCAATAACGTCACCTGGTCCGGCCCGATCACGGTTGGCGCGGGCAATGACGGCATTGTGAACCAGATCCTGGCGGTTAATGCAAATGTCCATATGAATTTTTCCAACACGGTTCTTGGAACAAACGAGGTATTGGAATGCACCGCTGGAAATATCGCCGGAGATGCCACCTCGGTGATCACGTTCAACAACAACATTTCACTGGGGAGCAGCGGTTCATTGCTGGTGGACGGCCTGGCCGTGGTGGTTCTTGCGGGCAGCAACAATGTCTGGGGCGGCGGCACCACCGTCGGTTTGAGCGGCAACAGCTCGTATGTGTCATCCAGCACGGCCACACTACTGGTGAACGGCAAACTTCACGGCGGCGCGCTGTCTGTCGCCAATCTCACCACTCTTGGCGGTTCGGGAACCATTCTGGATCCTGTGACCGTGGACGGCACCCTGGCTCCGGGTAATTCCGGCATCGGCACGCTGACGGTCAGCAACAGCATCACGTTCGCGTCCGACGGGGCTGCGGTGATGGAAATCAACCGAGCCAGCGCCCCCAACGCCGACCAGCTTTCGGCCAACACCATAGTTTATGGCGGCACGCTGACCGTGAACAACCTCGGCGGCGCATTGCAGGCGGGCGACACATTCCATCTATTTAATGGTGCGATTAGCGGCACGTTTGCGGCGACCAACCTTCCGTCGCTGTCTTCGACGAATTTGTCTTGGGACACCTCGTTGTTGAACAGCGGTGTCATCAAAGTTGCTGGCAACACGGCCCCAACGCCGACCATTACGTCCCCGTCCGTCAGCGGGACGAATTTCACCCTGCAAGTGGCTTTGTCTGCGAGTGGATTTAATTATGTGCTGCAGGCCACGCCCCTGCTCGCGCCCGCCATTTGGACACCCATCCAGACCAACGCCGGCACCGGCGGGACCCTCAACTTCACAAACCTGATTAACCCCGGAACTCCCCATCAATTTTTCCGCATCATCGCCCAATAAGAGGCTGTGATTGTCCATCAGGTGAATCACCGCCCCGGTTGCCGGCAAGGTAGCCGGGGCGTGGTTCGTCGAACGCAAATGATTTTGATGACGCCGGCATGAGAATTTTATTTATCACCGCACCCGTCTTCCTGGCCGCGCTGCAACTGTTCACGTGCAAAGTCTCCGCTCAGCCGTCGGTTTATTCAGGTGTTTATGCCTATGGTGAAGGTGGCTTGACTACTTCAACCGACTGGCAAGCCGTGACCAACTTTGTGACCAACGCGCAGAAGGACGTCTCCATCGTCAATAACTTTGATTCCTGGACCGATTCGAATTCATCCACCAACGGCACGCAGGCATTTCCAATGGTGGAGATGAATGACACCCGCAGCCACGGCTCCATCCCGATGTTCACCTGGCAGCCTCAAAACGGAAGTCAGGGAGTGACTCAATCGTTTACCTTGGCGAATATCATCAACGGAGCCTACGACACCTACATCACGAACTGGGCGGCTTCGGCGAAAAGCTGGGGACATCCGTTTTTTCTTCGTCTGGCGCACGAGATGAATGGCAACTGGTATCCATGGTGCGCGAGTGTCAACGGCAACACACCCGGCCAATACATTCAGATGTGGCAGCACGTCCACGATATTTTCACCGGCGTCGGCGCGACGAATGTCACCTGGGTCTGGTGCGTCAATGTTGTCCCCGGCATGCCGACGCCGATCAACCAGCTTTATCCGGGCGACAACTATGTGGACTGGCTCGCGCTGGACGGCTACAACCGTTTGGCGAACCCGTGGCAGGATTTTTCGGCCATTGCGGCTTCGACAATGACTCAACTGACCAGCATCGCGCCGGGCAAGCCGATCATGGTGGCGGAAACGGGCTGCAATCAAACCAACAATCCGACCGAAACCAAAGCCCAGTGGTTTCTCAACGCGCTGACGAATTATCTGCCGGCGATGCAGCCCCGCATCAAAGCGTGGGTTTATTTCAACAGCACCAATTCCAGTGACGGCAACGACTGGCGGATCACGGTTCCGGCGAGCGCCGCCACCGGCTACCAGCAGGGCATCGGGCTGCCGTATTATGACACCAATCAATACGGCGCGATTTCCAGCAGCCCGATCCAGCCGCTGCTCAACGACGCCACGGCGACGGATACAATGGCACCATTCGTTTCGATCGTCAGTCCAGCGACGGATTTTGTGACGAACGGCTCGCTCGTCAGCTTTATCGTTTCAGCCTCTGATAAATCCGGAGTTGCCCAGGTGATTTTTTCACTGAACGGCGTGGCGCAGCAAACGAACAATTCGCCACCGTATCTATTTTCTTGGACGGTGCCTTATCAAGGTGTGATGACTGACACCGTCACCGCGATGGCATACGATAACGCAGGGAATAGTGCCGTCAGCACCATTCAAGTGGTTACCCAGGGATCTCTCTTATTGACGAACATTCTCCAAACTGTAAGCCAACAAACTGCCAATCAACCCGTCAGCCCGGGGGACTGGACCGTGGCGATTTGGGGCGGTCCGCCCGCGGCGGTGGCCAACAGCACCAACAACTACGAGACGCCCAATACGTTTTACGTTCGCACGCCCAACAGCACCACGCCTGCGGCATTCGCCGGTGCCAGCCTGCAGATTGACAGCGGCGGCACCTTGTATTTGAAAAATGGCGGTGAAACCGGCGGCAATGCCGCGACCGTGAATCTGTTGTTGAACGGAGGGCAAATCAATTACCACGGGGGATTTGCCAATGTTGGCAACGGTGCCGCGATAGCGGGAACACTTCAGGTGCTCGCCAATTCGGTCATCACTACGGATCAGACTGGCATCAATGCCGCAGACGTCTGGTTGCAGTCCGCCGTCAGCGGCAACGGCAATTTGACCTTGA
>Ga0181528_10002537_pt1 | contig 11249 bp, 21 predicted proteins | sample PEATcosm2014_Bin_47_FD_119742 | JGI IMG/M metagenome (GOLD analysis project Ga0181528, IMG submission 119742) | Peatland microbial communities from MTU Mesocosm Facility, Houghton, MI, USA - PEATcosm2014_Bin10_10_metaG | ecosystem: Environmental > Terrestrial > Soil > Wetlands > Peat | place... | reverse complement strand
TCTTGGTGGATTTTTTCATAGAGTCATTCCATTGTCGCGGTGATGATTTCTTCAAGCGCCCCAACGCTCTCACTGGCTGGGATAAGCTCGGTCTGGTTCGTTTCCGCCGATTGCAGATTGAACACCGCCTGCTTGAAGTAGGACGGCTTCAATTCGATGCCGATGAACTTGCGGGCCAGCTTCACCGACACATAGCCTTCTGAGCCGATGCCCGCAAATGGCGAAAACACGATGTCACCCGGCGCAGACCAGAGCTTGACGCACCGCTCGATAACTCCTTTTTGCAACGGGCAAAGATGCCGCTCGTCTTTCGAGTCGCGCGCGCCTTCCGCATTCAACACGTCGGTTTCCATGATGCCGTCCGTGGCCATCATTGCGCCGGGATAATTCCCGATTGACCGGCGCCCGTCCCGTTTCACCCGGCGATACCAAACCGGTGCGGCCCATTCAATCCATTCCTCTTCGGTAATCCATCCGTCCGGGTTGCCGTATTTTTCAGAAATGCCCGCATGAATCGGGCGGGCGCGAAGGCCGGGCTTGCGGAAATAAATTACGTAGTCAGCCAGTGCCATCCGCATCAGGCTTGAATCTTTCGCCAGCGTCTTAAACATCAGCCCGCGTTCCTTGTTGCGCACGGCCTGAATCTGCGGGTTTTTGTCAATGGTCACTTCCCCGGCGTAAGTCCAGGAGCATTCCTGCATCGCGGCAATGGTCATTCCCCGATAATCCTTCAAACCGATCACGCCCTCGCGGGATTTCATCGAAGTAAGTTGCATCAAGTGGATGCAGCACATCCCGCCGGGCATTGTCACGCGCATCAGTTCCGGCATCAGGAACTTCAAGTGCGCAACCATCTCCGCAATGGTCTTGGTATTCCCGATGTCGCGCGGTGAATTCGAGTAGGCATACATGCCCGGGAATGGAGGGCTAAACACCGACAGCCCGATCTTGTCATCAGGCAATCCCTTGATGATCTCGCAGGAATCACCGTTGTAAAGTGTCCAGCCTTTGCCGGATGCCTGTTGCATCACGGCGGGTTCGCCGGGGTCTGCGGTTGGTGTCTTGTCGAGTCGTGTCTTTTTCATAGCCAGTCAGGCAGAGTTATTTTCGTGGTTGGTTGGTAGGTCATGCGGTCCCGTTTTTGGCCGCGAATTTGCACGGCGGAAATGTCGCTCATCTTGCCGATCATTTCGTCAATCATCTTCTGCGCGTCCCGCTCCTTGCGCTTAATGTTGTCCAACACGCGGCCTTCGGCGGTGCTGGTGATGATGTGGCAGTTCACGGGCTTGGTTTGGCCAAATCTCCAGAAGCGCCTCACGGTCTGATAAAACCGTTCGTAAGAATCCGACAGGCCTACGAACGCGGTATTGTGGCAGCACTGCAGGTTGAGCCCGAACCCCCACATGGACGGCTTACTCACGACGCGCCGTATTGAGCCGTCAAGGAATCCTTCCATGATGCGGTCACGCTCTTCTTCGCCGGTTGACCCGCAGATTTCCTCAGCATCCAGGGCTTTCGCCAGCGCCGTCGATTCAGGATTCAGATCGCACCAGAATACCCACTGCTCGTCATTAGCCAGCGTGGCCGCGAACTTCACCCGGTCACTGAGTGATGCCCGGCGCGCGGCTCGGCGTTCATCCAGTGTCACGGCCTGCACCGGAAACAGGAATCCGTCCATCGGCTGATATTTGCTCACCTGATGCTCAATGGTGTTCAACGGGGGAAGAATAAATCTCCCGTCATCATAGCCCAGGTCCGATGGCTTGCGGATGTTTACCGCCCAAGTGCAGACCCATTCCCAAAAATCCTTTTCCGCGTGGCCCTTCAATTTCCACTTGTGCGTGGTGTTGCCGTCCTGTTTGAAAAACAGCGCGATGATTTCCTTGCCGCTCATCACCCCCAGGAATTCCGCGTGATTGATGATCTCAATCAAATCGTTCGGTGCCGCAGTCGCCGTGCCGCAGATTTTGTAGGGAATTCGACGGGTGACTTTTATAATTTCCGTGCGGAACTTTCCTTGTAGCGATTTGAGGATGCTGGATTCGTCCAATCCCACTCCTTTAAATTTCGTCACGTCGAATTTATGAAGCTTCTGGTAGTTGGTGACATAGATTCCCGGCCCTTTAACTTCTGACTGATCGCTTACAAAGCGCACGTCGAATCCGAACTTGGCGCCTTCTTGAACGTGCTGCTTGGTGACGCCAAGCGGAGCAAAAATCAGGACCGGGGCATTCGTGTGTTCCACGACGTGCTGCGCCCAGGAATGTTCCATGAGTGTTTTGCCCATTCCACAATCTGCAAGTATGGCCGCCCGGCCGCGCCGCGTGGCCCAGCGGATGATGTCCTTCTGGAAATCGAAAGCCGCCGGGCAGTTGTTCAGAGCGTCGAATCCGGTCGGCACGTCACTGATGGTTTTTGATTCCAAAAATTCCGAGTAGTTCATTTCGTGGGTTGGTGGTAAACATGAAAGGTCCAGCCGAACGGGCAGCGCTTGCCGCGCTTGTGACCCGGCTCCGGGTCCGGCGCGCGGATGCCGACTTCCATCATGGAAATTTGAATCTCGCCGCTCTTCTGCCGCGCGATCACGATGTCATGCTCCGCGGTTGTCCGCGTGGTGATGATTTCGTAACGCTGCGGAGCGTGCGACAGCTCCAGCCGTTCGGGCTCCGGTGGAAGGTCTTCCGGGCGCACGGGGCTCATTTGACCCTCCACACGGTCAGCCGGCCGTCCGTTTGCTTCTCCGTTCGGATCTTCGCGCCCACCTCCCGGGCGATGCTGTAGAGATGACGCCACAGCGGAAAGTGTTCCGGCGCCAGGTCGAAGTGCCAGCCCGGACTCATCTTGCTGATGATGTCCCGGAGTTCCGCGGTTCGACCGTGCGTTGCGGAATGGCCCCACGGCGCTTTCCGGCCATTGCGCAGGGTGATGTTGAGCAGGCCGGGATTCTCCAGGTGAGCCAGCCGCTTCTCCAGCGCGTCAAGTCGTTCGGTGAATTGCTCGGTGGTCACTTGATTTCCTCCAGCGTGTAGGCGAACACCCACGGGTTGCGGTCCCACGAGCTTAGTCCGTTGATGGAGTCCCAGATTTCTTGATATGCTAATTTCGCTGTGGTGTGAGGAATCCCATCCAGTGAGCAAGCATAGAACAACAACCCATCGACAACCCCCTCCGCCTTGGCGTCCGCTTCCGTGATGTCCTGCAACCTCTGGCAGCGCACGGCGGAGATGCGGCGGCGGATGCGGCTGTCGGCCCGGCGCATGAACAGCGGGGACTTCCACGGGCCAGCCAGATCACTTCCAGCCCGGTAAATTACAGGATGCTTTTCTCCGCTGAGGTCGCATGCCATGCAGCCGCATGGACGCCATGTCTCTTTCGCGTAAATGTGATCTCCGGGCGACCAAGGGGCGCGGCAAGTTGCCATTGCATTCTTTTTTTGGAAATCGAACACACCGACACCTGCGCACGTTTCTTGGTCAACCAGAGTCCATGCTGCGGGGACTTCGTTCAATTCCTCCAGCCCCTTGAGGCGACGGGTTTGAGTCTTCGTGCCCGCGAGCAGCACCAAGATCATTTCCGATTTGAAGAGCACGCCGTGGTCTTTCATAAATTCCTTGCCTCCCGCATTCCGTCCGGGCACTGGCCCGAGAATACCGCATAAGAGGGTTTTGCTTTTCCGGATTCGGCCGGCTCCAGCGTCCGCACCGCGTGAACCGGCCCGGTCAATCGTCCGCTGCGGCGCTCCGCGTCCGCCCAAGCCCGCAGCCAGTCCCATTCCCGGGTGGATGCCCAGGGCAGCAGGCAGTCGCGTTCCGGGAATTCCCAGACCTTTAGCGGTTCCGTTTCGGTGTCGGCTGGCATTACCAGCGCCCTTTCGGAAAAGTATTATGTTCGGCCGCGGTCAGGGGCGCAGACGGCTGGGGAATGTGGGCTTTGGCCAGCGCGAGTATGACCCTGAGAATGGCCTGCGCTTCCGACTTTCCGGGCTCCTGTCCGTTGTCCGCCTGTTCGGCCAGAAGCCCGAGCGTGAGGTGCATCAGGCAGTGCTCCGGGTCGCTTTTGCGGAACCATTCCGACGGGCGCCGGGTGGTCAACACGGTGTTAATCTCTTCAATCGCCTGCGTGCCTGGGAGCGGATTCATTTTCCACCCCCTTGCGCCAGCGCGGCGCGGCGCTCCTTTTTGATTTGTGTTTTGGACAGCGGGCGAAACTCGCCGCCGTGGCGGATGCACGCTCCGCAGCGGCATCCTGTCCCCGCGTGCGATTGAGCCAACACGCGTCCCACCTCCCACTCGCGAGCAACTGACATTTCAACGGTTTTCATGTTCATTTTTATTTCCTGATTCGTCGGGCTCTTCGCCCTCTGATCTGGTTTAAGCTTCGCATGTCCCGTGTTGCCCGTCAATAGATTTTATTACAAGCGAGCATACTTTTTTGTTATGCTCGTTATGCCTGAAAAGCATGCTCAGGAAATCAGGGCGCGGAACTGTTCAAGATTGTAAACCACTTTTACTTCGCAGTCGGTTTTGTTCCAATAATCCTCTGCAAATTTGATTTGATCCGGAGTCTGTTTTTCATTTCCGGCTTTGCATTCGATCATAATGATTCTCGGTGTGAATCCCGGAACGGGACGCACCCATATGCAGAAGTCCGGCCAGCCAGCAGGCAGACCGCTCTTGCGACCAAACGGCGCTTGCAGAAAGAACAGGCCGCGTTGACGGCACAAGCTGGCGCACTGGTTTTGCAGTTGCTTCTCCTGACCTCGCGCCCACTTCTCTTGAGCCTCGGCGCTGGTCAGTCCCGCGTTTCCGGGGGGCTTGTCTTTCTTTTCCATGCGGCGGAGAAACGAGTCGGGCAGGGCGGACATTTTCATAAAAGTTACGCGCTCTCGGGGTTGTCCTGTTCCGCTTCGATTACCACCACACCGCCCAGATCACCGTTTTTGCCTTCGACTTTGAGCGAGTCGAAAACCGTAACCTGAACTGTTCTTCCCTGTAGCACTTGAACACCAGTTACCACCGTCTCGGCTTCCGGGTCTTCGTCTTGTAGTGCTTGAATGAGTTCTTTGACTTTCATGGGTTTTCAGTTGTGAATAGTTCGGGTTGGGTTTCGGATTTCGGGAACAGCGGGGAATCTGTAAACGGCAAGATGCCGCATGCTTTAATGCATCCATAGCATTGATGGAGCTTCCCGTTGCGAAACCACTGCATTTTGTCCGGGCACGGGCATGCGAATTTACGAGCCATCGACAGGCGATTAAATGAGACTTTTACTCCGGGCTTTTTCAAAACGGAGTGCCCTCCTCTTCACCAAAATATCCACTGCCCGCCCGCTTGGCTTCCGCCCGGCGTTCCGCCGCCTCGCGCCGATCATGCAATGCCGCGAACTCGACCAGCGCCGACGGCGACTGTGTCCAGAGCGCCTTTTTGGTTTTCGGTTTGTATCCTCTCAGCGCCACTTCATACTCGCTTTCATTATCGCATCTAGGACGCAGAACGCCGCCTGCGGGACGACGCTGTTCCCAGCGCATCGCGTAGCGGCTTCAACCAGCCGGGCGGGTAGCCCATCAGCCAGCACAGGAACTCCGGTGTTAGCCTCATGCCACCAGTCGGCGCCGCTGACCCTACCACGCAAGTCGCGGATAATTCGTGCACGGCCCGCAGCGTCGTGCTGCTCGCGGTCTTGCCCTGCGCTTCGTACGCTTCCACCGCCTCCTGGCTCCGCTTGTCCGGGTTTGTCGTGGGTGTAGGAAGCAGCGCTCCATAAATCCGCCTCGGCAACTGATCGTCCCGCTCTACTCCTTTCGTTGACACCCGCGCCATCCCCGGCGTGTCCTTGTAGTCCCTGGCCGTGGGTGTAGGAAGCAGCACATCCTCGCAGTGCGCTGAAGGAAGCGACGATGAATAGCCGCTCGCGAAGATGCCCCGCACCAAAGGCGGCCGTGGGTAGTACTTCCCACTGCAAATCATAGCCGAGCGAGACCAGTCCACTGACAATTCCGTTCCAGGCTCGCCCTCCTTCGAGAATAAGGAGGCTTGGCGGGTTCTCAAAGACCGCGAACCTTGGTCGTAGCTCGCCGCATATTCGGATGGCTTCGGGCCAAAGCCACCGCTCGTCTGAAGTGCCGCGCATTTGTCCGAGAGCCGATGCAGGCTGGCACAGAGTTCACTACGGAACGCCACCTGTAATAAGATCGATTCTTCTATCGGGCAGCGTTCGCGTAGTGGTTCCTCCTTTCTGGTTTGATTTTCCATATCTTGCTTGGTGTGATAATTCCACCATCCTTCGTTTTTGCTCTAGTGTTCTTTTTGCCGCTGAAGCCAAACCTGCAATAGATGCTGATTCGGCGCGAGTTTTCTTTGGAAGATCTATGGTTAAAGGTTTGGCCTTGAACTTGGAATGCCAATCATAATGATGCGGTTTACACAGCCATCGAACATCCAATGGTTTGTTGTAGTCGTCGTGGTGAGCAACCGCTTCCTTGCCACAAACTTCACATCCGCGAGGGATAAGTGTTCCGCTCTTAACAGCAATCGCAACCAAATCATGAACCCGACCATTTGCAAGCGATCCACCGCGATGAAATACATTTTCTTCCCCACTGCGGGTTTGGGATCGAAATGTTACGCCGCGACGCTTGAGAATCTTCCACATCGCTTGCCTGGATATTTTGTAGTATTCAGCTAGGTTTCCAATGGAAAGCCCCTTGTTGTAAAGCTCCGCAGACTCGCTGTATTTTTCATTTAGCATGTCCTCATAATACGCACGGCTGACAATGCTGTCAACCTGTTTTCGCGTAATGGACTTCACGTCTTTCAAGTTCGGCACACCCGGCCACCAGTAGTCCGTCACCATCCGCGCCTCCGGGTCGATCTCGCAGAACGCCACTGTGCGCCAGCCCGCCGCTTCCGCCGCCAGCGAAAACCCGCCGATGCCACTGAACAAATCCAGGTGTGTGAGACGGTTCACGCCGCACTCTCCTTCACCCCGCGGTCCACCGCCCGCGCCGCGCTCTGCGTTTGGGCCATTGCCGCCGCGGCATCCGCCACCCGCAGCACTTTCTGAATCATCTCGAAACTGTAATAGCGGCGGGCCAGCTTGACGTGCGGGCATTCCAGTTCCTCTGATGGAGCTTCCCCGTTGCGCAATGGTTTGCGACAGCGGAAGTCCCAGGCTTCGCAACCGCATTCCCCGCCGCCGCCGAAAGCGGAAAGGTCGACTCGGTGCTCCATGCCCACGCGGGATTTGCTTTTCACGCGATACACCAGCGCCTCGCCTTCCATCGGCCAGACGCCGGGCACCAGTTCGGATGGGTTGAGAGCGGGCATCAGATTAGCGCGAGTTGCTGATTCTCTTTTTCCTGCTTCCGCTCAATCGCCCTTGTGCCGCAAATGCTTTTGTGACGGCCTTGTGGCAGGGAGTGCAGAGCGTTCGCATGTTTTCGAGGATGGTATTTCCACCTTTAGAAAACGGGATGATGTGATCGTATTCAGGTCGTTTTGCCGGTAGCTGGCAAATCTGGCAAATGCCTTTATCGCGCTGCCGGACAGCCCAATTCACCATCTGCGGGCAATGCGTTTTATAGCACTCACGGGAACACCAGGTTTGGCGTCCTTGGGGCACTTCACCACCGCAGCCACGGCAGACGTATTTGCCGTCAACCTTCTTGAGTGATGGGTAACGAGATTTTTTCATCCTTCCACCAGGTTCACAAATCGTTGCGCCCGATGCCACACATGCCGCGCAATCCGGCTCCGGTCAAACCCGTGCCGCGCGTAGTAGCCCGCCCGGGTGTTCCACAAAACGTAAAGGTCGAAGTTCGTCGCCGCCTGGCCCGTCTCCGCGCGGTAGTAGGCCGCCAGCGTGCCCAAGTGAAGCGTGGCGACTCTCGCTGCCTCCACCGGGTCCTGATAGCGCCGGGACCGGCTGTAGTGATGCCACACGCTCGGCATGATCTGGTAGCGGCTCACTTCCCCGGACCGGCCGATTGCGCGGTCATTGTTTCCGGATTCGATCTGCGCCAGGGCCGCGAGCCGCCGGGCATCCTGAGCCAGCGTGGACAACGCGGAGAGGCAGAGCAGGGTGATTAGGGATGCGCGTTTCATGGCGTATCACGGAGTCCGACCAAAAAGGCAGAACCGAGCGTGAGACATGTGACGGCAATGACCGCGGCCACTCCGTAGTTGCAAAGCAATGTCACCATGCCGACGCTCACCAGCAATGCACCGATCAATTTCATTTTGACTTCCTTTCGCATTTCATTTTGTCGCCACGTCCGCATACAGCTTTCTACCACATTGAGTCCCGATGGGGATTAAGAGAATCGACACGGCGCTGGCAAACCGCTTCACCACATGCGGCTCGCTCGCCGGGAACGGCGTCAGGTAAACTGTCAGACGGTGAGCATCCCGGCCGGCCGCATCGCTCCCAACAAAAACTTCGCAACGGTGGAACACGTTGACCGCGAGGTCGTGCAGAAGCCCCTTCATCGCCTGTTCCGGCCAATCTTCGCGCGGCTCAAACTTTTCCCACGGCGTTTCGGGTTCATCCGTGCTCGTAATCGGCAGTATGGTGACCAAAAGATGCGTCTTCCAAAACAGGAGCCGGGCCAGCGAATCAATCGCGCGCAGGTGCGTCCCGTGCTTCCCCACAATCCGCCGTGAATCCGTGGGATGACAGGTGATCCGAATCTGCATGGAGCCGCTGCGCTCTTCGGGCTCGAATTGCAGTGTTTCCGGGTATTTGCATAAGCCCAGCAGGACCGCTTTAATCAGCTCCAGGGCTTTGTCCACTCGCTGTTGTGAGGTCGTCATCATGTTCTTTTCGTTCTGGTCTCCTGAACTACGGAGCATTGTAGTCCGGCACGTCGGACAAATCTATGTGAGTTGTGTTGCGAAACAATCGGCTCGCAATCCGTTGCTCGAATTTGTTGCCCCATTCTCCGGGTGGAAAGTTGGTGGTGATGAGCGTGTTCTTGAATTCCCTGCGGCTCAATATCAGGTAGAGCTTTTCCACGCCGATTCGTGATGGATCGTGCTCCGCGCCGATGTCGTCGATGATCGTGAGATAGGAGTGCATCAAGGCATCCACGATAAGCCACTGGTCGCGCTTGAACCCGTCCACCACCGCGGGCCACATGCGGTAGCAGCAATCCGGCATCACCGCATCTTCGCCATCTTCCGTAGTCACCACCTGCGGGCCGATGTTCAACCGGACGTGATCGAACCAGGATTTGAACGCGCGTATGGCGTGGGTTTTCCCGCAACCGTTCTGCCCGTAAATCACCACCACGCGCCCGTGCGGCGTGCTTTTCGGGTGGTAAACGCCCCGGGCGAAGGAGTAAAGCTCATTGGCCATTTGCACAAGCTGTGAGTGGCAGAGTTTCATTCGCAGCCATTTCTCTCGCCAGACGATCCGCTTCTTGTCGCTGGAGCTTTCGTATTCCCGCCGCGCCATAGTCGGTGGTGTTTTTGCAGATGCCGACATTTCGAGGATTTTCTTGAGGGGCACGGCCACGGGCGGCGGGAGCGGTTCCGTTGGATCGTTTCCAGGTGGTGGGGTCATCGAGGTATCTTTCTTGGTTGAACCAGGTTGCGGGATGCGGACAAAATTGGCGCTCTTCCGGCAGGGCATCTTTCCAGGCGGCGGCGTAACGCGAGGTTGCGGTGCGGAGGTCCTCGAACGGTTCGCTGCGGAGAGCCTTTAGAATTGCGGCGATGGCTTTGGGTCGCCCGACCTTCTTGGGATACAGGCTGTAGATTTCCTGAGCCTGAGATTGAACGGACTCGGACAGTACTTTCTTTCCTTTCTTTAGGTCTGTTTCTTTATTTGTGTGTAAATTTTTCATAGGGGGGGTGTGTAAATTTTTCACCGGGTCCTGTGTAACCGTTACACAGGTGTGTAAATTTTTCACCGGGTCCAACTGTTCGATTATCAGGCCGTAATTGAAGCTCTCCCCGTCTGGAAAACGCTCCAGAAGACCTATCGCCAGAAGCCGTTGCGTGGCCGTGAACACACTTTTCCGGCTGATGCCGGTGGCTTTGGCAATGAACCCCGCGCTCGCCATCTGCGTTCGGGTCCGTTGCCAGCCGAAAGTTTGCCGGCAAATGAACATCAGAACACGCAGTTCTGAATCTGAGAATTGGCTTATTTGATCCAAAATGCAATTGGGGATCTGGGTGAAATTGGCGACGGGGATTTTCATTTGAATGGAGAAAACAGAACCGCCCGCCGAAGCTGAAAATTAGGTAGCCTGGGGGAAGGCATCCTTCAACGGCGGGCGATTCAAAATATAACTGCATATTTATGTTCGGCTTTTCAGGGCCTGTTGTCAATGCTGGCACGGTGTCACGTTTGCGCAACGGAGTCAACAGGTTTATATCGACCGCGACCCCGACCGCGACCCCGACCCCGACCCCGACCCCGAAAAATCGAATCCAGTTCTTAAAAGTGCCTGATTCATGCGCGGCCTACTTCTGCTCTTTGGGGAGCTTAGGAATTTGAATTGCGTCAATGACAGAGCCGCGACCGATGATTAGTTTCCCTTCGGGGAAAGGCTCGACTTCGTTGAAGTTGCATGACTGGAGAGCTCCAGTAAATCGGCCGGTATCTGCCACCCATGCAGCTGATTCGAGAACAAGTTCCGTGAGGCCGACCGATACCAGCCTTCCCGTGTCGATCATGGTCACGGTGCGGATAAGGTAATTCTTGCCGATCTCCCACGGACCAGTTGTATCGGCGGGGATGCTTTGGGTTGAGAGCATTGAGGCCAATTGCCGTGCTTCGCCTATGGTCAATTCGTCGATTTTCATTTGCTTTGCAACTTTCTATCCGGGTATATCGGCACCCGGCAGGCCGATTGGGTTGATACGTCGTTAGTGGTTAGGCGTACACGTCGATGTGGCCTTGCTTCGACGGGATGTAAAGGGCGGGATCTCCGTCATATCCCGTGGGCAGGATGATTCCGTTACCGTCGAAGAACTTGAGACTGACTCCAGGTTTCGCTTCGCCGTGCATCTTATCGACCATCTCTTGAGCGGTTAGCTCGTCAGACTTGGCAACCATTTCGCCGTACTGACCATTGACGCAATACTGAACGGTTACGCGGTTCATGGGGCTATCCTCTTGATTCGATGTGATATTGCACTAAACGGCTAGGCTGTGACGCGAGAATGGAACTCTGCGTATGAGAGATCGAATCCAGGCATGGCCCTAACCGCGTTGTATGCCGTGCTCACGAGGCAGTTGACCAC
>Ga0181528_10002536_pt1 | contig 11249 bp, 6 predicted proteins | sample PEATcosm2014_Bin_47_FD_119742 | JGI IMG/M metagenome (GOLD analysis project Ga0181528, IMG submission 119742) | Peatland microbial communities from MTU Mesocosm Facility, Houghton, MI, USA - PEATcosm2014_Bin10_10_metaG | ecosystem: Environmental > Terrestrial > Soil > Wetlands > Peat | place... | reverse complement strand
CGAGTTGTGCGACGGCGGCGTTGACGGGCCGCGCGGCTGCCCCGACGCCAACGATGTCACGTGTGGAAAGTGCGGTCTGGCGCGCACTGTGGACGACACCAACTCTCCCGGCGCCTGCCCGCAGTGCGGTGGCTGGCAGTTCACCGTCAATCGCTGCACCCACTGCAAGCTCGACGATCTCGACTACGCGCGGACGCACTCCCACGCCGGCCGCCTCTTTGAGAGGCTCCTGGAACTGGAGTTCGACGCAGCGCACTTCAGCATTCCCTGGACAGACGTCACCGCCGAAGAGGTCCGCGGCCTTCAGGTCCTGAAAGAGGAGCGCGATCGCTATCAGCGGGAGCAGGCGCAGAAACAACCCCATGCCTTTCCAAACTAAAGTCACGCGCGCGCGCTTTGTGCTGGGCCCCTTCACTGCGGAGGACATGGAAACCATCGGCGGTGTTCTGTTAGAGAGCATCTCGACGCGAATCCGGAAAGCGCTCAACGTGAACGACACCCCCGCCAAGGCGCTCAAGCCGGGCCGCAACGGGCGGCGCGGCTATCCCGACTACAAGGCGGCGCGCGGCTTGATGCCGGTGCGCGACTGGGTGTGGACCGGGCGGACCATGCGGTCGCTGAAGGTCAAGAGCGCGAACGAGAATCAGGCATTGATCGGGTTCGTCGATCCAACTGCCGATCGCGTTGCCCATGTGAACAACCTCCGCGAGAAGCAGTTCGGAGTCTCGCCCAAGGACCGGAGCGCGCTCAACGCAGCAGTCCTGGCTCTAATTCGACAGGCCCGTGCCATTCGCGTGAAGAGGGCGGCATAAGTGGCTTCGTTGTTTGACCTTAGAACACGAGAACAATCTTGTGTGAAAATGTTATATTTGAGGCGGTCTTGAGCGAATATTCCAAAATCGAGTGGACGGAAGCGACTTGGAACCCGGTTCGCGGCTGCGTGAAGATCAGCCCGGGCTGCAAGCACTGCTACGCCGAGACCTTTGCTGAGCGCTTTCGCGGCGTGCCTGGCCACCCGTACGAACAAGGCTTCACACCACGTCTCGTGCCGGCCAAACTCCTCGAACCGATCGACTGGCCGGAGCCGAAAACAGTCTTCGTCAACAGCATGAGCGACCTCTTTCAGGACGCAGTCCCGGATGAGTACATAACCGCAGTAGCAGAGGTCATGCTGCGGGCGGACTGGCACACCTACCAAGTCCTCACGAAACGGGCGGAGCGTATGCATCACCTCCTGACAACAAAGCTTAAGAACGCCGCCCAGGCTCCTCATATCTGGTGGGGCGTGAGCGTGGAGGACCGGAGGTATGGAGTGCCTCGAATCGCTCAACTACAGCGAGCTCCGGCCTGCATACGCTTCCTTAGTGTTGAACCTCTCCTGGAAGACCTTGGGATCCTCGACCTTGCTGGTATTCATTGGGTCATCGTGGGCGGCGAAAGTGGCAGAGGTGCTCGGCGCATGGATGTGGAATGGGTGAAATCTATTCACAGCCAGTGCGTGAAGGCAGACGTGCCATTCTTCTTCAAGCAGTGGGGCGGTGTCCAGAAGAAGAAGTTCGGCCGCTCGCTTAACGGGAGGACCTACGACGAAATGCCCCGGCCGGGACTGGTGCCAATGCCGTCGCGGGAGCATCGCAGAGCGCTCCTGCAAATGTTGGCTCCTCTGGTTCAGGGTGAACCGCTTGTCCAGCTCCAGGACGCCGATTACCATCGGCGGCTGGTTAACGCATGACACGCCTCCATGAAGCCCCCTGAGTACTACCGAGGCAAAGAACAAACGTACGTCAAGCATTACTTCCTTGAGCAGTACCTGGAGACGGTTGCGTTCCACATAGGCTATACGCAACGCGAATTCACGTATGTCGATTGCTTCAGCGGGCCCTGGCGACATGCGGACGAGGAGCTCGCAGACACTAGTATCCGCATTTCCCTGGACAAGCTGAACTACGTTCGGCAGGGGCTAGCAGCGCAGCAGAAATACCCCACTATCAACGCCATCTTCATCGAAAGAGATCCAGAGGCGTTCGCTGCCCTCCAGCAAGCCGTTGAACGTCATCACGGCAGTGTGCGGGCAACGACGCTGCCCGGCGAGTTTGAGAACAACATCCAGAAGATTGTCGCGGCGATAAGCAGGAAGTTTGCGTTTATCTTCATCGACCCAACGGGATGGAATGTCCAGATGGATCGGATCACGCCCTTGTTGCAGCACCAGCCGGGTGAGGTCGTGATCAATCTGATGTACGACTTCATCAACCGCTTCCTCAATTCTACGGATGCTCCTACCGAGGCATCTCTTGACCGTTTCTTCGGATGCACGGACTGGCGGACGTTGCGTGAACGCCCGGATCGGGAGACTGCGATCGTCGAGTTCTACATCGAACGGGTTCGCACCGTCGGGAATTTCCAATATGTCACGTCGACGAAGATCTTAAAACCGCTTCATCAGCGAGCCTATTTTCACCTCATCTACGCCACAAGAAGCTCAAAGGGCATCGAGAAGTTCCGAGATGTGGAAAGGCGTCTAGTCGCGGCGCAGGATCGAATCCGCGACACCGCACGGAGAGAACACCGCATAGAGAAAACCGGCCAGAATGAACTCTTCTTCGGTCAGTTCGAATCGCTGTCCTCACCTGTCGAGGATGAGCGCGCCGTGCAACGAGGCAAGGCCAAAGCCAAGCTCTTCGAGCTACTGCAGCGTGGCCCATGTGCGTTCGAGAACCTGCTTCCCATCGTCCTGCAGACGCCCCTGTTTTGGAAAACGGATCTTAACGAAGTACTCAGGGAAGAACAGCACAGCGGGCGAATTGTGATCGAAGGCATGACGTCCCGGCAGCGAACGCCCAAGGACGGCTGCCGCATTCGACTCGCCTCGGCAACCAAGCCCCAATCTGACAACTAGCCAGTCTCCTGCTGATCGTTCACGCGGCTGGCGGCACATCCTCACTGCACAATGGACCAGGAATCCATCGTCCTCGAAGTTGACCCTCGCAGCGTGCTCGCTGCCATCAAACAGGCGAATACTGCCGTCGAGGGGTGGGAAAAGGGCACGGTCGGTGCCGGCGAGCGGATGCAGAAATCGCTCGAGCGGATGTCCGAAATGCTGATCAAGGTGAACGACCGCTCTCGCAGTTCGATGGAGCGGCTCACCCAGTCCATCGAGAAACAGGCCGCCGCCTACGGGAAGACGGAAGTTGAGCGGCTCATCGCCGACCGCGACCGGTTCATCAAGAAGCTCGGCGACGAGCAGGGCATGGTCGACCGCGTGACGGCGGCCTACAACAAGATGATCGAGGCCGCAGGCAAGTCGGGCGGTTCCGAGATCAAGCAACTCGGGGCCGAAGCACGCGAGTCGAAGGCTTCGCTTGCCCTGATGGGCGAGGAGATCGGCGTCCACATTCCGCGCCATATTCGCGGCTTCATCTCGTCGATGCCCGGCGTCGGCGCGGCGTTGAGCGCGGCGTTCAGCGGCATCGCCGTTGTGGTGTTGATCGGAGTCATCGTCGAGGCGATCAAGAAAGTCGTGGAGTTCCACGAGAACCTTGAGAAGTTACGCGAGGCGCCGGAACGAATCCGGGCCGAATTCGCGCGACTCACTGGCGCGACAAAGACCGCCAACGACGAGATGCGTGTCACGAACGATCGGCTGGAGAACGCCATCGCCAAACTGGAACACCGACCCCAGAACAACCTGAAGCTCGCGATCGACGAGGCGGCGGTTGCGGCCGATCACCTCTCGGAGAAGATGGACAAGGCCCTCCGCTCCTTCGCGGATGTGGCCATCAAGAACGCGCCAGGAGTGTTCGCCAATATCATCGCGGGCCAAGCGGGCATTGACGATCTCGTGAAACTCGTCCAGGGGAAATCGGGATATGGCGGCCTCATCGGCGATCTCTACAAGGCGACGTCCAGCGGGGGCGATCCCACCAAGGTGCTGGGGCAATATCGTACGGCCGTGGGAACGATGATCCGGCAGTCCGAGATGGCCGAGGCGTACCAGCAGGGCAAGGGATTCGAGGGCGTCAGCTACGAAGATATTCGCGGTGCGATGACTGGCAGGGGCAAGCTGCCGCCCGGACTCCGTTTCGAGAACATGCTGGCCGAACAGGGGCCGAGGCTGGAGATGCTGCGCGCGCTCGATCGGGAGATTGACCTCCTGGGCCAGAGCTACGGGCTCGAAAGGAAGAACAGCAGCCTCACCGGCCAGGAGGAGCGGCTCAAAGAGGTCGCAAAGAGCAGCAGCGTTACCGAGGAACTGCGCCAACAAGTGGCCCGAGCTCAGGAAGGCGAGTTGAACGGCGTGGCCCGCATCAACGCAGCCCACCAAGAGCGTCTGCGGCATTTGAAGGAAGAGGGCGAGCTCAACACCGTCAACGCGAAACTCGCCGGCGAGATCCGAGACGCCGAGATCGCTCGCTTCCAAAAGGAGGAACAGCGGAAGACCGCCGCAGCCGTGTTTGGCGCAAACACTTCTCTGGGCGAAGCAGGCATTCGATCCAACTACACGATCTTCCAAGCCAACCGGAAGGCGAGCGGCGCGGCATTCGGCGAAGCGGACATCAACGCCGAGTACGATACGGCCTTGGCACTCGCGCAGAAGCAATTCGATGTCGCCGGCCAGCACATCCGCGAACTGCGCGAGATGAACGCAACTGACGGGGAGATTCAGCGCGCCCAGATCGAGGCAACGAAGAACTTCGCACTGGCTGCGCTTGACGCGGAAACGAAGAAGCGCGTCGAGTTGATCGACCTGGCCAAACAGCAGCGGGATGAAGAGTCTAAGACGGCCCGTGCGAACTACGACAACGCCCGCAGGCTCGGCGACGCAGCGGCGGGCGAGCAGGATCGCCGGGAGCGCGACACGCTGCAGCGCCAAATCAAGATGGCAGAGGCGCTCGGGTTGAAGACCTCCGGCAGCCAGGTCGCGACGGCCCTCACGGTCGAGCAGTTGCGCATTGCCGCCGCGCAGATGCAACATACTCAAGCCCTCGCGCGAGTGGGCCAGGAGTCCATCGAAGCCCAGAAGTTGCCCGGCGGCACGCCTGAGGAACGCCGCCAGCGGGATGCCGAACTCAACCGGCTCAAGATCGAAGGCCTGAAGGCCGAGGGCGAGTTGCAACGCCAGATCGATGACGCGCACCAGGACCGCGTCGTGAAGCTCCTGGAGCTTCAAAAGCGCGAGATGGAGGAGATCCAGAACAAGGCGGCGGGCCTGTTCCACACGCTCTTCACGAAGCCGCAGGAGTTCGGCAAGCAGCTCGCGAGCACGCTGAAGGAAGCAGTGCTGAAGCCGATCACCGAGGGCCTGGGCGGCATGATGGCGCGCGCGATTCATCCGCTCATCTACGGGGCCGACGGTCAGGGCGGGATCGCTGGCGTCTTCAAGGGGATCTTCGGCGGCGGCAAACAGGATCCGCTCCAGGCCGCGACCAATCTGAACACGGCAGTCACGGCGCAGAACTCTGTCGCGATTGCCTCGCTGACGGCGGTCTTCGCGGCGGCCATGGGTATGGCTGCACCGGCAATTGCGGCGCCTGGCGGATTCGGCGGCGGAATCTCCGTCCCCGCGCTCACGATGCCAGCCGCGGCTGGATCTGGCGCGGCCGAGGTGGGCGGCGCTGGTGGAGCCGCGATGTCCATCCCGATCCTCACCGGCGGCGCGGGTGGGGCTGCTGGCGTTCCTGCAGCGATGGGTCTGCCGGGAACGCAGGGCGGCGCTGGCGCGAATCCGCTGGGGATGATTCTTGGTGCGAACCAGAAGGGTGGAACGTCGGGCATCTACAGTCTGTTCACGAAAGAGGGCTTCTCCAAGACGCTCCAGAACCTGAAGGGCACGGTGTGGAACCAGAAGGTCTTTGACGATGCTGGCGGCGGAATCTCGGGAGGAATCCAGGGTGTCGCGAAATCGCCGGCCGCCGGTGCCGCCGGAATGATGCTCGCGATGAACGGCCTGTTCGGCTCGCGGCGTGGCACGTGGGGAGGTATCGCGGAGAGCACCGCCGGCGGCGCGCTCATTGGCGAACAGATTGGCGGCCCGCTCGGCGCTGCGATCGGCGCGGGCGCTGGATTCCTGGCTGGCGTGGGGGAGAAGCTGTTCGGCGTCGAGTCCCCGGAGAACGAAGCGAAACGGCTGGTCAAGCAGCTTTACTCGATCAGCATCGACAACTCGATGGCGAAACAGATCGCCGGTATCGCCCAGCAGAAGTACGCCGGTCATATAAGCATCGCCGTGCGCGATCCCGACGTCCGGAAGATGCTGATGCTCTATTCGGAGGCCACAGGGCAGAAGATGCCTCTGTCGGCAACGACTCCGCAGTCAGCCAGCCTCGCGGAGATGGGAGGCAAATTGTACCAGCAAGCGACCTACGTGAATGGCGCGCCGTACGCGTTCCAAAGCAATCTGCCGGTGCTTGGCGGTTACGCGACGGGGACCTATCCGAGTCCCGGCCCCATGACGCTTCAGGTCAACGTGCAGGGTCAGGGTGCCGCGCAGTTCGTGGCCGGCCAGGTCGTGACGCCGGAGTTTGTGCAGGCTCAGTGGTCAAGCGCGGCGGCGGGGAGCAACGGGCGGCTTCAAAACTCGGCGGTCATCCAGCAACCGGGGCTGGTCGTGTCATGAACATACCGCTGGGAAGAGCAGCTCGAACAAAGCATCAATCGTGTGGGGGCCCGAGAACCTGTTCCGAGATACCTCGCGGTAGTGCGCGCGGACCTTGCGCTCTCCGGTAGCGCTCCTTCTGCCGGGCGCCTTTGGAGCTTTTGAATTGTCGATTGACGGCATCGGCTCACCCGGGCTGCTACCGAAGAAGAGGTAATGTTCAGCGGCCAGTTTGTCCTCGCTGTGCACGATCACAATGACACAGCTTCCGGCCAATCGCGAGAAATCCAATCGAATGGAGAACTTCTTGTTGGCCAGTTTGCCCGAGTGGACTTGCTTGATCTGAATGTATCGGATGGAGGTTTCGCAACCGAGCACAAGGTCGAAACCGGCGTCATCGACCTCAGCTTGGAATACCTGGAGCGGTATCCACGGATCACGATGCCACAAATCCTGCGCAACCGATGCGATGAAGGCATGCGTCAGGACGTTTTCCACATGGCTTGATCGTTCGGCCAGTGCCTTCTTGTAGTTGGTGTCGCTTCTCTCTTCCATCTGCTGCTATTTGAGCACCTTTGCAAGTCCCGCAGACGGTCGAAACAAATGCCCGGAAGCATTCAAAATGCGGTGCCGTCTGGCGTCATGCCCTATGCCATCTGCACCGCCTTCTCCGAGTCGCGTGAGTACCTCCAGCTTCAGGCCCAATATCACGATGGGGCCACGGAGCGTTCCCAACTTGCGCAGACCTCGCGAAAGACTTTCAAGCTAGCTCAGCGGCTGACCGCCGCACGCGTCACGGCGCTCAAGGCCTTCTGGGACAGCCAGCAGGGCGGCGTGGTGCCGTTCCTGTTCTACAACCTAGCCGAGGGCACCTACGATGCCACCGGCAACTCCACGCAGGGCCGGTACACGGTCGTGTTCCGCGGCAGTTGGTCGCAGACCACCGGATTGCTGCGCACGGACGTGCCCCAGATTGAACTCGTAGAAGTCGCGTAATCCCCAACCTCTATGTCCGACACTATCGGCCGCATCGGTGTGCCCACGCTCGTCGACTCGGGCCTGACCTTCCCATTGACGAGCGATTTCGGCTACGGCTTCAGCCAGGAGCGTCCGGTCGTCGTGCACCAGTTCGGGGAATTGGACGCAAAGGCCGAGCAGCGCTATGCCGTCGGCTTCGGCCCGCGCAAGTTCGCCTTCCGCCGCCAGCACCTCAGCATGCGCGATCGCGCGACGCTGGTCTCGTTCTGGGAGAGCTTGCAAGGCGCATGGAAGTCATTCACCTACAACGTCCCGAATCCGGACCAGTCCACCACGGCCACGAAGGTCACCTGGGAGTACGCGCCGCTCGCGATCCAATATCTCGCGAACGCCTGCCAGACGGGCTTCAACTTCATCGAAGTCCCCAGTCCCACCGCCGCGCCAAGCTATACGGTGAACAGCACGTGCCTGCGGTTTCCGTCCACCGCGCTCCAGTCCGCGCTGCTCTCGCAGGTCCAGCAGATCATCCCCCTGGTTCACATCCGAGTGCGGGAATCCGCGGTGCCCGACATTTACCTCTCCGATCGCCGTGTCACGGTCGGCGGCCAATTCTACCTGCCGCGCGTGCTCGGCATCGGCGAGCCCGGGTCGGACGTCATCATCTCCCAGGACATCAAAGGAACGGCGGACAACGTCCAGTTCACGTTCGGCAACGCGGACCGCGTGATGACGCAACTGGCGAACGACACCGACCTGAAGTTCGCGCAGATCGACCTCTCGTTGTTCCATGTGAACTCCGGCATCTTGCTCCAGTTGTGGTCGGGCTTCGTCATCAGCTTCGTCGCCGACGGCAGCCCGCAGTTCACCGCACAGTGCAGCGACGGCCTCTACCAGATCACGCAGATGTATCCCGCGCGGGCCATATCGCGGCAATGCTGGAAGACGTTCAACGATGGCGTGAACTGTCCTTACGCGGCGCACGGCAGTGGCGGCGACCCGACTTCCTGCGATTACTACTTCGATTCCACCAACGGCTGCCAGGCGCACGGCATGACGTCCTACTTCGGCGGCCATCCCGCCGAACCGCAGGGCGTCTCCATCAAGGACAACTCGACCGGCTTGTGGGGATTCGGGCGCAGCACGGTGACCGCGACTTCGATCATTTCCGACAGCATCTGGGGCAACGCGCTCCAGGAGATCTGGTGCAACGACGACGGCGACCCGGGCAAGGCGTTCTGGGTGAACTGCATGATCGCCGCCGGCCGCGACGAGTCCGATTTCTACGACGCCCTCGGCATCGTCGGCGCCGGGCCGATAGGCAGGTACACCGGCATGCTGGTTTACCAGAACGCCGATGGCTATCGTTACATCATCGCGCCCATGCTCGACGGTCAGCCTCCGCACGGCTTCAAAGTGGATGGCAGCCTCAACGTGGTCTCGAACAACCCGACTATGGGGTTGCGCGAGGTCGTCGGCACCGATCCGCAGTCCGATTCCTTCTCTCTGGGCCAGGGCACGCCGCAGGTTTGGGGACCGCAGCGGGCGGCCGGCACGGCGTTCGTCGAGATCCGCCGTACCGACCAATCCGGGATTCAGCCATCGACGACAGACCAACACCAGATGCAGGTGCCGATCTCGCAGGGGCTGACAGGATGGACCTGGGACCAGAACGGCAACCGCACTGCCGTGACTGGACTGACGAATCCCTTCTGGATTGCGGTCAACAGTCTGCTGCGCGCGCTCGGCCTCGCTAGCACACCTTCCGCGACGCAAGTGAACCGGATTGTGCTGTCCTCACTCGTCGTAGGGGACGGCAGCGGATCGGCCGAAATCGCGGACACGCTGGTGACGCCGGTTGTCGGTTCCGGCGTGGAGAAGCAGTTCCGATTCCAGGGAGTGCTGGCGCAGCAAAAGCCCTTCCGCGACTGGCTGGTCGAGGTCCTGGCATGCGGACTCGGGTACTTCGCGTGGGAGTTCGGCAGGTTGAAGCTCGGGTGCCGGATCAACGCGTCCGCCGTCGATGCTTTCACGCTCGGCAACATGCTATTCCAGAGCCTGCGCCTCGAACCCATCGAGGCCTCGTTCGAGCACCTAATCGTCGACTTCGCCGACCAGGCGTATCAGTACCAGGCCAACACCGCCGAATACCAGGACAAGAGCCACGCGGCCTACTTCGGCCGCGCCGGCGCGCCGCTCACCGCGAGGCAGCACCTCGTTGGCTGCGCCACGATCTCGCAGGCCTTGCGCTTGGCGGCCACGCGCACGCGCGAAGAGATCGGGGGCGTGTACCCCGCGGAGTGGCGCAACGCGAGGGCGGCCACGTGGAAGACCACCTTGCTCGGGCTCAACAACGAGATCGGGCAGGTGGTGTCAATCAGCCATATGGACGTGCCTGGCATGAAGGGTACGTGCTCGGTGACGAGTGGGCAGTGCGGCAACCTGACGGGCGATCCACTCGACAAGTTCATCGTCAACAAGGAGGTATTGATCAACGGTGTCCAGACCACTGTGACGCAGATCTTCACGTCTTCGGACTACAAGACGGTCACCGGCTTCGCGGTCTCCCCGGCCCCATCCAATTCCACGAACGCGACGTTCCGTTTCATCACCGCCGATTTCCGAATCCAGTCCTGGCGGCTCCATAAGGACTGGAGCGTCACCATAACCGGCAAGACGGTAACGGCGTCCATGTACGACCTGGATGTTGGGCCGAAGCCGTTGGACGTTACGCCCGCGCCGCTTCCAGCGTTGTTCTACCCGATCCCGCTCGGCCCGGCATGGGCGCCTTACCAGATCCAGGCCCGCACCGACGACGCGCTGTTCCCCGGCGAGTGGACCTTCGACACCAACCAGAGCTACGCGCAGATGGCCGACGGGAGCATGCTGGCGAATCTGGTCATCACCGGCAAACTACCCGTGAACACGTTCAGCCCGGGTGTAGGCGCACCGATCGCCGGCAGTGTCGCGGTGAACGCCACGGGCGGACCTTTGGCCGGCGGCGCGACCATTCGGCTCACGCTCTGCGCGTTGGACGTGAACGGACTGCCCTCTGTCCCGATGCCCATTGCGATTGTGCCGCTGCCCTCTGGCGGCTCGGCCTACTCGATCACCCTGAACAGTATCGTCTGGCCCGCCGTGGCCGGGCTCAAGAACTACGTGATTTTCGCGGCGGCACAGGACGACCTGATCTGCGCCCAGCAGCTCGGCACGTTTGGCGGCATGGTCGCCAGCGGAGCGCTCACACCTACGGGCGACGGCACCGTTTACACGCCGGGCACGATCACTTTCACGGGTCCGCTTCAGCGCTCGACCTTTGCGCTGCCGTCTCCGTACGTCGCCAACCTACGGCTGAAAGCCAAGCACCTGATTCACGGCGGAATCATCGGTGCGACCGTGGACGCCGTCTCAGCCGGCGCGTTGGTATGCGGAAGCCTGAAGGGTTCGCCACCCTCGAGCAATCCGACATTCACGCCAGTCGGCCGCATCATCTCGATCATCGGCAGGCCTGAAGGCGCGACGCCCTACTTCAGCGGAAGAGTCACGTCGTGGGATCAGGGCACGGGCACGATCGGCGTCACACCGGACCCCAACGGCGTCGTGCAGGAAGGCGACTGTTTCGTCCTCCGGTTCTATGCCGACGCCACGAACTCGACCGCGCCGACCTCCATCACCGACT
>Ga0181528_10002535_pt1 | contig 11249 bp, 6 predicted proteins | sample PEATcosm2014_Bin_47_FD_119742 | JGI IMG/M metagenome (GOLD analysis project Ga0181528, IMG submission 119742) | Peatland microbial communities from MTU Mesocosm Facility, Houghton, MI, USA - PEATcosm2014_Bin10_10_metaG | ecosystem: Environmental > Terrestrial > Soil > Wetlands > Peat | place... | reverse complement strand
TGGGCGTCGATCGGTCTTGCGCGTTCCCCGGCGAAGCCCAGGACGGCCCCCAATCCGCGCCACCGAGCCGGTTCCTGGCTCGCCAACCCATACTGGATCTCCGCGGCGACGTCGTCGGGTACGAGCTGCTGTTCCGCGCCGGCTGGGAGAACTGTTTTCGCGGCGAGCCGGACGAGACCAGCCGACAGATGCTGGACCATCTCGTGTACATGGGCGCCGAGTCCTTCACCAACAATCAACTGGCCTTCGTCAATTGCACCCGCGAGTCGCTGGTGGACCGGCTGGTGACGCTGTTGCCATCGCAGACCACGGTACTGGAGATACTGGAGACGGTGGAACCGGACGCGGAATTGGTAGAGGCCTGCGCCGAGCTGGGCCGGATGGGCTACCGCTTGGCGCTGGACGACTTTGTTCCGCGGCCGGAGATGCAGCCGCTGGTGCAGATGGCGAGCTATGTCAAGGTGGATTTCCAGCTCTCGGACGCCAGTATGCGAGGCAAAATCCAACGGATGACGCAGGGCAGCCATGCCGCTTTGCTGGCGGAGAAGGTGGAAGATCAGGACGAATTCGACCGGGCGCGGGGGGAGGGGTACGAGTATTTCCAGGGATATTTCTTTTGCCGGCCAAAGATCGTCGCCAACCGCGAGATTCCGCCCAACCGGATGAATTATCTGAGGCTGATGATCGAAATGATGCGGAAGCCGCTCCATCTCCCCAACGTGATTCGAATTGTCAGTCAGGAGGCCTCGCTGTGCCTGCGCCTGTTGCGCCTGGCGAACTCCGCCCTATGGGGCTTACGCACCAACGTCACCAGCGTGCAGGATGCCTTCCTGCTGGTGGGGGAAGACCGCTTTCGCGCACTGGTGTCGGTGGCGGCATCGTGCGCGTTGGGGGAGCACCAGCCCGCGGCGCTGATCAGCCTGTCGCTGGAACGCGCGCGCTTCTGCGAGCTGCTGGCCCCACTGGTCGGGGAAAGCTCAACCGAACAGTTCATGCTGGGTCTGCTCTCGCTGCTGGACGCGATGCTGGCAACGCCGATGGACTCGATTGTGCGGTCGCTGCCGCTACGGCCCGAGGCCAAGGCCGCACTCCTGGGAGCAGCCAACCGGGCCGCGGTCCCGCTTGGCCTGATTCAGAGCTTTGAATCGGGAACCCGCGGAGCCTGCGGCAGTCAACGCGGCGCTGCGAAATTGAGCGAAGAGACGCTGATGCGGCTGTACATGGAATCCGTGCGGTGGGCCGCCGACACCCTGGCATCCAGCCGCTAGCGGCATCGAATCATCCGGGCAACGCATCTCCGGGCCGTCGGATCCGGTTGACCGATCGGCCTCGCATATCGCCCATCGGGTGGAGTTCGCAGAAAGTCGACGCCAGACAAAAAAGGCGGCACGAACGGTTTTTTGTTCGTGCCGGGAGGCCAGTGACGCAACTTATATCGGCTCAATTCACCGCAGCGTGAGGCGGTGTGGCCGAAAATCTGGAGCGAAGCCCGCTCTGCCCCAAAAGGATATCACGCCGCAGGACAGTTCGCCCGATCTGCTGCCGGCGTGAGGCGCAACAAACAGGTTCTGGATTGGGCTGCCGCCCGAGCGTACCGATGCATGGGGTGCTCCGCGGCGATTCAGGCGGCGCTTTCTGCGGCGGACCCGGTGCTGAGCCGGGCTGCCATCTGGGCGTCGCGGGCCGTGATGCCACCGGCGTCGTGCGACACCAGCGCCAGCTTGACTCGGTTATAGCGGATGTCGATGTCGGGGTGATGGCCGGCCTGTTCGGCAAGGTCAGCAACGCGATTAACGAAGGCAATGGCCTCTACAAAGCCATTGAAGGTCCAGAAGCGCACCAGCATTCCGTTTTCGACTGCCCACTCGGGATGCTGGCGCAGGAGATCGCGAATCTCCTGCTCGGATAGCGTTTGCTTGCTGGGCGGGGCTTGCGTTGGTTTGCTGGATTCCATGGCGGACACCTCCAGAAGCTGATTGCAAAGGGATGGTAAGCCGGCCCCGAAGCGAGTGCAACTGGCAGGAATCTGAATTCGCGAAGCAGTTCTTACAATGCGGCGCCCAGAAAGCCGGAGGCCCCGCACTCGACCTCGCTGCGGAGCCGGTTCCACAACTCTTCCGGCAATCCGAGGAAGACCTGAACGATGCCGGGATCGAACTGCGTCCCGCTGCAGCGGACGATCTCGGCGCGGGCCTGGGCGAAGCTGAGGGCCTTGCGGTAGGGCCGGTCGGAGGTCATGGCGTCGAGCGTATCGGCGATGGCGAAGATACGCGCGCCCAGGGGGATGGCGTTGGCGCGCAGGCCGCGCGGATAGCCGCTGCCGTCGAAGGTCTCCTGGTGAGCGTAGACGATTTCCGCCGCCTCGCTGAGGAAAGGTATCTTGCGCACCATCTCGTAGCCGCGGGTGCAATGCTGGCGCATGATCTCGGTCTCCGCGGGATCGAGCTTGCCGGGTTTCAGCAGGATGCAGTCGGGGGTGGCAATCTTGCCGATATCGTGCAGAAAGGCGCCGCGCGCGATGACTCGAAGCTGCTCGGCGTTGAGGCCCATCGCGCGGGCGAGCGCGATGGCGTAGGCGGTGACCCGGCGGGAGTGGCCCTCGGTCTCGGCGTCGCGCAGGTCGAGCGCGTCCCCCATTACCTCCAGGGTGAAGTCGTAGCTGCGTTCAAGGTCGAGCATGGTGGCGCGCAGGCGGGCCGTGCGCGCAGCGATGATCTCCTCCAGGTTCTGGCGATATGCGGCATTCTGCTGCAGCAGGCGACCGTGCTCCAGCGCGCGCGCGACCACGGCGAGAAGCTGGGAGCGGTCGAAGGGCTTGAGCAGGAAGTCGATGGCGCCGCGGCGGAAGGCGCTGGTGGCAACATGGACGTCGTGCGCCGCAGTCAGCATCACCACCGGCAGGCCGGGATGGTTGCTGCCAATGACGTCGAGCAGCGAAAGGCCGTCGACCCCGGGCATCATCACGTCCGCCAGCACCAGCTCGCAGCCGGGATCGTCCTGCAGATGACGCAGCGCGTGCTCAGCGCCGGCGGCGGCGCTGACGTCGTAGCCGCTGCGATCGAGCAGCGCGACCACCAGGCCGAGCGTAGCCGATTCATCATCGACCACCAGAATGTGCTCGCGTTGTCCCGGCATGTCTTCCTGCGGTGCCGGCATGATTCGCTGCATGCCCGTTGCTCTCCCCAGCGCAGGCGGCCCATTCAGCGCAGGTCCGGCCGGACGCCTGCTGCTTCTATCGGCGGTGCAGCGGCGCGCATAAGCCTCTTATGATGGAACGGGAGTGAAATCGCCGAACACCAACTCGCAAAACAGAGGATGCCAATGGCAAATCGCCGCACAGCCGAAAAGCACAGCCATAGAAAAGAATGGGACGCCGTGGACAGCTACATCAACGGGAAGCTGGTGCCGCCGGACCCCGCGCTCGACGCCGCGCTGGCGGCCAATGCCGCAGCGGGATTGCCTTCGATCGATGTGGCTCCGAACCAGGGCAAGCTGCTGCACGTGCTGGCCCTGGCGAAAGCGGCGCGAAGAATTCTGGAGATCGGAACGCTGGGCGGCTACAGCACCACCTGGATGGCCCGGGCGCTGCCGGCCGGCGGGAAGCTGATCACGCTGGAGTTTGAGCCCAGGCACGCGCAGGTGGCACAGGCGAATCTGAATCGCGCGGGAGTGGCCGGGATGGTGGAGATTCGGATTGGGCCGGCGGCGGAATCGCTGGCGCAGCTTCACGCGGAAGGCGTGGAGCCGTTTGACCTGATCTTCATCGATGCGGATAAGCAGAATATCCCCGCGTATCTCGATTGGGCGTTGAAGCTGGCGCGGGTGGGAACCCTCATCGTGACCGACAACGTGGTGCGCGAAGGAGCCATCGTCGATGCCGCCAGTGCGGACCCCGATGTGCAGGGAGTGCGCGCGATGTTCGAGAAGATGTCCGCGGAGCCGAGGCTGGCGGCAACGGCGATTCAGACGGTCGGGAGCAAGGGCTGGGACGGATTCGCGATCGCGGTGGTGGTCGCGAACTGATCCGGCTCCGCGCGGATGAATCGCTCCAACGTCATTTTCCCGGTTGGCGGGCCATCCCGCGGGAGGATCGGCGCTTGGCGGCCCAGCCTTCTTTGGTCACCTGCAGCGCGCGGCCAAGGGCCAACGCACCGGGCGGAACCGGATGGGTAATGCACGAGCCCGCGCCAACGTAGGCGCCGTCGCCGATGCTGATGGGCGCGACCAGGGTGGAGTCGGAGCCAACAAAGACGCCGTCGCCGATGGTGGTGGTGTGCTTGTTCACGCCGTCGTAGTTGCAGGTGATGACGCCGGCGCCGACATTGACGCCTTCGCCGATGATGGCGTCGCCCAGGTAGGTGAGGTGGTTGGCCTTGGAGCCGCGGCCGAGCGTCACCTTCTTGGTCTCGCAGAAGTTGCCGACGTGAGCGTTTTCGCCAATGTTGCTTTCGGGACGCAGATGCGCATACGGGCCCAGAACTGCGCCGTCGCCAACCTGCGCGCCGTCGAGGACGCAGCCGTTGCGCACGGTGACGCGGTCGCCGATGAAGGACTGCTGGATGACAGAATGGGAGCGGATCCGGCAGTCGCTGCCGATCTGGGTTGCGCCGAGCAACTGGACGTACGGCTCGATGATCGTATCCGGGCCAACCGACACGTCGGAGTCGATCACGCAGGTGTCAGGGCGGAAGATGGTGACGCCCTCGGCCATCAGGCGGCGGGCGCTGGCCGCGCGCATGGCCTGATCGAGATGCATCATCTCGGCGATGGTGTTGGCGCCCAGCACTTCGTCCACGCTCTCCGCCTGCACGGCGATCACGCGGTGGCGATCGGCGACCAGCATGGCAGCTACGTCGGTGAGGTAAAACTCGCCGTGGGCGTTGTCGGTGGAGAGCTGGCCAAGCTTGGCAAACAGCGCTTCGGTCTCGAAGCAGTAGATACCGGAGTTGATCTCGGGCGCCGGGGGATGCTGCGGGGTGAGCGCCTTCTGCTCCACGATGGCCTTGACCTCCAGCGGATCGACCGAACTGCGCAGGACGCGGCCGTAGCCGGTGGGGTCCGGCGGAACTGCGGTGAGGATGGTCATGGCCGCATGTTCGAGCAAGTGCAGCTCACAGAGGGAGCTCAGCGTCTCCGGCCGGATGAGCGGAACGTCGCCCGACAGCACCAGCAGGTGCTCGGGGGCGCGGTTTCCCGGCAGTTGCAGGTAGGCCTTCAGCACCTGCATCGCGTGCCCGGTGCCGAGCTGCTCTTCCTGCAGCACGAAGTTGACGCCGGTATGCACAGCCGCGGCCCGCACCTGCTCGGCTTCATGACCGACAATGCAGTAGATATCCTTCGCCGGGACCAGCGTTCTGGCGGCGGCGATGACATGCAGCAACAGGGCGCGCCCGCCCACCTCGTGCAGCACTTTGGGCCGCTTGCTCTTGAGCCGCGTGCCCTTGCCCGCGGCCATAATTGCTACTGCAAATCCTGTCGCATCCATGCCCGCTATCTTCTCACGGCTCATGACCATCTGCGATTACGAATCAGCGGTTGGCAGGTCCACCGGCCGCAGGCCTGCCGGGCGGCGGCGGAATGCTGATATCCAGGTCCGTCACCTTGCCCAGGCCGGAAAGCGGCGGCTGGATCTGCGACTTGTTGCCGACCACCAGGATTGCCAGTTTCGACACGTCGATATATTTGTTGGCCACGCGGCTTACGTCGGCAGCCGTGACGTGCTCGATGCCGTCCTTGTATTTCTCGAGGAAGTCCGGCGGATACCCGTAAAACGCCAGCATCACCTGTTCGTTCAGCGTCTTCTCCGGCGTGTCGTAGTTGAAGATGAAGGAGTTCATCACCTGGTCCTTGGCCTTGCGCAGCTCGGCCGGCGTGGGCGGGACGGTCTTCAGGCGGCCGATCTCTTCGAGAATGGCTTTGGTTGCGGCCACGGTGGTCGCGCTCTTGGTCCCGGCCACGCTGCGGAAGACGCCGGGGTGGTCGTACAAGGCGCCGAAGTTGCCGCCAACCTCGTAGGCCAGGCCGAGCTTGGTGCGCACATACTGGACCAGGCGGTTGCCGAAGGTGCCACCGGAGAAGACCTCGTTCATCACGCTGAGGGCGTAGTAATCGGGATTGTTGCGCTCGGTGCCGATGCCGACGATCTCCACCGTCGACTGGTCCACATCTTCCTTGTCGGCGAAGTAGACGCCGGGCGTGGGCCCGGGGAAGTCCACTTTCGGCGACTCGATGACCGTTCCGCGCGGCAGCGGCTCAAAGGCGCGGCGCAGCTTGGCTTCCATCGCAGCCGAGTCGAAGTCGCCCTCGACCGAAACGATCATGCCGTTGGGAACCACGGTACGGTCGTGCCACGCCTTGAGGTCGTCGAGCGTCACCGCGCTCACGGTGGCATACTCGGCCTGGCGGGCGTAGGGACTGTCCTTGCCATAGACGAGCCGGGCGCTTTCGCGGCTGGCGATCTCGCCGGGTTCGTCGTTGCGGCGCGAGATGTTGGTGAACATGCCGCGCTGGGCGAGCGCGAGCTTGTCCGCCTTGAACGCCGGATGGAGCAGAAGATCGACGGCTTCTCCGAAGACGCTGTCGAAGTCCTGCTTGAAGCTTCCCCACTCGACCGAGGTGGTTGCGGCGCCTCCGCCGGTCTCGATACTGGCGGCCTTCTGGGCGAGTTCGGTGTCCAGCGCGTCGCCGCTCTTGGTTGCGGTACCGCTGGTGCGCCACGCCTCGCCGTAGAGCGAGACCAGGCCAGCCTTCGCGGCCGAAGCCTCGCGGCTGCCGCCACGGATCAGGATGCTGCCATCGATGAACGGCAGCTCGTGGTCCTCCTGCAGGAAAATGATGAGCCCGTTGGCCAGCTCGATGCGCTTCGGCTGCTGCGGCTTAAAAGCATGCAGCGCCGGAATGGGAATCTTTGTCCATGGCTGCGCCTGCGCGGGAGCGGCCGCGGCCGACGGTTTCGCTGCGGCCTGCGCCACGGCGAATCGTCCCGCCGGAAGCAGAAGGCAGGCAGCGGCCAGCAGCGCAAGGCAGGTCCTGAGTTTCGTTGCGGGCATGATCATCCTTGCTGAATGCGTTTTGCGGACCGGGGTTGCGGTGAGGGCTTGCGTCGTGGCCATCTTCATTTCGCACCTCCAGCGTTCTCCACGGCGGGTTGCGCGGGCGGCGTGAACTCGATGCGCGCGCTGGTGCGGTTACTGTCGACGAAGACCTTGTTGGCTACGCGGCGCACATCGCCTTTGGTCACCTTGTCGATGCGGTCCAACTCGCGGAACAGTTCGCGCCAATCGCCGTAGCGGGTCTGAAACTCGGCCAATTCCTGCGCCAGGCCATCGTTATCGGCCAGGCCGCGCAGCAGGCCTGCCCGCGCCCGCGTCTTGAACATCTGCAACTCGTCGTCGCTGACGTCCGTCGATTTCAGCTTGTCGATCTCCTTGTGGATCGCGTCGCGCATCTCGTCGGGCGTGTGTCCCGGCACCGGAACAGCGTAGAAAGCGAACAGGCCGGGGTACTTCTGGCCCGGGAATCCGCTGAAACCCTCGGCATCGGCGGCGATCTTCTGGTCGCGCACCAGGCTCTTGTAGAGCCGCGCGGTGCGGCCGTTGGAGAGGATGTCGGAGATGGCGTCGTAGACCGAATCGTCCGGGTCGCGGTAGTCGGGCCGGTGGTAGCCCTCAAGGTAGAAGGGCTGGGCAGCCTCGCGGATCACCACCGACTTCTCGGCAAACTGCGGCGGCTCGACGGTGGTCATCGGTTCCGGCTTGGGGCCGGCGGGAATCGCGCCAAAATACTTCGTGAACATCGGCATGGCGTCCGCCGCCTTGATATCGCCGACGACTACAACCACGATATTCGCGGGCACGTAATACTTCTTGTGAAAGGCGTCCGCCTCGGTCGCGGTGACCTGGCTGATCTCGCTCTCCCAGCCGACGGTCGGCACGCGATAGGGGAAGGCGATGTAGGCCGCGCCGAGGAATTGCTCCACCATGGCGCCGATGGGGTTGGAGTCGATGCGCATGCGGCGCTCTTCCTGCACCACGTCGCGCTCCTTGTAGAACTCGCGCTGGACCGGCTGCGCAATCCGCGAGCTTTCCATGTAGGCCCACAGCTCCAGGCGGTTCTCCGGCATGCTCCAGAAGAACTGCGTCGAATCTTCCTCGGTGGACGCATTCATCCCGACCACGCCATTCTCCTCGGCGATTTCAGAGAACTGGTTGGGAATGACGTACTTCTCCGCTTCCGCCTGCGCGTCCTCGAAGGCCTTCTTCAGCTGCGCGAGCCTGGCAGGGTCCTGGCCCACGATCTTGCGATACTCGGCGTCGTATGCGGCAAAGGCCGTCTCTACCTTGGCCAGCGCGACCTTTTCCGCGGGGTAGTTGGTGGTGCCAATCTGCGGGGTGCCTTTGAAGGCCATGTGCTCGAACATGTGGGCCAGGCCGCTGGCGCCCTGCGGGTCGTCGGCTGAGCCGGCGTCGACCAGCGTGTAATAGCTGAAGACCGGCGCCTCCGGCCGCTCGCAGACGATCAGCGTGAGGCCGTTGGGCAGCACTTTGACGGTAGTCTTCTTCTCGAAGCCGGCGAGGTACTGGGCCATGTCCTGGGCCCGTGCCGTTACTCCCCAAGCCACTGCAAACGCCAGCATGATGGCGACCAGACGACGTATTCGCACGAAACGACCTCCTGATAAGGAACCGAGCAAGTTAACAATACCGGATTGAGGCTCAGGCGAGAGGGGACGCGGACCGAAAAGATAGCCCGAAGTTCATTTGACGGGACGTGGCCTAAGCCATAGTCTTGCCACGTCGTCACTTCGTGACGCGTATTGGGCTTCGCGTGGTGCTCCCGATGGTCGCAGACAGGATTCCGTGCCAACCGACGGGAGGACGGCGCGGAGCAGGGAAAAAGCGTGCGAACGCCCGAGCCGGAGAGCAAGCCGCATGAAGCAGATTCGCAGGGTCGCGGTGCTGGGCGCGGGAACCATGGGCTCGCGAATCGCCGCGCACATTGCCAACGCCGGGGTGCCCGTCGTTCTGCTGGACATGGTGCCGCCGGACACGCCCGCCGATGCAGCGCCAGCCGCGCGCAACAAGCTGTCTCTGGCCGCGCTGGACGGGCTGAAGAAGTCCAAGCCGGCGGCGTTCTTTACGCCTGATTCGGCGCGGCTGATTACGCCGGGCAACTTCGACGACGACATGGCGCGGATCGCCGACTGCGACTGGATTGTCGAGGCGGTCGCCGAGAACCTCGACATCAAGCGGGCGCTGCTGGAGAAGGTTGAGGCGCATCGCAAGCCCGGAACGATTGTCACCACCAACACCTCAGGCCTGCCCGTCGCGAGCATCGTGCAAGGCATGCCGGAGGAGCTGCGGCGCCACTGGTTCGGCACGCACTTCTTCAATCCGCCACGCTACATGCGGCTGCTGGAGATCATCGCTACGCCGGAAACCGACGCCGCGGACATCGAGGCCATCGGCCGCTTCTGTGACCAGCGGCTGGGCAAGGCAGTGGTGCCGTCGAACGATACGCCCAACTTCATCGCCAACCGCATTGGCACCTTCCACATGCTGAACGCCATGCGCCTGATGATGGAGCAGGGGCTGGCCGTCGAGGAAGTCGACACGCTGACCGGCGCGGCGCTGGGCTGGCCGAAGACGGGGACGTTCCGGCTGGGCGACCTGGTGGGGCTGGACGTGCTGGTGCATGTGGCCAATAACTTCGCGCCCAAAGCGAAAGAAATTGGTGACGAACGCGCCGATGTGGTGCTGCCGGAGTTCGTCTCCGCGATGTATGAGCGCAAGTGGCTGGGCGACAAAACACAGCAGGGGTTTTATAAGAAAGCCGGCCGGTCCAGTCAGGGACAGGATGAGCAGGGACGCGACATTCGGCTGGCTCTGGATTGGAAGACGCTGGAGTATCGCCCGGCCGAGCGGCCGAAGTTCCCCGCGCTGGAGTTGGCCAAAGGCGTCGAGCCGGCCGCCGCGCGCATTGCGCAACTGCTGCATGGGGATGGGAAGAAGGATAAGGCAGCCGCGTTCTACTGGCCGCTGCTGACCGAGTTGTTCACCTACGCGGCCAACCGCATTCCGCCCGCGCCCAACCCGATTGCGGCCAGCATCGTCGAGATCGACACCGCGATGAAGACCGGCTTCAACTGGGAGCTGGGGCCGTTCGAGATGTTCGACGCCGCGGGCGTGCGCGCCACCACGGAGAAAATGCGGGCGCTGGGGCAGCCGATTGCGGCGAATGTGGAGAAGCTGCTCGCCGCCGTTGGCGCATCGGGAGACGCCCGATGGTATACGGACGACCCTACGGTCGCCTCCGGCCGCATCTTTTTCGATCCAGCGAGCGCGACCTACCGCCCCGTGGTGCAGCCGGAAGGCACGGCGAGCCTCGCCGTCATCAAGGCCGCGCGCGGCGTGGTGCGCAAGAATGCGGGCGCGTCGGTCATCGACCTGGGCAACGGTGTGGCCGCCATCGAACTGCACTCCAAGATGAATGCGCTGGGCGACGACATCGTCTCGCTGATCACACAGACGCTGAAGCCGGCAAGCGCGCAGGTCGCGGACTTCGAGGCGTTTGTGATCACCGGCGACGGCGCGAACTTCTCCGTCGGCGCGAACCTGATGCAGCTGCTGCTGACGATGCAGGACCAGGAGTGGGATGAGATTGACCTGGCCGTGCGCGCGTTCCAGAACATGACGCAGGCGATCAAATTCTGCCCGCGGCCGGTAGTGGTCGCGCCCTACGGCATGTGCCTGGGCGGCGGCGTGGAGATATCGCTGCACGCGGCGGCGCGGCATCCGCATGCGGAGCTCTACATGGGGCTGGTCGAGGCGGGCGTGGGGCTGATTCCCGGAGGCGGCGGGTGCAAGGAGATGTTGCTGCGAGCGATCGAGGTGGGGCCGGCGGGTGCGCGCGGCGATGAGCTGGTGATCTTCGAGGCGCTGAAGAAAAACTTCGAAACGATTGCCATGGCCAAGGTTTCCACCTCGGCTGCGGATGCGCGGGCGCTTGGCTTCCTGCGTCCAGCCGATGAGATCACCATGAACCGCGCGCGGCTGTTGACGGATGCGAGCCTGCGCGCGCGGGCGATTGCCGATGCGGGCTACAGCGCTCCGCTGCCGCGCACCGACATTCCTGCTCCGGGAGAGAGCGTGCTGGCCACGCTGAAGCTGGCAGTGTGGACGATGCATGAGGGCGGGTTCATCAGCGACCACGACATGAAAGTGGCGAACTGGGCGGCGTACGCGCTGTGC
>Ga0181528_10002534_pt1 | contig 11253 bp, 5 predicted proteins | sample PEATcosm2014_Bin_47_FD_119742 | JGI IMG/M metagenome (GOLD analysis project Ga0181528, IMG submission 119742) | Peatland microbial communities from MTU Mesocosm Facility, Houghton, MI, USA - PEATcosm2014_Bin10_10_metaG | ecosystem: Environmental > Terrestrial > Soil > Wetlands > Peat | place... | reverse complement strand
CCCGGCTTGATGTTTTCGAAATAGCGGACCTGCTGATAGCTCTGATACGGCTGCAGATGTTGATTGTTGTATACGGAGTCGCGCGTCTCTGTGCCCGTGTAGATCTCATCAAAAATCCTTGGCTGCACCTCAAGGTTGTACCCCATGCCCTGGAAATGCTCGTACCAGTTCGGATACTTGATGATGACCTTCACCTTCGGATTAACGCTGCGTGCGACATCCAGAACCAGGTGGCGCGACACCTCGACCATCAGATCGAGCCTAAAATCAGACCAGGTCCGGTCGCCTTTCTGTGCAATTGCGCTGGCGCTCTTGCTCGACGTGAAAAAGAAATCATCGAGGATGAATTCGTCAAAAGCACTCGCCGTCGCGGCGACGATCTCCTTGAGCTTGGCCCTGTCCTCCGGATTGGTGTAGTCAAAGGTCTCAAAGAGCTTTGACTCGTTCTTGACCGTCGCAATCCCCCCGGCAACGGCGATTCCCTTGGCGGCAAAGAACGCCTTCGCTTTGTCCAGAGTCTCCGGGTCGACGATGATGAGATCGCGGTGAACCTCCAGGTACACCTTGTCGACCTTTAGCTGCCTCTCAACGATCGCCCAATTCGTTTTCAGCCACTCCGGATCCTTCATTTTCTGGACCTCGTACGCACGCACGTAGACGGCGACCTTGAAACTTTGGTACTGGCCGGCAGCCAGGCTGACCGCGCCAAATATGAGGACGGCGAGAAACCTCAGGCATTTGAGGGACATGAGCGGATGGGACGAGATATTCGAATCTGACGTTGGGAACGGAAAGCACGGCGGCCAGCGCCGCAGGCATTGGCTTCGGCCGCTCGATACAAGTTGAAACCCCGGTTGGCGATGCGCAACTGTTGCTTTGCGCTTGCTAAAGAATAATCACCGTCGCCGACTCCGTGGAGACACCTCTGACCCGTAAACCTCACATCCGGGCTCGCCTTTCCATGCCCCACAAACGCATCACGATGGCCGATGTCGCCCGCGAAGGTCGGGTCCATCAAACCACGGTCTCCCTTGCCCTGCGCAACGATCCGCGGCTGCCAGACACCACGCGCCTCCGCCTGCGAGCACTGGCTGAGAAAATGGGGTACAGGCCCGACCCGATGCTTTCGGCGCTCAATTTCTACCGGACATCCCGTGATGCGGCAAAAACGCAGCCCACAATGGCGTTCATCATGCGTTCCCGGGCCAATTTTCCCGCGGAGAGATGCTTTGCCGTTGATCAGTTCTTGAAGGGCTGCCGCCGTGCCGCTGAGCGCTTGGGCTATCGCTTGGTCACCTTTCAAATTGAAAAGAACCACGCCGAAGGTGCCCGCATGGTCCGCATCCTCAGGTCGAGGGGAATCTGGGGCATCATCATCGGCGCGCTTGATGCCGGTATTAGCGAGCTCCCGATGAACTGGGAACACTTCAGCTGCATCTGCATCGAATCACAGCACCTCGGCTTGTCGCTGCACACGGTCGCGAACAATCAAAGCGGCAGCACGCGAATAGCCGTCCGGCGTCTCTTTGAACTGGGCTACCGGAAGATAGGGCTTGCAGTTGGCGAGATCGAGGAAACCTCACTGGGGAAACCGTTCACCACGGGCTACCTCATCGAGGTCCATGAACATCGCGGGCTCCACGGCGTGCCACCGCTTCTGCTGCACTCGGACGACAGCGCGGCCACCGCGGAGGGGCTCGGCGCCTGGGTCCGCAATCACAAGATTGACGCATTGCTCAGCAATTGGAGCAACATTCCCGAACTGCTGGCGAAGGCCGGCCTGAGAATTCCACATGACGTGGGAGTGGCCACCTTGGATTACAACCCCCACCGCGGCGCATTCGCAGGCATCCTCCAAAGTCACGAAGTCGTCGGCGAGCGGTCGGTCGAGGCACTAGCTCTCATGATGAAGACAAACCAGACGGGCCTGATCAGCCTGCCCAACACGACATTGGTCAACGGCGTCTGGCAGGACGGCCCGGAACTCCCGCCAAGGATCCGATAACCGGAGAGCGGGTTGGATCACGGCCGGAAAACCTTCACCGTTCAAGATACAAGGCTTTGGGGTTTGGTGGCCGGAACGCCAGGCGGTCCGCAACGACTGTCCAGCCACCTTACCGTCTCTGAGCCTGCTCTGCTTAATCTCACGTCCGCCATCCCAATCCTTTCTCACGCAAAGCTCGCCGAGGCGCAAAGGATTTGGACCCGGTTATTCGCCGTGCTCTGCGACTTCTGCACCTCTGAGGATCGATCTTATGGGTACACGGCGGGAAAGCATAGCTCTCGGTGTTTGTGAACGATGACGCACAGCTTGAAACAACGTCGAGATTGTTGTGTCTGTTGCTGTAACTCTTACGTTAAGCTGAGATATTAGATCATAACTATCTTTTATCCCGTTAGTTAATAATTGGTGCCCGGGATCGGACTCGAACCGATAAGCCTTTCGGCAAGGGCTTCTAAGACCCTCGTGTCTGCCAATTTCACCACCCGGGCGCACTGCAAATCCATTTTCAGATTGGCGATTTAGGTTTGCCGGGTGCAAGCGGCAAATTCAACACCTGCAGCTCTCGATTTCATCCACGGTGGGAACGAACCGTCGCAGCTGTCCGGCTGCTGCGATCCCAACCTATCAGCAGGCCTGGCAGTTCCGCCCCACCCGCTCAACAGGCACAGGGTAGTCGCGCCAAACCTGTTCACCGCATCGCGTTCGCCACGCCCAACCGCTCGCCCATTCGCGCATACGTTTCAACATGATTGGCGCTTTGCTCGACAAGATCGGCGTCAAACCGGATTCTGTCGCGACAGAACAGCGTGATGACACATGAGCCGCCGAATGCGAACATCCCCTTCTCTTCGCCTTTTTCGACTTTCTTTCCGGAATCAAACATCTGGCGGATGCGACCCACGTTGGTTGCACCGATCTCAATCATTGCAACCGTGCCAAATTGCGTCGACTCAACGAGGGTCACCATCCGCCGGTTTTCGACAAGAAAACGCAGATTGCGGCGCAACGCGATCGGATGCACCGAGTACAGCCAGCCTGGGATCAATCTCGCTTCGCCGGCCACACCACTGACCGGGAAATGAAATCGGTGGTAATCCACGGGCGCGAGTCGCGAGATCACCATTGATCCGCCGGCCAAGCGCAAGGCAAGCGCCTGCTGCTCTGCAGGCAGATGGGCTTCACCAAACAGTTCGGCGAGGGTGAACTTCATGCCCTTGACATAGAATCCGTCCGCGCTCTCGACGTTCGGAAAGACCAGATGACGCCCATCCGCCGGCAGGGCTGCCACATTTTCCCCTGGGGCGATGGGCCGAGCCGTCGGTTTCAGTTTGCGAAAGAAAAACTCGTTGAACGTTTTGTAGGCGAAGACCGATTTCGCGAACTCATCGGCGTCAAGGTTGTAATCGACGACAAACGGCAGGACTCTCGCGGCGCTGTACCTGCGGTTCATCCGCCAACCGTAGTACCGGGAAAAGATCGCGCGGCGCACCAACAACCACAACGCGAGACGCCCCACCGGGTTCCCATAGATAAAACGCAACCAGTGCTCACCGTAGATCTTCTCGGTCTCAACAGTCTTCCTGGTGCGATTCCAAAAGTGGGTGGGCTCAAACGGCATGGGAACCGGAAGTTGATCGTGTCAACGCGCTGTGCTCAACGATCAATTTCATGATGGATCAATGCGCAGGAAAACGGGTTCCCGTTCGCACCGACGCGCCTGCGCCGCGAACGCAGTCGGTGGGCGTCCTGGGGACTCGACGCCCTCGTCGCGCACGCCAGCCAATTCAACCGCTGCTTGCCTGTTCGCCGATGTGGACCAACCTATGGCGAATGGACAACTTTACCTTTCACAATCCCACTCGAATCCATTTCGGCCGCGGACAGATCGCCAAGGTAAGCGAGGAACTGCCCGCGAAAGCGCGTGTGCTCCTCCTCGCCGGTGGGGGCAGCATCAAGCAGAACGGCGTCTACGATCAGGTGATTGCCGCTCTGGGCTCACGCACAGTCGTTGAACTCTTCGGCGTCGAGGCCAACCCGGACTTTGACACCTTGATGCGCGCAGTTGAGCTTTGCCGCCGCGAACGGGTCGACTGGATCCTTGCCGTAGGCGGCGGTTCGGTGCTCGACGGCGCGAAATTCGTTGCGGCGGCGGTGCCGTTCGCTGGTGACCCTTGGGACATCCTTGCCAAAAAGGCCGAGGTCAGGGATGCGCTGCCGGTGGGCGCTGTTCTCACTTTGCCGGCCACAGGCTCGGAGTCGAACACAGCCGCGGTCATCAGCCGCCGAGCGCTCAAGGAGAAACTCGCATTCCTCAGTCCGCTGGTGTTTCCGCGATTCTCCGTGCTCGACCCCGAGGCAACCTTCTCCCTTCCCGCGCGACAGGTGGCAAACGGCATTGGCGACGCTTTCTGCCATGTAATTGAACAGTACCTCACCTACCCGGCAGGCGCCGCATTGCAGGACCGTTTTGCAGAATCAATCCTCCGCGTCCTGATCGAGGAAGGCCCGAAGACTCTGGCCAATCCAAAGGACTACGCAGCCCGGTCAAATCTGGTCTGGGCCGCGACCTGGGCACTCAATACCGCCATTGGAGTGGGCGTCCCGCAGGACTGGGCGTCCCACATGATCGGCCATGAACTGACCGCGTTGCACGGAATCGATCACGCACGTACCCTTGCAGTCGTGCTGCCAAGTCTGATGCAGGTGCAACGCGCCGGCAAACGGGAGAAACTGCTCCAATACGCAGCCCGCGTATGGGACCTGCACGAGGGCACGGAAGACGTCCGCATCGACGCCGCGATCGCCTGCACGCGCCGGTTCTACGAATCGCTGGGCATCGCGACGCACCTGGCCGACTACGGAGTCGCAACGGGCACAGCCGCGGAGGTCGCACGCCGGTTGGAAGCCAAGGGAATGGCGAAGCTCGGCGAGCGCGGCGATATTACTCCCGCCGTCGTCGAACGCATCCTGCGGCTCGCGGCGTGAGGATTCGCAGGCGGAAGGGGCGCCGCAAGATATGTCCTTGTTGTAGCCGGGGTCGCTGACCCCATGATGCCATATCGACCAACGGTCCATCCATGCCGCGTTGAAAGCATATGCCATTCCTCCCGGAAAAACGCATGAACGGTCTCATTGGCGAGTAGCGCGCGGCGCCCGGCCACGCACGTCGTTACAAAATAGACCGGCTGTTCAATCCACACTTTGACCAGACGCTTGAGATGGCGGTGCCCGCTGACGGCAACACGCTGGCACTGCCGTGTTCGCTCCGACAAGCTTTCAATCCCACCCATGCCGGGGTCAGCGACCCCGGCTACATCGTCACAGGGTCTTGCATTCAAGCAGGTGCATTGAGGCCGGGCCCGGGCAAGCGACCAACCGCCCCGTCATCCCATCACCAGAGCGTCGCCTTTTACCTTGAACGTGACGGTGGAATTCTCCGCCACGCTCCCGGTGATCAGCGCACGCGCGAGCGCAGTCTCGACCTGACGCTGCAGGAACCGCTTCAGCGGCCGCGCACCGAACACCGGGTCATATCCTTTTTCAGCGGCCCAGTCCTTCGCCTTCGCGTCGAGCTTTACGGTCACCCTCCGATCCGCAAGTCGCCGGTTCAGATCGACGAGCAGCAGGTCGACAATCTTCGCGATCTCTTCAAGCGTCAGCGGCTTGAAAAGAATGGTCTCGTCGATCCGGTTCAGGAACTCCGGCCGGAACGCCCGGCGCACCTCGGTCATCACTCCTTCGCGGACACTCTCAGGGATCGCGTCCCCCGTCACGCCCTCGAGCAACAGGCGGCTGCCGAGGTTGGAGGTCATGATGATGATCGTGTTCTTGAAATCGACGGTGCGCCCCTGGGCATCGGTGATGCGGCCGTCATCGAGCACCTGTAACAGAACATTAAATACATCTGGATGCGCCTTCTCAATCTCGTCGAACAGGATCACGGCGTAGGGCTTGCGGCGCACCGCCTCGGTGAGCTGGCCCCCTTCGTCATAACCGACATAACCCGGAGGCGCCCCGATCAGGCGGGAAACGCTGTGTTTCTCCATGTACTCCGACATGTCGATCCGCACCATAGCGCCCTCCGTGTCGAAAAGTGTCTCCGCAAGCGTCTTTGCCAGCTCGGTCTTGCCCACCCCCGTGGGACCGAGAAACAAAAAGCTGCCTACCGGGCGCCGTGGATCCTTGATGCCGCTGCGCGCCCTCAGGATCGCCTCAGTGACAAGCGTCACCGCTTCGTCCTGCCCGATGACCCGCTCGTGTAGCACATCCTCCAGCCGAAGTAGCTTCTCCTTTTCGCCCTCCATCAGGCGGGTAAGTGGCACACCTGACCACTGGGAAACGACCTGCGCTATCTCATCCTGTGAGACTTCCTCCTTCACCAGCAAGCGCGCCTTGCCGGTCTTTTCCAGCGCCGCAAGTTCGCGTTCGAGCTGCGGCAGACGGCCGTGCCGCAACTCCGCCAGCTTGTTCAAATCGTAGCCGCGTTCGGCGCGCTGCATCTCCTGCTTCACCTGCTCGATTTCCTCGCGAACCCTCTGCACCTTTTCGACGGACTTCTTCTCGCCCTCCCAGCGTGCCTTGAGCGCGTTGGCCTGCTCCTTCAAATCGGCGAGCTCTTTTCGCAATGCCTCCAGTCGCAGCTTGCTGGCATCGTCCTTCTCCTTCTTGAGCGCGGCCTCTTCGATTTCGAGCTGCAAGACCCGCCGAGTGAGCTCGTCAAGTTCCGTCGGCATCGAATCCATCTCGGTGCGGATCATTGCGCACGCCTCGTCGACGAGGTCGATCGCCTTGTCGGGCAGAAAGCGGTCGGAAATATAGCGATTCGAAAGCACAACCGCACTCACCAATGCGTTGTCTTGAATGCGGACGCCGTGGTGGACCTCGAAGCGTTCGCGCAGTCCGCGCAGAATCGAAATCGCGTCCTCCACGCTCGGCTGGTCCACTATCACCGGCTGGAAACGCCGTTCGAGCGCTGCGTCCTTCTCCAAATGCTTTCGATATTCGTCGAGAGTCGTCGCGCCGATGCAATGCAGTTCACCGCGTGCCAGCATGGGCTTGAGCATGTTGCCGGCATCCATCGCGCCCTCGGCCTTGCCTGCGCCGACAATCGTGTGCAGCTCGTCGATGAAGAGCAGGATGCGGCCGTCGCTCTGCCGGATTTCCTGAAGGACTGCCTTCAGTCGTTCCTCAAATTCGCCGCGGTACTTTGCGCCGGCCAGCAGCGATCCCATATCGAGCGCGAAAATGGTCTTGTCCTTCAAACCCTCAGGCACGTCGCCACGCAGAATCCGCTGCGCCAAACCCTCGACGATCGCAGTCTTGCCGACGCCGGGTTCGCCGATCAGCACCGGGTTGTTCTTCGTTTTGCGGGAAAGAATGCGGATCGTCCGGCGGATCTCCTCATCGCGCCCGATGACCGGATCGAGCTTCCCCTTGCGCGCCTGCTGCACGAGATCGATGCCATATTTCTCAAGCGCCTGGTAGGAAGTCTCGGGATTATCCGAGGTCACGCGTTGGTTGCCGCGGATCTCGCTAAGCGCTTTCAGGACCTTCGCCCGATCGAGACCGAAACTCTTCAGGTACTTTTTGAAGGTCTCGGGTTTTGCAACCTCGATAAGGCCGAGGAAGAGGTGCTCTGTACTAACGTATTCGTCCTTGAGCTTGGCGGCCTCATCTTCCGCGCGAGTCAGCACTTCATTGACCGCCTGAGTCACGTAGATTTTCGAAACGTCGACGCTTCCGGTCACCTTAGGCAGCCGATCCAGCTCCCTTTCGGCCGCCAGCTGCAACGCGCCCACCGTCAAACCCAGTTTCTCGACCAACGCCGGTATGATTCCGCCCTCCTGCCCGAGCAATGCCGCCAGCAAGTGCCAGGTCTCAACCTCGGTGTGCGAACGACGACGAGCTTGATTCTGCCCCTCCTCGACCGCCGATCGCGCCATTACCGTAAGCTTGTTAGGATCCATGATTGAAGCCAGAACGCATCCCGCAGGCCAGTTTACACAAGAGTGGGATCTGTTCAAATCGTGTGCCAGCTACGGGTCACCCTGTCCGCGGACGGGACAGCTCGGCACTTCTGAGCGGTAACGATGCAGCCGGATGTAGGGCTGCCGCTAGCCGGCACGCCAATTACCCATGGGACCGATCCACGAACCATGGCCTATTGTCCGCTCCCTCGACCACAGAACTATCTTCCAATCACGATCATCGCCGTCAAAGGACGGTCGACTGAATGTTCCCCGCGGCTTTCGATGCCCTCGACGGAAATCCGATAATCGCCTTCGAACGCATGCGGCACGACCAGGCGGCCGCCGGCGTCGGCGAGAAACGTTCCCTTGGTGCGCCATTCCTGATTGATGAGCCGGTCCAGCCGCCAATACGCCGGCTTCGGGGAGCCGTCCGCCCGCAGCAGTCCAACCGGGCAACCGAGCCACGCCGAGCGGTCGGAATAGTCCAAATAGATCACGCCACCAACGGCCGGGTGGCTGTACGCAAGACGATAAAACAAATCCAGGTAATCCGCCTGTGCAGCCTCGCCTTCAGGAGAAGTGTTCCATGGCGGATCGACCTGCCGAAAATTGAAGTTCCGCGGCGCTCCCGAGACGACACCCAGCTCGGTGAAGAATACCGGGCGTTTCAGCAGGGCCAGCCGGTTCAGCGAATTCCACATTTCCGTCACCGACCACACGCCGCTTTGCATGTGACCCTGCAGTCCGATCGCATCGAGCGAACCACCCGCCTCCACGACGCTTTTGAGCAGCTCATAATATTCCGGTGTGCTGTCGCCGTCATTCACCATCGCAGCACTCCGGGGGTTCAGCGCTTTGAAACGTCGCAGGTAGTCGGCGATGACCGCCGCCTTGCGCTGACCGGTCAACACCGGTGTCAGCGGCGTCCGGAAGCGATCCCAGGCGATGACTCCATTGAACACGTCCACGCTCTCCATTCGCGGGAAAATGCTTTGCGATGCGTGTTGCAGCAGACTGTCCATCCACTGTTCCAGAGTCTTCACCGAAAGGTCGGGCGTCTCCAGCCATCGGGGTGCGGCGAGGTTCCAATAGAGCGAATTGGCGCCTGCACGCAAACCGTGCTCATTGAGCCAGTCGAGTGCCTGGCGAAAATCGTCGTCCGAATACACCCCCGGCTGGCGCTCGTAGTTCGACGCGTAAAACTGGACGGTCGCCGAATTGAACAACCGCAGAAAGGCTTCGCGATGGAAGAGATCCGTCTGGGATTTGTCCACCTGAAGAAGCCTCCGGTCGAAGCCCGCTCCGAACCAAAACTTATGTCGCAGATGTTCAATCCTCACGGTGGCTCCGGGGATGGGCTGACCAGCGCCGTTCACCACACTCACCGTAAGCGGCGCCGTGCGACTCGCCTGAATGCGCGCATCGATCCCTGCGACCAACTGCGCTTCATCGACAGGCGGAAGGGGCGGCCCCAACACGCTCGCGACCCGCAGGCGCTCCTCCGGGGAAAATTCGGCCTCGTCGACCGCTTCCATGCTTGCCGACGCAATGTCGACAATCCCCCGATCGTCGATCAACACGACAAAATCCAGCGGCGTGCGCGTGGTCGGCGCACGCGCGTAACCCGTCACGTCCTGCCAGATTCCGGGCTGAAGGTCTTTGCGCACGCTGCCGTAAGTGGTCCAGGGCTTTGCCGTGGTTTGCAACACGAGCTCCATTTGCAAGGGCAGCGAGGCGCGGCACCTTATCTTCAACCGGTAGGTTCCCCCCGCGAGCGAAGCGATTGACTGCACCAATCGGAACTGGCCGCCTTCAAGCGGGCCCAGTGTCACCCGCTGCAGCCGGCGACCTCCCGCAGGATCTGTGACAACCGCGCAGACAGCCGCCTGTGGAAGTGCAGTCGAGCCGTCGCGCCAACCGTCCGCAAGTTGCCCATCGGCCGAAGTTGCAAACTGCGGATTCATCAGCAACTCCGACGCCTGCGCCAAGGATGCCTGGAAGAACGACAGTTCAACCAGCAGGAGTATCAAGAAGCGCAACAGGCTCATCGGTGTGAGCCAGGATATTTCACCGTGCGATTAATGCCACAACCAAAGGCTCCTCACGGGACCGCTTCAGGGCTTTCTGTTTTGGCGCGCTATCCCGTTGCCACATTGCTGGTCCGATCGGACCAAGAATCTGGCACGTCCCATTTCCCCATCCTCCTTATAGCAATTGGAGCGGCCGCCCTTTGCAGCCGCGAGCGTGAGCAAGCCCACGAACCACCGCGAGCAGCATCAGTGCAGCGCAGAACCATTCGCTGGGGGCACCGCCACCACCGCCGCCTCCGCTGCTTCCACCACCACCATTGGGCGGCGGATTGACCGCGTTGACCGTGAGCGTGGCCGTGGCACTCGTAACGCTGCCCATGGCGTTTGTTACGGTTACCGTATAGCTGCCGGCGTTGCCGGATTGCGCATTGGAGAAGCTGTACGAACTGCCGGTTGCTCCGCCGATTGGCGCGCCGTTGAAGTTCCATTGGTAGGTCACCGCCGGGCGTCCCGAAGCAGTCACCGAGAACTGGGCGCTTCCGCCTGCGCTCACCGTCTGGCTTTGCGGCTGCGTCTGGATTGCAGGCGCCGCTGCCAGGAGTCCAAGACGCAGAGTGTCGTTATCGGTATCAGCGATGTAGATACTGCTGGTGCTGTCCACCGCAATGCCGGCGGGATGATAGAACCGTGCCGCAGATCCCAATCCGTCGGTGCTTGCGCTTGTGCCTGCCAGACCGGCCAGCGTGCTCACAGCGCCGGTCGACGATACGATCTTGCGGATCGTGAAGTTATCCGTGTCGGCGACGTAGATATTGCCGGATGAATCAACCGCCAGGTCAGACGGCGAATTGAATCGTGCTCCGCTTCCAGTTCCATCGGCTCCGCCGGAATTGCCCGCCAAGCCTGCAAGCGTGCTGACAGCGCCCGAGGACGCGATTGCTCGGATGGTGTGATTGTCTGTGTCGGCAATATAGAGATTCCCCTGGGCGTCGACGGCCACACCCGAGGGGAAGCTGAATCGGGCTGCGCTGCCTGCGCCATCGGCGCTTCCTGAGTTCCCTGCCAAGCCCGCCACCGAGGTTACGACGCCGGTTGACGGCACCACTTTGCGGATCGTGTGGTTATTGGTGTCGGCCACAAAAACGTTGCCGCTCGCATCGATTGCCAGGCCCTGCGGCCCAAAGAACTGCGCGCCTGTGCCCGTTCCATCCGCGCCACCGGAAACTCCTGCCTGGCCTGCGAGCGTGCT
>Ga0181528_10002532_pt1 | contig 11257 bp, 13 predicted proteins | sample PEATcosm2014_Bin_47_FD_119742 | JGI IMG/M metagenome (GOLD analysis project Ga0181528, IMG submission 119742) | Peatland microbial communities from MTU Mesocosm Facility, Houghton, MI, USA - PEATcosm2014_Bin10_10_metaG | ecosystem: Environmental > Terrestrial > Soil > Wetlands > Peat | place... | reverse complement strand
TATGCTCTACGCCACGGCAAGATGATTGATATTCAGCTGCGCAGAGGCAAGCCAATCACGATCAAGGATGTAGATGTAGGTAAGGAGATAGTGTGGGAACTGACTAAAGGAAAAGCAGGTACTCACGAAGGTCTGACTGGAGTCTATAGCTACTACTTCAATCCTCCACAGATCGATGTGTCAGCAGATCTGGAGAACTACTGTACGATGAATGAGATCATCACATACGGTGGTTCAAAAGTAGGCTTCCTTCTTGGAGACATGAAGTTGGGGAGCAAAGAAGAGATGCAGAGGCGCATAGAGGAAGATGAAGACTTCCAAGCCATACTCAGAATAGAAGCAATCAAACACGCTGGCCAAGGGCATGTGAGGTACAAATAACATGGCTGAGAAAAAGAAATCCAAGAAACGCACTCAAATAAACCAAGAGATTAAAGATCACGGAAAAACATGGTGTTCCAAAGACTGTCCAACTTTTCTACCCGATGCATACAGAGAAGCTCGGTTAAGTGGTGATACCATGCTTATCCGGTTCACGCACACCATAAGATCGGTAGGGATTGATGGCATTCGCAAATAGGCAGAAAGGGAATAGCGAGCATATCGGTGAACGCTGCTTTATGTGTAGGCGCAGGCTGAAGGGACGCCTAACGGCAGTGGACACCGGGGAAGATCAAATTGTGTACGTTGGCAGGTGCTGTGCCCGATACGTACGCAATGCTGGCGACAAGGGCTATCCTTGCGGAGATCTGCGATTGTATTGGCTTAGTTGCATTTGCCCACCTGCTTGCGATTGTGAATCCCCGGACAGCGAACCAACACTGTGTTCTCAGTCGTGCCCTATTCACAATTTGTATCCCGCCGTAGTTGATGGCTGCACGTCAAAACGACACCTTAACGGGGCACATTTCAAAGGCCGGCTCTAGTGGGCGTCAACCGGATAGGCATGGGTGATACTACTAAATATGTACAAGCTGAGTATGATCTATGCCATGTATTCAGATAGAGGTATAGGTCAATGAAAGTAGAACTGGAACTAGGTATCCGTTATATAGGTTTCGGACTCTCCTGCTACAGCTGCGGAAAAGTTCGAGAGACTACTAGATACGTACTTAGAGACGCACAGTCTGGATTTATTCTTCAAGACTCCAGACTGTGTGACCAGTGTCAGGACAAAGGACACGTGATCAAATTCAGTGTGGACTCTAATGACGGACAAGCAGCCAAAAGATCTGCTAGACGGGTCAAGCTGTCTAGAGCCATGGAAAGAGGACTAGCTTATGACGTAGGTGGAGTAGTACAGCCTGGATCTGGCAATCAAGATGATAAAGATGACGTTAGGGTCTACAAAGATTGGCGCTTCGAACACAAGTACACTGACAGTAACAAGAACTTCAGACTTGAGGCTGCTGACTTGGCTGCTGTTGCAAGGCATGCCAAGATGGTCGGTGAAAAGCCAGCCTTGGTATTGAACTTCCGCAAACTTGGAAAACGGTTCGTGACTCTCCCATATGATCTATTCCTAGAGATCATGGAAAAGATCAAAACCAACAGAAGATAGATATAGAATCATGACACAATCAGTAATACTCGGCACCGTGCCGAGTATTACCGTGTGCGTTAGAAAATAAGGAGACTGATGGATAGAGCTGAGCTACTCACGATTGCACACAGCAAGCACTTCAGCAGAGATCTGCTGCAGCACATAGTGATCAAAGATCGCATTGAAGCGATGCTAGAAGATATGAATGCAGAACCTGTGGAGTTGAGAGGGGAACTTCGCATAGGTGATGCTGAAAGAAGGAAGCACATATTTCATGCTTCTGAGATAGGTAGAATCACTGGTAAGACCCTAGATGGAAAATATCCTATGGGTTGTGGCCGGGCACTCTACTATGGGTACATAGGAGCCAAAGCAGAGAACTCATTTGAACCTAGGCTCCGTCGTATCTTTGATAATGGTTCTGGTATCCACCTGCAACTACAGATGTACCTCCACCACTATGCAAAGACACACAAGAAGACTGACAAGTTCCAAGATGAAGTTAGTATCAAGCCTGAGAACAATGCCATAGCTGATCAATATGACATCTCTGCCCATATGGATGGTTTGTACGAATTCATCACACCTAATATACACGCCAGAGCTGGTCTAGAGATCAAATCCATCAATGATGATGGCTTCAAAGCCACCAAGGGCGCACATCAAGAGCACATCATTCAAGGGACTGTGTACCAAGCCTGTCTAGACCTACCGATCATGGTCTTCCTGTACTACAACAAGAATGACTCCAGTCTAGCTGAGTACATCCAAGTGTTCGATGAAGACAGGTGGCGATCAATCACACAGAAACTTGACTATGTCCGTGAGTGCGCCATGAAGGGGGAAGAACCCCCTCAAGAGATAACTTTTGGCTGCCGAAACTGCAAATATGTAAAGACCTGTAAACCACCAAAAGTAAGTAGAAGTGGTCCAGTAGCACTCAGTGTACTTCGTACTGGAAGAACGGAGCAGTAATCATGCCTGCAAGAGCGGACCAATCACAATCAATCACTGAAGCAGAGTTTACACAAGGTGTGAGCACATATGCTCAAGCCGTAGATAGAGGGGATGCCGATCTGACTATGATGGGCTTCCCACAAGCAGAAAGACCTAAGAGTAATGGTGAGCTAGCAGATCGGCCAGAACTACCAGAGCGCATAAGTGATCTGACTATGACTCAGTTAATAGACCTACTGAACTGGTACACAGCTTGGTTCGACTACGCCACCAATCTAATGCCTAAGGCTAGATCAGAGAAGACTTCTCTTGAAACAGCTCGAGACTTCGCCTGGGCTAAGATCAGAAGAGAAAAGACACTAGAGAGAACAGTCTCTGATAAGGATGATGCTACTCGTACCGATCTGAGGTACATCCAGCTCAATGCCAGACTAGAGACTGCTGACTACAAGTACAACATGCTGAAGGCAATTTCTGAAGGTCTATACAGAGACATAGAAACCATCTCTCGTGCCATAACTTGTCTAGAGCACAAGTACAATGCCGAAGGGCACAGATTTACTGGAGAGCGAGTAGCGAACAGGAACAATGCATCTCAATCACATCCTGGAAGAGCTGATGTTCTGGCTCGTTTCCGTCGAAGGCCAGGAACATGAATCAGCTACGAGTGTGGATAGACAAGCTACCACCATCATCCAATAAGATCTATGTGAACATCCCTAGAAAGGGAAGATTTCTGTCCCCACAGGCGATGGCATTCAAGATCTATGCAATGAGAGAGATACAGCAACAAGGTAGGGTTGCCTTTCTTGGTCTCAAACAGAACGTACCCTATGAACTACAACTGGCAGTATTCTTTGATCAAATCGAGTACGTGAAATCTTTGAAAGGATCACGGTATAAGCGGATAGATCTTAGCAACCAAGTTAAGCTCATAGAAGATACTGTTGCTGAAGCCGTAGGTATAGGAGATGAGCATAACTTCAGGTTGGTGCTAGAGAAGCATTGTGATCCAGACCACCCAGGAATGTATGTGACCCTAAGGCCCATAGCTGAGGACAGAGTGGGACTTACCAAGGAGCAGTATGATAACGATTGGTAACTGCGACGATCTAAATGTAACTGAACTAGTAGCCTTGGCTAGAGAGTTTGGATTCTTGTCAGCCCACCGTGGTATGGGAAGAGAGATACTGGCTGGGGTACTTACTGGAGAGATAGATCCAGATGATGTAGACAACCCAGACCCGTTGGATGATGAACGAGAGCTCATGCTCTACCTACAAGAAAGCCAACCAGATGTGATTCTGGGGCAACTGAAGTGCAAATCGGAGCATTACTTCTGCCCGCTTTGCCCTCCAGCTAGAGTAGCAATGTGTGCTGTGTTTGGTCTTGAGCCAGGTCTCAGGAAGAGAAACAAGGCAGATATGCTACGTGGTATACGGAGGCCATAGTGCCTGCCTGTAAAACGTGTCAGCACCTAAAAACTTGTCAGGTAGTTGATGAAAGTAAACTACTTTCAAGATACTATTGTGACTCGTGGGTCAGTGCTGCCGAAAACCAATTGAAAGCACGTGATCAAATCGAAAAAGCCTTTGGACCTTGGGCACTCAGGTTCGAGACTTCTAAAGTACAGACAGTAAAGAGTGCTATGTCGAAAATGAGGAGAAGACACAAAAATGGCTAACACTTTCACTCGTGAAGACCTTGAAGGAATGCGGCGGTCTGAGATTCGTACTCTTGCCGTCAGTGAGGCATTCGGTATGTCCCCTAAGGAGGCGGTAAGTGCCCCATCTGCAGCTTTGATAGAATTCATCCTATCCAAGCAGGGTGGAGAGAAGAAAGCAGCTGGTGGCAAGAAAGCTGCTGGAAAATCAGCTCCTGCACCAGAGCCAGAAGCCGTACCAGAAGCAGCAGAGGAAGAGGCTCCAGAAGCGACTCCACCTTCATCCAAAACTTCCAAGAAAGAAGAGGCAGGTATTGTCACTCGAATTGACAAGCTTGGCCTGTCTTTGGATGAAGTAGAGAACGTACTGAAGGGGGAGATCAGCGACGTCAAGCAACAGGTCTATGTACTCATGGCTATGGTCAAGCTCATGCTCGGTACTACCGACCTTGAACCTGATGATGTAGCTGCCGAGATCGAAAAGGCTACTGAAGAGTATGAGGGTCTTGAGGGAAAAGACTAGGCTGGGACGCTTTAGGTCCTCAGCCTCCTTCACCAGAAGATGTAGTCACGTTTCAGACAAAAGCTCTAGAGGTAATGAGCTTTGAAGAACTACAGAACTTACTAAATGGGTATGTGATCTATAAACCAAAAAGTCTACCTACCACTAAAGAACAAATCATAGAGATCATTTGTAATCACACAGTATGAAAGCTGGAAAGGGCCCCACAAGGGGCCTTTTCTTTTAGCCGGTGAAAAGATTGGTGTGGGTACGGGTATAAGGAGTACGGAGGGAATACCATGACAAAGCCGATCATTGAAAAGACCAAACTTGTTTCTCACCGTAACTTAACTGGAATGACAATGCCTGCTCGCCTGCGCACAACACATGGGAAGAACGGTGTACCACCACTCCATGCTGTGGGACATGCTTCACCCATCAGACCAAAAAAAGTAATAGCTGATGCCATCATGGCCAGAGCGCTGTCTAAGAACATCTCTGGAGTGGAACAGGTGCTTCGCAATGGCATCAATGCTGACGTTGATTCTCTTGCAATCCAGCATGAGATCAATCAAGCTGGCCTAGACGAATAGAGTAGTAATGCTATGAAGCGTAAAGTACTGCTAGGTGCTCCCAACAAACTCCCAATCATCCTCGTATACGAAGAAAAGATATATGTTTCTTGCGAAGCATGTACTGAGGATGGTGCTCAAACTGTGCGTCTAGACATGACCATAGGAAACGTGAGCATAGGAGCTAAGATCACACATGAACAACGGTATGAAATCATCAGGATGCTTGGAGGCGTTCCACTAGGAGAGCCAACTCCTAAATAAAAACAGATACGACTAGGACCTGTAGCTCAGCTGGTTAGAGCGGCAGTCTCATAAACTGCGGGTCCACTAGCGGCAGTACATGTAGAGTAGTCCATTCTTGGAACTATGTTTCTTGCGATGCATGTACTGCCGTGTATGTTTTAGAATCAGTAACTGTACTCACAACAGACTTTGCTGCCACCAAATTCAGGCATCTAGACTCAACTCCGAAACGGGTAAAGGTGTCCTGCCCTCAAAGCCCATTAGCTAAGTAGACGGAATACAGCGTGGAAACTTGTGACTAACAAAGATGTACACTGTTGCGAGTACAGTTATTGATTCTAGAAGTTTGATCTGAGTTGCGTACGATACTTCGTTCAACCACGAGCGGTCAAAGACGGACTACCTGTTCAGCCATCCAGCGTGGATGAACAGCAACTCGTGCTCATCAAAGCAAAGGAAGTTGCTTCTGCTCCTACTGAAGCGTCTGTCTCCAAACCAGGCGGACCATACCCGGACCCGACATAACTAGAAAGACCCACAACCAACACATGTTGGACCAACTGTGGGTCTTTTTAGCATGCAAAGTTGATCACATTATCGGGTATAAGTATTTTGGTGAGGATGCATCTTGCTTCTGTCTGTGAACATAGTGACCTCCAACCATTGTGTCCTACGCTCAATAACAGGTGCATCCCCACCATTACTTTTGTTCACGAAAAATACACAAATTAGTACGTCATAGAACTGTGTATTTTTCTTTAGCCTTAGATCAAAGGCTGATTATTCAGTATCTTTCGAACTAAACTTGATGCCTTACGAACATCAGATACTTCTCGCTTCGCCTCAGTAAGTGGATTAGTCGTTGGTAGTGGTTCAAGTGGCTCCACTAAAGCCTGTGCAGCAGACTGCAGCCTACCTGGAACTCCGTCTCCATCGCTTGTTTTAACCTTACCAGGCATCTTGAAATGAACTGGTGGACCGTCACTACCAAGCGTAGCAGGATCTGCATCAAACACATCATAGGCACGCTTCTGAAGTAGAGATGCAACCTTGATCAGTGTCTTCTTTTTAGCCACCAACTCACGAAGCTTGTCCATAGTAACTGGATGGATACTGCCAAAGAACTTAGGACTGTCGTAGTGATCTAAGTAAGCCTGCTTGGCTTCATCCGCTGAGTCCCAACCAAGCATAACCTTTTGCTCATCGTACTTACCAGTCTCTGGCTTCTTCTGATGCACTACAAAAGCTGTATCTGCATTGATGTTTGGTCCTATGAATACGTCTAATTCCTCTCCATCAGCCCCCTTGGTACCATCAATGTAGCCATAGGCATACCTGAAGTGAGTCTCCCAGGGCTTACCATCCTTACCGATCCCACTTCTGACACCACCGGCAGTGTACTCCAGAGCTATAGGCAGACCCTGGAAGTCCATCTTGCCTTCTAGCTTGTAAGCCCTCTTTAGGAGAGCTTGAGCGAGCTTCTGACGACTTGGACTAGTCTGGGCCCTGACCCACGCAGAAGCCACAGCAGCACGCTTCTTGAGGCCCTTGGCGATGCGTATGCGCTCCCCTTGTGGCTCTTGTGGCTCTACCTCAGTGACAGGGTTATCTTCCATCTCACCTGTACCTACACCAGAACCACGTACAGGTACGTCAGAAGTCATCTGAAGACCGTCTCCACCTCCGACACCACCTGGGTTGATAGGGTTTAGATGGCTCTGGTCTGTATGTGCCACATCAATAGGAATATCTGGAGACCTACGGCCAGTAGAATTATCTCGAGTTCCTGCGTCTGTAGCTCGATCATCCTTGGTAGATGGGTTCAGACGGCTCTGATAAGTAGCGTCCATATCCTCTATATCATAAGTAGAGTAGGCAGCACGTTTGATCAAGTGACCAACTTTCCAGATCTGATTTATGGCCGGTTGTATCTTAGTTCCATCTCCCAAGAAACCACCACCATCAAAGTCTGCACCCTTCTCTGCAGCACTAGCTGTGTCACCTTGCATGGCATCCATACGAGTACCCATGAGCTGATGACCAGACACTTCTTGTGCCTGGTCTTCTGCCATCATATCACGATCTTCGTGCTTAACTTTACGTAATTGATCAAATACTAGAGGTTTCATGACACACTAGGTTCTTGGTAGACGTCCTTCACTATGAATGTCTATGTAATCTAGGTACAGATCGACTGCATCACCTGTATTACTTACTACTATTGGCCAAGATGTAAGAGCTGTTGCTCCTGGATAAAAGGAGAAAGAGCTACCCAGAGCAGATCCGTTTAGGAACAGTTGGCCAGAACCAGAAGAATACAGTGAGGTGGGTGTAAACACCAAACCTAGATCATAAAATGATCCTACCGAAAGGGTAGTTCCAGTATTGACGTTACCGCTATTTACCCCATCATTCCATGTTACAAACAACTGATTGAGTGTGTTCATGTAGAAGTAGCAGTAAACAGTCGCCACACCGAAAGCACCATTACCAAATCCAGATTGAATAGTGTACGTAATGCTTCCTCCATTCAATCTGATTAGAGCTAAGCCTATAGACAGACTGAATGCATTGTCCGTAAGGCTTACTACTGCAGGACCCACTACATTAGAGTTTTTGCCTGGACCAGCTTCAGTTGCCAAATATACTATTGTTGTTCGTCCATATACTTCTCCAGCGCCAAGTCCTGGACTAGACAACCCCTGTCCACCAGTTCCAGTGAGCGTATAGTTACTGTCTATATCTGGACTAGCAGAAGTACAGATTATGTACTGACTAGCAAAGTCAGTATAGAACATAAAATCTACACCGTTTTCCGACAGTACTGGATAACTATATCCACCTGTAACCGTGTTGTGTACAGAAATACTACTAGTGCCTATATCTAGTTCTACGGTGGAAGCATATGTAGTATGGATATCGTACGCCCATACACCATTCCATCTTTGAGCAGCGCTACCCAGATCTGTTGTAATATCTATAGACGGACTCAATGCATTTAGGCCAAAATCATGAGCAAGCTCTATAGCACTGACTCCGGTTGAGTTGTTCACCGTGAGCACAAGTTTTGCTGGTGCACTGGTGCCCACCGATGGATCTGCGTATAGAACCATACCAACGCTGTATCCCTCGTCAATGTCTCCTAGCTGTATTGCAGACAATGGAACTACAGCACTAGCCTCACTACCAGTATAGCTGTAGTAGATGAGTATCTCAGTAGCATTTCCTTGAGCAGTAACCATCTCAAGATTAGTACCTATACCAAGTAAAGGTTCAGGTCCACCGCTACTAATGCTGCCTACAATAAAACCGCAGTTCACTATACTGTTATTGCCGATGTCTAGGCTACCAGTCATAGCTCTAGTACCATCTTGAAGAACTACACCACCCGGTACTTCTTCACCAGTCAATGCACGAAAACGTGTAAATGCATCTGGATGATCATATGGCAGATCTTTTAGTGTTCCCTGTACTCCATAAACCAGTCTACCAACAGTACCAGAAGGGATAGTGTAGTCAGCTGTAACGATAGCTCCAGTAGCTGGATTAACTGTACAGAAGTGAACATAAGGTCCAGTTACATAACCAGTCTGGTACACAGTGACTGCATCTGCAGCATCATACACAGCATAAACCCGCACCTCACTACCATCAGTAGCAACCAGTGGGTTGTACTGACTATCTAGGACACTGAACAGAGCATGCATACCCTCTGGATCTGTAGGAGGAGAACCAGGATAGCTTGAGTCTCCACAGAACACAGACACACCAGAAATCTGCAGTCTGTCTATCCCTGAACCACCAACAGTAAACCCTAGTGCAGCATTTATTGATATGGGCATAGACAGTACTGCCGTAAAGATCGTGTCTATGTTTGTAGACAAAGCCCATGCGGCACGATTTGTTATCCTAGAAGTACCTGGTTCTCCAAATCCTACAAATCTGCCGCCTGGATAACCAGGCGTATCGTTATCATCAAAATTGGTTCCGTTTCCAATCTGACCGGCACCAGAACCATGTGGGAATGGAAGTGTTACTGGAGGAAATGACATAGTGGTCTCCTAGAACTGAAGCTGCCAATGAAACTCAAGAACAATATCTGTGGTTTTTGTGATGGTACCAAAATTATTGTATGCCACCAAAGTAGGACGAGATGGATTGATATATGAGGGTGGGCTACTGTATGCGTAGAAAGCAGAAGACGGTTGACCAATTACTGGCTGATCATACAGCATCAATGCTGCTTCACTGATTGGCACTTCTGGATATGCTCCACCGAGTGCGATCATTAAATCTGTAACCACTGTAACATACTCTACAGTAGAGTATATGCTACCAACCAAAACCAATGATGGTGGTAAAGAGATAGGTACTGCCCAGTCACCGCTGCCACCAGATCCAGGAGTACCATTAACCTTGATAGGACGCTCTAAGTACTGAGTACCTGGAGTATTCTTATCATATGTCTCTTGTCCTGGGTAGTCGGCGGCCAATACAGGAAACATAGTGTCCACGTTAGTGAGCTGCTTGTTCCCTCCTATACCGAAACCCATGTAACCAATCGTGGTATCTAACATATGGGTGCCAAAAGAGCTGCCTGGAGAAACAACTTGAGGCAGAAAAGCTCTACCAAGATTGACCCAGATGTTGTGCTCTTCTAAACAGTGCTCAGGAACGATCTTACCACGTTCTCTAGTGATGATCTTGAAGTTTGATTTAACTTGTATGCCTTCAGAGAAATGCATCGATTTTCCTTGCTGTGCAGTATATCGCACGTCTTAGTCTTATAGCCACCACTGTCTGTGATACGTACCATAAGGAAGTACAGTATCATAGTGCACAACGCCTACCAGTGGTCCATATGGTGATGGCAACTCACTATCTGGTCCACTGAAAGGTAAAATATCCATTCCACCACCATCATCATACGCCCATATCCCGTCATAGTGAATGAGGCCATCTGCAGATAAAGGAGTAGTTATGGTGGTACGATCTGCTACATCAGTATAAGATCCATATGTGATGAACTTGATGTAGTCGATATCGAACTCTTGAATAGGACTACCATCATTCAATCCAATTCTGATCACGAGAGAACCAGCTGTTAGATCACTCAGAACAGGAGAACCACTATCAGCACGAAGACGTATGATAAGGATTACCTGATTACCGTCACATGTAAGGTCTAAAGAGGAGTTCTCAGTAAGTCCTGCTACCGTTGGGTCTACAGTCATGATCTCTCCCTCTACTCCTGTAAGACGCTGTAGAGAGAATGTAGTGCTGTGATTGAGCGGTACTGTACATACTAATGGTGTGACGACATTTATGGAGGCATAAATGATCCTGAGGTTCCTGTTAGTCCAGCTAGCCAACACATTCATTCTATCTGCAGGAAATAAGTATGGCTGATCATATAAAAACTGAAGAGACTTAGCCGATGTGTAGGGCAAGTACACAGGACCCTCTCCAGTCACAGTACCATCCGACACATGTCCAAGTGTGGAGGATAAGTATGCAGCAGTTACCTTTTGAACTAACTGGGTACCATCATCTAGTACTAATCCTAGTATGAGTTCTCCAGCAGTGAGCTGATCAAAAAAGACTGGACCAGAATCAGATCTGATTTGAATCGTTTCTGTTATGGTATAGCCACGACAGATAGTTTGCGTGGGTGGGCTTAACCCTTGTTGTACACCAGTCATCACCAAACTGAAGGCACCAAGATCTGCAGAAGTACCAGTATCCTGCTCAAATGAAATCAAACTTGAGGAGTT
>Ga0181528_10002528_pt1 | contig 11268 bp, 10 predicted proteins | sample PEATcosm2014_Bin_47_FD_119742 | JGI IMG/M metagenome (GOLD analysis project Ga0181528, IMG submission 119742) | Peatland microbial communities from MTU Mesocosm Facility, Houghton, MI, USA - PEATcosm2014_Bin10_10_metaG | ecosystem: Environmental > Terrestrial > Soil > Wetlands > Peat | place... | reverse complement strand
CCGGCGCGGTCTCGTGCATCATCGCCATCGCGGCGAGGCCAATCGCGGTGGCCAGCAGCATGTACCAGGCCGGCGCCAGCGCATTGCCGGTGACGTGAATGAGCCAGGTCACGATCAGTTGCGCGGTGCCGCCGAAAGTCGCGATCGCGACCGCGTAGATGGTCGCGAACGCGCCGCCGCGAATGTTCTGCGGCAGGCCTTCCGCCAGCGCCACATAGAACGCGCTGTAGGGAAGGCTGCCGACTAGCGACAGGAATCCGAAGCCGCCGAGCAGCGCCCAGGCGCTTTGGGTGTCGACGATCCACAGGAAGATCGGATAGGTCAGCAGCAGCGCGGCGAGCTGCGGCCACACCATGACCGGCCAGCGTCCGACGCGGTCGGCCAGCCAGCCGCCGCCGAGCGCGCCGACGATGCCGAGACCGTTGCTCACGACCGAAGTCGCAAAGGCCAACTCGGTCGCCACATGCAGGGTGTTCTCGGCATAGGTCGTCATGTACTGGCCGACATAGGTGATGATGGTGCCGCTTGCCAGCACCATCAGGCCGAGCACGATGATGCGCGCGTTGGCGCGAACAATGGCGAGATGTTTGCCGCCGGCCTGCTTCAGATGTTTCCCGGCCGCGTCCAGATCCACCGTCTCCGGCAGGCCGGAGCGCAGCCACAGTCCGAACGGCAGGCATGTCGCGCCGATCAGAAAGGCGATCCGCCAGCCCCAGGAATCCAGCGCCGCCTCGCTCATCGACCGCGTCAGCACCACGCCGACCAGCGCGCCGATCGTGGCGGCGATTTCCTGGCTCGCGGGCTGCCATGAAACGGCAAGCCCGCGCCGGTTGGGCGCTGCTGCTTCCATCAGATAGGCCGTGGTCGGGCCGACTTCGCCGCCGAGCGAAAATCCCTGCACCATGCGCGCGATGATCACGATCACAGGCGCGGCGATGCCGATGGTGGCATAGGAAGGCGTCAGCGCCAGCACGATGATGGCGGACCCCATCATGGCAAAGCTCAGGATCATCGCCGGACGCCGGCCCGCCCGGTCCGAATAAGACCCGATCACGATCCCGCCGATCGGCCGGGTGACAAACCCCGCGCCAAACGTCGCCAGCGACAGCATCAGGCTGGCAAATTGGCTATCGGAGGGAAAGAAGGTGTGGCCGATCTGGATCGCAAAAAAGCTGTAGGTGATGAAATCGTAGAACTCGAGCATGTTGCCGATGGTCACGGCCAGCGTTCCGCGGCCAATGATCGTTTTTGATTCGGGTGCGGCGATCGAGGTTTGCGAGGAATGATCCGCCATTTGCCCTGTCCGTCGGAAACCGTTGCCATGCCGCATCGCGTATTGATAAACCGGGATGCGGAAATCGTTCCGCACGCCGCGAGCGTACAGGCAACATGCCGTAATTCCGGGCCAGGGGAAACACGCCGATGGCGATCTTTCGTCCCGCAGCGCTGGCCGTTGCGGCCTTATTCTTCGTTGGTGGAGCGGGAGCGGCTATGGCCTTCGATATTGAGGCGCACCGGGGCGGTCGCGCCCTGTTTCCCGAAAACACGCTGCAATCCTTTGCCAACGCGCTTTCGATGGGCGTCAACACGCTGGAGCTGGATATCGGGGTCACCAGCGACGCCGCCATCATCGTCTCGCACGAACGCAAGCTCAACCCCGACCTCGCCCGTGGGCCCGGTGGCGGCTATATCGCGCCGCCCGGCACCCCCTTTGTGCAGCTATCGCTCGACGAGGTCAAAAAATACGACGTCGGCCAGATTCGGCCGGGCAGCGCCTATGCGGCACAGTTTCCGGATCAGCATTCGGTGCCGGGCACGCCGATCCCGACCCTGATCGAGGTGTTCGAGCTCGTCCGCAAATCCGGCGATAAGGACGTGCATTTCAACATCGAAACCAAGATCGATCCCAATCACCCCGAGGAATCTCCCGACCCGCAGCGCTTCGTCGGCCTGCTGCTCGATCTGCTGCAGCAGCAGAAATTCAGCGACCGGGTGATGGTTCAGTCGTTCGACTGGCGGACGTTGCAGCTGGTGCAGCAACAGGCCCCTCGCATCCCGACGGTCTATCTGACCTTGCAAAAGGGTTCGAGCGCGACAAACTCCCTCGACAGAGCAACGGAGTGGACCGCGGGCTTCAATCCGGCGGACTACGGCAAATCGCTTCCCCGCACCATCATGGCCGCGGGAGGCGCGATCTGGTCGCCCTATTTTCGCGACGTCGATGCGGCGCTGGTTTCCGAGTCTCACCAACTCGGGCTCAAGGTCGTGGTCTGGACGGTGAATACGCCCGAGGACATCGCGCGGATGATCGACATCGGCGTCGATGGCGTCATTTCCGATCATCCGGATCTGTTGCGCAAGATCGCGGCTGACAAGGGCATTGCGCTACCCGCCGGGCATCCCGTGACGCCCTAAGCCAAACGTCATTTAGCTATGCTGCGAGAGACGCCGGCAGCGGCGCTACGGGCAAAGGCCCGATCTCCTCGGGAGAAGAGATCGAGACCCTTGCATCAGCTAATTCCCGTACAGCCCGCGTCGGCTCAACCCGGCATCAGGACGGTATTGACGACGTGGATCACGCCATTCGACTGATTGACGTTCGGAATGGTGACCCTGGAGACGCCGCCCTTGGCGTCGACGATCGAAATACTGCCACCGCTGTTGCGGACGGTGAGCTGCTCGCCCTCAACCGTCGTCAGCGTTTTGCCGTCGGTCAGATCGGACGCCTCGAGCCTGCCGGGCACCACATGATAGGTCAGGATCTTGGTCAGCGTCGCCTTGTTTTCCGGCTTCACCAGCGTCGCAACCGTCCCCTTCGGCAACTTGCCGAACGCGGCATTGGTCGGCGCGAATACCGTGAACGGTCCGGGACCTTCGAGCGTATCGACCAGGCCCGCGGCCTTCACCGCCGCGACCAGCGTCGTATGATCCCTGGAGTGGACGGCATTGTCGACAATGTTCTTCGATGGGTACATGGCGGCGCCGCCGACCATCACCGTCTTCTCCTTGGCCGCGACCGGTGCGACGAAGGAACCCGATATCATGAGCGCCGCGACGGCGCTCGCCAAAACCAGCGGAATGCGATTGGACATCAACGTCTCCCTTGATTGACTGAGCGGCCGCCGGAAATCCGGCAGCCAAAACGCAGCTACGCACACCGCTGAGATCGGTGGGTGCAACCTCGTCAGCCAAAGTTACGGAGCGTGATTAAATTGGTTTCAGGGATGTAAAAAACATCCGCGGCGCCGCGCACGCAAGATGAACTGCGCCGGACGCGACGGCGATCTCATGTTCTTATCAACGCGGCTGATCTTGCGGTACGGTAGAACCACGGCTTCTCCATAAGTTTATAGCGACTATCATCACCACACCGTGCGGCGCACCCCAATTCCTGCCATACTTGTCAGTCGAACAATCGGAGTCGCGATGATCAGCAGGAGAAGTTTGCTTCTTTCGGCCGCGGGTGCAGCCGTGAGCTGGCCTGGCGCGCGGCTGATTCCCGCGGCGCAGGCCGCTCCCGCCTATCCCGCGCAGCCGGTGCGATGGGTCGTACCCTACACCGCGGGCGGAGCGACCGACGTCCTGTCGCGCTTGATCTGCCAATATCTGTCGGATCGGCTGGGCCAGCCGTTCATCGTTGAAAACAAGCCCGGCGCCGGCAGCAACATCGGCACGCAAGCCGTCATCAATTCGCCGCCGGACGGCTATACGCTGCTGCTGACCAGCACCGCCAACGCCATCAACGCGTCGTTCGATCCGACACTGCCTTACGACTTCGCCAAGGATATCATTCCGGTCGCGGGCGTCGCCCGCATACCGCTGGTGCTGGTGGTCAACAACGAGCTTCCGATCCACACCGTCGCGGAATTCATCGGCTACGCCAAAGCCAATCCGGGCCAGCTCAGCATCGCCTCGTCCGGCATCGGGACCTCGCTTCATCTGTCCGGCGAACTGTTCAAGGCGATGGCCGGGATTCAATTCACCCACATCCCGTATCGCGGATCGGCTCCCGGCCTGACCGACGTGATGTCGGGTCATATCCAGGGCATGTTCGACAACGTGACGTCCTCATTCGAATTCGTGCGGACAGGAAAGCTGCGCGCGATCGGCGTCACCACCCGCGAGCGATCGGACACCATGCCGCAGGTGCCGCCGATCAGCGATACGCTGCCGGGGTTTGAAACCAGTTCGTTCTACGGCGTTGGTGCTCCGCATGATACGCCGCGGCAAATCGTCGATCTGCTCAACAGGCAGATCAATGCGGCGCTCGCCGATCCCGCCATCAAGGCGCGGCTCGATGAACTCGGCGCGATTCCGATCGCCGGCGACGCCAACCAATTCGGCGCGATGCTCGCAGCCGAGACCGAACGTTGGCGCAAGGTGGTGGCGATGTCGGGCCAAAAGAAAGAATAGCAGTCCGAAGTGCGCACGGATGCGCTGGATACCACCGCCAGGCGGCCGAACCTGTCTATGCCAGAAACCCATATACAAATCCCTGCCGGCTGGTACCGACAGGGATTGGGGGAAAGATGACGAACGGCGGATGGCTTCATCCGGTGGCCCGTCAAGGACCCGCATAACAATTAAAGTCCACGACGAAAATCTGCGCAAGGCGATTTTGTAGGCAACCAATCGTTAAAACGGCGGATTATTCACCCCCTGGTGTCGAGCGATACGCCGAGCTGATGCGCCTTGACCGCGGTCGCGCCGACCGTCCGCTTCAACGCCTTGGAAATTCTGGCAACGCCGACTTTCTTCTTCGCCAGCGATTTCAATTCACGCACATCGGTCGGGGTCCATGCGCGCCTGACGGACTTTTTCTTCTTGGCCATGTCGGCTCCTGTTTTTTGAGAGCGCGCTTGTACCACACCAAAAAAAATTAGCAACGCAACGGCGATTGCGAGAGGTTGAATTGCAAGTAGCGTGACGGATATGCATCGAAACTAAAGTTTTGATGCGTCCTTTGCCGCGGACATGACGTTGCCGGTAATCTGCCGCATGTGTTCGCCGGCGTTGGTAAACTGGCTCCTTAGAAATTCCGATTGAATTTGCAGGGCTTGCTGCAGGTCGGTGGCATGAACCAGCTTGCGTGCATGCTCGAAGGCCGCCCTCATGTTCTGCTCGGTAAAGGTCAGCGCCTGCTTTGACATCTCGGTGCCCGGCGTCGGTATCGACGTCACCGATTTGTTGGCGGCATCGAAAAACATTCCGAACGCCTTTTCCGCCTGATCGATGGTCTTTTCGACCAGATCGCGCAACTCTGCCGGGACTTCCAGCTTGGGTTCCATCATTTCATATTCCTCCGTTGTCAGTAAACCTTATCACATTTCTGCGGCGCCGTCTTAGCTAGTATCGTTATTGTAAGCCGGTCCTATCGGGTATAGCCTTGCTTCATTGCAGGCTTCCGCAAGTCTATGGCCATCCCATGAGACTTCGTCGTGTAGCAGCACAGGCCGTCGTCGCGCTTTTCGCGACCCTCGCATCCGCAGCAATTTGTTGTGCCGGTTGCGACGCGAATGATTTGCTTAATGGTCTTGCCAACGCCGCCGAGTCGATCGGGTCGAATTGTGCCACGGCCTGCGCCGACGGCGCCGGATGCGGCGTCAGCGCGGCCATCGCGGGAACGCTTGGCGGCATCGCGACCGACGCCGGACAGGGCGAAGTCAATCAAATCTGCAGCGCCATCCAGCAAGGGCTCAAAAGCGCCAATTCCGGAACGGATGACGCCAATACGCTCGCCAGCCTGCTCACCCAATATGGTGTTTCTGCGACCGTCGCCCAACAGCTTGCGCAGCAACTGGCCGGTGTAGCCGGTGCGCTGGGCGTTGCCGGCTGCGGCTGCGCGATCGAACAAGGTGTAGACCAGTCGGCAACGATCTCGGCGCATGCATTCAGGACGCGCTCTGCTCGCTCGATGCGCTGATAGAAAGTCCCTGCTCGTGCACCCCGCCGCCGCCGGTCCAGGCAAATTGCGCGCTGCCGGCGACCGGATGCGGATATTTCGACACTGATCCTCTCTGCCAGGGCAACAATACCATCATCAGAGGTCCCGCCGGCTACGAGCCGGTCACCAGCGTGACGACGAATTCCCGGCACCTATGTGTCGATCGGCGGCGACTCCTCCGATGGCAACGGCCATTGCTCGGCCGTCGATTACTGCTTCTGTCCGGCGCCGATGCAACCAACCTGGCTCCAGGACACGGCGTATGACAGCTCGGGTCAGTTCTACATCTTCACCTGCCTTTGTCCCGGCACCACCGCGGCGGTCGGTGGCATTCCGGTTTGTCTGTGCGACAACACCAACCAGCCCATGCAATCGCCCGGCAGCCTGTTCGGCATGTGTCCACCGCTGTCGTGCGGGGCCGGACAGGTCGAGATCGACAACAAGTGCGTGGCGACCTGCAGCGACCCGACCGAGATCATGCTCTCCGGCGGCCAATGCGGGCCGCGTCCGATGTTTGGCCGTCCCGGCATGTTAGGCGGTAGGCACAGCACGATGATTTGGCACCAATGAAAATGGAGTGACCATGACGCTTCGAATTTCCAGCAGGTTCGCTTCGGCGATTGTTGCCGGTTTCATCCTGCTCGCCCCGCAATACGGCCGTAGCCAGGATCTGCGATCGGAGATCGATGCGATCATCAAGGACTATCTGGCGACCCATCCGGAAGAGGTTACGCAGATCGTCAAGAACTATCTGGTCCAGCACCCGGAAGTCGCGGGCGAAATCCTTGCCGGGCTTCTCAAGCGGCGCCCGCAGGCTGCGACGGCAGCGGCCACAACGGCCAACCCCAAGCTGGTCGCCGATCGCGATGCCGCGGTGACGCAGGATTTCACCATTCTGTTCTCGTCGCCTCACCAGGTCACGCTTGGAAATCCCGCGGGCGACGTCACGCTGGTCGAGTTCTTTGATTACAATTGCGGATACTGCAAACGCGCGCTTGGCGACATGACCGGCATCTTGAAGTCCGATCCGAAGCTCAGGATCGTGTTGAAGGAGTTTCCGATTTTGGGACCGGGCTCGGTCGAGGCCGCGCGGGTCGCCATCGCGGTGCGGATGCAGGATCCGGCGGGGCAGAAATATCTCGCGTTCCATCAGGCGATGCTCTCGGGCCGAGGTCCGGCCAACAAGGACTCCGCGCTGGCTGCCGCCAAGGATGCGGGCCTCAACATCGCCCAAATCGAAAAGGACATCGACAGCGCCGAAGTAAAGGAGACGCTCGACGAAAGCGCCAAGCTCGCGCGCGAACTGACCTTGAACGGCACCCCGAGCTATGTCGTCGGCAAGGACGTGATGGTCGGCGCGGTCGGCATGGCCGCGCTGAATGAAAAGATCAAGGCGGCGCGCGGGCTGTAACGCCTCGCCCAACGCGGTCTCCTTGCCAGCGTTCCTTGAAGGCCCGCGCCCTGCCGGGTGCGTTCATCTTGATGAATTCTGCCTCCAGGGGCCGGTTACGGGTGACAATGGCGCGGCGGGCGATTACTACCGATATGTTCCAAATCAGCATCAAGGGCTGCCGGTAGCTAAAGGACCCCATGGATTCCCTTTCCCCCGTCAGAGAACCGCACGCCGCGCCCCCCTCGCGCAAAAAGCGGGACCGGTTTTCCTTTTTCGTTCTGTTTGCCGGCATATTCGTTTTCATCGCCGCGGCAGGCGCGCTCTACTTCGCGCTGCGGCCGGAGACCCTGCGCATTGCGGTCGGTCCGTCAAACAGCGACGACCAAAAGCTGATCAAGGCGCTGGCGCAGACCTTCGCGCAACAACGCATGGCGGTAAGGCTCGCCCCGATCCCGACCACCGGGCCGGTCGAGAGCCTCGCGCTGCTGGGCGCCGACAAGACCGACCTCGCGGTGGCGCGCGCCGATCTCAATATGCCGGCCGATGCGCAATCGGTGGCCATCCTGCGCAAGAACGTCGTCGTGTTGTGGTCGCCTTCCGGCCTGCCGGCCAAGGGCTCCAAAAAAACGCCGGCGCCGAAGATCAAGAGCCTCGACGAACTCGCGGGACATCGTCTCGGCATCATCGGAACGACGCAGGCCAACGTGACGCTGCTGCAGGTCATCCTGAAGGAATCCGGCATCGATCCGGACAAGGTCGCGGTGGTTCAGTTCGCGGTCGATCAAATCGCCCAGATGTCGCACGACATGTCGATCGACGCCTTCATGTCGGTGGGTCCGCTCGACAGCAAGATTACCGCGGAGGCGATCGCGGCCACCGCCCGCGAGCGCGGCGAACCGAAATTCCTGCCGATCGACGTCTCCGAGGCGATCGCGCAGAAGCATCCGCTCTATGAGTCCGAGGAGATTCCCGGCAGTACCTTCAGTTCGTCGCCGGCACGGCCGGACGACAAGATCGAAACCGTCAGCGTCAATCATCTCATTGTCGCTCGGCGGGCGTTGTCCGAGACCGCGGTCGGCGCATTCACACGGCAGTTGTTCAGCGTTCGGCAGGCGCTGCAGCGGGAATTGCCGGGAGCCGCCAACATCGCGACGCCCGACACCGACAAGGACGCCGCGCTGCCGGCACATCGCGGCGCCGCCGCCTATATCGACGGCACGGAACGCACCTTCCTCGAGAAATACAGCGACTATCTCTGGGGCGCGATCTTGCTGTTATCCGGTCTCGGATCCGCCGGCGCCTGGTTCCGCAGCTATCTGAAACGGGACGAAAAGGCCGAAAACATCGCGCTGCGCGACCGGGTGCTGGCACTTTCGGCACTGGCGCGCGACGGCAATTCTGCGGCTCAGCTGCGCGATATGCAGCATGAAGTCGACGCCATCATCCGCCAGACCCTTGTAGCCTATGATGACGGTGCGATCGAAGAAGGCGACCTCTCGGCGTTCGGCCTCGCGCTCGAGCAATTCCACCGCGCGGTGGCGGACCGGCACGAAGCGCTGGATCAGGCGGATTCGGACCAACCAACCGCTGTCCAGCCGGGTTCGGCCCAACCTGGCCCGGACCAGGTGCGCTTGCGCAGCCGGTAATAGCCACGTCCCCGGGCCTGCTGCCGCCGCGATGATGACGACCATGCACGTCGTCCAATAAAACGGCAGATTTGACGGGAATAAAGCCGCAACATCGAGCCGGGGTGTTCGGGTTTCCGAAACCATCGCGGCTGGTTCCCGCCTCATGACGCACCGCGGAAAGGCGTTCCTTCCCGGCCGGAACCATTCGGTAACGATCGGGGTTGATAGTCGCGGGGGCACAACACAGGTGGACACCATGCAATTGGGGTACTTACAGCCGTTTTCGTTTCAGGTCGGACCGCGCCCCGAAACCAAAGTGACCTCCGTGCGCCATGGCGTCACCGAAATCGCCCTCAGCGATGGCCGCCTGGTGCGCGCCACGCTGCACATCAAATCGGTCAAGGCCGCCCCCAGCAAGCCCGGTGGCGTCGAGATTTCCTATAGCGTGATCGCCGAAGTCATGACCGCGCCCGACAGCCCGATTGCCGCGGTGCACGAAACCATTCAGTGACGCCGGCCATTCTGCCGGCAACCCCGTCATCTTGAGGGGCGGCGGCGCATAACCGAGCGCCACCGGTCCAATCCCCCGCCTGCCCTTTGCCAAGCCTGCCTTTGCCAAGCCTGCCTTTGCCGGAGGACTCCCGGTCGAGTTCCCGGTAAAGTCGCCGGCTTGTTGCAGGATTTTGCCGAGGCGACGCATTCATGATCGATACCCCCGTGTCTCCGGCTTCGGACACCGCGAAGACGGCAAAGGCCTTTGGCTGGCCGATGCTGCGCTCGCTGCAGGGATATCAGCCATCCTACCTGACGCACGATCTGGTTGCCGGTCTCACCCTCGTCGCCATCGCGATTCCCGAGCAATTGGCGACGTCACGGCTTGGCGGGTTCTCGCCGCAGATCGGATTCTTCGCATTCCTGGCGGGATCGCTGGCGTTCGCGCTGTTCGGCAGCAACCGCTTCCTGTCGAGCGGCGCCGACTCCACCATCACGCCGATCTTCGCAGGCGGTCTCGCGCTGCTCGCTGTGTCCGGTTCGCCCGACTATGTCGCGCTGGCCGGCGTGCTCGCGCTGCTGGTCGGCCTCGTGCTGGTGGTCGGCGGCATTTTCCGGCTCGGCTGGATCGCCGACCTGCTCTCGATCCCGGTCACCGTCGGATTTCTCGCCGGCATCTCCGTGCATATCCTGATCTCGCAGCTGCCCGGAATTCTCGGGCTGCCGACGCCTGGCGGCCCGATGCTGCAACGGCTGGCAACATTGGCCGGACAATTATCGCAAACCAATCCCTTCACGCTCGGCATCGGGTTTGGTGTGTTGGCGCTGGTGACGATTTCCGAACGCATCGACGTCCGCATTCCCGGCGCATTGATCGGCCTGATCGGAGCCGCCGCCGCGGTCGTCCTCATCGGACTTGAAAGCCGAGGCGTTGCGGTGCTCGGCAATATCCCCGCGGCGCTGCCGGCCCTCGATATCCCGGACATTCCGATCGGCCGATGGCTGCAACTGGTGCCGCTGGCCCTGATCATCGCCATCATCGTCATGGTGCAGACCGCGGCGACGACGCGGTCGTTCGTATCGGACAAGAACCAGCCGCCCGATGTCGACCGGGATTTTATCGGCGTCGGCGCCGGCAGCATCCTGTCGGGCCTGATCGGCGGATTTCCGGTCAATGCCAGCCCGCCGCGCACCGCGATCGTGGCGGAGACCGGCGGAAAATCGCAGCTCGCGGTTCTGATCGCCGCCGCGATCGTCCTGGGATTGCTCGCCTTCGGCGGCTCGCTGCTGCGCCACGTGCCGCAGGCCGCGCTGGGGGGCGTCCTGCTGTTTGTCGCGATGCGGATTATCCGCGTCAACCAGATCGTTGCGATCTCAAGGCAATCGCTCGGCGAATTGCTGCTGGTGATCGCGACCGCCGCTGCCATCATCGTGCTGCCGATCGAACAGGGGGTTGCGATCGGGATCACGCTGTCGCTGCTGCACGGCATCTGGAGCAACACCCGCGCCCGCGTCACGGTGTTCGAACGGGTAGCGGGCACCTCGATCTGGTGGCCGTCCAACCCGCATATTCCCGGCGAGACCGAACCCGATGTTGTCGTCGCGGGCTTTCAGGCGCCGCTGTCGTTCCTCAATGCCTATCATTTCCGGCGCGATGTGATGGCGCTGCTGCAATCCTCGGCGCAAAAGCCGCGCCTGATCGTGCTGGAGGCAACCGGCATTGTCGAGATCGACTTCACGGCAGCCCAGGTCCTGAGCGATACGATCAATGCCTGCCGCGCGCTCGGCGTAGGCTTTGCGATCGCGCGGCT
>Ga0181528_10002524_pt1 | contig 11271 bp, 10 predicted proteins | sample PEATcosm2014_Bin_47_FD_119742 | JGI IMG/M metagenome (GOLD analysis project Ga0181528, IMG submission 119742) | Peatland microbial communities from MTU Mesocosm Facility, Houghton, MI, USA - PEATcosm2014_Bin10_10_metaG | ecosystem: Environmental > Terrestrial > Soil > Wetlands > Peat | place... | reverse complement strand
CCGGATTCGCAGAAGGTGTATCCCGCGAACCAGTCGGCCGCCTCACCTTCGCCGCGGCTTTATGCGGCTAAGGTGGGAGTCGGCTCACTACACGAATCAGGGAATTGCCCTAGATCGGAGTTTCTTCTCTCTCCGGTTCCTGCTTCATCTCCGAAAAGCGGATCGCATTCATGATCAGCCCGGCGCAGGTATCCAGCCCAATCGTGCTGTTCAGGCAGAGGTGGTACAGGCCCCGCTCCCGTGTGTCGCAACCAAAATAGTCCTGCGCATAGTGGGTACGCTCGGCGTCCATGCGGCGCAGCAGTGCCTGCAAATCGCGTTCCTGCGGGTGGCGATGTTTCATTCGTTCCAGCTTCTCCTGCAGCGGCGCATACACCAGGACGTGCAGCGCCCGCGGCTCCTTGCGCAGCACGCATTGCGAACTCCGGCCCACGATCACGCAATTGCCAGTCTTTCCCGCCTCTTCAATCACCCGGGCGGTAAACTGTTGCAGCGAATCCCGGTCCACTCCGGTGTCGGCAATCCCTCCCACATATACCTCCGGCCCGCCATGCCGGAAGCCGTTCAGCACCCGCTCCCACCAGGCGCAGGATTGTTCGTCCGCCTGCGCGGCCCAGTTGCGGTCGATCTTGCCCATGGCGGCAACCCGTTCGATAATTTCACGGTCCAGAAACTCCCATCCCAGCCGCTCCGCCACCCGGCGTCCAACCTCGGCCCCGCCGCTGCCGTACTCCCTTGCGATGGTCACAACATTGAACATGCTTTCCTCCTTACCGCCGCCATCTGCCGGTCCAGCTTAGCGCCGCCTGCCGCCGTTCCGGCCCTCCCTACAGATACCTCGCGCTGTCTCCCGCTCGCGCCTAAGTGTTGCTGCGACTGAGCCGGTGCCGCGTCAGCAGTTGTTCCAGGTAGCGCGACTTCATCTGCTGGCTCGCCATCGCCTGCTTCAGCGGCGGCAGCTTCAGAATCGCGCCCAGTATAGCCGCCATCGCCCGATGGCTGAACAGGGCGCGATTGTCGAATATCAAATCCGCCAGCTTCCCCCGTTCCAGCGCCATCAGCACGGTGCGGTGTGCCGTGTTCACCGGCGTAATCACCCGCCGCGCCCGGGACTTCAACTTCGCCGCGCCGCTGCGGCATTGGCGCACGCACACGCCGCAGCCCAGGCAAAGCTCTTCGTTGACCCGCGCCCGTTTGCGCATGGACCGGTGCGGATCGCCCGCCGCAACCAGTCCCATCGCCTCCACCGGGCAAACGTCCACGCACTTGCCGCAACCCGAGCAGCGCTCCACGTCGATCTCCGGCAAAAAGTTCGTGGTCGCAATCGGATGCAGCACCGCAAAGCGTTTGGCCGCCAGCATCGCCTCGCAACAGCATCCGCAGCAATTGCAGACAAACGAAACCCGCTCGCGCACATTCTCGCCAAACTGCACTAGGTTGTTCGCCATCGCCTTTTGCAATATTTCCTGTCCTTCGACCGCATCCACCTGCCGCACAATTCCGTGCCTGATCAGCGAACGCGCGGTCGAGTTGAAGGTCATGCAGATATCCATCGGCGCCGCGCACGATCGCCCCAGGTGCTGCATTTTATGACGGCAATAGCAAGTCCCGATGCCAATATGCGAGGCCGTCGCGACCACCTCCGAGGCCCGTTCGTAATCCAGTACCTGAACCGTGTTCTCCCCCGTCAGCGTGCCCACCCCAGCGCCCGCGGCTGGCAGCGCAGCGATACCCGACCCAGCGCCCGCGAGGCCCGCCAGTGCCGGCTCACTCACAAATACCCGCCCCAGCTGCGTCTCGCCTTCGGCGAACAATTCGCGGATAAAATCCTCCTCTACGTTCAAGTACTGGTAGTACAACTCCGCCAGCAGCTTCTGATCATAACGGTTCCCCACCCGCATCATCGAAAATTCAAAGAAACCCGCCATTGGCGGCGGCATCACGTAAGCCTGCTCGCCATGCATCTCCGTGTCCAGCATCATCCCGCGCGAGGCCAGCTCGTCCAGCACCGCACGCGCCTCCGCCTCCGTCTTCTTCCAGGCCTCGGCCGCCGCTTTCACCCGGAACGGTTTCATCGGAAGCAGCGAAACCAGTTCCGCCTCTTCCGGCGAGAACAGCACTCCCAGGATCTGGAACAACAACTCCGTCGGCGGTGCTCCCTGGGGAAACCGGTTCAACCTCTGCGACAGCCTGCGATAACTTTCCCTTGCGTTCTGGTGCGACATCTTCGCGCTCCTTCCCGCCGGAGCCGTACCCCCGGGCAACCCATCGCAATCTCACCCTACACTTAACTCCATTCTCCCGGCTCGCACAAGGGCCACCGGGTCCCCCCGGCGCCAAAGCTTCTCACCTGTTCTCATCCCTTCGCTCCAGTCGGCCTGGGGCTGCCGCGCTGCCGTAAAATGAAATTCGATCTCATGTCCAGCCGCAATCCTCGACTTCCGCAATGCGCCGCCCGCTGCTGCGATCTCCTCACCGGAGCGTTTCTCGCGATCGCCACCGCCGCCTTCGTCTTCTGGCAGAACACCCACCTCACCGTTCTATGGGATCTCAGCTACATCCTGGAAAACTCAACCCGCATCGCGGCGGGCCAGATCCCCTACCGCGACTTCCCGTTTCCGTACGCACCCCTGACCTTCCTCGTGCAGGCAGTCCTCATCAAGCTCTTCGGACGCGTCGTCCTCCACCACTATCTCTATGCCGCGTGTGCCGGGGCCATGGCTTCGTTGCTCACCTGGCTCATTCTGCTCCGTCTGCTCGCCGCCTCGCGCCTGCCCGTGCGCCTGGTTGCCTTTCTGCTCGCCGCGCCGCTCATCTTTCTAGGGACCAGCAGCATTTTCCCGCATCCGTTCTACGATTCCGACTGCACCCTCTTCATCCTCTTCTGCACCTGGCTTCTGTTGCGCCTGGAATCCGCAAACTTCCCTCCGCTCGCCACCTTCGCCTGCGGAATCCTGCTCGCCGTTCCACCTTTTATCAAGCAGAACACCGGACTGGCTTTCCTCCTCAGCGCCGCGTTGTGCATCGCATACCTGGGACTGCGCCAACGCCGCGCCGCTCTTCTGCTGCTGGCTGGTGCGGCCACCGGCTTTGTCGCGGCGATCGCGCTCATCCAGTGCACCGCCGGGGTCGCCAACTATCTCCACTGGACGGTTCAATTCGCGGCCTCGCGCCGCCTGCCGGGGGTCGCCACCATGCTCGGCATCTACCAGGGCCCGGCCATCCTGTGGAGCTTGCTGGTCTTTGCCGCCGGCCTGGCGCTTTTTCTCCTGCCGTCCAGCGCCCATTTTGCTACCCGCTGGATCGCCTCCGTTCTTCTGTCTCTGCCATTCCTCTGGGCTCTGGCCGAGCTTTTCCTGCAGCAGGATGACTCTGATCGCGTCGAAGCTCTTCTGCATCTCTGGCCGGTGCTGCTGCTTGCGTCCCTCGCCCTGGCCTTGTGGAAACTCCCAGGCGCCCAATCCGTCGCCCAGTTGCTCCCCCTCGTCCTGCTCGCGGTCATTCATGGGGCGTTCCTCTCGCAGCAGCTCTGGGGCTCAACCTATGCCCTCTGGCCCATGCTGATGATCCTGATCGCGACCATCCTCATTGCTCTTGCCCCGCGTCAAGGTTCCGCCAGCTTGGCAGGGGTGGCGTCGAACCATGCGCCGGACAACGCCGGGCTGCAAAATGCCGCGGACGGCAACCCGCGCCGTGCCACCGGAGACAGCCCGCCCGGCGATCCCCAACCCTCCATCCAGCCGCTTACCGCCTTCACGGCCGTAGCCTCGCTGGTGCTGCTCATCACGGGCGCCTACTACGCGCTCAGTCACGAGCGCCTCGATTACGTGGACCTTTCCGGGGAGACGCTGGCGCACTCCAGCCTCCGGCCTCTGCGCGGCCTCGCCATGCGCGGCGACTGGCTTGCTGATTTCGAGCAACTCGTCGCCTTCTGCAACCGCGAAATTCCGCCAGGCGATGCCATTCTCATGCTTCCCGGAGAGGATTTGTTTTACTTCACCACCGGGCGCACTCCGCAATTTCCTGTCCTCCTGCTGGACAACACGGTGAATCCCTACTCCGCGGCTCAGCTCGCGCAACTGGCGCGGCAGCGCAACGTCGCCTGGGTCGTGGTCAAGCGCACCCTGCAGCTACAGGAGGAGCCAATCCCGTTCCGCCCCCAACTCATGGAGTTGCTCGCGCACGATTTTTCGCCCGCGGCCGTCCTCGACAACTATGAGATTTACCGTCGCAACCAGAACTAGAAAACAGAAAACCGGAGCATCCGCCCCGGCTCTTCGTTTCCGCTTTCCTGTCTCAAACCCGGCGCAGCCAAACCTCCTGCACCTGGTGTTCCGACCCTTTCTGCAGCACCACCTGCGCCCGCTCCCGGGTCGGAGCCACATTCCTTACCAGGTTCACCAGGTTGATCCGTTCCCACACATCCACGGCAAACGCTTTCGCCTCCGCATCGCCCAACTCTGAAATGTGATGGAAAAACGAGCGCGGATTCCGGAACGCCGTATTCCTCAGCAGCATGAATCGTTCCAGGTACCACTGCCGGATGTGCGCTTCCTCCGCGTCCACGTAGATTGAAAAGTCGATCAGGTCGCTGGCAAAAATCTTCGGCGTCCGCATCCCTGCCAGCAGGTGCAATTGCAGCAGGTTCAGCCCCTCCAGAATCAGAATCTCGGGACGCCGGATTTCCAGGTACTCGTTGGGAACAATGTCGTAGCTGTGGTGCGAATACACCGGAACCTTCAAGGTCGCGGCCCCCTGCCGCAGCGCAATCATGAAGTCCAGCATCTTGCGCAGGTCGTAGCTCTCCGGAAATCCCTTCCGCTCCATCAGCCCGCGCTCTTCCAGTATCTTGTTCGGCAGCAGAAACCCATCCGTGGTCACCAGCTCCACCACCGGATGATCCGCCCAGCGCGACAGCACCTCGGCCAGCACTCGTGAAAACGTGCTCTTGCCAACCGCCACGCTGCCTGTCACCGCAACAATATAGGTCGGCCGCTGACTGGGCCGCCCCAGGAATGAGTCCTTTACCCGCCCCAATACGTTCGCGGTCGTAATATGGATGTTCAGCAAACGCCCCAGCGGCAGGTAAATCGTTTCCACCTCGTCCACCGACACCGGATCGTTCAATCCGCGCAGCGCATCCAGATCCTCGGCGCTGATGTCCAGTGGCATGTTGGCCCGCAGCTTCGCCCACTGTTCCCGGCTGAACTTGTCATACAAATGCGGAAACATCTGATGCAGTTCCTCCGCACTGCGGCATTCGGCCCTGCTCCCTTCCCTCATGCTGTCCATTTCGCACTTCCCCGGTTATTTCTCGCAATCCCCCGTCACCTCAACGGCGGGCTTTGCCCAATCCCGGGAGGAGTACGTCGGCGCATTCCGTTTTAGAGTGTAGTCCACCTGCTCCCTCCCCGCCACGTCTGCCCGTCTCCTGCCGTGGAGCACCCGCCACCCGGCGCGGCGCCAACCTCGGCCCAACTTCGGGGCGGGCGCGGTCTACTGTGGGGCGGCGTCCGAGGTGAGGGTGGCGGCGGAGTCGATGGCCTGCGCTATTTTCGGGAGAATGCCGAGTTCCATGTAGATGGGACGAAGCGCGCGGCGGATGGATGGCAGAAAAGCGAAGTAAGCGCCGGCGGCGGCCATGCAGACGACGCCGCTGACGGCCAGCGCGCGCGGCGCTCCGAAGCGGGCGGCGAGAGCCCCTCCGAACAGTGCACCGAAGGGCGTCATGCCCATGAAGGACATGGTGTAGTAGCTCATCACGCGGCCGCGTTTGGTCGGGTCGGAAATGGTTTGCAGGATGGTGTTGCTGGAGGCCATGTGCTGCATCATGGCAAAGCCGGTGACCAGCAGCATGGCGACCGAGACAGCGAGGTTGCGGGAGAGAGCAAAAACAAGCAGTCCGCCGCCGAACAGAAGGGCGGCCAGGCCGATGCGGCGTCCCAGGCCGAGGACAGAGCGGCGGGCGGCCATGGTAACGGCGGCAATCAGGGCGCCGACGCCGGTCGAGCCCATCAGGAGTCCGAGAGTGTGCGCTCCCCCATGAAAGATTTGCCGGGCAAAGATGGGCAGCAGGACGGAATAAGGCATCCCGACCAGGCTGACTACGGCGAGCAGGAGCAGAATGGCGCGGATGGGAACCGAGCTGGAAACGTAGCCGAACCCTTCGCGGAGTTCGCGCCAGAGATTTTCCTCCTCGCGGCGGCGCGGGGGGGTTGCGGCGACGGTCATCAGCAGGAGGCTGAGGATGACGGCGCAGTAGCTGATGCCGTCGATGGTGAAGCACCAGGCTTCGCCAGCCACGGCAATGATCAGGCCTCCAATCGAGGGTCCCAGCAGGCGGGCCATGTTGACCATGGTGGAATTGAGGGCAATGGCGTTCGAGAGGACGGCGCGGTCCTCCACCATTTCAATGAGGAACGTCTGGCGTGCGGGAGTGTCAAAGGCATTGATCACGCCCTGGCAGACGCTCAGCACGGCGATGTGCCAGATGGCGATGCGTCCGCTGAAGGCGAGGGCGGCCAGGGCGAAGGACTGCAACATGGAGAGCACCTGGGTCCAGACCAGGGTGCGGTGACGGCTCCAGCGATCAACCCAGACTCCGGCGAATGGGCCGAGAAGAAACGTGGGAACCTGGCCGAGAAAGCCAACCACTCCCAGCATCCAGGCCGAGCCGGTAAGGCGGTAGACCAGCCAACTGGTGGCGATGCGGGTCATCCAGGTGCCAATCAGCGATAGACTCTGGCCACTGAAGAACAGGCGATAGTTGCGGTGCCCGAGGGCGCGGAGGAGAAAGCGCCAGCCGGAGCCGGGTTGGTTAGGGGAAGTCATCGTCACCTGAATGGATAATACCGGGGAACCAGGATTTGCGGCGATTCCGGGATGTTCGAATCCGGAGCCCGGCACAGCCTGCTGGGCAGGTGCCGTGTGCCCCATATCTGCCCGTATTTGGCAGATGTAAAGTAGTTGTCCTTGCCCTTGCTCTTGCTCTTGTCCTTGCTCTTGTCCTTGCCCTTGTCCTTGCCCTTGCCGTTGTCTTTGCTTTTGCCGTTGCTCTTGCCCTTGCCGTTGTTTTTTGTTTTAGAGTGTCATCCTGAACGAAGTGAAGGACCCCCGCGCAGCTCAAATATCCTGCGCCGCTCCAGGCTTTTCAACCCGCAATCGATTTCCCCCCCAATCCCGCACCAATGAAAACGGCGCCGCCGAAGCCGCGCCTCTCATAGGATGGATTATGTGTCTCCTACCCCTCCACGATCTCAGCCGCAACGTCCACCGGAAAATTCACCGCCCCGGCAATCAAACAACACCGGCGTGCCTCGCGTGCAGGGTCCGGGCGCGGCCGAGTTCTGCGGAGACGATTGTCACCGCGGGTCTCAGCGCCCCGCTCACTCTTCGTGCCCTCGCCATCCTTGCCAGTCCAATCCACGCGGACCTCATAGCGATGGCGGTTCAACCCCTCGCCTCTTACTTCTTCTTCGATTTCGCCGCCGGAGCCGGTCCCAGCGCCGCCCTCACCTGCTCGATGGTCTCAAACAGTTTTCCCTGTTCCGTCACTTCCACAAAAGGGGTTTGCGGAGATGTGCTCACCACGTAGATCGTTGGCGTCTGGTGTACGCCCGTGGCTCTGCCAAGCAGCGTGTCGGCTTCCACCTTGGCGCGCAGCGACCCCGTCGGGTCGTAGAAGGACGGCAGCGCCGTGCGATGCGCCGTGGCGAACTTGTCCGCCCACTGCCGCAGGTTCGTCTTGTAGATCGCCGTCTGGTTGGCAAAGATATATTGCCGGAACTCTTCGCCCAACTTTGGCGATTGGGTATCGAAATACCGCGCCATGATGTGCGCTTCCATGCTCCAGGCGTGGTTCGGAATGACAAAATCGTGGCGCACCAGCGGCAGCCCGTAATTGCGCACCGCCTGCGTCAGCAGCGGATCGGCCTTGGCGCACGCCGGACACTCCAGGTCCTCGAAGACCACCAGCGCGATCCTGCTCCCCGCCGGAGGATGCAGCGCACTCGTATCGCCCGCCCACGCCGCCGAAGCCATCAAGGCCACCACCGCCATCACCGCAACCATCTTCGTCTTCATCGTTGCCATTCCCCTCGATCTTTAGTTCTCCGCCGCTGCCTTACTTCTTTCCGGCCGCCTGCATCTGCTCAATCATGGTAAACAGCTTGTCCCGCTCCACGCCCTCCACAAACGGCGCCCCGCGCTGGCTCACGCTCACCACGTACACCGTGGGAGTGTGCAGCACGCCCACCTGTTGCCCCAGCGCGAAATCGGCGAGCACAAGTTTCTTCAGTTCGCCCTTGGGATCGTAGTTCGCCGGCAGTTCCAGGTGGTGCTGGTCGGCAAACCGTTCGGCCATGCCGCGCAGGTTGCCTTTGTTGATCGAACTCTGGTTGGCGTAAACCCAGCGCCGGAACTGCTCGCCGGGCGGCAGCGCGTTCGCCGCAGTCTTTGGATCGGCTTTCGTACCGGCTTTCGTACCGGTTTGCGTGTCGGTTTGCGTATCGGTTTGCGTATCAAAGTAGCGCGCCAGTACGTGAGCCTCAAAGCTCCAGTTGTGCATCGGCAACGGAAAGTCCCGCCGCACCAGCGGGATTCCATACTTCGCCGATGCCTCCTCGAGCAGTGCTTCGGAGTCGGCGCAATCCGGGCATTGCAGATCCTCAAAGGCAATCAGCGCTACCTGTGCTCCCTTCGGAGGCCGCAGCGCGCTCGTGTCTCCCGCCCGTAGAACCGCCGGAACCATCAGCACCACCAGCACCAAAGCAAAACGCAGACTCATCGCCACTCTCTTCCCGCGCTTTCCGCGCGATCCCGCGCCAGCAGCCGGAGCGGCAGCCATTGCCGCATACCCGCCATGCGCCAGCAGCCGGAGCGGCAGCCATCGCCGCGTACCCGCCATGCGCCAGCAGCCGGAGCGGCAGCCATCGCCGCGTACCCGCCATGCGCCAGCAGCCGGAGCGGCAGCCATCGCCGCGTACCCGCCCCGCGCCAGCGTATTTCCTCCGGCTTCCCAATCATAGACGAAGCCCCCGCCCCGCGCACTCCACCGCGGGCCAATCCTTCCCTGCTTTTTGTCCGGCCTGTAGCGCCCGGACAAAGCTGCTGCCGTCGAGTGCAGCGTGCCAGGCCGGGCGGACAGGCGCGCGCGCAAAAAAGAGAGACGCGGATAAATCCACGTCTCGATGCGAAGCAAAGGAGGTTTCGTATATGCCAGTTAGACGTGCCCGAATTGCAATCGTTAGCAGCGGGGTGCGAAATCTTTTGGCAGCCTCCGCCCAGGCAAATTGCCGCGCGTCAAATCATGTACCCACGCCCGGTACCCATGCGGCAATCCCACGGCGCGCAAGGCTAATCAGAAGGTCAATCCTTTGCGACCTCGCACAACCATTGACTCATCGGTACAATCACGTCTCCAAACCATTATCCATTCCGCCAATCGTTGCCTCTCCCGGCGGCTACGCCCGCCCTGGCCTTCCTGAACCTGATTTTGTTCCAGAATGTCGTTTGTCCCTTTGTTTATGCCCATGCGGCAAGCATTCCACGCTTTTTCCCGAGGCGAGTAGAATTCTATGCATGGCCGTCACGGTTCGATCGTTTGCGAAAATCAATCTCGGTTTAGCAATCGGTCCCGCGCGGCCCGATGGTTTCCACGCGCTGGAGACGATTTACCAGACGGTCGCCGCCCACGACGTGATCCGCGTCGAAGCCGCGCCCGGCGACGGCATCGAGATCCGCTGCGCCAATCCGCTGGTTCCGTGCGATGAAACCAATACCTGCCATCGCGTCGCCGCGCGCCTGTTGCGCCACTCGAAGCAGCGCGCCAGGCTGGCGATCACCATCGAAAAGAATCTTCCCGTGCAAGGCGGACTCGGCGCCGGTTCGTCCAACGCAGTCGCCGCCCTGTTTGCTCTTGAACGTGAACTGCAAGCGCCGCTGGCCGCCGCCGAACGGCTCCGCATCGCCGCCGAGGTGGGTTCCGATTTACCCTTGTTTTTGCTGGGTGGAACCGTGCTTGGCGTCGGACGCGGCGAGCAAGTCTATGCCCTTGCGGAGCTTCCTGCCATCGCCTGCGTGCTGGTTACGCCCCCGCTTGCCGTCTCCACGGCGCAGGCTTTTCGCGACTGGGATGAGTTAATGACGAACGCGGCCAAGGGACCCAGTTTGACTGAGGTCCACGCCTCCGTTACACTATCTAAGTTCAGCCGTTCTGCGTTTGAGTGGTTGAGCTACCTGGATGTATCCGGTGTTCCCGTCGAAGGTAACGGGGACCGGGCCGAGACTCCGCTTCTCGACCTCGTCCGAGCCGGGATAGAAAACGATTTCGAAAGAGTCGTGTTTCCTCAATATCCCGAACTGCGTGACGTGAAGCGAAGACTCGAGCGCGAAGGCGCTGATTTTGCTTCGCTGTCTGGATCAGGCTCTACGATCTACGGTCTGTTCCGTAGCCGCGAGCGTGCGATGCAGGCAGCCAGACGGATGAGCGCCGAAGGAATGGCAACCACCGTCACCGAAACGCTGTCGCGCCGTCAGTATCGTGCGCAGATGTTTGTGAGCTAGCGCTTCGGCGAATCTTGCCCCACTGGGCGGTAGACTAATGGTAGGTCAAGTGCCTTTGGAGCACTTCGTCCAGGTTCGAATCCTGGCCGCCCAGCCAGTATCCCAGGTCAGGGAACGACGCAGTTAGTACCGGCTCAGGCTAGCCGTGCCGCCAACGATGGCACCGGCAACCTGAAGTTTCACGCGAATCAAGCGGGATCAACCAGTCCCGATAGCGGAGATAGCGATGGACACGATAGTCAAACCGAGCGTACTGGCAACAGGAGTCGAGGTCGCGCAGGCTGTGCCTGAAGTAGGAGTTGTGCCGCCCGCCAAGGCCGCCGAACTGCCCAAAGGTGACAAGAAGCCGGTGCCAACTCGCCGCGAAGATAAGTTGCGAATCTTCTGCGGAACCGCAAATCCCGCACTCGCGAAAGAGGTTTGTGATTTTCTTGGACTGCCGCTGGGGCAAACGTTTCTGACCCAGTTCTCCGATGGTGAGATCTACGTGCAGATTCTGGAGAATGTACGCGGCGCCGATGTCTTCATCATCCAGCCTACGTGCGACCCGGTCTCGCACAACCTGGTGCAGTTGCTGCTGATCATCGACGCGCTCAAGCGCGCTTCGGCGCGGCGCATCACGGTGGTGATTCCGTATTTCGGTTACGCCCGGCAGGACCGCAAAGACAAGCCGCGGGTGCCGATTTCGTCGAAGCTGGTAGCGGATTT
>Ga0181528_10002523_pt1 | contig 11276 bp, 8 predicted proteins | sample PEATcosm2014_Bin_47_FD_119742 | JGI IMG/M metagenome (GOLD analysis project Ga0181528, IMG submission 119742) | Peatland microbial communities from MTU Mesocosm Facility, Houghton, MI, USA - PEATcosm2014_Bin10_10_metaG | ecosystem: Environmental > Terrestrial > Soil > Wetlands > Peat | place... | reverse complement strand
TCTCGCGCAATTTTTCTTCGGCGAGTTTAGAGTCGGTAATATCCCGAATGAAGGCGCTGAAGATCACATCGTCGCTCAGTTTCATGGGGATGACTTCCAACTCGACAGGAAATTCAACACCGCCGCGCCGAATTGCAGTGACTTCAATTCGGCGTTGCAACCAGGGCCCTTCGCCGGTGACGAGGTAATCCCGCAGCCCGCGCTCGTACTCCATCCGTTGCGATGGCGGCACAATCAATTCCGACATTCGTTGGCCGACTGCCTCTTCGCTGCTCCAGCCAAAGATCACACCAGCTTGTTTATTCCAACCAATGATGGTTCCCGAGACATCTGTGGTGACCACTGCGTCCGAAGCCGTATCGACAATCAATCTAGCGCGCTCCTCGGTTTTGCGCAATTCCTCTTGAGAACGTTTCAGATCTTCGATGTCGGTGGATGTACCGACAAATTTTACGACGTTTCCATCAGCATCGCGCAGTGCGACAGCTCGATTGAGATGCCAGCGATACGCACCATCGTGGAAGCGGCGAAACCGGGTCTCCATCGCAAAGCCACGGCCGTCGCGTATCCCTTCCCAGAAAGTTGTGGATGCAACGTCCCGATCGTCAGGATGCAGGGCAGACATCCATGCCCCGGGCGTCGACAAAACGTAATCTACCTCTTGGCCGGTGTATTCAACCCAGTTTTGGTTGATGAAATCGGTGGATCCGTTCGGCTGAAGAGTCCAGGCCGCTACGGGAATCAGTTGCAACAGTCCGACTTGCAGTTGCAACTGTTGATTGGCGTTGGCAAGTTCGATCGTTCGCTGCGCGACGCGCTGATCCAGTTCTTCCGCAACTCGTTTCTGTTCGTTGAGTAACCGCGCTTCGCGCAACGCGATGACTGCCTGATTGGCCGCCATTCTCAAAAGAAGCTCCTCAGTGTGGATGGGAAATTCCAATCGTTCGGTCCCGACCACAACCATGCCGATTTCCCCGTGCAACCCCAGCCGCAGGGATACCAATGACAGGTCCCTGCCTGCGAAGGCATGACGAGCACGTGACGGCCACTTTTTGGGATCGTCGCCCAAAAGTCGCTGAAGCTCTGCGCCGATTTCTCGCGGATGCGAGATTTGAGTCGCCGATTGAGACAATCTCGCGAATTCTACTGGCAATTCCGCCATTGGATCGTTCAACGCCACATAGATTAACTCCAGGCCGAGCATGCGTTGCAGCACATCGATCAGCGTACGAGCGATCTGGGCTGAATCGCCGCCGCTGCTGAGTGCGGGAACAACAAGCAAGCTGACGAGGTCGTTGATGCATCGCTGCAACCGCTTAATTTCCTCGGCAGGATCTTTGCATAATGTTTCCGTGCTCAAGTCATTGCATAATGTTTCCATGTTCAAGTCGTTTCCGAACCAAAGCCAAACCCCCGCCGTTCACGAAACTCACGCAAGAACACTTGCGGAGGCACATAAAACGGATTGCTGTGAAGGATACCGCCAATGATGACCATCGGGTGCGTCCGCATGATATCGATGACCGTATCGCCACCGAATTTCGCCAGATCGTAAATGCAGATAACGGCATCTTCGCGCCGCCGCCAGATATCGTTTACTCGCGATTCGAACTCGACGAGATGCTCGATTTGTGGTCGCCCATCCCCCGCCCAGTCCATTTCGCAAATGATTCGGCTGAGCGGATAGCCTCCCTTGTCGTTGCCGCTCGATAACTGCTCAAACACTTCAAGCATCCGGTCCTGATCAAACCGGCCATCTTGCAAGTAGACTTCGAAGTTCGTCCGAAGCTCCAATTGTCCACTCCGTTCGGTGGCAGACGCATCGATCCCCGCAGCGGTCAGCCTTTGAACATGATCCAGGCACCGGCTTGGGTTAAGGACGTGTACTGCTTTGTGACCGCTCTCAAATCCGTCCTTAATGAAAGGGAGTAGGACTCGATACTCTTCCTCAGCACTGTTAAAAAATGCGCACACGTGACGTTCCTCGCTCAGTTCGGAACCGGCGAAAGGAATGGGTGGGGTTTGCTTCATGGACCGCTCCTTTTAGCGCGGTTCAGTGAGATGGGATGATACGCAATCGCAGAGCACCCGGAATTATACTTTGGTGTTGGTTCGCGACGCAAATCAACACCCGATATCGACAATACCTATGATCAATAGACCCGCCGACCGTCGGCGTGTACCGTGATTGCAGATTTATTGCGTGCGATCCGGTCCTGCTTGTGCCGTGAAGCCCAAAGGTCATACCTTCGTATGGCCGACACTTTCGTCCAATTGTTTCTATTCCCTGCGGTTCATAGAGTGACCACGGTCGTGCATTGACCTGATCAAATTGAAAGCGTGCGACAGACCCAATCTGGAAGGTCTATCGGCGGGGGGAATCATGAAGCGTACTGTCGAATACGGGGTCAACGTGGTTGCCAATTCTCGGAGGCAAATCCCTTCCAGTGAGATTTCATTTTCGATCGGGTCGGGAAGGTGGACGGCCACATCGGTGAACCGGCGGCGGACGCCATTATTGTTGAGTCGGCACAATCCGGCTTTCAATTGACCGAAGGACGGCAGCATTCGTCAATTCATAAAATGCTTCGCCATTATATTGCGACAATACCAAATGGAGGGATTGAGATCGTGAGTAGTTGCACGACAACAAGGGCATCGTTAGCCCGCGGGCAGGGTGAGATAAGGGACACGGAGTGCCCCAGCCTGATGGGGTGGGAATTCGGCCGTTTCGATGGGAGAGAAGTGCTGGCAACCGTGGCGCATGAGTTGCGAAGTCCACTCGCCACCATAGTACATGCATTGCAGTTGCTGGCACATCGAAGCGATGGCGACTCTGCGGCGCAACGCGTATGGAAAGTCGTGGAACGCCAAGCGCGGCGAGCCTCGTTGATTATCGATGACCTTAATGATGTATATGCTAGCTCTTGTGACAAGCTGCCTCTAAGTGTCGAGATCATGGACGTGGGCGAGGTCGTAAACGGGGCCGTTCAATCTGTCGACCACCTGATTGCCGAGTGTGGGCAATCATTGACGGTTTCGCTATCGCCGCGGCCGCTCTTGGTCGTCGGCGACCCGTCGCGTTTGGAGCAGGTGCTGATAAACTTGCTGGCGAATGCGTCGAAGTTCACCGAACCCGGCGGTCGCATCCAACTGACCGCGGAGGCGGAACTCGGACAGGTTGTTCTCCGCGTCCGCGACAACGGGCGAGGGATCCCACTTCAGTTCCTGCCGCGTGTATTCGACCTCTTCTCGCAGGGCCACGTCCACAGCGGAAGGCGGACGGGGGGGCTGGGGCTGGGACTCGCACTGGTTAAGTCATTGGTCGAACTTCACGGAGGACATGTCGAGGCCTTCAGTGATGGACCCGGACGTGGTGCGGAGTTCGTTGTCCGCCTGCCAGAATGGAGTGATGAGGACGAATGCCCCTGACCGTGCAGATTGTGTCCGCTGAACGAACTGTAACACAACTGTTAGACCACAAGCTCAAGTGCCTTAGTACCAACAACAACCGATAAATCTTTCATTTTTCGAGATAAAAGAATCATGAGCAGACCGCGGAAAACAGCGATTGTGACCGGAGCGTCACAAGGAATCGGTGCAGGCTTGGTAAAAGCATTTGTGGACCATGGTTTCAACGTCGTTGCCAATTCTCGGAGCGTCACTCATTCCGACGAGGTCGCGGCCTCCGACCATGTCGCTCTGGTGGATGGCGACATTGGCGAATCGACAACTGCAGCGAAAATAGCCGATACGGCACTATCGCGCTTCGGATCGATCGACGCACTGGTCAATAACGCGGGCATCTTTTTAGCCAAGCCGTTCACGGACTACACGGCCGACGACATCAAATCGCTCTTCGCAACAAACATCGAGGGTTTTCTGTATATCACGCAACTTTCGATCAAACAGATGTTACTGCAGAAAGCCGGGGGCAGCATCGTAACGATTACGGCGGCCCTTGCTCGCAACCCGATTAGTGGATTTACAGCTTCTATGTCGATGATCACTAAAGGAGGATTGGAAACAATCACGCAGCATCTCGCGATGGAGTACGCAAAAAACGGGATCCGTGTGAACGCCGTCGCGCCGGGCGTCGTCGACACGCCTCTGCACCGAGAGACTCCGAAGGATGTAATGGAGAGGTTGTCGCCGATGGGTCGGCCTTCGACAGTCAAGGACATCACGGACGCGGTCATATACTTGACCGACGCCGCGACCGTCACGGGCCATATTTTATATGTCGATGGCGGCGCGCATTTCGGCTGCTGGGAATAAATTCGGTGTTGTTTTGTCAAAGGAAGAAATGGAATCGGGGTGGCCGGGGCAGGGCTGGGCGAGCAAGCGACTGGGTTCCGCGAAGCGCGCCAACCCGGCCACGCCTGATTTAATTCAACTATAACAACACACCAGCAAGTCAACGAAGCACGAACTGTGAACTCAAAATCAACAACTGCGGAAGATCGCATCAAGAGACTCTTGCTTGAAAAGTGATTCGGCATTGACGGCAGTCGCCTTAATGCTCGACCGAAAAATGAATCCACTGATGGCCAAGACAATTGGAAAAGATGTCAATTCCGGCGAAGTCAAAGCTCCGTGTCATCGTTTTGAACACCGACTGGTAGGCCGGTGGCGTCGATTGCCATAGTTCGAAAGGTGGGAAAAGCAGAATGGGAACGACGAATACGGAGCGTTCTGAAAGCCTAACAGCGGGCATTGCACAACTTCCCGAGTCGGTGACGAGTGCGGCGCAGTCGGGTGTGGCAGCAGTGCAGACGCCAGCCGCACCGGCAGAGCAAGTGACGCAATCCGATAGGCCGGTCGCCGCCCCGCCGACGCCACCTGCGACAATCTCGCCATCTCGCTCCTGGCGTAGATTGCTCCTTTCGGCAGGGATTGTGATTGGCGTGGCGGCAGGCGGATACGTTCTGGTCCCGTTGGTGTTGACCGCGCTGAACACGGTTTCCACCGATGACGCCTATGTCAATGGGCACGTGACGTTCGTGGCACCCCGAGTCGCCGGCCACGTGACCATGGTCTTGGTCGATGACAACTACCGCGTGAAAGCGGGCGACGTATTGGCCCAGCTTGACAAGGAACCTTACCAGGTTCAGGTGAATATCAAGACGTCCGCAGTGTTAGCGGCGAAAAGGGAATTGGGGGCCGCGATGGCCCAGGCAAGCGGCCTGGCCGCCCAAGCCCGCCGTAGCCGCTTCACGCTCGATCACGCGATGGAAGACGTGCGGAATCAGATCGAATTGCTGAAATCCAATGTCGCGCAACTGAATGTCGAGGAAGCGAACAGAATTCTCGCGGAGCGGGACTATGCGCGTGCTGAGAAAACCGTTGAAAAGGGCGCCATCAGCAGGCAAGAGTTCGACAAATATAAGGCCGTACTCGAAGTGGCGATAAACCGCGTGACCAGTGCCAAGCAGACGATTCAGCAGACGCGTGCCATTCTTGGTCTGCCGATCAATCACGAGAACCCTCTGGATGTACCGGAGGATCTGGATGAACATTTTTCGACCGTGCAAGAGGCCTTGGCAGGGTTGTACGGCAGCATCACGCAGTTGGGTTACACGCCGCCGACGTGGAATTCGACGCCGAAGCAAGTCAAGGAGGCGTTTTACTCTCAGGATCCGGACAAAAATCTTGATCGAATCTTCGAGCGTCTGATCCCCGAATCGCCCGCCGTCAAGCTGGCTGAGGCCAAAGTTGCTCAGGCACAGGACGATCTGGCTGAGGCCGAGTTGAACCTTCGCTACTGCGACATCGTCAGCGACATCGACGGCCAAGTCACCAGCCGCAACGTCAATCCAGGAAACTACGTTCAAATTGGGCAAAGCCTGATGGCCGTGCGATCGCTGACGGAGATCTGGATCGACGCCAACTTTAAGGAAACCCAACTTGTCCACCAACGTATCGGCCATCGCGTGCGCTGCGAGGTTGACATGTATGGTAGACGGCAGGAATTCGAGGGGCGCATTACCGGATTCACCATGGGGACTGGAACGACTCTCGCGCTGCTCCCGCCCCAGAACGCCACGGGCAATTTCGTCAAGATCGTCCAGCGGTTACCCGTGCGGATTGAGCTTACTGACTATGATCCCGAAAAACGTCCCTTGTTCATCGGCCTGTCCGTTGTGCCTTACGTGTACGTCAACGAGCCGCCAACGGGGCCACATGCCGGAGGATTCTTGCAACCTTTTGCCGCAGTGAAAAAAGGCCCAATTAGCCCCAAACCCTGACCGAGTCAGGCCCCCGGCCACCAAAAGAGTACGCAAAATGAGCAACGTCGGACATGCACCAGCCACTGACAGCCGCCCGGAGATTAATCCCTGGTTCGTCGCCGCTGCCGTAATCGTCCCCACGTTTATGGAGGTATTGGACACGACGGTTGCGATTGTCTCGCTACGGTATATTGCAGGCGAACTTTCCGCGGCGGTGGTCGACGCCGAATGGATTCTTACCAGCTACCTCGCCGCGAACGCCACTATACTGCCTATCTCTGGCTGGCTCTCGGCCCAACTGGGACGTCGCAACTATTTTCTAACGTCGATCGCAGTCTTTACCATCGCCTCCGCACTGTGCGGCATGGCCACCAGCCTGTGGCAGATCGTCCTGTTCCGGATTATCCAAGGCCTGGCCGGCGGCGGACTGCAGCCCTCCAGCCAGGCGATCTTGATTGACAGTTTCCCACCCCAGAAGCAGGGGATGGCCATGACCATGTTCGGCATCGCGGCACTCACGGCACCAGTGGTCGGCCCGACGCTCGGCGGGTATCTCTCCGATTATCAAAACTGGCGTTGGATCTTCTACATCAACATTCCAATCGGCGGCTTCGCGCTGTTGATCTCCTACTTCGTCGTCAAGGATCCGGATTATCTCAAGCAGGAGCGTTCCCGGTTGCGGCAAATGCCGCTCAATTTCGACTATATCGGCCTGACGCTCTTGGCGCTGGTGATGTCCGCATGGGAAGTGCTGATCACCAAAGGCCAAGAGTGGGACTGGCTTTGGGACCCCTTCGGAAAGGTCCAGACGCTGTTGCTCATATTAGTGGTCGGGGGAATCGGCCTGGTTGTCTGGGAGATGCGCAGAGACAACCCAGTGGTCAATTTTCGGCCGTTAGGCGAACGCAATTTCTGGGTGTGTTGCATGATCATATTTTGCTCGTACTCCGTGCTCTACGGCGTGAGTACATCGCTGCCAGGACTGCTCCAGTCGCTGTTTGGCTATGACGCCTATCACTCCGGGCTGGTCATGTCCCCGTCAGGCTTAGCTTCGGTAACTATGCTGTTGGTCTGCGGCACTCTACTCGGCCGCGGGACTGACGCACGCTGGCTCATCGGAGTGGGTATGCTCGTCGTGGCAGTCGGCGGCTTTTGGATGTCGGCGATGAACCTCGAAATCAGTCCGTTGCACGCAATCTTGCCGCGCGTCGTCACGATCGCCGGCCTGGGGATGGCCTTCGCCCCGATTAACGTGGCTGCTTTCATGTACACGCCCCGACACATGCGCGCCGCGGCGGTAGGCTTATTCGCCTTGCTCCGCAACGAGGGAGGTAGCTTCGGCACGTCGATGGCCCGGACCATACAGGAACGCCGCGATCAGTTCCACACGTGGCGCGTGGGGGAATTTCTGGATCCCTTTAACGCCATGGTCAGTTCCTACCTGGAGCAGTCCCAGGCGTTCTTCTTCCAGCTAACCGGGGATGCGCCAAAGGCGCACCGGATGGCATTGCAAAGTCTGGCGAACCTCAGGTCACAGCAAGCGTCGTCGCTGGCCTACTTCGACGTCTTCTACATGTTCGCGTTCCTGGCGGTGGGGCTCGCGTTCATGGTGCTGCTGATGAAACGCTCGGTGGCTGAAAAGGGCGCCCACATCGAGGCGGAATAGGTCTGATATCGTCAGTCCGAGTGATTCCGACTCTGTCGACAAAACAACGGATTTCATCGCACAAATTTCACCTTCCATGGAATGAATTCCTTTTCTTGAGATACATCGCTGCTTGTGTGAAAGGCTGAATTTATGACTCGTGAGCTTGTCGGACTGGGTAACGTGCGCGGTGTATTGTTTGACATGGACGGTGTGATTTACGTCGGCACCCGACTATTGCCGGGCGTTCAGGAAGCAATAGATTATTTAACGTCGACCGGTCGTTCGTTTCTGTTCGTCACGAACAATCCCAGTACGACTTCCGAACAGTTCGTTGAACGGTTGGCCGAAATGGACGTTTATGTCCGGCCAGAACAAGTACTGGGAAGCGCCGAGGCGACCGCAGTCTGGCTTGCCGACAAGGTCACCCATCAAGGCTGGCCGCGCGGTCCGATCATTGTGACAGGGCAGGAGGGATTGAAGGTCGCGCTGCAAAAGAATGGGTTCGAATTGACGATCGATCCTCGTGAGGCGAAGTATGCCGTGGCGGGGATCAATTTCAAACTGACTTATGAAGAGCTGGCCAACATGACGCTTGCCATTCGTGGCGGCGCCACGCTCATCGGCACAAATCCCGAACTGAATTACCCAAGCGAACGCGGTCCACTGCCGGGAACCGGCAGTGTTTTGGCTCTCCTGACCGCCGCCAGTGGCCAGCAGCCTCTCGTGATCGGCAAACCGAATCGAGGCATGTACGAACAGGCGATGGCACGACTGAACGTGACCGGCAGTCAAACTCTAATGGTCGGTGACCGATACGAAACCGACATTTCCGGTGCGATTCAACTTGGCCTGTGGACTGCGGGAGTCCTGACCGGCATCTCCACACGCGGCGATTTCGAACGTGCGAATCCACCGCCGAACCTGATCGCGGATAATCTTCCGGATCTTGTCAACCGGCTGCGGTGGGTCGACCAGCATCAGTTGCAGGCACGCCACTCTTTGGGAAGCGTGTTTCTCACATCGGAACGGAGGATATAGATGTCGCGATTCTTCGATCGCCGCCGGCACGAGAGTTCCATTCTCGGGCGCTTTCGACTCGTGTGAACCTACTGCCATGTACCAACAGACCGACGAGCGATGAAAGTACGGATATTTGAAGCATAGATCGGCGCCCAGAACTACGGCTATTGAAAAGAATCATGGACCTTAAGGCGTTTTCGCATGGATTACGAACTTCCATGTATGGTTCGAACGAGCGGATGGCATTTCCGTTCCGGTTCGGTCCACAAGTTGTCACCTTCATCAACTCGAAAGTAATTTGCGATGACCCAGTTTGAAAAATCTCTCAACACCGCAAAAACCGAATACACTAGTGACCGAGACGATGGTGGGGTGGCCCGTTCGAAAAGTTCGGCTCAAGCGAACGAGTTTCGGAGGGCCGAGGTGGAAACGGCTCAAACAACTCGGGAAAAAGCGCTTACCCTCAATCTTGACGGCCGGACCTACGGAACGTTCGCTGAGATCGGAGGTGGACAGGAGGTCGCGCGGTGGTTCTTCACCGTCGGCGGCGCTGCTGGGACGGTCGCGAAGGCGATTTCCGCTTACGACATGGCTGTCAGTGACGGAATCTATGGCCAAACGAAGCGCTACGTCAGTCGCGAGCGCCTCGAGGCCATGCTCGACTTGGAATTCACACAGATTGTTCGTGAACTGGGCACCATACGCGGCGACGCGAAGCATTTTTTCGCATTCGCGAACACAGTTGCCACGCGCAAGTTCAACGCAGAAGAGAATGGCCGCGGGTGGCTCGGCATTCGGTTCCAGGCGCGGCCACATCAGGAGCCGTCGCAGATCATAATACACGCCCATCTGGTCGACTTGGAGGCCTCTCGCGAGCAGGAGGCACTAGGGATTCTCGGCGTCAACCTGATCTACGCGGCGTTTTACCGCGTGGCCACCGACCCGACCGGGCTGGTCGCATCGCTCAGGGATGGCCTGTCGCGTGTCCGCATCGAAATCGACATGATCAAGTTCTCGGGCCCTGCCTTCGCCCGCGTGGATAATCGGTTGATGAGCCTTCAGCTGGTCGAACTCGGATTCACTGACGCGGCCATGTTCACGGCGGCCGGGGAGGTTGTCCAGCCGTCAGAGGTACTTTACAAGAAGCCGATCTTGATCGAGCCGGGCAGTTTTCGGCCGGTAACGAATCTCACGCTCGACCTGTTGGAGCGGGCGCTTGAGCAGTTCAGCGGTGAGCCCGGTGTCCGCGGCACGACACCGGTCGTGCTTGCCGAGATGACCTTACGCAGTCTGAGTTCAGAGCTGAAACCGGAAAACGAGGATTTCCTGGCTCGCGCCGACATTCTCGGCGCGCTCGGGTGGGACGTGCTCGTGTCGCGGTTCGAGCTGAATTATCAGCTCGCTGATTACCTCGCCGGCTACACCGACGGGCCGATTGGCATCGCGCTGGGGCTGCCGGCGCTTCGGCAGATTACCGACGAGGCCTATTACAAGGGCTTGGCCGGCGGTCTGCTCGAATCGGCAGGCCGGTTATTCAAGCGATCGGTGAAGGTTTACGTCTACCCGACGCGCGACGCGGCAACTGGGCAAATCCAGACGCTGGAAACCCTCCCTCCCGCCCCCCCCTGGCAGCATTTGCAGCAATTGCTGGTCGCCATGGGTCGGCTGACACAACTCGAGTCGTTCAACGAATCCTACTTATCCATCCGCACGTCCGAGGTCTTGAAACTCATCGAAAAGGGAGATCCGTCGTGGGAGTCAATGGTCCCTCCGCGTGTCGCGGAGATCATTCGGACTAAGCGGCTCTTTCGATCGTCCGGCGCGCTCGTCCCGTAATTGTCAATCAAACCACGGCCACACACTCCCTGCGGTTTTCCGGTTAGGGAATCCGCTTCTGGATTCGATGCCCGATGGAACATGTCTCCCGTTCGCCGACGGATTGTCGCACGGCGCGAGGCAAACATTACTGAAGCGATCGTCTTCACTTCTTCGCGAATGTGCTCCATAAGACCGAGCCGAGGATCTATGAAGGAATACACACAGGACCGAGCACTCCGTATAATTGGCGTCACGACAAGTTCGCTTGTGTTGGCATGTTGATAGAGTTCGCCTGGAGTTTCTCATTGTTGAAATTGGGACAGCCATTTTATGCAAAGCCAGCCATTCAGTTAGCACCGGCTTTTATCGGTAAAATCATTGTTCGGAGGTTGGGAAGAAAAGCACTCCGCGCACGGATTGTCGAAAAAGAAGCTTACGTCGGCACGCACGATCTTGCGTGTCATGCTTCGAAAGGTCGGACGAATCGGACGGAAGTCATGTTTGGCCCGGCTGGTCGAGCGTATGTCTACTTGATTTATGGCATGTACGACATGTTCAAT
>Ga0181528_10002521_pt1 | contig 11279 bp, 6 predicted proteins | sample PEATcosm2014_Bin_47_FD_119742 | JGI IMG/M metagenome (GOLD analysis project Ga0181528, IMG submission 119742) | Peatland microbial communities from MTU Mesocosm Facility, Houghton, MI, USA - PEATcosm2014_Bin10_10_metaG | ecosystem: Environmental > Terrestrial > Soil > Wetlands > Peat | place... | reverse complement strand
CGCGCATACTCCACCAGGATCTGCCGCATCAGGTGCGCGCAGACGGCCAGAAAGTGCTCACGATTTTCGAACTGACCCGCGCCCTGTTTTTCCAGGCGCAGATAGGCCTCGTGCACCAGGGCGGCGCTTTGCAGGGTATGGCCGGGGCGCTCGTTTCGCAGGTAGCGCCGCGCGATCCGCCTCAGTTCGTTGTAGACGAGAGGGAACACCGTATGCAGGGCCTGCTCGTCGCCGGTCCGCAGCTTCTCCAGCAAGTTGTTCACGGTATTCGACGGAAGCTGCGACAATCAGCCCTCCAGAGCGGCCGCCAAGGTTACTCACAAGCGAAGCTGGACTTCACCATGTCAACCGATTGAAAGAAAGGGACTTTGCCACCCCAGCGCGGCTGCTCTTGCCCTCTGGCAGCAGCATATCAAAAAAAGATCGCATTGCCTGGACCAATTCTCTTTGCGTTTTCGCATTAACTGATAACGAGGCTTCCCCGCTTCTTCATCGTCAGCCCGAAACACGGTTCGGTCTTCAGAGACTCCAGTGGGGGAATGGCTTCGATTGCAGTGCATCGAACGCAACAGCGCCTAAGGAGACAAACAATGAAGAAGAACGGTAAACCCAGAGTCATCGCACAGATCGCCGGGCCGGGCTTGGTGCTTGCCGCCCTTCTCGCCCTAGCGCTTTCCGGCGCCAGCATTGGCCGCGCACAAGCAGGCACTACCTCGCCGGTCGTTACGCCTACAAAGTCGGCAGAAGCCCCCGCCAAAAAACCAGCACGGCCTGCGGAGCAATCTCCCACAAAAGGCCAGCACGAAGGCATCAAGGTCCACGGCCATTGGACGATCGAGGTGCGCAATCCGGATGGCACATTGGTCTCGCACACCGAGTTTGAAAACGCGCTGGTGCAGCCAGGGGGCGCAGGAACTCTGACCGGATTTCTGCTTGGAATGGACGTGCCGGGGGGGTATGAAGTCGTCCTCACCAATGGCGGCGCCTCCACTGGACCGTGTCACCCGTTTAGTAACGGCAACTCTGCCTCGTGTTATTTAGTCGGCTCGATCATCAGCCCTGAGCCAGCCGAATTTGCTGACGGGAGTACCCTATGTGGGCAGGCAAATCCAATCACGCCCAACGGGCCATGTTATCCGTTGAGCGTAGCGTCCATGGCTGACGGTGCGGGCCTTTCCTTTACCGGAACCGCTGTTGCGTATTTCACCACGCCAATCACTGATGTATACCTCGATCCCATCCTTTGCTCAGGCTCTTCTGCGACAACCCAGGGAGGTGCAACGATATCACCCAATTCCTGTGCCCAGGGATATAATTCGCAAGCCACAACTCTCACCCACGCAACCCTGCTAACCCCCGTGACAATTGCAGCCTCCGGTCAGCTCATCTTCGTCAACGTTCAAATCAGCTTCCAGTAACAATTCGTTCGAATCGCCTTGAGCATCGAGGGCCGCAGACGGCAGGGGAGCCTAGGAGGCTGAAGGATGAGCAACGGAGTGCAGGTTTGCCGGGAACTTGCTGGCGCAACTGTCTGCGGCGCAATTCTGCTCGCCGCGAAATGCCGGCCATCGGCGGCCAATTACTCCGGCGCTCCAGTGGAGGATCGCACGATGACGCGAATATTTAGAGTCGCTATTCAAGGCTGGCTGAGGAGGGTCGCTGAAGCGCTCGCCCTGTGCGTCATCGCTCCGTGCATGGGCATTGCGCCAGCGTGCGCGCAGGAGCACTTGATCACCATTGACGGTACGGCAGGAGTGCAAGGCAACGGCGCCAACGATTTGCACTATCCCTACGGCGTGGCTGTAGACATCAGCGGTAACGTTTACGTCGCCGATGGATTGAATTTTCGCGTGCAGAAGATTCAGCCGAACGGCACGGTATCGACTTTCGCCCAGATTTCCGCCGCCGTTACTGCCGTCGCCGTCGACTCGGTGGGGAACGTCTTCTTCAGCGACAACACGGGAAACATCTATGAGGGCGCGAGCGCCACGGTGGTCTCATCGCCAGGCACGGGAATTGCCGCCATCGCCTTTGACAGCAACAACAACATGTATGTGCTCTTGAACCCCGGCACGGGCTATGCGGAGATTCTCGGCCCGAACGGCCAGGAGTTTGTTGGCGCGGACACCTTCGACAATACGCCGATTGACGGCATGACCATCGGGATGCACGATGGAGAGGAATATCTTTACACGTACGTGAACGGCATGGTGCTGAATGCGACTCCCAATTACGGCTATCTTCCCGTAGCCATCAATCTATCCACGCAGCAGATTATTCAGCTCACCGCATCGAACGCCATTTCTGTGGGTGGAGCCGGTCTCACGACCGCATTCGCCACCAGCGCAACCGGAGACGATCTGTATATGATCGCCGGCGGGGGGTCCTACGTTGAGGACCTGAACTTTGTCTCCAACACATTCGGACCTTTTGCGGGCACGGGCAAGAATGGCTACAACGGTGACGGAATCGCCACATCGAGCGAGATCAATCAAGCCCAAGGGCTAGCGATCGGTCCGGGTGGCGTGCTGTACATCGCGGATACGGCGAACGATCTTGTTCGCAGAGTATCGGTGCCTTTGGTCGGCCCCACTTCCTTGACGAAGACGGATACGATACCCAACTTCGGAAGCCCCTGCGCCATCAATCCCTCGACAAACAAATTCTACCTGGCCGTAACCAAGGGGAATTACACCGTAGGCGGGCCCGCATTCGACATCGTCGTCTACAGCACGTTGAACGATACGGTCGTGGCGGATATTCCTATCGGAAGCCAGGTGGAACACATTGCCGTCGACAGCGTGAACAACTTCATTTACGCCACACGCGCAGATGGGAACGTGACCGTGATCGACAGCACCAACGACACCGTGAATGCTGTTGTTCCTGTGGGCATCCGGCCAATGGGAGTCGATGTCGATCCGGGCTTGAATCTCGCCTACGTGGCGAATGCCGGCGACACCAAGATCAGCGTGATCGCCGGACCAGTGCGCAGCGGGAACACCGAGACCGCGGCCACACCGGCCGGGAACGTTGGCGGCGTTCTTCCGCTTGGACCGATCGCTGTCGATCCCGTCAACCATGTGGCTTATGCGGTGGTCGCTGGTTCGGTTCTGGAGCCAGGGACCGTCAACTACTCGCTCGCAATGATCCAGGGCAACGCCGGCGGCTCAACAACTCTGGTCAACATCGTTTCGTATATCCCGGCTGGAACCTCGGCCACGCTGTCTGCCAATGCCATTTCTGTCGACACGACTTCAGGTCGCGTAGCGATTGCCGATGCCGCAGATACCAACATGCAGCTTTACGATCCGGCGACACAGGCGTTTTCCACCTACTCCTTTGCCTTTCACCCAGCGACGCTAGCGGTGGATTCCACCAGCGAGCATGTGTTTCTGACAGACGGTTATGGCAACGTTGGCTTCGCGGATTTGACAAGTGGGTACTCTGAGCAAATCCACACAGCGCCGGACGGCCCGGATACGCAGATGAGTTGTGGCTCCCAGGGCAGCGTGGTTGCAATAGATCCCACCACCGAGCAAGGATACTTCACCACCTGCGACGGGCAGAGCGCTTACCAGGTTCAGTTGCATTTGTTTGACGGCGTGCTTGAAGAGGAGGTGGCATCGCCAATCGCACTCGGCAACCCGGTGGGACAATCCGGCTCTGCAAGCGGCGACTTTGCGCTTGCCGTGGATTCAGCGACCCACAGCGCCTGGGTTTCGAATCTGACACCGAACACGAGCGAGGTGGATGTGATAAACGGGTTGGCTCCCTCAGCTCGTCCCGTGCTTCAGCTCTCACCTGCCTCCATTGACTTTGGAAGCACCTGGCTGGTGGGTCAAACAGCCGCGCCGCAGGTTGTCACAGTGATGAATACGGGGACCGTGCCGCTGACCAGCCCAGTTCTCAATCCTCTCGGTGCTTCCACGCAGATCGACATTCCAGCGTCTAGCAATCAGTGCGCGACGGTCACCACAATTGCCGCAGGTGGTTCTTGCACCTTTTCGGTTGGCTACACGTTTTCGGCCTCGGGCTCGATCGACGCCGGGATCGAAGTGCTGGACAATGCGGGCGACACGCCGCAGCTGATTGGGTTAACAGGAAGCGCAACTCAGCCATTGACGACTTTGACGATTACTTCCTCTCCCAGCCCACTCCCAATTGGAACGGTCAACAGTGTCTATCCCGGCGTAAACTTCACAGTCTCCAACTCGACCGGCTACGTGTATGTGACTCAAACCGGATCACTACCGTCGGGCTTGACCTTCAACGGCTATCTGGCGCCCTATACTCTCACCGGAACGCCTACGCAAGCCGGAACATTTCCCTTCACGATTAGCGCCACAGATCAGAACGGCGATTCCGGTAGTCAGACATTCACCATCGTAGTGAACCCCGTTGGGGGAGGGCAGCCGGCCGTTGTATCGGATAACGAGACCATCACTGTAACGGACACGGAGACCTTCCCCGATGTCGCCGACTCCGAGAAGATCACGGTTACCGATAGCGAACTCGTGAGAGCCTATAACGCGATCACGATCACTCCCAGTCCGGCGTCCTTTAACGCCAGCTCCGGAAACGGCTACGCAACTTATGCCTATACGCCGGTGCAATTCTCTGCTGCGGGCGGGACGGGCTCATTGACGTTGACTGAGACAGGGCTGCCAACGGTCATCACATTCATCAATGGTCAGATCAGCGGCACGCCGTCAACTTCCTCGGTCGGGACTTACCCCTTTTCTGTTACCGCGACGGATGCGGATGGCGATCAGTTAACCGTGCAGGGATACTCGCTCACCATCCAACCCGCATCGGCGCATCCCGCCCAAGTCACAGACAACGAGTCCATCACGGTGACAGACACTGAGACCTTCCCCGACGTCGCCGACGCTGAGCAGATCACGGTAACGGACACGGTAACCGTCACTGTCGGTTCGACCCTGGCCATCACTACCACTGGTTCCCTGCCGACCGGTTACGTCAACGCGCTGTACCCAGCCACCACGATCAACGCCAGCGGAGGTTCCACGCCTTATACCTGGAGCGCCACTGGGCTGCCTTCGAGCCTGAGCATCGGAGCAACCACAGGCGTCATCTCCGGCACGCCCGCCTCCCAGGCTGGATCGCCTTTCACCGTCACCGTGACAGTTATTGATTCGACCGGCAATAAGGCTTCAGCAAACTATTCCATCACCATCGATGCTTCGACCCTGGCGATCACTACCACTGGCTCCCTGCCGACCGGTTACGTCAACGCGCTGTACCCCGCCACCACGATCAACGCCAGCGGAGGTTCCACGCCTTATACCTGGAGCGCCACTGGACTGCCTTCTGGCCTGAGCATCGGAGCGACCACAGGCGTCATCTCCGGCACGCCTGCCTCCCAGGCTGCATTGCTTTTCACCGTCACGGTGACTGTTATCGATTCGGCCGGCAATAAGGCTTCCGCAAACCTCTCCTTAGCGGTGCTTGTGGCCGAGCTAAAGATCAGCGCGAACCCGGACTCTCTGACGATCGCTCAGGGACAGACAGGAGAGACAACACTTACATTCACACCTTCGGGCGGCTATAGCGGGACGCTTGCGTTGGGTTGCTCCGGCCTTCCCGCCTACTCGCTTTGCGTGTTCACTCAAAACGGCGCTTCCGTCAGTTCCGTGACATTGAGCGGGAACAACCAGCCGGTGAACGTTGTACTGACATTCGAGACAGACGTGAAACCTCAACTGGGTCGGTTGGGATCGGCGACAACCTCGACACCACCTGACGTTATCTTGCCTGCAATTGCATTCTGGTGGTCAGGGAGCCTGATGGGACTGACAGCCTTCACCCGGAGACGGAAGATGCTGTCCAAAAATCTATGGTGGATCGGATTGTGCATCCTGTTGCTGCTGACCGCCATTGCAACGGCTGGGCTGACAGGCTGCGGCGGAGAAAGCAATTCCGGGATGCATATCACGCCGGTCGGCAACTCCACTGTGACTGTCTCTGCAACCTCCGGTTCGGGAACAGCGCAAACACTGAGCATCGACATCACAATCGCGCAGTAGATGACCTTAGAGGGTACCTTCAGGATCAGTCATGAAACTGCCCTTGTGGTCAGATTTCCGGCTTGAATGTCGAGCAGTCTTCAGCCCGTATCTCACTTCTTAGCGCCTGAGGCAAGACAACGACCTGACCGAAATACGAATGCAATACCTCGAGCTTCACCTTAGTCCAGGTTGTCGGGAGCGAGCGCGATGTTCGTTTCGCCGGCGGCCTTTTTTTCCTTGTAGGCTTTGACCCAGTCTTCCCAGTGCTTGCCGGCGGCGCGGTCTTTGCCGCTGAACTCTAGTCGGGCGATCTCGGCATAACTCACCTTGCGCTTGTCGGTCGCGGCGGGAGTAAAGTACTGGACCCAGGATTCGGCCAGGGTTGGGCCGGTGGTGCGGTTGAATATGTAAGCTTCAATGCGTTCGCCGGTTTTGAGCGTAAGTGTAACGTCGCCGCGATAGTCGAAGGCCTTTTCGAGAGCCTGACGCAGTTCGTCTTCGCTGGCCACGGCGGGCACCCAGCCTTCCAGTTGCTCGTGCTCGGTGCCGGGAGCCAGTTCCAGCGCTTCAACCTGTTCACGGGTGTACTTCAGGACTTCAGCGGTCATGCGTTGGTCACCTCAAGGCTCTCGGCCGGCTCTGCAATCTGTACCAGCGTTGCCGGGCCTTGCGGAGCGGGCTCATTGAGCAGCTTCAGCGCAGCCTCATCTTTGTACAAGCTGAAGTTGCCGCGCACCATCGCCCAAAAACCCTTCAGCGATCCAAATCCATCCATCACCGCCGTGGGTTCGTAGCCGCAACTCACCATGCAGTTGGCGCACTTTGGGTTGCCCGAGGCCACGCCATACTCTTCCCACTTTGTGGATTCCATCAACTCTTTGAAGCTGTCGGCATAGCCGTCCTGAAGCAAGTAACAGGGCCGCTGCCAGCCGAAGATGTTATAAGCGGGTGATCCCCAGGCCGTGCAATCATAGTTGCGCTTGCCCATCAGGAATTCTAGAAACAAGGGCGACATGTTGAACTTCCACGTGGGCTTGCGATTGGATAGGATGGCGCGGAAGAGGCGGCGCACGCGGGCGCGGCCCATAAAGCGATTCTGGTCTGGAGCCTTGTCGTAGCTGTAGCCCGGTGAAAGGACCACTCCCTCGACGCCCATGTCCATGACTTCATCGAAGAAGGCGCGAACACCGTTTGGATCTGTGCCATCAAAGAAAGTGGCGTTCGTGGTGACGCGAAAGCCGCGACTGACGGCCTCTTTGATGCCTTCAATGGCGATGTCGTAGCCGCCCTCGCGGCAGACTGAAAAGTCGTGATGCTCGCGCTGGCCGTCGAGATGAACGGAGAATGTGAGATACTTTGATGGCTTGAATTCCGGCAGACGGCGCTTCAACTCAAGAGCATTGGTGCAGAGATAAACATATTTCCTGCGCGCTACGAGGCCGTTGACGATCTCGACGATCTGTGGATGCAGCAGCGGCTCGCCGCCGGGCAGAGAAACCATAGGTGCACCGCACTCCTCGACCGCGGCGAAGCACTCCTCTGGGGTAAGCTGCTTCTTCAGAATATGCGGCGGATATTGCACCTTGCCGCAGCCGGCGCAAGCCAGGTTGCAACGGAAGAGCGGCTCAAGCATCAGCACCAGCGGATAGCGTTTGTTGCCGGCGAGCTTCTTCTTCAATACATAGGTAGCAACCGTAGCCATCTGGGAGATTGGAATAGCCATATTTACCTGAACCCTCCGAGTTAGCTTCTAGCAGCTAGCTCCTAGCAAAAGACAAAATCAAACCCGGGACGCTGGCACAACCAGTCAAAAGCTAACAGCTAAAGGCTAGTGGCTAGAAGCTGCTGCCCCGTTCCATTGCCCGCCGGTAGCTGGTAAGAGCCATCAGCGGGAAGTATTGGCGATACATGTTATAAGCCAGATAAAAGACTCTTGGGAATCCTGTGCCGGTGATGATGCTTTGTTCGACAGCTCCCTCACCCAGCGATTCATCCCATCCGCCGTCAACGCGCTGGCGGGTAAGCAGCCAACGGACACCTTTTGCGAGAGAGTCGGAACGGTCGTCGCCGGCGGCTATCAGTGCAAGCAGCGCCCATGCCGTCTGCGATGGGGTGCTCAAGCCCACACCACGAGTATTTGGATCGTCATAGCTGCCGCAGGTCTCGCCCCAGCCGCCATCGGGGTTCTGCACCATGCGAATCCACTCGGCCGCCTGCTGTACCTGCGGCTCGAGATGATCGACACCAATGGCGTCGAGTCCGCGCAGCACTAGAAAGGTCCCGTAGATGTAGTTGACGCCCCAGCGGCCAAACCAGCTTCCGTCGGGCTCCTGCTCACTGAATATGAACTTGATGGCCCGCTTCACGCGCTTGTCGTCGCGTGTGTAGCCGTAAGTCGCCAGCATCTCCAGCATTCTTCCCGTAATGTCGACCGTGGGCGGATCGAGCATTGCGTTGTGATCCGCGAATGGGATGTACTGGAAGATCATCTTGGTGTTGTCTTTGTCGAAGCTGCCCCAGCCGCCGTTTTTGCACTGCATGGCGAACTCCCACGCGATGGCTCGCTCGGACACCTGATGCTGATAGCGTTCGCGCGGATTCTCGACCTTATTCAGCGCCAGCAACACCTGCGCAGTGTCGTCGGTGTCGGGATAAAACTCGTTATTGAATTCAAAGTACCAGCCGCCGGGCTCGGTCTTAGGGACCTTGACGGCCCAATCGCCCCTGTGGCGGACCTCTTTGGAGAGCATCCAGTCCGCAGCTTTGACCATGCGAGGATCGGTCGGAGGCACGCCAGCCTCGCCCAGTGCGTAGACCGCCTGCGCAGTATCCCATACTGGCGAGACACAGGGCTGCATACGGAAGGTTGGTTCCGGCATGCTTCCGTTGGCAGGCTCTTCAATGCCCAGCTTTTCAAACTCATCGCGCGCACGAATGACCTGTGGGTCGTCCTCGGAGTAGCCGAGGCAGCGCAGGGCAATGATAGCGTTCAGCATGGCGGGATAGATTGCGCCCAGGCCGTCGGTCATCTCCAGGCGCTCCAGCATCCACTTTTCCGCGCGCTTGAGGGCCAGCGTGCGAAGAGGGCGAATGTGAACCGCTTCGGCCCAGTGCATCAGCCGGTCCAGAACGATGAAGAAGTTTCGCCAGGAGAGGACTGAACTGCGATCTCTGCGCAGACGAAGGATCGAGTTGGCCCGGCCGCCTACGAACAACTCGTCAATTCCCTGCTCCGGCTGGATTTTCTTGAAGGGCTTCCTGGCAAACACGATAGCCAGCGGAACAAGAATCGAGCGCGACCAGGAAGAGATCTCGTAGATATTGAAGTAGAACCACTTGGGAAAAAGAACAATTTCCGGTGGAATGGCGGGCACGGCGTCGTAGTCGTACTCGCCCAGCGCGCAAAGATACATCTTAGTGAAAGTGTTGCACTCGACGACGCCACCGTGCTCCAGGACCCACTTGCGGCACTTCGCCAGCCGTGGATCGTCGGCGCTGACCCCCAGCAACTTGGCCGAGGAGTAGCACTTGACGGAGAGCGAGACATTCCCTGGGCCGCCGGGATAGATGCTCCAACTACCGTCTTCATTCTGGTAGCGCATCATCTCGGTGAGCGCGCGACGGAGCCTGCCCGCATCGCCGGTATCCAAGAGCGTGTGCAGAAAAATGTAGTCGGCTTCGAGCATTGCGTCGGCTTCGAGTTCCCCACACCAATAACCATCGGGATGCTGCAGGGAGAGCAGGAAGTCCCGCGAGCGAACAACGGCCGATTCTACATCCGCCATGTCCGCATCGATCCGCCCGAAACGGGGCGCCACGGATTGCGTCTTCCTTTGCTGAATACTCATGCGATTCGAAATGCCTCAGTTCCTGTTGAGCCTCTAGCCGCTTGCTTCCAGCCACTGGCCGTATGTCCCGGTGAGCCAGTTGTCGGATTGTTGCCAAAGCTGACCGCTGCCAAAAACAGCTAAAAGCCAGAGGCTGAAAGCTTAAAGCTATTGTTGCATTACCTCACGGCCACAGCTTCTGCGCCGCCGGCTCCGCCTATGGCTTGGATGATCTCAGGTGGCAGGCCGAAGCGCACATTCTCCGGCATCACCTCAATCTCTTCGACGTTGTCAAAGCCGTTTAGTCGTAGATAATTGACCACGTCCTCGACCAGCACCTCGGGAGCCGAGGCTCCGGCTGTTACCGCTACCGTGCTGATGCCTTGGAGCCAGGCCGGGTCGATGGCCTGTGAGTTATCAATCAGATAACCAATGGTCCCCAGATTGCGCGAGACCTCGACCAGCCGGTTGGAATTCGAACTGTTGGTTGAGCCCACAACCAGCACCAGGCCGGCATTGTGCGCCACGTTCCGGACCGCGACCTGGCGGTTTTCCGTGGCGTAGCAGATGTCCTGGGAGTGGGGGCCGACGATGTTGGGAAACTTCACCTTGAGAGCGCGGATGATGTCGCGCGCCTCGTCAAGCGAGAGCGTGGTCTGGGTCAGATAGGCCACGCGGTCGGGATCGGGAACCTGAAGTGCATCCACCTCGGCAACGTTCGAGACCACCTGGGTCGCCTCCGGCGCTTCGCCCAGCGTGCCCTCGATCTCATCATGGTCACGGTGGCCAATGAGCACCAGCGAATAACCCTGCTTGGCAAACTTAACAGCCTCGATGTGGACCTTGGTGACCAGTGGGCAGGTGGCGTCGATGACCTTGAGATTGCGCTCCTTGCTGATCTCCCTCACCGCGGGCGAGACTCCGTGGGCCGAGTAGATAACGCGCTGGCCATTGGGCACGTCGTCGATCTCATGGACGAAGATCGCTCCCTTTTCTGCCAACTCATTGACGACATAACGGTTATGGACGATCTCCCGGCGGACGTAGATGGGAGCGCCAAAGGTTTCCAGTGCGATCTTCACGACGTCGATCGCGCGCACCACTCCGGCGCAGAAACCGCGCGGCTTGAGCAACAACACCCTCTTCTGACTGGGGGAAGTCTCGGAGCGGAACTCGTTCGAGATGGAATCGAGCGGAGTTGTGGTCACACTGTCAGTATACCAATTTGGCTGTCGGGAGTGGGAGCTAGGGCCGCGGGGCACACAGGGGTTCATAAGCGGAACCAGGGCCACACCCGCAGGGCAATCGCATGAACGTAAATGTTATCTGAGTAGATTCGGCATCAGAGTTGATACTGTTCGCTGAAGTGGGTGAGCCGGTGTTCTGTTTCCAGGAGGAAGGATGGAAACAGAAGGCAGGT
>Ga0181528_10002520_pt1 | contig 11280 bp, 10 predicted proteins | sample PEATcosm2014_Bin_47_FD_119742 | JGI IMG/M metagenome (GOLD analysis project Ga0181528, IMG submission 119742) | Peatland microbial communities from MTU Mesocosm Facility, Houghton, MI, USA - PEATcosm2014_Bin10_10_metaG | ecosystem: Environmental > Terrestrial > Soil > Wetlands > Peat | place... | reverse complement strand
GAGTCGGTCAGGAAGTCGATCAGCACATCGGTCGCGTGCAGATTGAAGAGGTTGAAACCGGCGTCTTCGATCGCGCGGCGCCGGTCGTCCGACGTCGTCATGCGCAGCGGCTCGACCGAATGGATGCGGAAGGGCTCGATGATCGTTGAGAATGAAGACTCCATCGTTCGATGGTAACTCTGGTCTTTCGTTGAAGCCCCATGACTTAAGTCACCGAATCGGGCGCGATCAACGACGCCGTAACGTCAAGAAACCTTCATATCGCTGCCCTTGGTGAGCCGTTATTCTCATGGACAATGAATGTGCCCACGCGTGCGTCACTTCGACTGACCACACGAATGGTCATCTCCTTGGGCGTTGTCCTCGCGCTGCCGCTACTGCTCATCACCACCGCGACGGGCTCGGCCCCGACCACCACGACTTCCAGCAGGTCAACGACGTCGACCATTTCCGGCGCGACGACCACGACTCTCCCCGGTTCTCCCACGACGACCACGTCGGCGCCCGTCAACACGGTGCTGCCCTGGCCCGCGAAGGACAGCGCGGCGGTTGCCATACCGAGCCTCGAAGTGAGCGCGGGTTCACCGAACCAGCCTCGAGTGCCCATTGCCAGTCTGACCAAACTCATGACCGCCTGGGTGGTGCTCCAGAAGCTCCCGTTGGCCGTCGGCCAAATCGGCTCGTGTCTGACGGTCAACGCCCAGGACGTGGCCTTCTTTCATCAGAACTTGTCCATTCAAGAATCCACCGTCAAAATCGTCGTGGGCGAAAGATTGTGCGAGAACACCTTGTTCCGGGGACTCTTCGTGCACTCGGCGGGCGACTACGCCGAAATGCTGGTTCGACTCACCGGTATGAACAACGCAGCTTTTCTGAACGCCATGAACGCCGACGCCACGGCACTGGGTCTAAGCCAGACGCACTACGCGGACTACACCGGCATTTCGACGGGCGATCTTTCAACCGCGCAGGACGTCGCCACTCTTACCGTTGACTTGATGACCAGCCAACCCTTCATCGATTCGATCGTGTCGCTCACTAAAGTCCACCTGCCCGTCGCTGGTTGGGTTGGCTCGTACACGCCCTACATCGGGTCCGACGGCGTGGTTGGCGTGAAGTCCGGCTACACCTTGGCCTCGGGCGGGTGCGTCGCCATGGCCATCAACGTGACCATCGGTGGCGTCGTCGTACCCACCTATGAAGTGGTGCTCAGCCAACCGGGTGCCAACGCGCTCGACGTCGCTGGAGCACACGCACTCCAACTCATGCGTGCGTTGCGACCGTCGTTGACCTTGGTGAGGGTAGCCGAAGTCAAGACTGTTGCGTGGATTGGCTCGCCGAGTTTGGTCACGCCCACGACGACCACTACGACGACTACGACCACTTCCAGCACGACCACCACGATTCCCACGATCTAGTGTGGTGAGCCGACGGCCTATTGTCCTTGGGCCGCGTTCGCTCTCGAAGGGGACCGCAGGCCGGGCTTCGAGCACGGCCCCGATTCGGCGTTCACGCATATCGTAAAAACATTCGTGATGACACCCTTCAGGTCCGCTCCGCGGACGTTGGCGCCCTGAAGGTTGGCTCCCGAGAGATTGACGTCAGTGAGATTGGCGTTCTGAAGGTCATCGGACTGCAAGTCATCACCGCTCAGATTCTCCCGAGAGAGATTACAGCCCGCGAGGTTGAAGTTGGTGACCGATACGTGACAATCCTTGGAGGCGACATACTTCGCTGCCGTGCTCGCCGTGCCACAAGAGCTCAAGCCGAGGCCCGCCACCAAGAGCGCAGCGACCGCAAAGGATCTCCTCATCTCAATGGACCCCCTGTGTTGCGAGCAACGAAATGATCTGGGCGACCGAAGAGACCTTCAATGACGCCGACACCGACGGGTCGTCGGGAATAATCCACTTCAAACGTCCCTGGGCGTTGACGATATACATGTAATCGTCGTGAATGCTCATGGCGTCGGTACGAGTCATGGTCACGCCGATCCCGTACTCGGACCAGACCTTGCTGGTCTTGGCGAGTTGACCGGTGACGAAATAGAAGTTCTTCACGTTCCCCACGTGGTGGATGGCGATGAAGTGCCGCACGTTGGCGAGAGTTTCGTGATACGGGTCCGCGGCCACCGCGACGATGTCCAACTTGGCGTTCTTCGACAACTCCGAACGAACCTGCGCAACCTGACTCGCGAGCAACGGACAGTCGGTCCAGCACACCGGATCGAGGAACGTGATGAGCGTCGCGTAACCCGGATGTTCGCCCAATGAGTACGTCTTGTTGAACTGGTCGGTGAGGGTGAAATGCGGGGCCACGGTATTGAGTGGCGACGCTGAACCATTCTGTGCCAAGAAGAAGGTGTTCTCCGCGCTCGCCACGGTCGTGGCGACGAACATCGACACGGCACTCGTCACCATCATGGCGGCGGCGAAGGTAGCGACGACCGCTCCCACGCCGCTGGTCAACTCGGGCCGAAGACGTTGCGTGCGCGCGGGCGCCTGGTCCAAACGGGGCATCGCGCACCACGCCAGCACCGCCATGGGCAGAAGAGAATTGAAGTCCGTCGAGAGCCCGCCGTAGAGTGCGGCGTCCTCGGCCACGACCCAAAGGAGCAGACAGCCAACGACTGCGGAGTAGACGGACCAGTTTCGGCGGGTTTTCGTGGCCAGCCACAATCCGATTCCGGTGACCAAGAGCCAAAGAATGACGACGATGTTGAAGCCGCCACCCATTCGTCCGCTGATCACGCCTCCTTCGCGCACCACCCACGCCAGGGGGTGAGGCTGGGCGATGCTGGTCATTGACTGGGTCATCGCGGTGAGCGCGTTCGAGTTGCCGCCGTGCCAGAAGCCCGCGGCGGGCAGCGACTGGAAGATGATGGCGACCAGGAATAACAGTGAAAGAAATTTGAGGACGAACGGGGAGAACGAATCACGGAAGCGCTCGTTACTGACGAAGAGCCAGATCCCCGCCACGACGTATATAAGAGTCGCGCCGGGCCATCCAAACAAAATGCTCGCGCCACGAACAAAGATGCCACCCGCGCCGTTGCCAATCAGCCAGATACCGGCGGCCCAGACGGCCGACACCAGTGCCGCCCATCGCCCAGTCCGTCCCCTCGAAACAAGGATGATCAATCCGAGTCCGACCTGGAACCAGGCCACACCGGTCGCGAGCGAGATGGGGTGAGCGTTCCAGATATTGATGCCGTGGATCATCAACGAATGCAGCCACGACGGCGTGCCCGCCGCCAGCGGACGTACGACATTGTTGGCGAGTCCGAGTGGCATCGAAACTTGGAATTGCAAGATGCCGTCCACCAGCCATATCACACCGAAGCTCCATCGAAGATACGTGCGTGCTCGGGGCTCGTTGGTCCCTTCGGGAAAGATGTTGAATCGAAAAATGGTCCGCGTGGCGATAAGGACGACCAGCAACACGAAGGCCAATGCGCATATCCACAGCGTGCCAGTGACGAAGAGGGCGTGTCGAAAAAGATGGACGACCAGAAAACTTGTCAGGTCGATTGACCGCGCATACATGCCAGACATAAGCGGATTCCTTAACGAATTAAACTAAGAACTGTCCCCACGCAGTGTGACACGCGCTGGCGAGGTAACGAAATCGAACTGCGTGAAGAGTACACCGTAGCGGTTCGAGTCAACATCGCACCAAGCAGAACCAACGAACCACCGCCTTTTCATTCCCGAAGGTCATTCCCACTCTCACTCGAGCTTTTCAATGACGCGACTCGCTCGTCGCGCGCGCGTTGGAACTCTTCGACACTCATATTCCGCTGGCGACGAAGCATCGTGGACAAAAAATCGGACCCGTTGTCGTCAATCAGCGACCGTCGAAATGCCATGAAGAGGGCTGGAAAGCACCAGAAGTCACCGCACACCCAAAGGATGGCCGCACCTATCTGCTGGTCGGCGACACGGTTCAACGTAATCACGGGCATGGCCATGCCCGGCATCGATCCCATGCCCAGCATCGCGGCACCAAAGTTGTACAGGGACACCGACGTGAAGAAACTGAGAATGATGGCGATCACGGTCATGATGAGGTTCGTCGCCAAGAGGGCGCCGGCCTGTCCGAAAGGCGAGAGGGTCGGACGAAAGGGCGCCGAGGGAATGAATTGGAACCAGAAAAGTAATCCCGAAAGAAAGAACGTCGACAGCATCAGCCCGATGTGCAGGTCGGTACTGGCCATGATGGGATTGAAGATTCCTGGGATCATCCACACCACCATCACCACGTTGAAGAAGACGACTGCGAACACCGGCGACATGAGAAAGGCACCTAGCTTTCGGACCGGGTGCCATCCAAGTCTGAGAAACATCCGCCGAAGCAACCATCGGCGAGTTCGCACCGGTACCGAGTGCACCAGAGGTAAGACGGGAGCCCCAGCGACGTAGAGGGCTGGCGCGGCCAACATGACCGAGACGTGCTGAATCATATGAATCCAGAAATACTGCATTGCCCAATACTGGAGTGGCGACACGATGCTGAGTGCTAACACCAAGAGCCCGGCGTAGGTCAACCACATTCGCCGTCTTCTCTTTCGTGCGTGCTCGGGAATCGAACGGCGATTGAGGGACCGGAGACCGTGCTCGTGAACTGCCCCGATGATCAGCACGGCGACGCCAATCCACGGATAACCCCAATTAGCGGTGAAATAACTCAAGACATGTGCCTCGCTGACCGTGCTGACCGACCAATTTCAGTACCTCGCCCTGGTAAGGATGTGACGCCTCTGATCCGCCCTTGATCACTCATTGAGGGACTTTATCGCAGGTTCCAAACTCTCGGAGTGAACGTCAAAGTGCGCCTCTCGAAGTAATCGCGACGCATCGCCCGCCATTGTGCCGACAATGGCCTACGCACTCACCGACACAGTCACTTCGTCGACAGCACTCCACTTGACCAGGACAGCCCCGCGAACAACCAGCACCAGCGAATCAAAGTCGTGAGACTGTTCACCAACGCGAGCTTCCAAACCGCGAGATTCATCGTCCCCTGGATCGAAGCTCGGCCAACCTGACTTCAATGAGTCGCCGAACCAGATCGTCACTCAGAGGTGAACCAATCGTAAAGCGAAGCGCACTTTTGGAACACGAGTAGGCGGATAGTTCCCCACCGAGTTCGCTCAACACCGATCCGCTAAAAGGTAGATAACTCATGTGGTTTTTGAACGAAGCGAACCCAGCGACCACACCGCCCTCCAAGCGAAACGCCGGCACGCGATACGAGATGCACTCTTCAGCTTTGGGAATGGTCTTCAATATTGACAATCGCAGACGTGACAAGGTCTCTCGTTGACGCGCGGGAACCCCCTCTAGGTATCGATCAATTTCTAAAGAACTCATTTTCGAGAACTCCTAACGACCATTGGGCGTTACCACGAACTTCGAACAAGACTTCTTTCAATTCTATGGATTAACGATTTCACAACGAATCCAACTGCTCCACCAAGTGAGCCAACACTACACAGAAAACTCTGCTGCACGCTTCTTGTTGCGACGGTAGAGTCATCCATTCACTAACCATCTTTAAGTGCCCCCGGCAGGATTCGAACCTGCGCACACGGTTTAGGAAACCGATGCTCTATCCCCTGAGCTACGGGAGCATTACTGGCTTTACGCAATTATTGCGAGCGCACCATACATTCCACCACAATCGGAGTAGTTCGAACGCACATTTCCAGCCAACCGCTCCCTTTAAGATAGTGGCCTTGTTGCACGGCCTCCCCGGTCTTGCGCCCGAAGGGCTTTACCGGCTCTTGCAAAACATGTTGTCACGCGGTTCTGACATTGGCGAACTCGAAAACGAACCAAACATGCGACGGGTCGAAAAAACGAACTTCTGACTCTGTTGATGCCCAACAGAAGTCGCACCGCTTGTTCTGCATTCCGCGAAGAACGTGATACCACGAGATCTTGCATCGTGAGGGATACGGCTACAACAGATGGTGCGAGGAAGATTCTGCACCTTGTTTTTCGAGAGCGACGCTTTATTTTGCAACGCTCAAGTGAGTCCGCAATGACCGAAGAGGCACCCTTAGAAACTAGGAGTTCAAAGCCGAGCAATACGGGTGGGCCAAATGTAGTTAGATGGCTCTGACGAAGAAATTCGCCAATTCGCTGCGAAACATTTTGGGAGCCAGGGCTATGGGATTAAAAACACGTTGGAGTCGGGTCGTCATTGGTTATCGCTTAATACTGAAAGCCAGCGCCTCATTACTCCTCGCAGTGTCAACAATCGCGATGGTGCCAAGTCACGCATCCGCTGCGACAAAGACAAAGACATCGGGATCCCTCGTCTTTACCGGAGGGCTGAAAGGGACTTTGAAGCTTGGTTCGAAAAGTACGTGTGATACGAGCGCCAGTGGCGTCACCTTGGGTTCCTTCACGACAAGTCTGAAGTCCAAGAGTTTCAGTGGATGGTCGGTGACTGTCAAGATGCCAAAACTTGACACTTACAAGAAATTCAGACCAGGAATTGACACCTTCACCCTCGAAGCCAGTGGCTCTTCGAGCTGGGTGGCAATCAGTGGGTCAATGACGCTCATCGCGCATTCAGGATCCGTGAACCTCACTCTTGGTAGGGAAGGAGGATTCTCGGGCACGGTGTACGTCGCGGGTACGTGGATCTGCGCGAGCTGAAACGTAGCGAGGCCAAGCGCGAAAGCGTGTTCGGCTTACGTGCAGGTCATCATGGACGCGAGGACGAACTACTCGGCGGGCGAAATTGCGCAGAGTCCGTTTCGTCGTCGATGGTCGGCATGAGATAACCAAAGAATGCCGTCGCCGCTCCGAGGAACATCAGCACCATGCCGGCCAGACGCAACGAATGGGCGTAGCAGAGGAATCCTCCGATTCCCCCTATTCCGACCCCGACGAGACCTACCGTGGCAGCTATGCGCTCGATTCGTCCCTCGCGCGACGCCAGAGCAATGATGACCAGGGCGCCGAAGCCGAGAACGCCGCCGAGTGCCCCGTGCACGATACTGATCGCTTCACCCTGGCGGATCACGAAGCCATCGGGACGGTCATAGGGGACCGAAAGAAGTTCGGCGAATCCGATCAGCATTTCGCCACCCACGAGCAGCATCATCGTGGTCCAGGCGCGCCGACTGATTATCCGCCGCGCTCGAGGCGCGTTGATTGCCTTCTCTCGAAAAACCTCAGCCTCTCTCACCGGAGCGAGCCGCACGAGGGCGTTGTAAGTTACCAGGGCAATGACCAGATGCATCAGCATCAAAACGGCCACGGCACTCGTGGGTTCACTTCTAGCAAAGAGATAGAGATCGGGAATCCACAACGCCAGCATCACCGTGACGGTCAGCCGGAAAAAGAACCAACGCGCCGACGACGTCACCCGAGTGATCACGAACCACGCGGCGCACGCGGCGGCCACGCCGACGATAGTAAGCGTGCCGTAGTCGACGAAATGGAAGTGCGAGTAGTTCTTGTCCGCGGGAAATGCCCTCGTCGACCAGGTCACCAGAGCGACGTCGCCCGCGAGCGAGACGAGTGCGGACAGCACCGAAACCGCCACTACCCGCCCCACCGAAGGCAGTGAGCCTGACGGCGACGAATCAATACGCAGCCGGGTCAGTGTCCGATCGGTCCATGCACGCAGCGTCACGACACGTCGCTGTGCGGTGACGTCGCCGCGTAGGGCGGTCGCTGGCCTTCCACCTCCGCAAGGAAGTCGTCGACGACCTCGAGGTAGCGGTCGCGCTCCTCTATGAAGGGCATGTGACTCGACGATTCGAAGATCTCCCATCGGGCTCCTCGAATCGCGTCGTAGAAGGGTTGCACGGTGCGCGGTGTCGCCTCGTCGTAGCGCCCCGAGAGAAGCAGCGTCGGCACGGCGACGAGATGGGCCCGATCCTCGATCGTCCACTCTCTGAGCGTTCCCACGCAGTAGAACTCGTTGGGTCCGTTCATGACGTTGTACACCGTGGAGTCGCGCGCCATGAACTGGTTCGTGCGCACCAATTCGGGAGGATTGGGTACCACTCGACAGACGTGTTCGTCATAGTAGATCTGCGTTGCCCTCACGTACTCGGGGTCGGTCGTCGAGCCCTGAGACTCGTGGCGATCAAGCACTTCAGCAACCGCAGGATCCATCCTCGAGCGCAGCACCTTGGCCTCGCTCGACCACAGTGCCATCGACGCCGGTGAATTGCTCACGACAAGCGAGCGCAGCCCCGGTGGTTGTTGCACGGAGTGCTCGGCCGCGAGCATGCCGCCCCAGGACTGTCCGAGCAGGTGGTAGCCATCGCGCACGCCGAGGCCACTCAGGAGGTTGTCGAGCTCACTCAGAAACAGATTGACGGTCCAGAACTCCGCGCCCATGGTGGGAAGCAAGGTCGACCTTCCCCCGCCGACTTGGTCGTAGTGGATGATCGCCCGACCACCCCGGGCGAGACCAACGAGATTTTCCAAGTAGTCGTGCGAGCAGCCCGGACCGCCGTGCACGACCACAAGTGGGGTGAGCCCCGAGTGCAGATCGCCTGTGACGCGATACCACGTCGAAAAGTCACCGAACGCAAGGAGACCTTCGTGCGAGGACACATCGACCATCGCTCGATTGTACGACTCGACGAGTCGACACAGCACCGCGGGCATTCTTAGGCAACTCTTAGTGAATCTTGCAGCGTGTCTCGAATTCCAAGAGCAGGATGCCCTTGACCCGCGAAAGGGATCGCCGTGAACGCTCTACGTCGAGGCATTCGAAATGCCTTTCGAAACTCCATGCGCGCCGTGGGCGTGGTCGTCATTCTGGCAGTCGCCATCGCGCTGTCCATCTCGATGCTCATCGCTCGCGACGCGGTCACGAACAAGATCAATTCAGTCAGGGCTTCGACGGGTAACACGATCACCGTGTCGCCCAAGGGCTTTTTCGGCTTCAATGGCGGCGGCACTCCACTGAAGGAAAGTGACGTGACGGACCTGCTCTCGATTCCGAACGTCACCGCAGTCCAGGAGTCGCTCAGCGAAGAACTCACCAGCACCAAGACGTCGCTTTCGTCGCCGACACCCGCGGGTTCTCTCGGAGGCCAGTTCGGCTTCGGTGCAGGCACGGGTTCTGGCGGGGAATTCGGGGGAAGTTCATCGGGCACGACGTTCAGCATCCCTATTCGCGTCATCGGCACGAACAGCCCCGGTAACGCCGTGGTCGGTGGCGCCAACGGCGGTGGATCCGAGAAGTTGACGTCGGGGGCCGCGTACAGTCCGACCTCCACGGCCGACGTCGCGATCGTGGGAAGTTCGCTCGCCAGCAAGAACAAGCTCACCGTAGGATCGACCTTTACTGCCTGGAACACCAAGATCACCGTGGTCGGCATCTTCAGCGCCGGCTCAACCTTCACTGACGCCAGCGTGCTGATGCCGTTGGCGACGGTCCAGAAGTTGGCGGACGCCACGGGCGACGTCACTTCGGCGACGGTGACGGTGAACTCGCTCAACAACGTGGCGAGTGCCGACAAGGCCGTCGCCAAGAAACTCGGTTCCGCGGCGGACGTGACGTCGACCCAGGCCACGACCGAAGCGTCACTGGCGCCGCTCAATTCGGTCAAGACCATTTCCACCTACACCCTGGTTGGTTCAGTCATCGGCGCCGCGATCATCTTGCTCTTGTCGATGCTGATGATCGTGCGCGAGCGCCGGCGAGAAGTGGGTGTCTTAAAGGCCCTCGGAGCACCGAACAAAAGCATCATCTCCCAGTTCATCGCCGAATCGACGACCTTCACGATCCTCGGCGCCGTCGTGGGACTCGTCGTCGGCGTTTTGATCAGTAGTCCGATCACGTCGGCGTTGGTGAGCGCCTCGGGGGGAACGAGTTCCAATAGTGGCTTCGTGCGTCGGGCTGGAGGCGGAGGATTCGGTGCGGGGGGCAGTGGCTTCACGCCGCCCGCCGGAGGATTCGCTAACCGCGGCACGGGTAACTTCCACTTCGGCGGCTTTTCTAACACCATCACCCAGATCCATACGTCGGCTGGATGGTCGACCCTCGGCTTTGCGCTCATCGCCGCCATCGTCATCGCCGCGCTCGGTAGCACCGTCGCGGCCGCCACGATTGTACGCATCCGTCCCGCTGAAGTATTGAGGAGTGAATAATGCTGGTTGTCGAGAACCTCGATAAGACGTTCCATACCGGCGCCGGTGACGTCCACGCTGTACAGAACGTCTCCTTTGACGCCAAGGACGGCGAACTGGTCGCGATACTTGGCGCGAGCGGAAGTGGCAAGTCGACGCTGCTCTCACTGCTCGGCCTGCTCGACGCGCCCGACCGAGGGAGCATTGAGATCGACGGCACGCAACTCGCCAACCTTGACTCGGCCGGACGCACGAAGTACCGTTCGCGCCAAGTGGGATTCGTCTTTCAACAGTTCAATCTGATCCCGAACTTGAACGCCCGCGAGAACGTCAAACTCGCCCTCGAGTTTGCCCATTGGCCCAAGGACGACCGCGACCACCGGGCGAACGAACTGCTCGGCATCGTGGGCTTGGACGCAGGCAAGGCCGACCGTCGGCCCGCGAAATTGTCCGGGGGCGAACAACAGCGTGTCGCCATCGCTCGCGCCTTCGCCGCCCAGCCGCAGCTCATCCTCGCCGACGAGCCCACGGGAAGCCTCGACAAAGCAACGGGCCAAAAGATCGTCGAACTCTTGCGCGAGGTCGCCACCACCCAAAAGGCGACCGTGCTCGTGGTGACCCACGACGAGAAGATTGCGAAGAAGGCTGACCGCCGATTCGAGATCGAAGACGGCGTCCTCAAGGAAATCGCCTAGAAGAATAGCCAAAGGACGCTGGACTAGCCTCGATTCGGCTATGGCACTCTCAATCGGCATCGTCGGACTTCCGAACGTCGGTAAATCTACGCTGTTCAATGCACTGACCAACAACAACGTCTTAGCGGCGAACTATCCCTTCGCCACCATCGAGCCGAACGTCGGCGTGGTGGCGGTTCCCGACGACCGCCTCGAGAAACTAGCCAAGGTGTTCGGGTCCGAACGCATCCTGCCCGCGAGTGTCACGTTCGTCGACATCGCGGGCATCGTGCGCGGGGCTTCCGAAGGCGAGGGGCTCGGTAACCAGTTCCTCGCTGCCATCCGCGAATCAAACGCCATCTGCGAGGTCGTGCGGGTCTTTCACGACGACGACGTCATCCACGTCGAAGGCGCGATTGACCCCGAGAGCGACGTCGCCACCATCGAGACCGAACTCATACTCGCCGACCTGCAAACCGTTGACAAGGCCATCG
>Ga0181528_10002515_pt1 | contig 11288 bp, 14 predicted proteins | sample PEATcosm2014_Bin_47_FD_119742 | JGI IMG/M metagenome (GOLD analysis project Ga0181528, IMG submission 119742) | Peatland microbial communities from MTU Mesocosm Facility, Houghton, MI, USA - PEATcosm2014_Bin10_10_metaG | ecosystem: Environmental > Terrestrial > Soil > Wetlands > Peat | place... | reverse complement strand
GGAAACCCTCTACTGTGGGTACCGCTTCGACAGCGGCAGTGGCCTGTATCTCGTAAGATTCCGATCCTACCATCCAGAGCTCGGGAACTGGTGTCAAAGAGATCCTCTGGGGTATACCGACGGAATGTCGCTGTACGAGGCGTACTTCGTGCCCGAACTGACGGATCCTTATGGACTCGAACTTCCTGGGCCAAACTATCCAATCGCTCCCAAGTGGCCACCAGACCCGAAAGATGTAGCATGTAATGCGAAAGAGGCCCAGCGCAAGCAGCCCAAGGGCTGGCTTGAAAGCAAAGGCAAGGGAAACTTCAAACCAGGCACTACAAAATGCAACAAATTCGTCTGCGACATTTGCGATTCTGCAAATTGCCCCGTGCCGTATATCCGAGGACGGGGTAAACAATATGGTGTTCCCACGTCGCCGCCTCTCGCGCACGATTTTGCTAACCCAAATGTACCGTTAGGATCTTGGAAAGTAATCGGAACTATTAGTGGCAGATCGATGGGAAACTATCCGTTGGAGCCCGGTGACATTATCGCACAGGCAGGTGACATTAATCAGGAAGGTGGAACAGGTCATGTTGGAATCTACGTAGGAGATGGACAGGTCGCCTCTTCAGCATATATACCAGACGACCCCAATTCGGGGATAATAACATTAAGCGACTGGGGCTTTCGCTCAAGTCAATCAGATGACACGTTTACGATTCGACGTTACAACCCATAACCGGTCATGATGTCACTTCCAGTAATTGCATTACGGAAGTGTAACATCGCTGGTCGTATCGCTGCACTATTGTTAATGACTCGCATAAATATCTAAAACATGGAGATCACCATCTCAAAGCGATTTGCGGAGAAGTTTCAAAGCCGCGCATTTTATAGGGCGTTCATCATGGCGTGTGTTCTATTGTGCTACATTCTCGCGGCGTATGTCGTCGGCGATTTCTGGGGTTCCGATTACGCAGACGAGCTGCACCGAAGCTGCCGCCTTGATTATCCGTCGCTAGACATCGCGAGTGAAATCGAAGGTTTAGTTGAGAATCTGCATTCGCGACATCATGGGGTTCAGTTGGCGGCTGCTTCATTGCTGTCGTTACTGTCTAAGGATCAAGACTATTTCATAGTTATTAACAAATACAGAAAGGAAATCGTAGATACAGGAGAACGAGACGATGTTGTCCTACAAAAAACATTACGGCCTCTTCATCTGTTATTCCGTGAAGGCGTCAATCAAGATGCAGCACGATAGAAGTGTTCTGCCGGGTGGCGTAGGGTCAGCATTAATAGTATGAGGAAACTGACCAGTGGACGATCGACGATACCTTCCGGAGAATTCCCAACTGCTGAGTGCATGCGCTGGTAGCAGAGAGCTGGGTTGACGAGCGTTGCGCAAAGAAACTCCGCTTTTTCTGGTGCTCAATTATCGACTGTTTCACGCAATGGCTGCCCAGAGGGAACGAAGTCGGCCGCAATTCGTGGCTATTTGGCCGCTTTGCGCTATTGATCACCGTCGTCGCCCAGTAGGGAAGAAGCGGAGTTTCTTTGCGCAACCCTCAGTAATAACGAAATACGAGTCATGAAGAACTGCCTGCTTTTGTTGGTGTATTGTGCTTGCTTGTTGGCAATTGGCGTCATCGCCTTTCAGAGTGGCTTCGTCAATGGACGGGATGGCCGATTGCAGTATTTCCTTCGTCAAGAAGCAGTTTCTGAGTCTGATTTCCTTGACGACAGAGTTCGGGGGCTTGCTGAGAACTTGGATTCGCAGAACCGGTTCGTGCGCCTGCAGGCAGTTGGCAAAATGGCTGAGTTGTCGGCCTCTCCTGAGAAATGCATTGTCGTAGCAAAGTTCACAAATGAGATTCTCGATGCGGCAAGGGAAGCCTCCGAGGAGAACGACGAGGAGATGTTAGATCGTCTTGTTCCGCTCATTCGGCAGGTGAGTGAAGCAGCGACGAAGTAATGATGAATCGGGCGGAGCTTATGCAACGAGATGTAGCTGGGGACAACCGAACGGGTTGTCCAGTGGAGGTTACTACCGCATGCCTTTGTCGGCATGCACGAGATGTAGTGAGTATCCATTTATGGCGAACCTGACAACGATGTAAGATCGTCCGTCTGCCGCATCGAGGAGCAGAAAATGAGAATTGTCGCATTGAATCTCGGCCGGTTGGACTCTGTGGCGTATGCCTGCGCGTACGGCTCATCGACTGGCAGGATGGTTGTCAGCGATTGAAAGGAGGTATTGTGCGGGTGGCAATTGTCGGATTGTACCGGTCCGGGTCATCATTTTGGGCTGGTTGCCTGCACCATCTTGGCGTCGACATGGGACAGCCATTTTGGGAGAATGATATCGAAAATCATCCATACAACCATTATGAACCGCGAGACTTCTCGGTTGAGTTTCGACCCGTTTGGAAAGAACCTTTGGGTGAGACTGATTGGCCTACCGATGACCGTGTCAGCCTGCTGAGAAAATACATTATCGAGCGCGAAGCGAACTCTTTCCTGTGTGGAGCGAAGCATCCACTCTTTTGTCTGTGTGTCAACGACATCTTCGAGGCATGGGGCGATGAAGCGATTGTCATCTGGTCGTATCGGTCACTCAACGACTCTGTCAACAGCCTCTTGCGAACCAGCTTTCCTTGGAGCGAATGGGAAATGCGACGGATACAGCACAAAATGTGGCGTGCCGCCAGCGAACATTTCGCCCGTCGACCTCCTGCACTTCGTCTTGAGTTTTCCGATATGTGGAACGAATCCGCTCGACAAACGGCAATCGACCGAATCATTGAGACCCTTAATTTGCAACCGACGAAACAACAGGTGGAAAATGCCGTGAATTCCTACCGCATGTAGCTCGAAACGCCTCGATGCATGCGTGGAACATTGAAAAGCAATCCCGTTCGAGACCCGGAATCTCTCAGGAAAAGTTGGACGTCAATCGGCAACCATGAAAAATGCATCAGAGATGAATCTGCAACGAACGGACTCAGGAGTTACTTGAAATGGATGACCTAGAACCATCGCGAAAAATCCGAACGAAAGCCATTCAAATCTTAATTACCAACGCATGCAACTTGACATGCGGCGGGTGTAACCAACTCGTCGGGCATATTCCGAAAGACAAGATATTCCACGTTCCCATTGCCGAGGTGCGCGCCAATATCGAAAAGGCCATCGCCGTCGCGAAACAGGATTGGCATCAGCCTTGGTTTCCGCCAATTCACCGCAATCTCTCAATCTACGGAGGCGAGCCGACGGTGCATCCAGATTGGCAGGAGATTCTGCAATTGCTGTATGAGGAGTTCCCGGATTGGCCCTTTGTTATTCTCACCAACGGAAAAAGCTTCATGGGTAAGGAGTTGCCGCAATCGGGCGATGAACGCTTCAAGTACATCAAAACTCGTCGTGATATTAAAGCTCACGACCGAAATGTCTTTTGGCGGATTAGCCCGAAGTACGCAAGCCAATATTTCATCCCGACTTTGATTGCCCCGATTGATGTTCTCGGAGATCAAGATCCCTCCCTGTACTACGAAATGGCCAAACAGAATTGTCCTCACTACGAGAAGTGTGAGACTTTGATTTATCACAACAAAGGATACTTTTGTGTCAACGCGGGTCCGATGGACTGGCTTTTTTATGACGGTGCCAACGGATGGGACATTGATAACACAGAGCATCCTTTCAATCGCACGAACGAGGAGATCGAAACGCAAGGAAAGCTTTTCTGCCATCGATGCTGTTATTGCCTGGGCACGAATCCGGTGATCAAAGGGACGCTAGAGAGTCCAATCCAACAATCAATTGCCTCGAGGAGCTTTGTCTCGGAAACCAATTTCAATCAGGTCGAGGAAGGGTCGGGGCAACTGGTAACATTCAACAAAATGCAAGCAAGCCAGCCTTGATTGCGTCATGAACCAATTTCACGATCGACTTCCCTCACCCAACCACTTACGGTAGTTGTATCCGCGCAACGGGGGATTGCAGTCGATTGGTCGTCACTTTGTTACGGCATATTTGCGATGTAACTTGATCAGAGCGGCTAACTCTCCCGAGGCTGTCGCACTGATGGCGCTGAGGTTATTGTCGCGGTGGATCGGCGACAGAATTGCCGTACGTCGCAGGGACGGCGACGTATTTTGTTTGACGATAATGGACAATCGTCAAACACCACGGATGGGCTAAGGCGTCGGAGGCTAAATTCGGGCATGAGCGGAGGCAAACGGGCGAATTTCCCCGGGAAACCCGGCCTATGCTGTGCATAGGGAAGACGCCTGTACAAAAAATTGTCTTGCGTCCCTGCAAAATCCCACTTTCTCCAGGTGTGGAAAATGGGGGGATTTTGGCCTGGATTTCCCTTGGGAAATCTGGCTTTCATGGGCTTGTGGCGGGGGGGGCGTGAGCCTCCTCGATACGCGGCATCTCGACCGGCTAGGCCGACGTCCGCCAGTCACGTCGGTCACGAAAAAGGATTGCGATAATGAAGCCGAGATCGCGGTGAACCGGATGCACGGGACTTTGTGTTTTGATGGGATGGTGGGCCTCAGAAAACGGCCCTCAGAAACGGTGAGATTCAGAGTGGCTGAACAGGGTTCAGGCTCAGTCCTGGGAACGCACCGCCGGGGCAGTGCGTTCCCTCAGTGATTCTTCATAGAGCCGGTAGGCAAGTTGCCGGGTGGCCTCGAGATCCGGCTGCTGACCGGTCGCCGCTGCCAAGCGAACATAGGCCGCGAAGGCACACCCGTGAAACAGGTCGTCGAGAATGTGGTCCGGGACGGATTGATTGCGATTCATGGGGTATCCTCAAGATCGTCATCGCATGGATCAAGCCGGACTTCAATGAAGGTGTTTTCCGGTATCGGTTCCCGGCTGAGTAGGTAGCCAATCCGGTTCACGAAATGGAATCCGCTGGCGACGTACGTGCCACCGTCGTCGCCGTCGATGAACGTCCAGATACAGCGAGGGTCCTGCTGGCGTACGAAGTCTAGTTCCTGGCCATAGGTCTCGAAGAGGCATCCTTTGCCTTGGCCGATGGCCCAACTGGCGTTGGGATTGAGGTGGTTTTCGACCAACGGGTACTGCTCGTCAAATTCGTCCTCGGTGAGTTCGATGATGATCTCGCTCATACGCGACCTCCTTCCTGGCAACGATCGGTTCGCTCGAAGACCATGCAGGTATCGTGCAGGCCGGGGATGAAGGATGAACGGTAGACTTTGCGGCTACTGCTGGCCCCGTGGCTAAACCGGATGATGTCGGTGCAGCACTGCCGCAAACCGGCGGCGAAAGCCAGCCGTTTGGTGTGGAAAGTCAGCGGGACAAACCCTTCGTCCCGGTCGGAATAGTCCCCCATGAGAATAGCGAGCTTTCCCTGGGGCTTGAGGGCACGGGCAGCGTTGCGAATGAATTGGCCGTATCGACGCAGGAAATCCTCCATCGAGGGAGATCGGGACAGGTCGCGGGGGTCATCGGCGTAGAGTTTCATTCGCCAGTACGCTGGATGCGCCCAGACGAAGTCGAATGCTTCAACGAATGTGAACTCATTCGGATCGCAGGCGTCAAAACCCTCGTGGATGTCGAAGCTCATGCAGGGAATGCCGAGTTCGTCGCAGACGTCACGGCAGGTTCCCGATCCAGACATGGGGTCCATAACCAACTGGGGCCGGAAGAATCGGAGCAGGTCTTTGATGAGGTTGCCCCCACAATTGCCGGGGTAGCTGCGGTCGCCATAATCGCCAGCACGAGCGGAATGGTACAAGCTGGTAAGTTCGGGGACGGGACTGCCGTTACGGGGAGCTATCGGCAGTTTCGCATAAACGGGCCGTTCACACGCCTCGTACCTCGTTGCGCCCCGTTTGATGCGGACGGCATAGAAGGGGTTGATGGTTTGGGTATTGGTCATGGAATCATTCTCCTTTCATTAGTTTGTTCGTTATTGAGTTCGTTGATGTAATGCCTGCATGCCTGGGCGAAGGCGTAGTGGAAGCCCGCGCCGTTTGCGTCGCACCAGTGCATGGCGTCGGTCAGCAGGTCTACCAAGCCTTCCTGCTCGCTGCTCCAGTCGAGGCACCGGTCGAGAACGTGGCCGAATCGGATGGCCCGGCGCTGGTTGGGCGTAAGGTCGGTCATTGGTCGCCTCCTTTCGCCTGATCGAGATAGCCCCCGTAAGCCTTCCAGGTGAAATCGCTGGTATTGACGACCACGATTCCCGCGTTGCCGGGGCTGGCCATTTCCATTCGGGGCTGTCGGTGAACATCGGCCACGGACAACGTATTCGAGGAAATTCCCAGGCTCAGGTTTCCGTCGATGTAGCTGTGGCAGATACCGACAAACCGTGCAGCGGCGTAGGAAGCGTCCGAATAACGGCCGGTCATCCGGGCTTTGAGTTGATTTAGCCATTCGGGTACGGCATCTCCGTGCCAGTGTAGATAGACGGTCGGGGAGACGTTGGTGTCGTCGAAGAATACGACGCAAGCTCGATTACCCATATCATGCATCCTTTCCAGTATCGCGTTCGGATTCGAGGTGTGACCGCATGAGGGCGATGCCACGCCGCAAATGAGGTTCGAATACATCGCCTCGCCAGGAATTCGACGCAAAGGCAATGTCGCCTTTGGCGAGCTTGTCAACGTCGACGACTGCCACGTGATACGGCTCGTCGAAAACGATGGCGAGCATGTTGCTTCCCTCAGGAAAGCGGAACAGCAGTACGTCAAACGGTGCCCCGCTGATACCGTTGCGGTGACGGGCGTATTGGAGGATGTCGACTTTCATGACTGCCTCCTGCCTTGGACGGTTTCGGAAAGGGCCGATTGCCGACCGGCCTCGAAGGCGGCAGCAAGTGCGGATTCCACGTTCCAGACACTGACTTCGTAAAAGTCCAGGCTATCTGACCGGCGGGTTTTTAGTGTCAGGATGCCCAGGTGCTCTTGGGCGATCCGATCCAGGACGTCGTTTTGATGTGTCATGGTTGCCTCCTACGCATTGCTTGTGGTGGCGAAACGAAGCTCGGCGAATTGGCGTTCGAGTTCTTCGCATTCGGTATCGAAGGCCGGATCAACTCCAGCGTCATCGAAAGCGGCGAGCTTGGCGATGAGATCGGTCAGGGTGTCATAGGTGATGGGATAAGTCGTATTCATGGCATGAATCCTTTCAGTTGGGGCGGGCATCGCTGCCCGCCCGGTTGTTGATTGGCGTTAGTCCTTCTTCTCGGAAGCGACCCGGAGGCTGATGCGGCCATCGAGCGGTGCGACTTCGAGCTGGATGTTGAACCCCTTGCCATCGTTGTGGGCGAATGCCACCCCGATACGGGTCCAGAAGGATTTGCCACCTTCACGATCGCGAACGTGGTAGGCAATGTGGCTGGGGGTTTTCGGGGATTGAGAGTTCTTGGTGTCTGACATGGTATGGTCTCCTTTCTCTGTTTTCCGGCTGCGACCATCGCGGCCTTATGGAACAGCCAACAAAGCCGCCTCAGTCCGGGGCGAAGCGAGCGCCAGCGACCGTGCAAGCTGAAAATTGGGGGAGACCTTCAGGGGGAACCGATTTTCTGCTTGCACGGCCCGGCGGCGGCTTTACGCGTGACATAAAAAGGCCGTGTGTCGGCAGCGAAACGGTTAAGGAGACCAGTGGCAGAAACGGTTACAAACCGAAATCGTGAAAACAACCGCAGCCAAGTGAAACTACAAAGCATCGAAGAAGAGGGGAGGGATACGACGGACTCTTGGCTAATTGCAACCGAAACGGGCAAAACGGCCCCGGACTCGTTCCGCAACTGAGATGTCGATTAGGATGACGAAGGGATATGACGATCCAGGCAAAGACGGTCGGCGGTCATGCCTTCGTGGAAATTCCATCGAGGTAATCGGCCCACCATTGCATCATTTCCCGGCGTTCCGGCAGATATTGAGCGTGATTGTAGGCTGCCCGGACGCTGTTGCGCTCGTTGTGGGCAAGCTGACGCTCGATGACGTCGGCCCGGAAGCCGTGCTCGTTCAGGATCGTGCTGGCGGTGCTCCTGAATCCGTGCCCCGTAGCGCGGGAATGGTAGCCCAGGCGATACAACGCAAAGAGCATCGTGTTCTCGCTCATGACGCTAGAAGGCTTCTGCTGATTCGGAAACACAGATTGCTGGTATCCTGAATACTTCTGCACCTCACGAAGCGCGACAATTGCTTGTTTGGAGAGCGGGACGATGTGCGTTTCGCGCATCTTCATCCGTTGAGCCGGAATTCGCCATTCGGACTTGTCCCAATCGATTTCAACCCATTGCGCGGCTCGCAGTTCCATAGTGCGGACAAATGTGAGGAGGAGCAGTTGCAGTGCGAGCTTGGTTAGCGGGTGGCCATCGTAGGCCGCCAACTTCTTCAGGTATGTCGGCAGTTCGATTTCCTTCAGATACGCTCTGTGTTTGACGACCGGGGTTTTCAACGCCCCCCGGAGATCGGCGACTGGGTTTCGCACGGCCCGCCCCGTGGCGATGGCGTAAAAGAATACCTGGCTAATGATGTGCATAACACGTCGGGCCATTTCCAGTGCGCCGGAGGCTTCTACGATGCGAAGAACGGTGAGAATCTCTGGAGCCTCAATTTCCGTCATGGGCCGACCATCGAGCTTTGGCAGGGCATGCCGTTCCAGGCGGTCAAACACCATTTCCGCGTAATTTGGCGTCCATTCGTGTTTTCGTTGCTCGAACCACTCTCGGGCGAGAGACCCAAACGTGTTCGCCGCCTTTCGAGTGACCAGTTCCTTGGTCTGTTTTTTTACTTCACCAGGATCATTCCCGGCGGCAAGAATCTTCTTGGCTTGCGCTCGGTGCTCGCGGGCCTTGCCGAGCGGCACTTCCGGGTAGACTCCCAGCGCCAGTGTTTTTTCTTTTCCGGCGAAGAAATATCTCATCCGCCAGTATTTGCCGCCGGAGGGCATCACCAGCAGAAACAATCCTTCACCGTCCGAAAGCTTGTACGGTTTGGCTTTGGGCTTCGCGTTCCGGGCCTTGGCGTCTGAGAGGGATACGGGCACTGGGGTACAAAATTTGTTTCTGGGGTATCTGACGCGAAGATGTACCCCATTTTTGAAGCGAATGTCAACGAATAATTGCGGACGGCTGAAAGAGCAGCCCACTTGTGAAGTGGCCCTGAGCCTAGCTTTGGCGGCCTTTAGCGAACATGGCCGGACAAATAAATGGCTCCGCGACCTGGATTCGCATTGCGAACCTATCCGATTGAATTACCACGAAAGTCAGATCGCATTGTCTTCAATGTACCCCAGATTTGTACCCCGAAAGTCACGAGCAAACCCCAGACTCATTTTTTGACGCCGAAGCGGTTTGTTCTTGTCAGGAAGGATGCGACAATTTTTCGATTAAGTCACGAATATCTTCTGCCCGCCATGCGGTGCAGCGTTCGGAGAGTTTTACAGGCTTCGGAAACCTTCCCGATTTCACCCCTTCCCACCAGCATGTCTTGCCGAGGGGGATGAAACTCAGAACTTGCGATAATCGCAGGAATCCTGTTTCCGGAATTTCATATATCATCATATCGTCATATCGTTTCGTTACACATCATCAGTATGTAACTGTTATCAGTGTACTACGTTTTTTGCATGCTGTCACATGGAAAGTGGCTCTGCTACTGGGTTTGCGGGTATTTTCGCGTTTGAACGCTCGCCGATCATGAACCAACTGTCCACAAAACGACGGTCAAGCGCAGCGTAAAAAACATTTGTAATCAATAGGTTGTCGATTCACGTCAATGTAACATTTGGAATGCGTTGCGGTGGAGTTGCATAACTCAAACCCTCACAAACCCAGTAAAACTGCGGCTTAGCGCAATTAAGTTAATGACTCTTAAGTGAATTTGTGATAGCCTAAAATAAGGCATGATCCGCATCACACAACAGGAAAGTGCCGCTGGTGCCAAGCGGTACTACACTACGGCAGACTACTACAGCGAAGGCCAGGAAATTGTTGGGGCCTGGGGTGGCAAAGGTGCGGATCGGCTGGGGCTGTCCGGGACCGTCGACAAAAATGCATTCGAACGGTTGTGTGACAATCTCGATCCCAGGACCGGTAAGCCACTGACGGTGCGAACCCGGACGGAACGCACCGTAGGTTACGACTTCACGTTTTCGGTGCCGAAATCCGTATCGCTGCTCTACGCCATGAGTGGCGACGAAGGGATCATGGAAGCCTTTCGGGGGGCTGTGAATGAGACGATGCGAGAGATTGAGACGGAAATGAAGACGCGTGTCCGCAGGGGCATGCAGGATACCAATAGAACCACGGCCAATCTCACCTGGGCAGAGTTTATTCACACCACATCACGCCCCGTTGACGGATTACCTGACCCTCAACTTCATGCCCACGTCTTCGTCTTCAACAACACTTGGGACGACGTCGAGAAACGCTGGAAAGCCGGTCAATTCAGAGAGATCAAACGTGATGCTCCGTATTTCCAGGCGGCATTCCGTGTCCGGCTGGCCAACCGCCTCCAGGATCTGGGATTCTGGGTACAGCGGAAACGCGATGATTTCGAACTGGCGGGCATTCCTACGGACATACTCAAACGATTTTCACGTCGCACGACGGTCATCGAACGGATGGCCGAAGAAAAGGGTATTACCAATCCCGACCGCAAGGCGGAACTGGGGGCCGAAACGCGTGAGAAAAAGAGCAAGGCTCTGAGTTGGAATTCGCTGCGCAAAGAATGGGACGCCCGCTTATCCAGGAGCGAACGCGAACTGCTGGCGACCGTCCATCGTCGCGAGAAGCCGGTACTGAGGATTGAGCACGGCGAGCGGCAAGCGGTCGATCACGCCATCGACCATAGCTTCGTACGTGATGCGGTGCTGCCCGAGCGGAAAGTCCTCACCGAAGCCCTTAAACGCGGAATCGGTACGGTGATCGTAGAGAAGGCGGCGGACGAGCTGCGCGGACGACCGCTCATTCGTAGCGACGTGGATGGTCGCCCGATGGCGACCACGAAAGAGATGCTTTCTTCGGAAAAACGCATGATCGACTTTGCCAAAGACGGTCGCGGCCGCTGCCGCCCGCTGGGCGATTCGAAACGTCCCTGCTCGCGTGAGTGGTTCAACGAAGGGCAAAAAGCGGCGGTATCGCACGTCCTGGGATCGCGTGACCGCGTCATGGTCATTCGCGGCGTTGCCGGAACCGGCAAGACCACCCTTGAACAGGAAATCGGCGAAGCACTGGCCGAGGCAGGGCGACCCGTCGTTGCGTTGGCGCAATCGGCCGAGGCCAGCCGTGGCGTCCTGCGAAACGAAGC
>Ga0181528_10002514_pt1 | contig 11289 bp, 7 predicted proteins | sample PEATcosm2014_Bin_47_FD_119742 | JGI IMG/M metagenome (GOLD analysis project Ga0181528, IMG submission 119742) | Peatland microbial communities from MTU Mesocosm Facility, Houghton, MI, USA - PEATcosm2014_Bin10_10_metaG | ecosystem: Environmental > Terrestrial > Soil > Wetlands > Peat | place... | reverse complement strand
GAAGACCGCGCTGGAAAAGCAGTATGGCGATTATTTTTCCGCCTGCATGAACACCGGGCTGGTGGAGCAGAAGGGTCTGAAGCCGCTGGAGCCGGCCTTCAAGCGCATTGACGCACTGAAGGACGCGCACAAGCTGGGCACGCTGATGGGCGAATTGGAGGCCGAGGGAAGTACAGCGCCGCTGTTCGGCTTTGGCGTCGAGCAGGACGAGAAGGATTCGAGCCAGCAGATTATTGTCATCCGTCAAGCCGGACTCTCACTGCCGGATCGTGATTACTATCTGGTGGACAACAAGCATTTCCAGGAGATTCGCCAGCAGTATATTGCGCATATGACGAAGATGCTGACGCTGGCGGGCGATACGCCCGAGCGGGCGGCCAAGGAAGCTGCGGCGGTGATGGAGATTGAGACGGCGCTGGCCAAGGCCTCGATGGCGCGCGTGGACCTGCGCGATCCGGAGAAGGTCTACCACATCTATACGGTGGCCGACTTCCAGAAGCTGACTCCGGATTTTGATTACTCGATTTACTACAAGGACGTGAAGGTGCGTCCCTTCGAGACGCTGAACGTGGCGACGCCGGATTTCTTCAAGGGGCTGAACGAACTGATTGCGAAAGAGCCGGTCGATAGCTGGAAGTCGTACTTCCGCTGGCACGCGGTGCACGGTGCGGCGCGGAATCTACCCAAGGCATTCTTCGACGAGAACTTTGAGTTTTTCGGGAAGACGTTGGCCGGACAGAAGGAGCCGACGCCGCGTTGGAAGCAATGCGCCAGCATGACCGATAACGCTCTGGGCGAGGCGGTGGGGCAGGACTGGGTGAAGGTGAATTTCCCGCCCGCGGCCAAGGCCAGCATGGATCAACTAGTCGCGGCTCTGGAAAAGAGCCTGGGCGACGACATCAAGACCCTGCCCTGGATGACCGACGCGACCAAGAAGGCGGCGGAAGAGAAGCTGGCGCTGATCCGCAACAAGATCGGGTATCCGGAGAAGTGGCGGGACTACTCGGCGTTGAAGGTGAAGCGTGAGGACCTGCTGGGGAACTTGCGGCGCAGCACGGTCTTCGAGGATCAGTGGAACCTCGATCATCTTGGCAAACCGGTGGATGAGAAGGAGTGGCAGATGACGCCGCCGACGGTGAACGCTTATTATGATCCGTCGTTCAACGACATCAACTTTCCGGCGGGCATCTTGCAGCCGCCGTTCTTTGATTTCAGCGTCGACCCGGCGGTGAACTTTGGCGGCATCGGGGTGGTGATCGGCCATGAGATGACGCACGGTTTCGACGACGAGGGCTCGCAGTACGACGGGCACGGCAATCTGCGGGAGTGGCAGACGCCGGAAGACCGCAAGGCCTTTACGGAGAAGACCGACTGCCTGGCGAACGAGTACAGCGGTTTTGAGGCGGCTCCGGCCAAAGGGGAGACGGCGGCGCAGAAGCTGAACGGCAAGCTGACGCTGGGCGAGAACACGGCTGACAATGGCGGACTACGCATTGCGTATATGGCTTTGCTGGATACGCTAGCGGCGCAGGGAAAATCGATTGGCGACAAGATCGACGGCTACAGCGAGGCGCAGCGGTACTTCATCGGCTTTGCGCAGGTGTGGTGCGAGAACCGGACCGATCAGGTGGCGCGGCAGGCGGCGCTGACCGACCCGCACTCTCCGGGGCGCTGGCGGGTGAACGGGTCGGTGCAGAATTTCGATCAGTTTGGCAAGGCCTTCGGCTGCACGGCAGGCCAGGCGATGCTTCCAGCGAGTTCCTGCCGGGTCTGGTAGACTTGCGGCTGGCCGAAGTTTTCTGACTGATCCAGACGCATGAGCAGCTGGGATTGGCTGTTTTTTGGCGCTTCCGCGTTGACGTTTCCCCTCCTCTGGTCGTCCAAAGCGCAGCCACGAGCGAGGAGAGATTGGACCGAACAGCCTGAAAAGCTCCGTCATCCTCTGCCCTTTAGGCGTCGATGGCCGAGAAAAATGCAATGTTTTGCCCAGTGTCCAGGTAAAACTAGGCACAACCCGCCCTCGGCTTTTACAATGCAACAGGGACCCGTCCCAACCCAGCTCTGCTGTGGAACTAGCAAACTTGGCGGCGCACGCCGGACCAGGATGAAGGAATCGCATGAAGTTCACGAAATTCGGCAAGGCCCTTCTGATGAGCGCTCTCTCTACGGGCGTTCTCCTCAGCGTCACGTCTTGCGTTCAAAGTTATACGGTCGGCTATTTGTATGTGACCGGGACGGCCACGCCCGAGTCCAATGGCAGCGGCTACATCACTGGTTTCAAGATTGACCACAATACCGGTAAATTGCACATCATCAATGGATTGCCCATTGGTTCGGGCGGCGCCAACCCGGTTCGCGGCCTGATACTCGAAGGCAGCCGTTTTCTTTATGTTCTGAATCGGGGCGTTAGCCAGGATGGCCAACCGTGCTCCGCCGCGGACCCCTGCAAGAACGCCAACATTACGCAGTTCGCGGTGGGGGCCAACGGCATCCTTACAGCGCAGGAAACCTTTTTCACACAGGGCGTGAATCCTTTCCGCATGATTGCCGACCCCTCGGGCAGTTTCCTTTTCGTGCTGGACCACGATTCGCCTGATCCATCCTCGACGCCCAGCAATCCGGTTGCGGCTACCTACAACGCAAACTGCGGCGCGGCCCTGTCGGGCGCGACTAGTTGCGGCGACATAACCGCCTTCTCGATCAACGAGTCCACCGGGCGGTTGAGTCTGATTGTGGATGATCAGGCTTCGACTACGCTAGGCTCTACGGTGCCCTACTTCCCGGTTCCCTCCTACCCGGTCGATTTCACGTTCTCCAGTGGAATTCTGCTCACATTGAGCGGAACCTCCACCACGGCCTCTCTCTCCTATCCATACACCGGCGGCGCCACGGTCTTCCCGTATACCTACGGATCGAGCAACGGGCAGTTGATGAGGAATCAGAACACCGCTGAGGTGCTGGGGATTGCCGAGGGGACGGCGATCGTGAATGGGGGTTCATTCATTTTCGTGCTTGACAACGAGCCGGGCAACACCAGTTCTCCAAGTCAGATTCTTCCTTATACGATCGGCGGCGGCGGGGCGCTTTTGGCGGCGACCAGCGGTCCAATCCCTGATGACCCAAATCAATCCGACCCCATTTATCTGGTGGTGGAGAGCAAGGGCAAGTGGTTCTACGTGGCCAACCAGGGCAACAACGGCAGCGTCGGCACGGGAACAGCCGAGAGCGGCCTTGCCGGCTACGTGGTCAACAACCCGTTTCTGCCCACCGAAATGGGCGGCACGCCGATCGGCTTTGGCACAGGCGCCGGTCCGCAATGCCTGGTGGAGGACCCATCGAGTCAGTTCTTCTATACGGCCAACGCCAACTCTTCTACGGTGACCGGACAGGTGATCGACGAAAACGCCGGCACCCTTACCCCGCTCTCGCAGTCGACGAAAGTACCCTCGAGTTACACGCTTACCGGGCCGCCCACCTGGTGCCTGATGGATGGACGCACCCATTAAGAAGCAGTCGCGTTACGCAGCAGTGCCTGGGGTGGCGGCTGGTCCCCGCTCCAGGCAGCAGTTCTTTCGCAGTCTTCAAGAACGCAGCCGAATGCCAGGCACGATGATTGCATTACTCGCCCTGGAGTTCGATTCCAAACCCGATTATTGCGGGCCTGATTGATTGGCCCGCTGACGAAAGATGCGCATGAAGTTCAACAAATCGAGGCAACTGCTGCTGGTCTCCGCGGCCAGCCTGCTGGCGGCCGGATGCATCGCCGCCTGCGGAACGGCCACAGTGGATTTTGTATTTGTGGCCAGCGCCAAGGGCGCGGGGACCAACAACTGGGGCGAGATCGACGTCTTCGAGATCAACGGGGGTTCCGGCTATATGCGCCAGATACCCACCTCGCCCTTTCCTTCTCAGGGACGCACCCCAGTGGCTGAAGCCGTTGCTACCGACTACATGAATCTGTATGTGGTCAATCAGGCCGACAACGACATCGTTCAGTTCATGATTGGCAGCGATGGCAAGCTCTATCCGCAGAACACCGAGAATACGCCGGGAACGTATCCGCTGGCGTTGGCGGTGAACGCGACGAACCTGTTTGTCCTGGACACCTACCAGGGTTTGTCCAACTGCTCCAATGCGAGTCCGTGCTCAGGATCGGTGGGAGTTTTTCAGCTTCTGCCTGCCACCACCGACGCCAACCCAACGCCGAGCGGCGCGCTGGGACCGATCGTCGCCAACGGAAGCCTGAACTACTGGCCGCTGTGCCTTTCCGGCTACGTCTCCTCGACCAACTCTACACAGTGCGCGGCGGGATCCACTGATGTGCTGGTGCCGACCGCAATGAACATACTGGCATCGGGGGCTTACATCTACGTCACCGCCTTTGACTGGACAGCAGCTGGCGGACCCGCGAAGGAAGGCAACTACGAGATCAATGGAACGGTCGGCATCTGCAATCTAACGCCGAATGTCTACTCGGGTCCCAACGGTTATATCTTCGGCTTCACGGTAGGCTCAACCGGAGCGCTCACGCCGCTCAACAACGGCGTGCCTGTAGCCGCCGGGACCCTGCCCTGCGGCATCACCAGCGATACTACCGCCATGGGCACATACGTCTACGTGACGGACGCCAAAAACGGCAATGTACTGAGTTACTCGGTTTCTTCGGGCGCCTTGACCCCGCTCGGCGGGCCGATCCCCGCGGGCAATCAACCCACAGCGATCGTTGCTGATCCAACGCTCCCTTACCTCTATGTCGCCAATACGACGGACGGCACGGTAAGCGCGTATTCGATCAGCAGCGGAGTGCTGAGCAACATCGGCACCTACAACACGGAAGGCCAGGAGCCGGTGGCGATGGGCATTGATCCGGGGACCAAGCATTATCTTTTCACTGTCAACTTTCTTGGCGACGGCACCGGTGTCAACGGCAAGGTCTCCGACTTTTATCTGAGCCCGACTGCCGGCACGCTCATCAATGCGCAGCACTCGCCTTACACGTCCAATGCCGAGGTGACGGCGGTGGCGGCCATACCGCACGACAGAACGCAGAAGTAGGCGCGGCTGTCCTGCACTCTAGCAACGCCCCGTACCGGGCTTTTACAATCCATACGGGGCATCTTAACCAGTTTTTGGGCTCGCACCTGATCAGCCCACGACGAAGGAAGCGCATGAAGTTCAGCAAATTGAGCCAGCTAATTCTGGTCTCTTCCATCGGCCTATTAGTGGCCAGCCTTTTGACTGCCTGCTCGCTCACAACCATCGATTTTGTCTATGTGGCCAGCTCCTCCGGCATTAATTCATTCGCGGTGGACGGGCAGTCCGGCGCCCTGCGGACGGCCCGCGCCGCTGTGACCGCGGGCATCGACACTCCGGTCGCGATGGCCCTTAGCGCCGATTACGGGAATCTTTACGTCGCCAACAAGGGAAACAACACCATCGTCCACTTCGCCATCGACTTGAAAGGCGGGTTGACAGCCCAATCGGATACGATTTCCGTCAATGCGCCCGTCGCCTTGGCAGTGAATACCGCTGGAACTTATCTGTATGTGGTCTCGGGAACCAATTCAGCGACGCTGAGCGAGTATCCTCTGACCTCGGGCGCGATCGGCGGGACCGCAACATCCACGCAGACGCTCAGCCTCAGCGGCATTTCCAGCGCCTACACGGATGATATTCTGGTTCCCACCGGGATCAACGTGCTGGCCAACAACGGATCAGACATTAAAGGCAATGCAGTTTATGTTACGGCGTACGATCAGAGCTCTTATGTTCCTGGAGGCTCTCCCACCTGCACCGCCAATTGCGCCAATCCTGGCTGGGTCTTCGGCTACTCGATCGGTTCGGGCGGCGCACTGACCGTGGCGACTGGAAGCCCCTGGAAGGCCGGAGTCCTACCCTCCGCCATTGTCTCCGACCCTACCGATCGATTCGTTTACGTTACCGACTATGCCTCGGACGATCTGGTCGGCTACACGATAGTGGACGCGGGCACCCTGAATACCCTAGCCTACATGGCCAACAGTCCCTTCGGGACCGGGCGCGGTCCAACCGCCGTGACCATCGACCCGCGCGGCATATTCATTTACATTACCGACTCGCTGGATAACAGGATTATGCCGTACGAAATCACCGTGCAAACCGGCGTCCCGACGTCCGCCAGCAACTTGGTGAGTGGCTCCAGCGATACTACTGAAGCTCTGCCGGTCGCAGTTGCGGTTGAACCGGCGCTGGGGCGGTATGTCTATACCGCCAACTACGATGCCGACACACTTTCCGGCTTCCGCCTGGACCCGACCTCCGGCACGCTATACACTACCCAATCGACGCCGTACCCGACCGGGGCGCAGCCGACCGCACTGGTCATCATTCCCCACGGCAACCATGCTTTGCAGACGGTTACTCCGTAGCAGCCATCTACTCCATCAGCAAAAACCCAGCCTTCGAGGCTGGGTTTTTGCTGCGCGATATCTACATCCGCAACCACTGGCGCATTAGCCGCTGGGCTGGCTTTTCCACCAGGTACAAAGCCAGGAGGGCCGCGGCAATCAGCAGCACGTAGATGAGCCATGGGTCAAAGCGGCTAAAGCCCAACCGCTCCGGCAAATGGTAGTCCTGGATCAGATGGCACATATTGAAATGCAGCAGGTATAGGCAGTAGCTGGCCTCACCCAGAAAGACCAGCGGGCGCAGGCTGAATGCGGAGGCCATCCAGTTCTCTCCAGCCAGCCCCAGAACGATGCAGCCGAAGATCGGCATCAGCAGGCCATCGTGGAGGAGGGCATAGGGAACCAGCGGACCTAGCGACAAAATGCCGAAGGCTCCGGCAAAGCCAGCCAGGCCGAACAGCAGGCGCAGACGGCTGTCGCGCGGCACGAGCGCATCTAGACCAGCCAGCAGAATGCCGAAGACAAAGCTGGCCAGATGCGGCACAGGGGTGAACTTGAGCGCTTGCAGCCACGGGCCCCAGCTCCAGCGATCGACGTGCGCAAGGCCGTCGGGATTCAATGTGAGGTATACCAGGCCGGGAATCATGCCCACGGCCCACACCGCGGTCAATTGAAGCAGAGTGAGCCGGACTCGCGTCGGACGCTTGACCTTTGCCAGCCAGGGAAAGAGCGCATACATAAATGCTTCGGCCGGCATCGCCCAGGCCGGGGTGTTCAGAAATGTGGCCAGCGAGGGAATCCAACCCTGGAGCATCAGTGGCGTCAACACCATGCCGGTCCAGAAGATCGTGTGCGTGTGGGCGCCATACTCGACCGAGACCATGCGCCAGCTCAACAGCAAACTCAGCAGGTAGACGGGATAGAGCCGAGCGAATCGCGCCTTCCAGAAGCGCGCGTGATCCAGCTTGCCGGCCCGAGCCTGCACCGAGTAGTTATAGCTCAACACAAAGCCGGAGAGCAGGAAAAAAAGGCTGACCACGACGTAGCCGGAGTTGACCACCGGCGCCAGAATGCCGAACCACCGGGGATTAGAGAAATGGAAGAAGACGATATCAAGGGCCGCGAAGAAGCGCAGCCCCGTCAAGGCATTCAAGCGTTCTGGCTTGTTCCAGTTGTCAGTGGTCAGTGAACAGTGATCAGTTACAAGGCCCGGGCTTTTACTGATCACTGACATCTGTCCACTGTTCACTGTTTTACGCCGTCACCAGCGATCCAACCTTTTCGCCCAGAACCACTCGGCGGATATTTCCCGGCTGGTTCATGTTGAAGATGATCATGGGCAGGTTGTTGTCCTTGCAGAGGCTCACGGCGGTCAGGTCCATCACCTTCAGACCCTGGCGCAGGATCTCCATGTAGGTGATCACGTCGTACTTGACGGCGTCTTTGACCAGCACTGGGTCGGCGCTATAAACTCCATCGACCTTGGTGGCCTTAAGGAGCACATCGGCCTTGATTTCCATGGCGCGCAGGCTGGCCGCCGTATCGGTCGAGAAGAAGGGGTTGCCGATGCCGGCGGCGAAGATCACCACGCGGCCCTTTTCCAGGTGGCGCTGGGCGCGGCGGCGAATATACGGCTCTGCGATCTGGTTCATCAGCACCGCGCTCATCACCCTGCACTGCACGCCACGCTTTTCAATCGCATCCTGCATGGCGATGGCGTTGATGACTGTGGAGAGCATACCCATATTGTCGGCGCTCACGCGGTCCATCTCTTTGGCCTGCTCGGCGATGCCGCGGAAGAAGTTGCCGCCGCCCACCACCACGCCAATCTCGACGCCCAGCGCGTGCACATCGACGATCTCGCCAGTAATCTCGGCGACCTTGTCGGCGTCCAAGCCAAAGCCGCGCGCGCCGGCCAGCACCTCACCCGAAAGCTTGAGAACAATCCGCTTGTACATATCATTTCGAGTATCGCACACCAGCCGCTGTTCTTTTCAGCGGTTGGTATGCGAGTTTATTTTGGTTCGCAAATCACAAAACTTGCCGATTCGGATCGACGCCAATGCCCCAAAGAGCGTCTAATGAAAGAGGAAGTAGTGGAAGACCTTCCCGCTTCCAACATCTACCGTGGTGATACCCATGAGTTGCGCGTCTCGTTCACGCAGACGTATGTTTTTCGCCGGTCTGCTGTGCGTTTTCCTGACGGTTGGCGCAGGCGTTTTGCGCGCGCAGGATGCCGCGCTGCCCGACAGCCCATCTCCGGCGGCTACTGTTCCGGCGTCAGTAGACGCGCCTGCGCCCGCCGTCGATGCGTTTCCCTCTGCCACCAGCCCAGGCTTGAGCCGCGAGAGCTTTGGATCAACGCATGACCACGCCAAGCCGCACAGCTCTCAGGGCATTTCGCTGAGGGAGCGCACACCGTATGCTGGCGGCGGAGGCCGTTATTCCGTCCCTGGCGGAGAACCGGACGACATCCAATCCCTATTTATTGGGACAAACACAACCGGCTTTGGCCGCGGCTCCGGTGGCCTGGGTTCTGCCGGCGCACACGGCTCCGCTCCCAAGCTTGATCTACGGATGCAGGGCAATCTGGGAGCGTATTTGAAGTCCTCCGTCGGCAACTTCCGCTTCTCTTACCAGGACGCGCTCGGCGCGCGAAGCAATGGGCCCGGCTCGGCCAGAGCCACTTTCAATAGCTCGATCTTTGGCAACGGAATGTTTAACCTTTCCGAGAGTTCCTTGTTTAGCCCTGGCACCACGGCAAGCGTCTCGCACGGCGCCTTCTCTGCTGAATTATTCGGCAAGAATGGAAGTTCCCGCTCTTCGGTCCCCGGCAGCACTGAGAAGCATTCGACTTCGGTGGTCTCGTTCAAGCTTTCGTTTTAGAGCATTTACACGGTTTCAGTGATTAGGGCATCGTGGTATCCCACCCTAGCCACAAGGGTTGCAAATCTCAGGTCCTTCGACTCCGCTCCCCACCCCCAGCGACGAAGACCTGTCGCTGGGGACCCCGGTGCGCTTCGCTCAGGATGACATTCGCGAGGGTGGAGCACCCAGTTGCCCAAATACAGCAATAGGCTCGAAGCAGAAGCTCCGGGCCTTCGTTCTCTAAACTTGAAGAGTCCACTCCGTCTCTTTGGAGCGGAGCGGGCCGAAGGCGTCTGCCCCACCGCAGGTGGTTACTCGGCAGCCGCTTCGACGGGCTTGGTGGTGGCGATGGTCCAGTCGGGCGCGCCGACCTTGAAGCGGGCAAAGCGGCGCACGGTGATGTTCTCGCCCAGCTTGCCGACCTTCTGCCCGATAAGCTCCTTGATACTGATGGCCTGGTCCTTGATGAAGGGCTGCTCGATCAAGCAAACCTCCTCGTAGAACTTGGCCATCTTGCCTTCGACGATCTTCTCGATCACCGGGGCCGGCTTTCCGGTGGCGGCAGCCTGGGCGCGAAAGATATCTTTCTCGCGTTCGAGATCGGCAGCAGTCACGTCCTCGGACTTCACATAGCGCGGATCGCTGGCGGCGATGTGCATCGCGATGTCCTTCATCAGCTCCGAAAAATCTTCAGTCCGGGCGACAAAGTCGCTCTCGCAATTGAGTTCGAGCAGCACGCCGATCTTGCCGCCAGCGTGAATGTAGGTGCCCACCGCGCCCTCGTTGGTGGTGCGCGCGGCCTTCTTCTGCGCCGAAGCCATGCCCCGCTTGCGCAGCACTACAAAGGCATCCTCGATGTTTCCCTTGGTCTCCTGCAAGGCCTTCAGGCAGTCGCCCATGGGCGCGCCGGACTTTTCGCGAAGCTCTTTTACCTGCTTGGCATCAATTTTTTCGCTCACTGTGTTCTCTCTTTTCTGAAATCTACGGCTTCCCGAAGCTCATCCAGATCACGGGAACATACGCCGTTCTAAGTTGGTCGTATCCAAGGTCCGATAATCTGGACCTGGGCACCCAAAGTATTATTGGCCGAAGGTGATCCGGCAGAAGAAAAGCGTGGCGCGCAATCCTGGCGGCCACGCTTCTCTCATTATGCGCACGCAAATACGCCAGAATGATTAAAGGGCAGCGCCATGGGCCAATTCGGCCTCGTCGAGCGCCGCAACCGCTGCCGGCGCCTTGCGAATACCGCCGCCCAGAGCCGCTTCCAGATCCACGACCTCGACTTCGGCGTCGACTGGCGCGAGATCAGCCAATTCGGCAACCGGTTCAGGCAGCTCTTCATGGAAGGCCTTGTCGCCCACCAGATTCACGCCCTCGGCCGCCGAATCGGCGATCTTCGAGGTGAAGAGGCGAATGGCGCGCAGCGCGTCGTCGTTGCCGGGAATCACGTAATCGACAACCGTCGGATCGCAGTTGGTGTCAACCACGGCGACAACGGGAATGCCCAGCTTGCGGGCTTCCTTCACGGCAATCGCTTCGTTGTTCGAGTCGACGATGAAGAGCGCATCCGGCAGCCGCTTCATCGTCTTGATGCCGGCCAAGTTCGCTTGCAAGTGCTTGCGCTCCCGCTCCAGGCGAATGACTTCCTTTTTGGTCAACAGCTCGTAACGGCCATCCGTGGCCATTTCGTCGATCTCTTGAAGGCGCTTCACCGACTTCTGCACCGTCACCCAGTTGGTGAGCAGTCCGCCCAGCCAGCGCTGGTTGATGTAGGGCATCCCCGCGCGGGTGGCCTCCTCGGCCACGGCTTCCTGCGCCTGACGCTTGGTGCCGACAAACAGAATCGTCTTGCCGCTGGCACACAGCTCAGTCACGAATTTGGACGCATCTTTGAAGAGCTTGAGCGTCTTTTGCAGGTCGATGATGTAGATACCGTTGCGCTCGCCGAAGATGTATTCCTTCATCTTGGGATTCCAGCGCTTGGTCTGATGCCCGAAGTGAACTCCAGCTTCGAGCAGCTCCTTCATTGTGATCG
>Ga0181528_10002513_pt1 | contig 11290 bp, 7 predicted proteins | sample PEATcosm2014_Bin_47_FD_119742 | JGI IMG/M metagenome (GOLD analysis project Ga0181528, IMG submission 119742) | Peatland microbial communities from MTU Mesocosm Facility, Houghton, MI, USA - PEATcosm2014_Bin10_10_metaG | ecosystem: Environmental > Terrestrial > Soil > Wetlands > Peat | place... | reverse complement strand
CTGCGAAGGCAACCAGTCGGCCGCCGCCGACCTGCTGGGCATCAACCGCAACACGCTGCGGCGCAAGCTGCTGGACTACGGGCTGCATTGATGTCCGCTCCCGTGCCGGCAGCACAGGGCAAGGCCCAGCGCACCGCCCTGATCAGCCTCTCCGACAAATCGGGGGCGGTCGAATTCGCGCGCGCCCTGGCGCAGCTGGGCTTTCGCCTGCTGTCGACCGGCGGCACCGCCAAGCTGCTGGCCGAGGCCGGCCTGGCCGTCACCGAGGTCGCACAGGTGACCGGATTTCCCGAGATGCTCGACGGGCGCGTCAAGACGCTGCACCCCAACATCCACGGCGCCCTGCTCGCGCGCCGCGACGATCCTGCGCACATGGCGACGCTCGAGCAGCACCGGATCGCGCCCATCGAGATCGTCGCCATCAACCTGTACCCGTTCGCCGCCACCATCGCGCGCCCCGATTGCACCTTGCAGGAGGCCATCGAGAACATCGACATCGGCGGCCCGGCGATGCTGCGCTCGGCGGCCAAGAACCATGCGGCCGTCACCGTGCTGGTCGATCCGCGCGACTACCCGCGCGTGCTGGCCGAGCTCAAGGACGGCGCGTCGGTGAGCGGCGCCACGCGCTTCGAGCTGGCCACCAAGGCCTTCGCGCACACCGCCGCCTACGACGGCGCCATCAGCGGCTACCTGTCGAGCATCGGCGCCGACGGCACGCGCGGCACCTTCCCGCGCATCCTCACGCGCCAGTGGTACCAGCGCCAGGACATGCGCTACGGCGAGAATCCGCACCAGCAGGCCGTGTTCTACCGCGACCCGGCCGTGGGCGCGGGCTTGCTGGCCGGCTACCAGCAGGTGCAGGGCAAGGAGCTGTCGTTCAACAATGTCGTCGACGCCGACGCCGCCTGGGAATGCGTGCGCGCGTTCACGGTGCCCGCCTGCGTCATCGTCAAGCACGCCAACCCCTGCGGCGTGGCCACCGGCCGCAACACCGAGCAGGCCTACCGGCGCGCCTTCGCCACCGACCCCACGTCGGCGTTCGGCGGCATCATCGCCTTCAACCAGCCCATCGACGCGGCCACCGCGCAGGCGGTCAACGAGAAGTTCGCCGAGGTCGTCATCGCGCCGGGTTTCGACGCCGGCGCCCGCACCGCCTTCGCCGACAAGGCGAACCTGCGCGTGCTCGAACTGGCCCTGGGCGAGGCCAACAACGACTTCGATCTCAAGCGCGTCGGCGGCGGCCTGCTGGTGCAGACACCCGACGTGGCCTCGCTGCCGCGCTCCGAGCTCAAGGTGGCCACGCGCACCGCGCCCTCCCCGGAACAGATGGAGGACCTGCTGTTCGCCTGGAAGGTGGTGCGCTTCGTCAAGTCCAATGCCATCGTGTTCGTCAGCCAGGGCACGACGCTGGGCGTCGGCGCCGGCCAGATGAGCCGGCTCGATTCGGCGCGCATCGCCAGCATCAAGGCCGAAGCCGCCGGCCTGTCGCTGGCCGGCTCCTGCGCCGCGTCCGATGCCTTCTTCCCCTTCCGCGACGGCCTCGACGCCATCGTCCACGCGGGCGCGCGCTGCATCATCCAGCCCGGCGGCAGCGTGCGCGATGCCGAGGTGATCGCCGCGGCCAACGAGCATCAGGTGGCCATGGTGTTCACCGGCATGCGCCACTTCCGGCACTGAGGGTGGTGTCGCGCCCGACCACGCGCCGCATCCTGGGCATAGACCCCGGGCTCAACCGCACCGGCTACGGCATCATCGAGGTCAGCGGCGGACGCATGGCCTGGGTCGACTCGGGCGTCATCCGCGTACCCGCGGGGGAACTGCCGCAGCGGCTCGAAACCATCCTGCGCGAACTGGCGGTGGTGATCGCGCGCACGGCGCCCGACGAGGCATCGGTCGAGAAGGTCTTCGTCAACGTCAACCCCAAATCCACCCTGCTGCTGGGCCAGGCCCGCGGCGCGGCGATCTGCGCGGCCGTGGCCGCCGGCGTCGGGGTGCACGAGTACAGCGCCCTGCAGGTCAAGCAGGCCACCACCGGCTACGGGCGCGCCGACAAGCTGCAGATGCAAAAGATGGTGCAGCGGCTGCTGGGCCTGGACCACGCGCCGCCCAGCGATGCCGCCGATGCCCTGGCCTGCGCGATCTGCCATGCGCACGCCTCGGGGCGCTCGCTGGGCGTGGCCGAGCAGCTGGCGGCCGCCGGCGCCAGGAGCGGCGCCTCGGCCCGCGGCCGGCGCGGCGGCGGCGCGGGCAAGGCGCGCAGCGCCTGGCGCGCGTTCGCGGAGGGCAAATAGCATGATCGGCCGGCTGGTGGGCACGCTGGTGGAGAAGCGCCCGCCGGCGCTGCTGCTCGACGTGGGCGGGGTCGGCTACGAGATCGACGCGCCGATGAGCACCTTCTATGGCCTGCCGGCGGTGGGCGAGCGCATCACCCTGCTCACCCATCTCGTGGTGCGCGAGGACGCCCACCTGCTGTACGGCTTTGCCACCGCGGCCGAGCGCACCGCCTTTCGCGCGCTGATCCGCATCTCCGGGGTCGGATCGCGCACCGCGCTGTCGGTGCTCTCGGGCATGAGCGTGGAGGAACTGGCGCAGGCGGTGACCCTGCAGCAAAGCGCCATGCTCACCCGGGTGCCCGGCATCGGCACCAAGACGGCCGAACGCCTGCTGCTCGAGCTCAAGGGCAAGCTCGGCGCCGCCCTCGAGGGCGTCGGCGGCAGCGTGGCCGCCGGCGGCGACAGCCTCACCGACATCCTGCGGGCGCTGGCCGCGCTGGGCTATTCGGAGCGCGAGGCCGCGGCGGCGGCCAAGCTGGTGCCGCCCGGCACCGGCGTCTCGGACGGGATACGGCTGGCCTTACAATCGCTGGCGAAGCGCTGAGGGACCCTCACCCCGGCCCTCTCCCGCAAGCGGGAGAGGGAGAAGATCCGCCAATAACGAGGCTTTTCACCCTCTCCCGCTTGCGGGAGAGGGCCGGGGTGAGGGCAAACGCACCGAGGAATCCCCATTGCAAGACGACCGCCTGGTAGCCGCCAACCCCGCTTCGCCCAACGAGGAGGCCGTGGAGCGCGCGCTGCGCCCGCAGCGCCTCGAGGACTACGTCGGCCAGGCCAAGATCCGCGAGCAACTCGAGATCTTCATCACCGCGGCGCGCAACCGCAAGGAATCGCTCGACCACGTGCTGCTGTTCGGGCCGCCCGGCCTGGGCAAGACCACGCTGGCCCACATCGTCGCCCATGAAATGGGCGTGCACCTGCGCCAGACCAGCGGCCCGGTGCTGGAGCGCCCCGGCGACCTGGCGGCGCTGCTCACCAACCTGGAACGCAACGACGTCCTGTTCATCGACGAGATCCACCGGCTGAGCCCCATCGTCGAGGAAATCCTCTACCCGGCGCTGGAGGATTTCCAGATCGACATCATGATCGGCGAGGGGCCGGCGGCCCGCTCGATCAAGATCGACCTGCCGCCCTTTACGCTGGTGGGCGCCACCACGCGCGCCGGCATGCTGACCAATCCGCTGCGCGACCGCTTCGGCATCGTGGCCCGGCTGGAGTTCTATACCGAGGACGAGCTCACGGCCATCGTCGCCCGGTCCGGACGGCTGCTGGAAGCCCGATTGGAGGCCGCTGGCGCGCGCGAGATCGCCCGCCGGGCCCGCGGCACCCCGCGCATTGCCAATCGCCTCCTGCGCCGCGTACGCGACTTTGCCGAGGTGCGCGAGGACGGCCAGATCTCCCAATCGGTGGCCGACCGCGCCCTGGGCATGCTGGAGGTCGATGGCCTGGGCCTGGACGTGATGGACCGCAAGCTGCTGCGCGCGGTGATCGACCGCTTTGCCGGCGGCCCGGTGGGCATCGACAACCTCGCGGCGGCCATCGGCGAGGAACGCGACACCCTCGAGGACGTGGTCGAACCCTTCCTCATCCAGCAAGGTTTGCTGCAGCGCACGCCGCGCGGGCGCATCGCCTCGCCCGAGGCCTACCGGCATTTCGGCGTCATCGCGCCGGCGCAGGGACAATCGGGCAGCCTCATCTAGCCCGCGCCTTCGCCGGTCCAAAAGAAAAAACCCGGAAACGGCGCAGGGCCGCTTCCGGGTTCCGGTGCAGCCGCTGGCGCGGCCGATGGTGCCGTTCAGAAGGCGTACTTGACCCGTGCCTCGATGAAGCGGCCGCGCGCGTCGTACAAGGTGTTGTCGAAGGTCTGCGCACCCGCGGAGAACGCCCACGAAGCCCAGTCCCACGGCGGTTCGCGGTTGAAGACGTTGACCACCGAACCCGAGAAGGTCCAGTTCTTCAGCCCGTGGTATTCGGCGTACAGGTCGGTCGTGGCATTGGATCCGGTGACGAAGGTGCCGGGAATGCCGGTGAACGCCGCCGAGGCGATGTTGGCATAGGCGTCGGTGTAGTGCAGGGTCGCCTGCGCCACCCAGTTCGGGTTCTCCCAGGTGCCGGTGACCGAACCGCGCCAGCGCGGCACCGGACCGCCGCCGCTGATCGGCGAGAAATACAGCCAGCCGTTGGTGCCGGCGTAGTCGGTCCAGCCGGTGCCGTCGTTGACCGCCATTTCCTGCACGTACACCGCATCGAGGGCGAGCTTCAGCTTTGCCGCATCGGGCAGCGGGAAGGTGACGTCGCCCGCGACGTCATAGCCGCGCGTCGCGATCTGGTACAGGTTGGTGTAGGGAACCGTCACGTAGCTGATGGCGCCGCTGCCCGTGTAGAAGATCTGGCCGGGATGCTGCGCGGGATTGGCGATGATGTCGGAGGCCGTCCCGCCGGTAGCGATCACGTGGTTGACGCTGATGCTGTAGTAGTCGATCGACAGGTTGACGTTGTTGAGCGGCGACATCACCAGGCCGATATCGAGGTTGCCCGAGGTCTCGGGCTTGAGATGCGGGTTGCCGCTGGTGAGCACGCCGATGAACTCGCTGGGGCGGTGCGTGGGGTCGTTGGGGTCGGTGACCTGCTCGAACGACACCGACGAGGCCGGCGCCACTTCCGGCAGCGAAGGCGCGCGGAAGCCGCGCGAACCGACGCCGCGCAGCGTGAATCCGCTCACCGGCTGCCAGCGGATGGTGGCCATCGGCGAGAAATTGCTGCCCACGTCGGTGTAGTGCTCCTCGCGCGCCGCCAGGTCCAGTTCCAGCGTCTTGACGATGGGCACGTCCAGCTCGCCGAAGATGGCGCCGACCGAGCGGCTGCCGTCGACCTGCACCTCGCCGAAATTGAGCACCGCGCCGGAAGCCTCGGCCGCGTCCGGCAGGTTCTTCATCGACTCGTGGCGGATCTCCACGCCGGCGGCGAAGCTCACCGGCCCGGACCAGACGTTGAAGGCCGTGCCGGTGGTCTTCAGGCCCAGCGTGTCGAGCGTGGTCTTGGAGGTATTGCCGAAGTCCACGCGCAGCGCGTTGTTGGCTGCCGGGGTCAGCGACGGGTTGAGGAAATTGAACGATCCGTTGGCGATCTCGGAGGCCAGGGTGTAGGCGTTGATGCCGTTGAAGGTGGTCTGGCTGACGTGGTTCTCCGAGTGGCCATAGGCACTGTCCCAGTCGAGTCCCTGCCAGGTGCCCTTGACCCCGCCCGACACGCGATAGGTGTTGGAGATGACCTCGTAGTTCTGGCCGCCGACGCTCTGGAAGATGTAATTGATGTCCTGCGGCGTACCGTTCGGGTTGCTGGGATTGCCCACGGGCAGGGTGTTGCTCACCGAGGTCACGCCGCTGGCCGGGCTGAAGGCGATGGCCGATTGCGACAGCGAGGCCGGGGTGGCCGTGGAAGTGGTCTTGACGTTCGAATAGAAGATGTCGCCGAAGGCCGTCCAGTTGGGCGAGAGCTTGAAGTTCGCGGTCGTCACCAGGTTGGCACGCTCGCTGCCCGGAATGACCGACAGCTGGCTGGCGGGGTTGTAGGTGCAGGACGTACCCACCGCCGAGGTCGGCAGCTGGCTCGTACTGAGTACGGTGCCGGGAAAACCGACCTTGCCGCAGGTGGGGAAGGCGGACGTGATCGTCGGGTTGGGACTGGCCGCGTCGTTGGTGTAATCGGCCGCCGACAGCCAGTTGAGATAACCGCCGGGCTGGTTGTTGAAATTCTGCCCCGCCAGGTACGAGCGCTGCGAGGCCAGCAGTTCGTCGCGCTTGTAGACGCTGCCGGTGACGAAGACGTTGTAGTTGTCGGTGGCGAAGTTGCCGAAACCCATGCTCAGGTTGGCGTCGCGCGTGGCGCCGCCGCCGTCGGTGGTCACGCTGCCGCCGGCCTCGACCGCCCGTTCGGTGGTCTTCTCCTTGAGGATGATGTTGACGACCCCGGCGGTGGCATCCGAGCCGTAGATGGCGTTGGCGCCGCTCTTGAGGATCTCGATGCGGTCGACCGCGCTGGTCGGGATGACGTTGAGGTCGACGAAGGTGTCCTCGAGGTTCTGCGCGAAGCCGTAGTTGGTCATGCGCCGGCCATTGAGCAGCACCAGCGTGTTCTTCTGGCTCAGCCCGCGCAGGGCGATCCCGGCCGCACCCGGAGCAAAGCTGTTGGTGAACGTCTCGTTGAATGCCGCGTAGCTCGACGAGACGGTGCGCAGGAAGTCGGCAACCGTCGGTTGGCCGCTGCGCTGGATGTCCTCGTGCGTGATGACCTGGACGTTCTCGGCCGACTCCGACTCCGAACGCTTGATGTTGGAACCGGTGATCACGACTTTTTCCAGCTCGGTGTCAGCGGGGGCCGGTTGCGCCCAGGCCAGCGGCGCGGCAACGACCAGCGCAAGACCGAAAACCGGTATGCGGTGTTTCCCTCTCGATTTCGTCATTTTTCCACCCTATGTGACCGCGACGCCGGGCTCTTTGACCCACTTTTACCCGCTTCGCGTGCCCCCGTTGGGCAGTGCGAAATGCCATTCCCCGTTTGGGAATGGCCCGGGCGCGCCGTCGGAAAGTTAAATAGCCGATTGTCGGGATCGGACTCGACTGTTGGCAAGCCGATTTTGTTGCATCTGCGTCATATCCACCACACCCTATAAGGTATCGCCCTGCCTTGCGGTGAAAAAAAGCGGCCCCCGTGGGGGCCGCTCATTTTCATGCAACTGCGCGTGATTGATGCGCCAGCGGATCAGAAGCGGAAGATGGCGCCGGCAGCAAAGGCACGGCCGGTCGGGTCCGCGTAGCGGCCGTCGTAGCCCACCTGGTTGCCGCCAACGAGCTTCAAGGACAGCGGCGGCGCCGAATTGAAGATGTTGTTGACGCCAACCGTGAAACGCCACGACTTGCTCAGCTGATAGCGCGTCTGCCAGTCGAAGGTCTTGTACGCCGACACATGGCCCTGGTAGGCCACGCCGGCGCCTTCGGTGCCGTCCGGGTTGAGGATGTTGACCACGCCATCGGAGGCCTTGAAGGCCTGGTCGGCATAGCCCGACTTGTAGTTCATCGACAGCGTATTGGTGAAGTCGCCGGTCTGCAGCGAGGCCAACAGGCGGACCATGTCACGGAACGTGACGTTGTTGTCCGGACCGAAGACGCCCAGGTCGGAATAGCGGCCGGCGGGACCCAGCTCGTACCAGGACTTGAGCATGTGCGTGCCGCTCAGCTCGGCAGTGAGGGCGCCGATGGGCGTCGGGGTGCGGAAGATGAAGTCCCAATCGATACCCTGGTTTTCGGCACGCCCGGAATTGAAGGGGATCTGCAGCAGGCCGATGGTGTACGGTCCCGACGGATCGCGGTAGTTGTCCAGGAAGATGCTGCTGAGCGCCGCGGCATTGGCGAAGGCGAAGCCCTCGGGCATGCCGGCCAGGATCTGGTTGCTGATCTTCACATCCCAGAAATCCAGGCCCAGCGACAGCGCCTTGACCGGGTCCACCCGGCCGCCGATCGTCCACTGCCGCGAGGACTCGGCCTTGAGGGCGTTTGCTCCGCTCGACGGATTGCCGCGGTTGATCAGGTCGAACTGGTACGGACCCTGGGAAACCGGATAGCTGGGGCAGGCGCCCTGGCCCGGGAAGGGGCACTGGTAGGAACCCGAGGTGTTGTTGGCGAACGCGAAGTTCGAGGCGATCTGCGTGATCGACGGCGCCTTGAAGCCGGAACCATAGGAACCGCGCAGCAGCAGGATGTCGGTGGGTTGCGCGCGGAAGCTGAGCTTGAAGGTCGCCGCGTTGAACGTCTTGCCCTCGTCGGCATTGGGCAGCGCGTACAGGCGGTTGTTGACGTCCGGGGTCTCGGTGAACACTTCCTTGCTGTGCACCTTGTCGTAAGCGTCGAAACGCACGGAGGCGGTCACTTCCACCTTCTTGACCACCGGCATCAGCAGCTCGCCGAACACGCCGTAGTTGTTGCGCGTGGCATTGAACGGCATGTAGCCGTAGAAGCCGCCGACGGCGTAGTCGCCGTTGTTGATCTCGGCTGCGGTGCCGTTGCCGAACTGCGCCATGAAATTGGGTTCCTGCTTGACGCTCAGCGCGGTGTAGTCGCCGCCAAAACCCAGGGTCGCCGGGCCGCCGGCCATCGCGAACAGGTCCTTGGAGGCATGGAAGTTCAGCATGTTCTGCGTGACCGCGGTGCGCTGGAAGGTGCCGCCCAATACCGCCGACTGCAGGCTCTGCCCGGCGATGGGGATCAGCGGGTCGTACGCACCGCTGGCGATCAAGGACACGAACTTGTCGAAGTCCATGTAGCCGCCGGCCAGGTTGTCCTTGTCGGTGTTCGACGAGGACGTGAGGCTGGCGGTGTAGTCGAAACCCTTGAACGTGCCCTCGGCGCCCAGCACCAGGTGCTGCGCTTCGGTGACCCACTGGTCGGAGCGGCCACCGGCCTCGAAGGCGCGATAGTTCATCTGGCCGAAGGCGCTGGTGTCGCCGGTGGCCGTCTCATACGGCACGACGTACTTCTGCCAGAGGATGTTCAGCGGCTGGCCGGGCAGGTCGGCGGTGCCCAGGCCCATCGGCTGGGCCGGCGGCGCGAAGGTCGCCTGCATCGTGTACTTGGAGAACACCGCCTCGGCAAATGCGGTGACTTCTTCGTTGATCTTGACGTGGCCGCTCAGGAAGAGGCTGTCGCGCTGCGAGCCGGGGATGTCGTCGACCGTGGCGGCATAGTTGGTGCGGCACAGGCCGCCGCTGATGAACACGGCCGGGTTGGTGCCGCAATTGCCATTGGCGTTGTAGTACGGATTGAAGGCCGCGCCGCTGGCCAGGAAGATGTTGCCGGGCAGCGAATTGCTCGAGGTCTGGTCGAAGATGACGTTCTGGCCGCCGACATTGAACGGGATCAGGCCGCCGCGGGCGGAAACGTCGCGCTGCTTGGCCTGCAGCCGTTGCTGGTCGTCGTGGCTGTAGGTCGCCATGAAGTTGTAGCCGTCGGTGGCCAGGTCGCCGAAGCCCTTGCTGATGCCGGCGTTCCAGGTGCCGCCGCCCGACTTCTGGGGCATCGTCATGTTGTAGAACGCGCCGCCGTCGGTCATGTTCTTCTTGGTGATGAAGTTCACCACGCCGGCGATCGCATCGGAGCCGTACAGGGCCGACGCGCCGTCGGTGAGCACTTCGACGCGTTCGATGGCATCGAGCGGAATGCTCTCCAGGTTCACCGAGCCGTCCACGCCCGACTGGCCAAAGCCGCCGTAGGGGGCCACCCGCCGGCCATTGAGCAGCACCAGGGTGTACTTCTGGTCGAGGCCGTGGATGGCGGCCGTGGTCTCGCCGTTGGAATTGCCGTTGACCGAGCTCGAGGCCGACTGGAAGTTACCGCCCGTCATCGCCGGCAGGGTCTGCAGGAGATCGGTGACCGAGGTGGCGCTCGACTTGTCGATCAGGTCGCGCGAGAGCACCGTCACCGGCAGGGCACCCTCGACCTCGATGCGCCGGATGCTCGAACCGGTGATCTCGATCTTCTCCAGCGTCTGCTCCGGCGCCTGCTGCGCCATCGCGACCGGCGCGGCAAATGCTGCGCCTATCCCCAGCGCAAGCGCGCAGGACACATTACACAATCTCTTCATTTTTCCCCCGCGTAAAGTCCACGACGCTGGCCTTTTCGGCTCACTATGCCCTGTGACGTCAGGCCAGGTGTGGCCGCTCGTCGTGAAGATCCTTTATGTGGATCCACCCAGGTTCGTACGTGGGAATGCCCGAGTCGATTGTGGTGACGGTTTACGGCCTTTTGCAAGTACCTGTGTTGTGGAATTGCCTATTTGCCGTCGCGGAGGCTTGCGCACCTGCCTCCCGTATTGGCCGGGAGCCGTGCTGGTCGCGGCCGCGGGACGCGCACGTCGTCCGGGCTCGCCGGCTCGCGCGCCTGCCATGCGGGCCGGCGGCCGGGCTCGAGCGGGCCAGGCAAACGGCGCCGACAGCGAACCGCCTTTCCCTTTCCAGGTCCCGACCCCCTTTGCGCCCCCGCCGTCGGTGGAGAGTTATTTACTTTTCGTTATCAATCAGATATATCGGGGGCCGCGCGGCGGCGGCCCCGAGCCTTGCGCCCCGCTTCTCGCGGCAGCGGGGAATGTCAATCGGTGCAGCGCGGGTTTTGCGGTTTTGGCAATTCCGCAACACGGAACGCTTGCTAAACATTACCGATACTTACCAGAATGCCGACTTAAACATCTCCAGCGTCGAACCTGGGCAGATCCTGATCATGGGTCTACAAGATCGCGGCCCACTTCTGGAACCGCGTCACCGGGCAAAACCGGCCGATACGGCTGGTTCCGCTGGATCTATCCAAAAGGTGGGGGAAAAATGGTGCAAAAGAGAGGGGTGGCCTACGCAGTAGCGCTGTCGTTGGGGGTGGCCGGCTACGCGCCGCTGGCCATGGCGCAACAGGCATCGCCGCCGGCTGCGCAGCCGACGGGCGAGGTGGTCCTCGAGAAGATCGAGATCACCGGTTCGAACATCAAGCGCGCCGATGCCGAATCGTTCGAGAACGTGCAGGTCATTTCCGGCCAGGAAATCCGCAACAGCGGCCAGTCGACGGTATCCGACTACCTGCGGACGATCTCGTCGAACTTCGCCAACGACTTCAACGAGACGTTCACCAACAGCTTCTCACCGGGCGCCGCGGGCATAGGCCTGCGCGGCTTGAGCCCGAAGGACACGCTGGTCCTGCTCAACGGACGGCGGATCACGAACTACGGATTCTTCCAGAACCTGTCGGACGCCTTCGTCGACCTCAACGTCATCCCGATCAGCGCCATCGACCGCATCGAAATCGTCAAGAGCGGCGGTTCGGCCATTTACGGTTCCGATGCCATCGCCGGTGTCGTCAACATCATCCTCAAGCAGAACACCACCGAACGGGCGGTATCGGCCGGCGGCAGCATCACGACCG
>Ga0181528_10002512_pt1 | contig 11291 bp, 8 predicted proteins | sample PEATcosm2014_Bin_47_FD_119742 | JGI IMG/M metagenome (GOLD analysis project Ga0181528, IMG submission 119742) | Peatland microbial communities from MTU Mesocosm Facility, Houghton, MI, USA - PEATcosm2014_Bin10_10_metaG | ecosystem: Environmental > Terrestrial > Soil > Wetlands > Peat | place... | reverse complement strand
GGCAAAGTAAAGGTGATGGAACGTGCCGATGATTCCGCCGGAAAGAAAGATGGTTGTCGAGAAGAGCGCCGCCTTGGTTGCGGTGCGAATCTCGATCAATCTGAGCCGGGTGAACAGGAACCCGATCACGACGGTCGCAAATACTTCGAAGAAGCCTTCAACCCAGAGGTGAACCACCCACCAACGCCAGTATTCGGCCGTCACCAGATGGCTGCGCTGACCGTACATCAGCCCCGCCGAGTAGAAGAGCGGTATGGCTATGCTGGAGATGAGAAACAGGATAAGCAGCGACCTGTCTTCACTCTTGCGAACAAGCGCTGGCTTGAGCGCCGCAACCATCAGGACAAGCCAGAGGACCAAGCCGATGAACAGCAAAATCTGCCAGAATCGTCCCAGATCGACATACTCATAACCCTGGCTGCCAAACCAGAACCACATGTTGCCGAGGCGCTGCTGAATGCCGAGCCACTCGCCGGCGAGGGATCCACCGACCACGAGAATCAGCGCGCTGAATAGTGCGTTGACCCCTAACCGCTGGTACTTCGGCTCATGGCCGCTGACGGCTGGCCCAACATAGAGGCCGGTAGCCAACCACGACGTAGCGATCCAGAAGATCGCAATTTGCAGGTGCCAGGTGCGTGTGACTGCATAGGGCAAGTACTTGTCCAGGGGGAAGCCGTAGAAGCCATGGCCCTCGACTCCGTAGTGAGCCGTTAAGATGCCCATGAGAATCTGCACGCCCCAGAGAATCACCACGACGTAGAAATACTTGAGCGTTGCCCGTTGCGACGGTGTCGGCTTCAACGCAAGAAATGGATCCTTTTCGGGATAAGGGCCATGAACGAGTTCCTTCTCTTGCGACGCATACCACCAGACAAGACCACCGATGCCGGCCAGCAAACCTACGAAGCTGAGAACACTCCAGAGGACGGCGCCTGAAGTCGGGACATTGCCGATGAGCGGTTCATGTGGCCAGTTGTTTGTGTACGTTGTATCCGACCCTGGACGATCTGTGCCGCAAGCCCAGGCGGTCCACCAGAAGAATGCGGCCAGTTGCTTTTGCTTTGCAGCGTTGGTTAATGCGCCGTTGGGGATGGCGTACTCGGACCGGCCTGTGGCAAAGACATCGGTGTAGTATGTCCGGAGCTCCTCAAACGCCGCCGTACGATCGGCGCTCAAGATAACTCGATTGCGCGAAGCGTCATAGGTATTGGTGCGCATCTCGCGAATCAGACGAGCTTTAAGCACGGCCTGCTGATCGAGGCTCAAAGCATCGAAGCCGGCCGCACCATCTCTGAGCGCCCAAGTGTTAAGTAGGATTTCTGATTCCCGGTGTAGCCAATCCGCGCTCCAGTCGGGGGCAACATATGCCCCGTGGCCCCAGACAGTACCGATCTCCTGGCCGCCGATGGACTGCCAGACACCCTGCCCGTCAGTGATTGTGCTCCTGGTGAAAAGAAGCTGCCCATCTGCCGAATACACATCCGGAAGGGGTGGAGCTTCGCTGATCATCTTTCTGCCGACTCCTCCGAGTACGGCGAAAGATCCAATGATGACGATGGCCAGTGCCACCCAATACCGCTTGTAGGACATAATTTCTCCTCGATGAATCGCGCAAATAGTGCCGCGCTAGAACCACCTTAGCGTTGCCTTTTTTGAGTTGCAGGGACTTTGGTCACAGGAAGGAGCCGGATTTCAACATATTCTTCGGACAGTTGCTTTCCGGTTTCCATCCGCTTGATGTGGATTGTCCGGTCAACCTGATAAAGCTGGCACTGTTCCTTCTGCGTGGATGTAGCCCGGAGTGGGCACGCTGGGGAATCCCGTTGAGCGAGGCCACAACATCTTCGATAAGCTCGTGGACGGCTTTCCGCCATTGGCCCCTTTGCTCTTCCCAAACCTGGTTTGTCTGGCGCTCATTGGCATTGGGCTTTGATTCCTCATGTCTCGGAATCCGGTCCCAGGCGGTCTTGGCTCGGTGCAACCTGTGGCTGAATGCATCAAGCGGAAGAATCCGAGACCGGAGAATCACGTAGCAGGAGTCACGAATCGCTGCTCCAGACGCGAGCTTGTCAGGATGCCGCAACAGGCTCGCCGACGCCTCTCGCCGCAGATGCGGAGCGGCCCAGCAGAAACGTGAGGGAAAGGTTTGTTGCGAACAACAGCACGCCACTCAACTCCAGCATTCCGGACACAGGCAGCACTTTCCATGCGAATGGGAGGAAACCCTCATAGGCGAGAGGCTCTGAAGACACGCGGAGGAGGCAACCCGACTGCAATAACAGAAGGCTGAAAAACATGAGGCGTTTGCTGAAGATGTTGTAGATGCCCGCAAAGTGCGGCAGAATGCGAGGCCCAATGGCAAACACCATCGTCGCCGCAAAACCCACCGTCAGCGCATGCCGCGACGCGCCCCAGATCCCTCCGTGTACGTCTGCAAACGCAGCCCAGACACTCATCGATCCCGCCACGATCAGCCATGCATAGGCCAACCGGATGAATGTGGGGAAGCTTGGATGGATACCTTGAGTTTTGGCGTGTCCATCTGGCTGTTCTGTGAGATGCAGTGCAAGGCAAATGATGGCTGCGCTCAATGCAAACAGAATTGTTGCCGGCCTGGGCAAGCCGGCCACCCCAAATCCCACTCCTACGACGTCCAGGCAAACAGCTGCCTGAAACAACCGAACAGCGGGCTTCGCGATTGCAAGGAATGCGGGCAGCCATCGCGCCGAGAATCCCCAGACCACAGGTACGACAAATCCCCATCCGAGCAGCACAAGATACTTCTGATCAAGCGGGTGGGGAAAGGAACGGAGGCCGCCTTGCAATCCTAGCCGCAGACACTCAACAAAATTGAAAATCACTGCGAATGCGAGCCCCGCTGTTCCTATCAACACGGAGACCATCCAAAGCTCCATGCCCTGTTTCTTCTGGTTAACCTGATCAGGCAGCTTGTGGTGAGAGGCGGCCGAGAGGAAGAGCAACACTGCAGCCAGTTCCAAGCCGGCCGAGACCGGCAACAGAATCCTCCAGTGCCAACCATAGATGTTTCCGAACCAGCGCATGGCGACGCCGAGTGTCCACAGCACAAAGCAAGTCATCGAGGTCCGAATTGCTGAGCGGCCGCGCGCCGGTTGCGAGTAAAATCCGATCCCCAGGATGAAGCTGCCGATCCAACCAAACATCTGCGCATGACCGTGACCCTCCATCCACGCGGCCGGCAAACTTCCAAGTCCATGGTTCGTGCTGATCGCCATCAGGTTAGAGAAACCCAGCAGTGTTCCGGGGAGCGCCATGAAGAATAGACCACTCACAATCCATGCGCGGAGCATCAGGCTCTTTTGCTTTTCGTGCATCACGATCATTACGCTCAGTGCAGGGGGAGTCTCGAATTGGCTAGTCGTGTTCATGTCTATCCTCTGCTGTTCAGTACGGCTTCCATCTGGATGGCGCGCGGGAAGAGCACTTCGTTTTCGAGATGAACATGCTGCTTGAGATCGGACTCGAATTCGCGAATGCCGGCGAAGAGCGCGATGTGTGTGATGCATCCCCACTCAGGCGGTTCAAAGCCCCGCGTCAAGTTGCGGAGTTCCTTCATGATGTGGTTGGCAGACTCATGCTCCTGCTCCATCATGAAGATTGGAAATGACACCGATCGAAAACACGCATGTGCCGGTGGGTAGGCGACGATGGAATCCTGATCCATTTGCGCGATGAATGGAAACAGAACCTGCTCTTCTTTCTGAATGTGAGCCAGCATCTCTGCGTGAAGCTTTTCAAGCTGCTTCGCGATTCGTTCCAGTTCCGGCGCACGATCACCTCGTTTCGCGGCAACCTTACCAGCCATTTCCGTGAGGCGAGGTAGTTCCTGCCGAACGTTATGGTGGTGGACGCGGACGATGTGTTGAATTAGCCGGCTCAACGGCAAATTTGCGGGGTCGGGAGCTGTTGCACCGGACTCTTCACTCTCAGCATCGGAGAGCTTCTCGAGCACCTGATCGACCGAGAGCTGTAGCTCCGCACATGCTCGCTCCAGCGAGGTGTCCGCCTGGGAACAGAGATCGATGTCAAAGCGCTGGAAAATCTTTGTCGCAGAAGGGTGGGTGTCAACGATTTCGCGGATGGACTGTGTTGAGCGATACATATTGCACTCTCCACTACCCACCGTAGCGAGAGTCCAAGTCTTTCGCAGTAACTTATGTCACTCGAAGTCCAAATCGACTAAGGATTTGTGTCGAGAAGGGCGCTCAAGCCCTTCATATCTTTCACGACGATCTGCCGCGCATCCACATCCAGCAGTCCCTCAGCTTGCAGGCGCATGAGATTGCGGGAAATCAACTCGCGGACCGTTCCAAGCTGGTTGGCAAGTTCCTGATGGCTCGCCGGCAGTTGAAACGCGATCCCATGCTCTGTCTTTTTGCCTTCGCTCTGAGCCAGCTTAATCAGTGCTGAAATCAGGCGCTGGCGAATGGTTGTGAATGAGAGTTCTTCAATGATGCCGACCAAACGCCGGAGCCGCGCACCGACAACTTTCAGCACCTTGAGCGCGACCTCTGGGTGCTCAAGACAGTACGCTTGGAAGTCACGCCGCGAAATGAAGGCAATCTCTGTTTCATCAACGGCCGAGGCCGAGGCTGGGAAAGGGCCTCCGTCGAAGACCGGCAACTCGGCAACGGACTCTCCCGGCACGTTGACCGCAAGCACTTGCTCCCGGCCATTCACAGAGGTCTTGAAAATGCGCACCCTACCGCGCGCTATGATGTGCAACCCGTTGCATGGCTCACCTTCCGAGAACAACAACTCCCCTGCACTGAACAATTTGCGTACGGCCCGAAGGGCGAGAGTTTGCATCTCGGCCGGGGAAAGGTTCGACAGGAGGGCAGTTTTGCCAAGAGCGGTTGCCAGATCGGTGCGTTCGGTGCTCACCCAATGAATTCTAGCAGGCTGAGACTTTGGTCACTGCGTTCAATGAATTGAGGCTGTCTCATGGACCTATGAACCCGCAGATCAACACGATCGATTTCAACGAACGCCCCTTCATCGCCATCTGGGAAGTGACTCAAGCCTGTGACCTCGCCTGCGTCCATTGCCGCGCCTCGGCTCAGCCGGATCGCAATCCACTGGAACTCAGCACAGATGAAGGCAGACATCTGATCGATCAGATTGCGGCTCTGAAGGTCCCCGTTTTCGTCTTGACTGGAGGTGACCCAATCAAGCGGCCCGATCTGTTTGAGTTGATCGGCCATGCCCGCTCAGTGGGAGTTCGCGTGTCTCTCACGCCCAGCGCTACCCCGCTGCTTACACGGGACGTTGTTGTTCGGCTGAAAGCGGCTGGACTCGCTCGACTCGCGGTGAGCATGGACGGAGCAAGTGCTGAAACACATGACGCATTCCGCGGCATGAGCGGGTCGCTTGCGCGAACCCTCGATGCGGTTCGCTGGGCCAATGAAATTGGCCTTCCCGTCCAGATCAACACAACTTTCAGTCGCCGGAACATCGGCGAGATAGATGCGATTGTCGCTTTGATGGAGAAGTTGAAGATTGCTCTTTGGAGCGTTTTCTTTCTTGTACCTACGGGGCGCGGGAAGTTGAATGACCTGTTGAGCGCGGATGAATTCGAAACTGTCTTCGCGAAGATTTACAGTCTCTCGAAGACGGCGACTTTCGATATCAAAACCACCGAGGCGCAGCACTACAGGCGATTCATGCTGCAACAGAAAGTTGTTGAGCGGAAAGCTGGTTCCGACGTCAGTTCAAGCCACGAGAAAGCCGAGGATGCTATCGGACGAGCGCCGCGCGGATTGAATGATGGAAAAGGATTCGTATTCATTTCGCATACTGGCGAAGTCTTCCCAAGTGGGTTTATGCCACTCTCAGCCGGCAATATTCGTCTCCAGGACCTGGCTGTCATTTATCGGGAGTCTTCCCTCTTCAAGGACCTGAGAGATACCTCCAAGCTTGAAGGAAAATGCGGATCTTGCGAATTCAAAGAGATCTGCGGTGGCTCGCGGGCCAGAGCATATGCTCTGACCGGAAACCCGTACGGCGAAGAGCCATGCTGCTGCTACATTCCGAAAGGATATGCGCAACCTGCATCGCTGACAAGAAAAGCAACAACTCTACATGTGCTTCAAGGGGCCTGAAAGCGCAATCGCAGGTGGTTAAGCGACAATTAATGGAAGAGAAGAAGAAAACGAGGAAAAGCGATGGCGATTCAGATTGGTTCAAAGCCCGATAGCGGATTTGATGATCCAATCGGCATGCTGAAAGACTGCCACAGAAGGATCGAGAGTTTCCTTGGCATTCTCTGCTTGGTGGTTGGCCGCGCCCAGGGACGAAGCCTTGCCGATGAAGAGCGTGATGCAGTGGAAGCGGCGCTCAAATACTTTCGGTCCGGCGGACAACGTCACACGGCGGATGAAGAAGAGTCGCTTTTCCCACGCCTGCTTGCGTCCGACGCAAATTCTAAAGAGGAAATCAGCAGGCTGGAAGGTGATCATCGCGAGGCAAATGACCTTCACGCATCGGTTGAGCGGCTTTACTCAACCTGGCTCGTTTCCGGCGAATTGACGTCAAATGACGCGCTTCAATTGCAGTCGGAGACCGGGCGGCTCAAGCAGCTTTACTCTGACCATATTCATGTTGAGGAGACGATTGTTTTCGCTCGTGCGGCCCAGGTGCTGGATAGTCACGCAATTGCGGCGATCGGGACCGAGTTTCGATTCAGGCGAAAATAGTATCGTCGCGTGCTTATGGCGAATGGTGCCTTTTTACGCTGAAGCCATAGGAAGACCCACACCTGGTTCCTGGAGGACGTGATGAAGCTAAGAATTAAGGGAGAGTCGCTTCGCTTGCGGGTATCGCGTTCTGAGCTTGACCGCATCTTTCGTGGGGAGCGAGTCGAAGAAACAATTCACTTTTCTTCTGATCCAGACGCTAAGCTGACATACTCGCTTGAGAAGGCATCGCATGCTGCTTCGACGGGAGTGCACTACAGCCCCGGTCAGATCGCCGTCTTGCTAGCGGAGGAGGAAGTGGAGACCTGGGGCCACCCCAGCCAGGTTGGCATCTATACTTCGGTGGCAAATGGTTCCGTGAATCGCCTTGAACTCGCGATTGAGAAAGACTACGCATGTCTTGATGGGAGCATTGAGGACAACACGGATACATTTGATAACCCGCACGCTGCCGGAACTTGTTGATTCAGTCAGATCTGGATCAGGGATATCTCAGAGTGTGCGATGAATTCAGAGACGGGTCTATGACTGAGGCGTTGCCACTCAACGACGAGATACTAGTCGAGGGGCAACGCGTAAGTACTGGTGGTCGCCGCGTGTGCTTCATAGATTGACGGCAGAAATACACTTCAACTTTCCCGATTAATCCGCGGCGATGCCTTCCTGGATAGGGGGCGCAACATGTGCCCTTCCTCCTTTCGTTACCCATTTCTTCGTCCAAATCCTCGCAAAGCTTTGCATCACCAGGAAGACGAAGGTTGCGATCGCGGCATAGAAAAGAAAACCCGCACTGTAGGAGCCGGTACGCTGCTTTGATTGACCAAGAAGGTTGGGAAGAATGGAGCCGCCGAGTGCGCCAATTTCACCGATCATGCTGCCGGCAACTGCCGTAGCTGCGGGCCAACGCAATGGAACGAGCTGAAATGTTGCTCCATTGCCAGCTCCCAGCGCTGCAAAACAAAGCATGAAGAGCAGGGTGGTACCTAACAGCGATGGGGCCTGCATCAACCCTACAAGACCCGCAATTGTAATCACAAAGACAATGTCGAGCGTCCACAGACCGCCGATTTTGTCAGACAGCCAACCGCCCAGCACGCGGGTCAGGCTTCCGGTCAACGTGGCGAGAACGGTCAACGAGCCTGCCTGAACCTTCGTCACGTGGAACTGGCTGTAGTAGAAGGAGGGCAGGAACGTGGCCAGTCCGAGGAAGCCACCGAACGTGATGATGTAGATCATGTTGAAGACCCATCCATCCAGTTCCCAGAGGCATTTGAGATGTCCGGCAAGCGATTGGTGTTCGGCATCGGGCGGCTCTTTAGCGAAGAGAATCATCACGGACAGAGGCAGTAGCATCATGGTTGCGGCGAAGCCGTAAACCGCCTGCCATCCAAAGTGCATGGCGAGTCGCGGAGCCAGGAGCGCAGCAAGAGCGGTGCCACTGTTGCCCGCGCCGGCAATGCCCATCGCAAGCCCCTTGTACTGTTTCGGAAACCAGCCAGACCCAAGTGAAAGCGCCACACCGAAGCTGGCTCCGGCAATGCCCAGAAGAACGCCCATAGCGAGCACATTATTGAACGAATGGACAAAGAAGAATCCGTAGAGCAAAGCGAGGACAATGGCGGACATCTCAACGATCGCGGCGCTCTTTCTACCGATATATTGAGACAGCACGCCGAGCGGAAACCGCATCAGTGCGCCGGCCAGTGTTGGGACAGAAACCATCAGCCCGATTTGGCCCGGCGTGAGGTGGAACTGCTCGGAGATGAATGGTCCCATGGCACCGTTCAGCACCCAGACAGCGAAGCTGAAGTCGAAGTAGAGAAAGGCTGCGAACAGAGTAGGAGGGTGTCCCGATTTCATAAATGTCTTGAGGTTCGCCATGTGATCGCTCCGGGGAATATGGATTAGTTGTGCTGCTGGTTGCATTCACTCAGAGAACGTCGCAGTTCCAGATTGAGTGCTATTGTGAGCCGGCATCTCGGCCTGCTGTCTTTTTCTTTTGAGAAACCTGCTCGAATACGGTCAAATTTGTTCGCTCTACGCGGACCGCACACTGCTTGAAGTTCGGTTCGCGTGAGATGGGGTCGAATGCGCCCAGGGTGACTAGATTCGAGTTGTGCTCGGAAAAGTGGAAGGGCATGAATACCTGCCCCGGAGCAACAATTCCCGTGATGCGCAATTCAAGATCTGGAACGCAGTTGCGCCGCGAGATGACGGTGACCTTATCGTGCGGTTTCAGCTGTAGTCGTTCGGCATCCACAGGGTTCATTTCAAGCCATGCATGTGGCACCATGGCGTTGAGCAGATCAACCTGGGCCGTTTTGGTGCGCGTGTGCCAGTGCTCGACCGTGCGGCCGGTGTTCAGGATGATGGGGAACTCATGGTTCGGTTGTTCGGTGAACGGTTCGCACGGAACGCAATGCAGACGTGCTTTCCCGTCCGAGTTGGGAAAGACTCCGTCCCGATAGAGCCGTTCGCCGCCCCACTGCACACCACCCTCATCTTCAATCTGTTGCCAGGTGAATTCGCTGTAATCGCACATGCGGCCCCTCGATACACGCTGCCATTCGAGAAATGCGTCATGCGAGCTTTTCCAGCCGGGATACAGGTCATCTCGAATGCCGAGGCGCCCGGCAATGTCGAGAAATATATCGAAGTCTGTACGCGCTTCTCCGGGTGGAGCGACGATGGCATTCACTTTGCCGATGCGGCGCTCTGAGTTTGTGTAGGTGCCTTCTTTCTCGCCCCAGATTGCAGCAGGCAAAACCAAGTCGGCGAAGTCGCTGGTGGGTGTGGGATGAAAGCCATCCTGGGCCACGAGAAATTCGAGACTGGTCAACGCCTGGCGAAGCAAATCGTAATTGGGAAACGAGACAACAGGGTTGGTGGCGATGATCCACATCGCTTTAATCTTTCCGGCTACGGCGCCCTCGATAATGTCCGGATAAGCCAGTCCGCGCGCGGTGGGAATGCGCTCAACATCGACCTTCCAAATCCTTGCCAACTCTTCACGGTCGGCTGAAACATCGAACTTGCGATAGCCGGGCAAGCTGGAGGTAAAGCCGCTTTCGCGCGTTCCCATTGCGTTGCATTGCCCGGTGATCGAGAATGGCGATGCCCCTGCTCGGCCGATATTGCCAGTAATCAAAGCGAGGTTGTTGATGGCGGCTACGGTAACGGCGCCTTGCGTGGAGTGATTGACGCCCATAGTCCAACCGATGAAGGCTGCTTTAGCATTTCCATAGAGTCTGGCGGTGTTGACAATTGCTTCCTCGCTCAGCCCTGTGATTGTGGAGACAAACTTCGGATGAAAGGTAGACACGTACTCGGCAAACTCTTGGTATCCACTGGTATGCGTTTCGATATAAGCAGGATCAATCAAACCATCGCGGATGAGCACATGCGCAATGCCGTTGATGAGCGCGATATCGCTGCGTGGTTTGACAGGAAGATGAATGTCGGCCATCATCGCTGTTTTTGTAACGCGCGGGTCTACGACAATCAGCGTGCGATTCTTGTTCCGCTCCAGGCGCTGACAGAGGATCGGATGATTGTCCGCGATATTGGCGCCGATAAGCAGAACAACATCCGCGGTCTCCATATCGGCATATGAGCCGGGAGGTCCGTCGCTGCCAAAAGACAGCTTGTAGCCGGAGACCGCACTGGCCATGCAGAGCGTCGTGTTGCCGTCGAAGTTGGAAGTGCCAAAGCCCAACTGCACCAGCTTACCGAGCGTGTAGAACTCCTCGGTGACCAACTGGCCCGTGCCAATAACACCGAGCGAAGGCTTTCCATTCTTCTGCTGAATGGCGCTAAATTTATCGACCATGGTATTGAGGGCTTCATCCCAACTCACTGGAACGAGCTTGCCTTGCTTGCGGAGCAGAGGCTGCCGGGCGCGGCCGGGCGCGGTTAGCGTGTGATGTTCACTCAGTCCCTTGGGGCAGAGTTTGCCTCGATTGACCGGGTGATTCTCATTGCCGCGCACTGCAACGGCCTTCCCGTCTTTGACACCAACCTCCATGCCGCAGCCAACCGAGCAATACCCACAGGTTGTCTTCACCCATCGGTCAGCGACGCGAGAGGCGGACACCTTGCCGAAGCGCGGGTCCTCCGCATAACTGTACTTCTCAGGCTGGGTGTCAATGCCAAGCTTGCGGCGCACGCGTGTCAGCAATTGATTAGCGAAGCTCAATGGCGGCCTCCGCGAACGAAGGTGAGTGCCATGTTCAAGGGCACTACCGAAACGAAGAAGAGATATCGCGTAAGCAGGACCCCAACAATTGCAGTGAGACAGGCAGCGGCGTCAAGCCTAGCCAGTGCAAAGAACGACGCGACTGCAACCAAGGCAAAAGATGCAAACAGGACCGCCTGCAGGGATTCCGTAGCAAGAAGTGACGCGCTCGCACGACGCTCGAATAGTCGAGAAAAGCTGAGGCGGACCCGGCGCGCAACTTGATTTAGAAACCAGAGCGCCGCCGACAGGAGAACGGGGTAGATTGGAAAACGTCCTGACTGATGAGGGAAGCAGAGCGAATGCGCACAAGCCAGGTC
>Ga0181528_10002510_pt1 | contig 11295 bp, 10 predicted proteins | sample PEATcosm2014_Bin_47_FD_119742 | JGI IMG/M metagenome (GOLD analysis project Ga0181528, IMG submission 119742) | Peatland microbial communities from MTU Mesocosm Facility, Houghton, MI, USA - PEATcosm2014_Bin10_10_metaG | ecosystem: Environmental > Terrestrial > Soil > Wetlands > Peat | place... | reverse complement strand
TCTCGGTTGTCGTCGTCGACGCGACCGGCGCCGAATGCGCACGTTTTGACGGCGACACGTCCGATCTCGTCGATGGCCAGACGGAAACACTCACCGCGTCCGGGAAGCTCGCCAATGCGCATTTCTGGGACGTGAACGCTCCCTGCCTCTACTCCGTTTACTCCATCCTCACCGTCGGCGGAAAAGTGGTTGATGTCTGCCAGACGCGCACCGGTTTCAGGAAGACCGACTTCAGGGGCGGCGCAGGCACCGGGGGAGTTTACCTCAACGGCCGCTTCATCTGGCTCACCGGATATGCCCAGCGGTCGGTCAACGACTGGGCCGGTCTCGGTCAGGCCTATCCCGACTGGATGCACGACGCCAACGCGGCCCTCGTTCGCTCAAGCCACGCCAATTACATCCGCTGGATGCACATCGCGCCGCAACCCGTGGATGTTCGCGCGTGTGATCGCTACGGCATCGTGGAGATCTGCCCTGCGGGCGACAAGGAACACGACGTCAAGGACCGCCAGTGGACGCAGCGCGTGGAGGCGATGCGCGATACCATCATCGCGTACCGGAACAACCCGAGCATCCTTTTCTGGGAGGCGGGAAATCAGGTGATCAGTCCCGCGCACATGACGGAGATGGTCTCTCTTCGCAAGCAATGGGACCCTCACGGCGGGCGCGTGATGGGTGTCCGCCACGGCGATGACAATGCCGCGGCCACCGCAGTCACGCCGGTCGCGGAATACTACGGCGTGATGATCGGCCAGGACCACCGCACGGACGAGCTTCCAACCCGCACCGACGTTTTTCGCGGCTACAGCGCGGAGCGCCGCGATCGCGCGCCACTGATCGAGACCGAGGACCTTAGGGACGAGGCGCTCCGCAGCATCTGGGACAACGAATCCCCTCCGCACTTCGGCTTTCACAAAGGTCCCGAGGATACGTACAATTGGAACTCCGAGTCATTTTGCCTCCAGGCGGCCCGCCGTTATCACGCTTATATGATCAACCGGATCGACAATCCCGACCCGGCGCACTCGAAGTGGTCCGGCTACGCGTCAATCTATTGGTCGGATTCTGACGCTGACGGCCGGCAGCAAAGCAGCACAGTCCTTCGAGTCAGCGGCAAGGTGGATGCCATGAGGCTCCCCAAGGAGGCGTTCTACGTTTACCGCGTGATGCAGAATTCCCAACCGGACCTCCATGTGATCGGGCATTGGACGTATCCCGACAAAACAACGAAGACGGTTTACGTTGCGGCCAGTCACTGCGATGCTGTCGAGCTGTTTGTCAACGACCGCTCACTGGGCAAAGCCACCCAGCCGGAGGACGGGTTCATCTATTCCTTCCCCAACGTCGCCTTCGAGGCGGGCGCAATCAAGGCGGTGGGCACGCGTGCCGGAAAAATCGTCGCGCAGGAGCGGATCGAGACTGCCGGCGCGCCACACTCCCTCCGGCTTACGCTCCACACGGGTCCAGCCGGACTTCGGGCCGATGGCTCCGATGTGGCGCTGATCGATTTTGAGGTCGTCGATGCTCAGGGACGCCGTTGTCCAACCGACGAGGCGCGTGTCGATTTTTCCGTGACCGGTCCGGTGGTCTGGCGCGGCGGCCTCAACAGCGCCGTCGTAAACTCGACCAACAACCTGTATCTAAACACTGAATGCGGCATCAACCGGGTGGCTATCCGCTCGACGCTCACACCCGGAGCCATAACCGTGACGGCCACCAGGGATGGCCTTACGCCTGCAACCGTTTCACTCGAGGCGCTTCCCGTTGAGATCTCCCACGGGTTGGAATCGTCACCATCGCAAGACCTCCCGCCTCCGCAGCCATTGTAGAACTGCTTTCCCGGTTTTCGTCGCGCTGGGTTTTCTGAAAAAGCGGCGGCTGATCCCGGATAGGTCTCTCTTATGAATCTTCGCCGGCTTCGTGGCTTTGCCGGGTTTGCCCGCGGTCCACTTCGCCAGCCATCATGCCCCAGGCGTTGCCCTCGACCCGCACTCCCATGAAATGCTCTCCAGCCATTCTTCTTTGTTTCCTCATGCTCGGGCCTGGGGCCGGAGCCGCAACCATCGAACCCCGGTCGTTCGATCTCAGCCGACTCACTCCCACCGACGTCTACTCGTCCGCGCGCGGATTCGGTTTTGATCTCGGCACCCGGCCGTCGTCAACATCGCCGGCGCCATTCTACTTTTCCGTTGCTGTGCCCGAGGGGAACTACCGCGTCAGGATCACGTTTGGAGACGCCCGGGCGGCATCCGAGCAAACAGTGAGGGCTGAATCACGCCAACTCCTGCTGGAGCATCTTGCCACGCCGCCCGGCGTCTTCGTCACTCGCGACTTTATTGTCAACGTTCGCACCCCGGTCCTTCCACCACCCTTGAAGAATGCGCCCGGCGGGACCGAAGTCCGGCTCAACCCCGGCGAGAAGGGATTCCTGCGCTGGGACGAAAAGCTCACCCTGGAATTTGACGGGGCGGCTCCGCGCATCCGTTCGATCACGATCGAGCCCGCCGAGGTGCCGACAATCTTCCTCGCCGGCGACTCGACCGTGACGGACCAACCCTACGAACCTGCCGCCAGCTGGGGCCAGATGCTTCCGCGATTCTTCAAATCCGAGATCGCCGTCGCCAACCACGCAGAGTCAGGCGAAACATTGAAGTCATTCATCACGGGCCTGCGGCTCGCCAAAATCCTGAGCCATATCAAATCCGGGGACTATCTCTTCATACAATTCGGTCACAACGACGAGAAGAAGATCTGGCCGCAGACCTACGTCGAGGCCCATACGACCTACGAGGCCTATCTGCGGGTGTTCATTGCGGAGGCACGGCTCCGCGGAGCGACGCCCGTTCTTGTAACCCCGGTCCAGCGGCGCACATTCGACGCGCACGGCAAGATCAGGAACACGCACGGCGATTATCCCGCGGCTGTCCGCAGCGTGGCCGCCGAGGAGCACGTCGCTCTCATCGATCTCGATCGAATGAGCACCGCATTCTACGAGGCGCTGGGTCCGGAGTGTGCCCCGCTTGCATTCAACCAGCAGGGAAAAGATGCCACCCATCACGACAACTACGGAGCTTACGAACTCGCCAAATGTGTTGTTCAGGGCATCCGCGATGCGCACCTTCCCCTCGCCGCGCTCATAGCCGAGGATTTTCCCGGCTTCGATCCGGCCCATCCGGACTCGCCCGAGAACTTTGCGCTTCCTCCCGGCCTGGCGCGCCGTTCCGAAGAGCTTCGGGGCAACTGACCGCCCTATTGCTGGTGCTGGCCTTGGGGAGGAAGCTTGAGCCGTCGCTCTATGGCGTCAAAAAACGTGTCATAAGCGGTCGCATCGCGCACCGGTGATTCGGTGGCCGGCATCGATGTCCGACTGGTGTCTTCCTCCACAACCTCGGTCATCATTACCTCAATGTCGACCTGGCCACCGTCGATGGCCCGCAACTGGATCTTGATACCGCGTTGACGCGCCGATTTGAAACTGTCGCCGGCACTCACCCGGGTGAATCCCTCCAAACGTCCTTGCGCAGGGCCTCCCTCGGTGAAGTGGTACCCGAACTCCTCCATCGTTTGTCGTGCCGCTTGATAGACCTTCTCAGGCGTGCTTTCCACAGTCCTGACCCTGGGAGGCACACCGACAATCCGATCCTTCATCTTGTTTCGCACCGAATCTATCGTTGTGCATCCGAACAGCCCCGGAAGCACCAAAAGCAACACCCAATAACGGCGGATAAGGGTTATATTCATTCTGGAAATGCTCGCCTGAAATGGTCCGTATCCATCCCGGAGTCAATCATCCCGCCGCGGGCTGCTGCTGGGAGATGCAGTGCAACGTGCCGAGTCCCCAGACCAGATCGAGACAGTCGACGGCGATGACTTCGCGACCGGGGAAGCAACCTTTGAGGATCTCGGCGGCCTCGGCATCGCGCTTCGGCTGCCTGAACGCCGGCATAAGCACCGCGCCATTGATGATCAGAAAATTCGCATAGCTGGCAGGAAGCCGGTGCCCCCGCTTAAAGCACGGCTCCGGCATGGGCAGATCGACGACGTTGAACCGAAATCCGGAAGGCGTGCGCAGCTCCTGCAGACGTTCACGATTCTCCTGCAGCGGCCCATAATTCACATCACGCCGGTTCTTCTCGACCGCAGTGAGAACACCGTCGACTCGAAAGAACCGGCTCAAGTCGTCCACGTGCCCGTCAGTATCATCGCCCGCAATTCCGGTCCCAAGCCAAATGATCGCCTCGAGGCCCAGATGCTCGCGCAATGCTTGCTCAATCTGCTCGCGGTCGAGGCGTGGATTGCGGTTGCGATTCAACAGGCAGGACTCCGTTGTCAGCAGGCATCCCGCTCCGTTGACGTCAATCGACCCGCCCTCCAAAATCAGGGAAACGACGAACCTGCGCAGGCCGAGCGCCCGGCAAATCTTGGCAGGAATCTGATTGTCGAGGGTGTACGGTCGATACTTGCCGCCCCACGCATTGAACTGCCAGTCGGTGGCGGCCAAAACGCCCGTGTTGCGATTCTTGACGAAAATTGGGCCGTGGTCCCGGCACCAGCAGTCATTGGTGGAATGGCAAAACAACTCGACATTCGCAAAGTCAGCGCCAGCCCGGTTCAGCAACCCATGGACGCGCGAATGCAGCTCGCGGGCCGCATTGATCCGCACTTTTTCGAAGCGGCTGATATGAGCCGCCACGGCAGCAAAAACCGCCGGTATCGGTCGAAACGCCCCCGGCCAGGAGCGCAGGTTGTGCGGCCATGAAAGCCACACGGCCTCCTGGGGCTCCCATTCTGCGGGCATGCGAAAACCCAGAGAAGCCGGGAGGCGACCTTGCGCAACAGACCTCGGAGATTGTTTCAAGATGCCCATGTTAATGTGTTGGCGCCGATCTTAGGAACCGATCAAGCCACGCGATCTCGGCACCCTCGACGGAGATAAACAATTCCCCCGGAGATCCGGTCCGAAGTCTGGCACCATCACAATGCCTCCATGATGACAACAACGCATGGACTGAGTCTCGCGCAATCCGTCGCCCGCCGGCAAGTGCGTTATTGGCAGGCGACAAGTCCACAACACGGCTGATAAATTCTCGGCTGGAACGCACGATTTCCACCTGAAGTCCACAGGGAACAACTCCTTGCGAACATATTCCAATGACAGCGAGGTGGCTAGGGCGACTCACGCCGCACCAACGGTCAAACGGGACCGGTCGCGGGCAAGCTCGCTTTCTAAAAGGCGCTCGTGCGACTGACCCCGCCGAGGATCAAACGGCTGGCTGGGATGGCGGAACGCCACCGGGTGCCGCAACGACAGCGATCTGATTCTTGTAACCGTTGATCTTGACCAAGAAAATGATCAGCAGCACCAACGCGGCAGGTCCAGCTATGTAGTTGACGAACGGGATAATGCAGCAAACGGAGCAAATTGCATAAGCGAGGCCGATTCCGCGACCATAGTCGCTGCCATCGGTCCGGCCGATCGCTGCGAAATATGCTTGATAGGAATCGGGAAGACGCAGGTAGACGAAGAAGTTCCAAACCAGGCTGAAGCATGGAATCATCAACAACCAAACCAGGGTAGGCTCCATCTTCCGATACTGCGCAGGGACTCGTGAAAAACATCCCATCAGGTTCCAGCAGATGAAAGCCATAATGGCCAGACCTACCAAGAGCAGGCAACCGACAATAATAAGCATCACACCGGCGAACGCGGCAGGAAACGGATTCATGGGGCGAGATCCTAAGTTTGGGGATTGGGGTTTGAGGGCTCCAAGAGGGTCAAATAGACGAAAAGCAGAGTCAAGATTGCCCGACAGGTCGGAGCTTGCCCATGAAAGTCCCGCCCCGGAGGTCCGCACCCTTCTTGGCTCGGCACGATGGATCTGAATTGACGACCTATCTGGCCTGCGCGTCGCCTCGAGGCGCTGAGTCGTCTATGAACCGCTTTGACAAATCGTCATAGGCGTCGATACGGCGATCGCGTAGGAAAGGCCAATGCGTACGCGTCGAATCCACTTCCGCCAAATCCACCGTTGCCAGCACCACGCTCTCTTTGGCGACTTCAGCTTTCGCCAAAACCTGGCCGCTCGTGCCTGCAACAAAACTTTGCCCCCAGAATTCGATGCCGGGACCTCGAACCGGCCGTTCGAGTCCAATGCGATTGACCGCCGCAACAAAACAACCGTTGGCGACGGCGTGGGAACGCTGGATGGTTTCCCACGACTCATGCTGAAGCGCACCCAGTCGTTTCTTTTCCCTGGGATGCCAGCCGATAGCGGTCGGATAGAACAAGATCTGCGCACCCTGCATCGCAGTCAGCCGGGCCGCCTCCGGAAACCATTGGTCCCAGCAGATCAAAACACCGATCCGCCCATACCGTGTGGTCCAGGCGCGAAATCCCGTATCACCGGGCGTGAAATAGAACTTCTCGTAATAAAGCGGATCGTCCGGAATGTGCATCTTCCGGTAGCAACCGAGAAGCGCCCCGTCGGCGTCGATCACCACAGCGGTATTGTGGTAGAGGCCCGGAGCCCGCATTTCGAACAGCGAACCGATCAAAACGATCCTGTGTTTTCGTGCGAGCTGCTGAAACGCCCGGCTGCTCGGGCCTGGAATCGGCTCTGCCAAGGCAAAGTTTGAATAGTCTTCGCTCTGGCAGAAATACTGCGACCGGAACAGCTCCTGCGTGCAAACAATCTGCGCACCCTGCTTCGCGGCATGCGCAGCCATATCCAGCACACGACCGAGATTCGCGGCGGGGTCGGGCGTGCAAGCGTGCTGCAGGAGACCAAGGGTGACCTTGGACATGTTCGAATGCCGATTTTCGAAGGCCGATTTTAGGCAGCCCCAACTCGTTCAGCGTTTCTCGTTTTCCCCGATTCTCGCTTCGGGCGCACGTCGGAATCAGTAAACCACCTTGTTCAACGGATACTCGATGATGCCTTCGGCGCCCAATGCTTTCAGCTGCGGAATGATTTCCCTCACGACGCTCTCGTCGATGATCGTCTCCAACGCCACCCAATCCGGCGTCGTCAGCGGCGAAACGGTCGGATTGCGTAATGCCGGGAGCGCCTTGAGCAATTGCTCCAGCCCAGCCTTGGGTGCGTTCAACTTGAGCCCGACTTTGCTTCCGGCTTCGAGCGCGCCGGTGAGCAGCATGGCAATGATCTCGATCTTGCGGCGCTTGACCGGATTTTCCCAGCTGGCCTTGTTCGCAATGAACTTGGTGTTCGTGTACATCAGCGTGTCGACGATCCGCAGCTTGTTCGCCCGCAGCGAACTGCCGGTCTCGGTGATGTCAACGATCGCATCGACCAGATCGGGAACCTTCACTTCGGTCGCGCCCCAGGAGAACTCCACCTCCACATCAACGTTCTTGGCCGCGAAATAACGCTTCACCGTGCCGACGAGTTCAGTCGCCACGCGCTTGCCGGCGAGATCCTCGGCCTTTTTCACGGAGGAATTTTCCGGCACCGCCAGCACCCAACGCGATTTCTGAGTCGACGCCTTGCTGTAGATCAGGTCGCACACCTCCACCACCTGGGACTGATTTTCCTGGATCCAGTCATACCCAGTAAGGCCGCAATCGAAGAACCCATGCTCCACGTAACGGCTCATTTCCTGCGCGCGGACCATCCGACAATCCAGCTCAGGATCGTCGATCACAGGACGGTACGAACGCGAATTCACGGTGATCTTGAATCCCGCTTTCGCGAAAAGATTTTTGGTTGATTCCTCGAGACTGCCCTTCGGCAGGCCGATCATCAGGATGGGAGTTTTCTCAGACACCCGGCCAAGCCACACGCAGCTCGCAGGACACTCAAGCACAATCTCAGGCATTGTGCCGGCCGAGGTTTCCTTTGACAACCGGTCGGCGATTTGTAAAAAAAACATTCGTTCTAGGCCTGCTGTCGTGGTTTCCCCTAATCTTAACTAACTGTGAGCGAACACTCCCAATCCGACAGTCCCCCCCTCCGCCCTGCGAGATCAGAACCCAAGCCGCTGATCCTGATCGTCGAGGACGAGCAGGATCTGGCGAATCTGATCAGCCAGCATTTGGAAAACGCCGGCATGCAGACGCAGGTGTACAACCGCTGCGCCCACGCGTTCCGTTTTCTCAAGCGCAACTTCGCCAACCTGATCCTGCTGGACGTCAACCTGCCCGACCAATCCGGCTTTGCATTGATGGAGGATCTCAGGGCCAATGATATTTCTGTTCCTGTCATCTTTCTGACCGGCAACACACTCGAGATCAGCAAAGTCAAGGCGTTGGAGATGGGCGGCGACGACTACGTCACGAAGCCGTTTGGCTACGCGGAGCTTACCGCGCGAATCCACGCCGTGCTCCGCAGGGCGGAGTCGCGAGCGGACTTCAATATCACCAAGAACGCGGGGACCTTGGACGAACCCTTCACGTTCCTTGGGGTCAAGATTTCGCCGGTCCGCCTGGAGGCTGAGTTTCCTGATGGCGTAATTGAAAGCATTGGCCGCAAGGAACTCGGCATCCTGACCTACCTCAATACCAATCCGGGAGTCGTCATCACGCGGAAGGCGTTGATCCATTCGGTCTGGGGCCTGCACGCCGACGTCCGCAGCCGTTCGCTCGACCAATACGTCGTGAAGCTTCGCGATCTCTGCAAGAAGCACAATGTCGACCTGGCTCCTTTTCGGACGGTGCACGGGGTCGGCTATATTTTCGACCCCCAGGGCGTCTCGCAAGAGGGCAAGTAGGGGTTGGGCGCCTCGCTCCAGCCAGGTTTTTGATCCGCGTCATTTTCGCCCCTGAAAATGTCCGTTCAACTACCGCAGCTGCTTCCGGCGTTCAGGCAGTTTCAGCTGGTTTACGTCGCATTGCGCATCGGGATTCCTTCGGCGCTCGCTGCTGGCCCAAGGACGTTGCCCGAACTTGCCTCCGAACTAGAGGTGCCAGAATGCCGGATCTTAAGGCTGATGCGCGGATTAGTTTGGGCCGAAATCGTATCGTTCGAACAGATCCACGGATTTCGCCTTACGACGGAAGGGAGAAACCTGCTTGACGATTCGCCGACTTCGTTGGCAGGCGGAATTCTTTTCCACGGACGGTTCTTCTATTCAGCCTGGGGACATCTCGATGAATACATGCGAGATGCTCGCATTCCTTTCGAACAGGCGCATGGTCGGCGTCTTTTTGATCTTCTATCGAATGATCCTGAGAGCGCCCGCGAATTCAATGGGGCGATGTCCGAGCGAACGAAGGAATACTCCCGTGGCGTTGCCGATCTGCCGGTATTCCATGGACGCAAGAGAATCGTGGATGTGGGCGGTGGCGAAGGACAACTCTTGCTCGACATCCTGAAAATCCGAAGCGAATCCACCGGCGTGATTTCCGATCTCCCCATGCTTCGTCCCGAAGCGGAGCGCGCGATCGCCGCAGCCGGACTGACCGACCGTTGCAGTTTCCAGGAAGGCGACATGTTCTCGGTCGTTCCCGAAGCAGGCGATCTCTACCTGCTGAAGTGGGTGCTTCATGACTGGAACGACGAGCGTGCCGGAAGGATACTTCAGACAATCCGTTCCCGAATGAACAAGGAGTCGTCACTATTGATATTCGAGCGGATCATGACCGACGGGATCACCGAGTCAGTGCCGCTAGTTCAGGCAGATTTGAACATGCTTGTTCTCAACGGCGGAGCGGAACGCACGCAGGCACAATTCAGCGAATTGCTCAGGTCATCCGGATTCTGCCTTAAGTCGGTCACGCCCATCGAGAGCAATTACGGCTTCCACATGTTGTCGGCCGGGACTGCGTGAAGAAGGAAAGCAGCGGAAGCCATCGTTGGCTCCCGGCCCGCTTCGAATACAATTGCGATATGCGTCAACGATCCGTTTGCGGATTCCGGCTCGCAAACTGCCTTCAGAATAGCTCTGCCTGTGCGTAACGCTGGCGCGCCTCCTCCAGGCTGCCCTTCATCTCAAGCTCGCCGAGCAATCGGAGCAACTCTTCCGCATCCGTGGGCGGCTTTGTCGCCGCTACCGTTGGAAGGCCGAGATTGAGCGTCGTCAGTTTCAGGTTGCGGCGGAGCAAGTCGGACAACGCGAGAACCGATTCCCTGAAGCGTTCCGGTTTCAATTCGCGGCCATGGGCGATGACACCCTCAACGCTTCCAAACTCCTTGAGCCATTTCACCGCAGTCTTAGGTCCGACGCCTTCGATCCCGGGAATATTGTCGGACGTGTCTCCCACAAGCGCGAGGTAATCGGCGATCTGGGCCGGCGGCACTCCGAATTTTTCCTCCACACCGACCGCATCAAGTCGACGCCATCCGAGCTTCGGGTTCGCGGGCGATGGCGGCAGCAACATGTTGATCCGCTCACCGACAATCTGGGCGAAGTCTTTGTCGGCGCTTACGATCAAAACCTCATGCCCTTGCGCCGCCAAACGCACCGCTTGGGATGCCACCAGGTCATCGGATTCCACCCCCGCCTTTTCCACACCGACCAAACCCATCGCCCTCGTCACCGCCTTGATATAAGGCAACTGTTTGACAAGCGCCTCCGGCATTTCCTCGCGCTGGGCCTTGTACTCAGGATGCAGGGCAAGCCGGTCCTGGGCCCCACCCAGGTCAAAAAAGACAAGCGTTGCCTCCGGTTTCTCCTGATCGGCCAGCCGCCAGAGGGACTTGACCCATCCGTGCACGGCATTCGTCGGCAGGCCATCGGCGCGTGAAAGCTCCGGCACGGCGAAGAAACAGCGGTACGCGATGTTGAATCCGTCGACAAGCAGCCATTTGCCCATGCGCGCAGCCAAACTCGATTTCTCGTCGCCGTAAATCGCAATCCTCGGGAAATCCTATTTTTACTTCTGCTTGGGACGGGTGTCCTTCGGAGCGGGCGGCTCCAACGTCGGCACCGTCCCCGAAGGTGCATTTTTCGGGCTCCCTCCGGGGTTGACCAAACGCGCTGTCACAAAGATCAAGAGATTGCGCTTTTGAGCGCTTTCGCCCTTCGACCGGAACGCGCGCCCAATCAACGGAAGGTCGCCCAGGATGGGAACCTTGTCCTCCACTTTCTTCACCTCTTCGCGTGTCAGGCCGCCCATTACGATCGTCGCGCCATCCCAGATCGTGACACGGGTGCTGACTTCGCGCACGGAGAAGACCGGCTGGAAGAATCCCGGCGGAACAGTCACCGTCCGTCCGCCCGAAATCGCAATGCTCGGGCCGCCGTATTCAACGAAACCCTCGAACTCGGTCACTTTGGGGTTCAGATCCAGGCTGATGCTGTAGTCGTCCTCCTCAACGGTAGGTGTGACGCGGAGTT
>Ga0181528_10002508_pt1 | contig 11298 bp, 7 predicted proteins | sample PEATcosm2014_Bin_47_FD_119742 | JGI IMG/M metagenome (GOLD analysis project Ga0181528, IMG submission 119742) | Peatland microbial communities from MTU Mesocosm Facility, Houghton, MI, USA - PEATcosm2014_Bin10_10_metaG | ecosystem: Environmental > Terrestrial > Soil > Wetlands > Peat | place... | reverse complement strand
GTCGGACTGGAAGGCTAGAACCTGGAGATCCATCATGAGCGCCAGATGATCCTCGAAGACGGGGGGCGCGCCGAGAGGCTCGGCGAGGGTGGGCAATTCCACATCGCTCTGCTTTTCCGCAAGCTGGATGCGGCGCTCGACATCGCGGACGGCATCGGTGTACTCATCCACTTTTCCCTGATCCTGAGGGCCCAGTTCACTCTTCAGGCCGGCCAGTTTCTCCGTGACCGAATCCAGAATACTCTTGTGCTGGAGGACGCGCTTCTCGCGGGCGGCACGGTCGGTGCTGCCGCTGTCGCCGAACAGCTTTTCGAAAACCGCGCGCGGATTCCATTCCATGGGCAGCGGCTGAGTGGGGCTGCGCCAGGCGAGGGTGTCGAGATAAGCGCAGCTCAGATTGCCGGTGCATGCGCCCGCGTTGGCGGGAAGATCCATCGACATCTCAAGCGATGCAAGCTGCGTTTCACGGGCAAAATGCTTGCCGAGCATCTGATCGATGGAGACGTCGGCGATGATCTCGATCTCGTTGCGGCCGCCGCGCGGGGTACCGGTGAGGAACGATCCCGAAGCGCCCGCGTGGATGTAGTTCCAGCTGGCTTTGATGCCGGAGAGGACGAGCAGGCGGTCCTTATACGGGGCGAGCGGCTGCATGATCGGGGAGAGCTCGAATGCCGAGCCTTCGCCGTTCGGGGTCCAATATTCCATGGCCATGCCGTTGGGGGTGTAGAAAGCCTGGAAGCGGTTCGGCGCTTTGACGGCGCCGCGCATGGGCGGCAGCATGGCGTCGAGAAAGGGCAGAGCCATGGTGGTTCCGATCCCTTTCAGGAGGGTGCGGCGGGGCAACTTTTTGGAGAGGAAAGCCATCAGTAAGATCTCCCTGTTAGATTCATCTGGACGCCCGCTGGGATTGGGACTGCGCGTCGGGCGGATGATCGCGCATCAGGAACGCGGGACTTTCAACGATACCGAGAATGAGCGCCGACCAGCGATATTGCTTTGACGCGGCATCGCGAACAATCTTGCGCACGGTGGGCCGGTCGTAGTATTCGAGCCGGCGGCCGAGCGCGTAAGCCATCAACTTTTCGGTAACGGTGCGGGGAAACTGTTCGGGGTTGGCGAGAAGGACGGCCCGGAGACCCGACAGGCCGTCAATTTTCTCGCCGTTGGCGGTGGTGCCGCTGGCATCGACGGGCTTACCAGCCTCGTCGATGGTGCGCCAGCCGCCGACGACATCGAAGTTTTCGAGCGAGAACCCGAGCGGGTCGATCACGGAATGACAACTATTACAGGAGGGATTGGTGCGGTGCTGGGCGAGCCTCTCGCGCATGGTTGCGGGTATGGCGCCGGGCTTGGTTTCAAGCGTGGCGTTGACTCCCGGCGGCGGAGGCGGGATGGGAGTGCCAAAGATATTGTTCATGAGCCACTTGCCGCGCAGAACGGGCGAGGTGCGATCGGGATATGACGTGGTTACCAGAAGCGCGCCCTGGGCGAGAAGGCCGCCGCGCTGATTATGATCGGGCAAGGTTACGCGGCGGAAACGAGTGCCATAGACGCCGGGAATCCCATAGTGACGGGCGAGGCGTTCGTTGACAAAGGTGTAATCGGCGTTCAAAAGTTCGTCGACACCGCGATCGTCACGAAGATTGCTGGCCACGAACATTTCGGTTTCGGTCTGAAAGGCCTGCAAAAGACTCTCATCGTAGAGAGGGTATTTCACGGGATCGACAACGACATCTTCAATTTGCCGGAGGTTGAGCCACTGGGCGGCGAAGTCGTGGACGAGGGCATCGACGGCGCGGGGATCGGCCAGCATGCGGCGAACTTCTTTTTCCAGAGTGACGGGATTCGAGAGTTCCTTGCGCTCAGCGAGGGCGAGGAGGCGATCGTCGGGAATGCTGCTCCAGAGGAAAAAAGAGAGCCGGGAGGCAAGCTCGATGTCGCTCATTTTGTAAGAGCCGGTGGTTTGAGCGATGGGTTTCACTTTGAGCTGAGCGGTGTCGGCAGGAGCAGGATCGCGATGCACGCGCAGGAGGAAATCGGGGTCGACGAGCATTCGTTCGAGGGCGAACTGAATGCCACTTTCGAAGCTGCCGCCATCCTTGCGGCCCTGATCGAAAAACGCGAGGAGGATATCGGTGTCGGCTTTGGTAACGGGCCGGCGGTAGGCGAGACGAGCCAGGCGGGAGAGGATGGTGGTGGCGCAGGGGCGTTCCTCGGCGGCGGATTTGGGCGGTTCGCAGACGAAGATGGCTTTGCGGCTGGCGCTTTCGGTGGCCGGGTTTTTGGCTAGTAAGGGAGCGTCGTAGGGGCCGCCGATTTCGACCGATCCGACGTTGGCGAAGCCCATATAGACCTGGTCGTTCGAAATGACACGGCCCAACTGGACGGGCTGCGGCAAGCCTTCAGGCTCGAACATCTCGCGGACGAAGGAAGCGCCGACGACGTGAGAACCGGCCTTGACGGGGAGACGAACTTCGAGCCCGGCGTCGCCGGTGAGCTGCATGTAGGTTTCCCATTCGGGATCGCCGGCAAAGCCGGGCTCGCCATCGCCCGCATAACTGGCCGCGGCGGGACGGCCTTTACCCTGGCCGCCGACGGAAAAGCGGTGGAGCAACTTGCCATCGAGCCGGATATCGAGCTTCTGGGGCCAGCCCATACCTTTGAGATAGTCCTGATACTGGCGCTGGAGTTTGACCTTGATGAGATACTCGCCGTCGACCGGAAAATTGTAGGGGACAGCGATGCCGCCACGGGAGCCGAGCGGGAGGTCTTCACTCATGCGGTCTTCCTGCAAGACGTGCAGGGGGATCTCGAAGCGATCGAGCGCGGGTTGGGCGGGCGGTAGGCCGGCGGCAAGGCGCGTGATCTGGCGGGCGACGGACATGTAGCGTTCGAGGTGAGCGGTGGAGATGGAAAGCGAATCGGCAAAGTTGTCGAAACTGCCGTCGGCGGTATCGTCGCCGGGAAGAAGCGGTTTTACATCGACGTCGAGGGCGAAGAGGTCGCGGATGGCGTTGTTGTATTCGGCGCGATTGAGGCGATGAACGGCGCCGATGCGGCCGGGATTGGGGTGGGAGAGCGTGGCCTGATCGATCTGGTTCTCGAGGGCGGAGGCGATCAGGCTGTAGGTGGCGGCATCGGCGCGCGGCAATTTGGGGGGCGGCATGGAACCGGCGCGCAGCTTGGCGATTACTTTTTCGAGCACTTCGGCGCTGGCGGCGGGATGGGCGAGATCGAGGGTGTCGAGGGCGAGGCCGGCGGTGTGCAGTTTCTGGTTATGACAGGAGACGCAATAAGCGTCGAAGAAAGCCCTGGGAGTTTTGGCGTTTGGGGCGACAACCGCGGGAGCCTGGGCGCGGGTTGGAGCGGTGACGAGGCAAACGGCCAATGCCGCGCAAGCTGACGCGCCGAGCGCGCGATAGCGCCGAAGCAATGGGATTTGCATAATTCCTCCCGACCGGAAAAGCTCCCGACAGTTGCAGTATATACCCTGATGGCACAGCGGTTTGCAGCCGAAGGCCGAAAACGTTGAGGCGCGATCAAGGCGGATTAAGTTACGCGGCAATGGGCAGCGGCTGGGTGGAATCGGGTTCGAAAGAATCGTATTCGGCCGCCTGCAGGAGGGTGTCACGGCGGACGGCGACAGCGATTTCCGCAGGTGAAAAAACGAAGCCATTTGGATCCGGGAACTCGGCGGGGTCGAAGACTCTGCCTTGGGCTTCAGCCATTTGGGAGAGGATGCAGATTTGGTTGAGGGCCCTTTCGCGGAGGGCGGCGGCATCCGCCTTGATCCGTCGCGCTTTTTCGGCGATTTCCCTTTGTTCGGCTTGTTCCTTCTCCCAAAGAGCGCGGCGAGTTGTCTGCATCTGATTGAGCAGCTGGACGTTTTTCTGCATCATGCGATGGATGCGCTGTTCGTAAACGGTGAGGAGCTGGAGGGTTTTGGACTGGATTTCGAAGGCACGGGTGGTGGCGAAGGCCTTGTCCAAGGAAGAGGGCAGGGGGCCGTCGTCGTCGCTTTCGAAGGATGCGGCGAGGGTGAAGATGTTGCACTCGACGGTGCTGGCCCGATTGAGACGCCATTGGCCATCGGCGATGGCGAGGGCAAGCTGGAACTCGAGGCCGGGTTCGGGAGCGAGGCTGGAAATAATGGCGGTTGAGAATTCGTCTTTGGCTTCTTTTTCCTCCGGATCGATCATTTCGAGCTGACGGGTGAGGCCGTGGCGGAGTGCGTTCATGCGAGATACCTTCTTTCCTTGTTCAGAATTGGGACCGGTGGAGCGTTGGGAGTTCAGTCGGTTAGCGGCGATTTGTTTGTCGGAAGTCATGGATGAGCCGATTCAGCTATAGCAGGCGCGGGAGGAGAAACGGGCGCCGGGACGGGTGGGGTTGAAGGGATGAGAGGGTTCCGGAGACGGCGGGGCGGGGAGATGGCGGAGGGAAGAAATATTTTGGGGGGTTGTGAACGGTGGGACGGGCCAGCCGTTCGGGAAATCGCGGCGTCAGCCTTTTTCGGGAGGGGGGAATTTCCTGAAGACTTCGGCGACGTCTTTTTCGAGTTTCTTTTCGTTCTTGTCCGGCTTCGCAGTGAGAGTGTCGCTGCAGACGCCGTGCCAGATCACTTTCCGCGATTGGGAGTCGAAGATATCGATGTGGAGGGTGCCGACGGGCGTGCGCTCGACTGTGGTGGCGGCGTACCCGGGGCCACCGCCGACCCACCATCCGCGGTGATACCAGCCACCGCCGAAACCGCCGCCATACCAGGTTTCAAGAGTTTGCTCGGTGCGGGTGGAGCCAAAGGCCGAGATGGAGGCGTCGCCACCGGCGGGAACTTTGGTCCAGCCTTTGGCGGCGAGTTGATTGTCGATTGCGTTAGCGACGCGATCCCGCCAGAGGGGTTCCTGGACGTTGACGGCGATCCAGGAATAGGTGTGATATTTGGCGAAGTTGGCCGCGTGGTCGTAGTCGACCATCGTCTTCGCAAACAAACAGGTGGCCGAAACGGCGATCGCGAGCGGGAGTAAGCAATTTCTTTTCATCGATTGTGCCTTTCCTCGATTAAAGCTCTCTTCGTCCATCACAATTCTAATCGTTCGGCATCGAGAGCTGGGGCTCTCCCTGGATGCGCATTTCGGCGGTGTCGAAAAACTGGGAGACCCACTGGCGGCCGATCTGGGCGGCGAATTCGACGGTTCGATCATTGCGCGTGATCTCGATGGAGCCGGGGAAGAAATAAAGAATGGTGGCGGTTCCGTCGTCATGGCGCAGGATCTCGACGCGGGAGGGCTTGATGTCCTTTTTTTGGTCACGCCGGAGAAAAGCGGCGCTCTTCAGAATGACGGCGCGGGCGGCCGGTTTGGAAACGGGGATGTCGTAGACGGCGATGGCGTAGTCGTAGGGGGTAAGCACGGGAGCGCCGGTTTCGCCTGCCTTCCGCTCGGCGATACGGACGGGAAGAGCGCTCTCCCAGCGGACCATAACCGGATCGAGCGGCGGCTTGGTGCGGGCGTTTTTTATGGCTGCGATCTCTCTGCGATGGCCGAGGAGGCCGGTGCCGGCAAGACCGACGCCTTTGCCCACGCCTTCGTTGAGATTCCCGCCGTCCTCGCGCTGGAAAGGGCTGAGATCGGGTAGCCAGTGAGGGGTAGGGTGTTTGACCCAGGGGGAATCGGCAAGGAGCTGTTTGGCGTCTTCGGCATCCCACTGGGAGATGGGCTTGTGTTGCCAGGAGGGATCGGCGGCCGCGAGCAGAACGGCGGCGAGAGGAAGCAAGCACAACGCGTGTGTCGTGTCCATAGGCTGCTGAAGCCTTTTGACCGCAGCTTCGACACTATTCTAGCGGGGTTGCCAGGGGCGGCGAATGCCGCGCGAATCAGTCGTTGGATGTTATGGCACCGAAAAGTCCGTTGGCGAAGTTCCTGATTCCGGCGTTGAAATAGAGAGTGGTGGCGGGGCCGGAATCGGTGGAGCCGTTGCCGAAGGAGATTCCCCAGAGGCCGGGGATCTGGATGGCCTTGCCGCTGGAATTGTGGAGCAGGCCGAGGAAAGCGCCGGTGGACGGATTGAAAGCCATGATGCTGCCGTTGAGCGTGTTGCCGACGAGAAGATCGCCGCTGAAGGCGCCGAAACTGGCCGGGGCGAGGGCGATGCCGAAGGGCTGGCTGAACCAGCTGCCGCTCTCGAGACGGAGCACGAGCGTGCCGTCGGTGGTGAAAGCGTCGACCGCGCCGCCGGTCATGGCGCCGGCCGGGGCGAAGGTGACGAAGATCTTCGAGCCAATGGCCTGGATGCCGCAAGGGGTGAGACTGGAAGGAACGTTGGGATCGACAAAGGCACCCGCGGGCAAGGTGACTGGGGCGAACGAGGCCGCGTCGTATGCCTCCACGCCGCCGGCGGTGTTGGCCGCGTAGAGCGTCGCTTTGCCGCCGTTGACGGTGGAACTGGCGGCCGCGGTGAGCCCGCTGTAAGCAGCCCCTTTGCCCGAATTGTTGATTTTGAGCGTGGCGCTGGTGGTGTGACATTCGGCGCATCCCGTGGCGGGAGCGGTTGGCCCCGTGGTGGGGTTCCAGGTGGAGATGGTTCCGTCGGCGGTGGCGAAGTCAAAGATTGAGTTCACGGCGACGGCGCCGGTGGGGCTGCCGCTGCCGGTTCCGCCGGCGGGCGGAATGGTGACGACGAGATTGACGACCGCGCCGCTGGCGTCATAGAGGGTTGACACACCTGTGACGTTATCGGAAGTCCACCATTCGTTTTCAGAAAGGGTGGAACTGGCGAGGCGGGAGAGTCCCCAGGGGTTGGCGAGGCGGGGATCGGTGGAGACGCCCACGCCAGCGATATCGGAGACCAGGTTTTTCTGCGTGTAGCTGTTGGTTACGGTGGCCGGATTCTGCGCGATGGCGCCCAACGCGAGGGTGAGCGCGAGAGCCGCTTTGCAAAAAGTTTTCATGGTCTGGTCCTAATGTGTCCGCTTGTATGTGTCCGCTGTGTATATCGCTCGGAGTATAAGCCGGGTGGAGAGTGGAATCAAATGAAAAACGCGGCGTCGCGAATCTTTTACAAGTTCGGTACAGATCGGATACACGGAACTTTGCGAAGACCGGGTTCGTTAACCTGATACGGACACGTATGAGCAGCGGCCAGGCGATTTCGGTCTCGGGACTACGCAAGAAATACGGGGACTTCGAGGCTGTCAAAGGCCTCGACTTCGACGTGGCGACGGGGGAAGTTTTTGGCCTGCTGGGGCCAAACGGGGCGGGAAAGACGACCACGGTGGAGATTCTGGAGGGCATCCGGCAGCGCACGAGCGGTGAAGTGCGGGTGCTTGATTTCGACCCCGACAAGCAGAAGAGGAAATTGAAGGATCGAATTGGCGTGTGCCTGCAGGCGACGAACCTGCCCGACAAGCTGAAGGTGATTGAAGCTCTGCAACTTTTTGGTTCGCTGTACAGCCGGATGCTGGATCCGATGGATTTGTTGAAGCGGCTGAGCCTGGAAGAGAAGCGGGACGCTTACTATTCGACATTGTCGGGCGGGCAGAAGCAGAGGCTGGCGATCGCGCTGGGGCTGATCAACGATCCGTCGCTGCTGTTTCTCGACGAGCCGACGACGGGGCTGGATCCGCAGGTGCGGCTGGAGATTCGAGTGCTGCTGAGCGAATTGCGCGCCGAGAAAAGAACGATTCTGATGACGACGCACTATATCGAGGAAGCGGAGCGGCTTTGCGACCGGGTAGCGATCGTGGACCAGGGCAGGATCATTGCGATCGGAACGCCGCGGGAGTTGCAGGATCGCAGCGCGGGGAAGTCGACGATCGAGATTGTGTGCGGTGAAACGCTGCACGGGCGCGCGATTCCGGAATGGCCGGAAGCGACGCAGACGACCGTAAGCGGGGATGGGCGGCGGCTGGTGGTGGCTTCGGCGCGGCCGGCAAGAACGCTGGTGGAAATCGTGAAGTGGGTGGACACGCAGGGCATCGGGCTGGAAGACGTGCATCTGGCGCGGCCGACGCTGGAGGACGTGTTCATCGAGATGACCGGGAAGAGACTGCGCGAGTGAATAAATACTGGACTCTGATCAAAATCGATATCCGGCTGGCATTCCGGCAGCGGGTAGTGATCTTTTTCAATTACCTGATGCCGCTGATATTCTTTTTCATCTTCGCGCAGGCGTTTCATGCCGAGCAGGGCGGGGCGATTCTGCAGGTGGTGGCGATGGTGACGGTGATCGGGGTCCTGGGGACGGGGCTGTTCGGCGCCGGAATCCGCGCGGCGCAGGAGCGGGAAAGCAATATCTTGAGGCGGTACAAAGTGGCGCCGATCACGCCTTTGCCGCTGCTGGTGGCTTCGTCGGTGACGGGGCTGGTGGTGTACATGCCGTACGTGCTGCTGATGCTGGCGTTGTCGAAATGGCGGTACGGGATGACGATGCCGCGGCACATGGCGTCGATACTGCTGTTCATCGTGCTGGGCGTGCTGGCGGTGCGGTCGATCGGGCTGATTGTGGCGTCGGTGGCGAATTCGATGCAGGAGAGCAACATCATGGTGCAGATTCTGTACATGGCGATGCTGTTCCTGAGCGGGGCGAGTTTTCCGCTCACGATGTTCCCGAACTGGCTGCTGGCGACGGTGCAGTTTATTCCGGCGACATGGCTGATGAGCGGCATGCAGGGGATGATGGTGCGCAATGAAACGCTGACAGCCAACTGGCAGGCGGTGGGGGCGCTGCTGCTGACGACGGCGATCGGGCTGTTTCTATCGATGAAGCTGTTTCGATGGGAGAAGGAAGAGAAGATGCGGCCGGCGGCGAAGTTGTGGCTGCTGGCGGTGCTGCTGCCTTTCGTGCTGCTGGGGACGTGGCAGGCGCGCGCGAAAAGCAACGTGGAGAAGATCAGAATCATCGACCGCGATCTGGAGCGGTCGCGCACGATGCTGATTCGGAACGGGCGGATCTTCGTGGGCGATGGCGGGGTGATCGAGAACGGCGCGGTGCTGGTGAAGGGCGGGAAGATCGCGGAGGTTTACGAGCGGAATGTGCCGGATCCAAAGGCGCTGAACGCGGAGGCGGTGGAAGCGGCGGGGAAAACGATACTGCCGGGATTGATCGACACGCACGTGCATCTGGGCGGCCCGGGGGGATTTTACGACGACTGGAAGGACTACGATTCGGTGAAATTGCCGGAGCGAAATCTGGCCGCTTATCTATACAGCGGCGTGACGGCGGTGCGAAGCGCGGGCGATCAGCTGGACGTTGCGCTGCAAACGCGGACGGTGGTGAACAGCGGAGAGAAGCAGGGGGCGGAGTTATTTATCGTGGGTCCGCTGTTTACGGCGGAGGGCGGGCATGGGACGGAGATCCTGCGGAATCTGCCGGCTTCAGCGCGGGACCGGGCGCAGGCGCAGTTCACGCGGCTGCCGAAATCGGCGGGAGAAGCGAAGCAGCAGGTGGACGAGCTGAAGAAGGCCGGGGTGGACGGAATCAAGGCGGTGCTGGAATCGGGCGCGGGAGGTTCGGTGTTTAACCGGCCGGACCTTGACGTGTTCAACGCCGTTGCCGCGGAGGCGCATGCGGACGGGCTGCCGATCATCGTCCATACGGGCGACGTGCGCGACGTGGAGGATGCGCTGCGGGCGCGGGCGGACGGAATCGAGCACGGTTCTTTCCGCGAGCGCATCCCGGACGAAGACTTCGCGCGGATGGCGAAGCAGGGCGTGACTTACGATCCGACGCTGAGCGTGGCGGAAGCGGTGTCCGAGTTCGCGGCGGGCAAGCTGGACCTGCTGAACCGGTCGCTTGTGCAGCAGGTGGGGCCGGCGGCGTTACTCACGGGCACGCGGAATGCGATCACGTCGCCTGGCAATGAAGGGGTGAGAAAGTCGATGGGGCGATCGGCGATCAGCCTGGAAGTGGCGCGGGACAACCTGCTGCGGGCGTATCGGCACGGGGTGGCGCTGGTGACGGGCAGCGATGCGGGGAATCCGCTGGTGTTTCACGGCCCGACGATTCAGCATGAAATGCAGCTGTGGGTGGAGGCGGGAATTCCGACAGTGGTGGCACTGCAGGCGGCGACGCTGGATGCGGCCCGGGCGCTGCGGGCGAACAAGCGCTTCGGGTCGATCGAAAAGGGCAAAGAGGCGACGATGCTGGTGGTGGATGGAAATCCGCTGACGGACATCAAAGCGGCGGAAGCGATTTCGTTCGTGGTGTTCAAGGGAGAGCGGGTGAATCGGGCGGAGTTGTTCCGGCAGGAGTGAGAGATGCAGGGAAGCCGAGCGGCTCTTCCAGCTCTGTGGTGCCAAGGGGGAGCTGGATGCGGCCGGTGGAACGGTCAAATGCGGCGCGCAGAGTCAATTCCGCCGGGCGCGGCGAAAGGCCGCAAGCTGAAATGGTTGTCAAGACGAGGCAGACCAGCCGAAGATGGATGCCCGCCTTCACTGGTTATCATTATGCGCCGCGCCAGGCAAACCCGATCAGACACAGGCCGGCGAAACCGATGAGCATCGCGGCGGCGGCCCAGCGGGTGACGAGCGCTTCGAGGCCGCCGTCGTAGGTGAGGGCGACGGTGCACGGGCCGGAGCAGGCGGGGTCGATGGCCATGAGGCCGAGGGCGTCCTTTTCGATGGGGCGGGGGCTACCGTTGACGGCGGCGTGCCAGCCGGGATGGTAGTTGATCTGGACGGACAAGACGTCACCGGCGGGGACGTCGGCGTCGATCAGGGCGGAGTGGCTGTCGCGCCAGTGGAACGCGGCGGTGGGGAGGGAGGGATCTTCGAGCGCGGCGACGTAGCGCGGGAGAGTGGCTTCGCCGGCGGCGAGATCCTGGCGGCGGACGACATGCGCGAGTGAGCGCGAGCGGCGCGGGATCAGGTAAATGAAATCGTCTCCATCGCTCCAGATTTTTTGGGCGAAAGCGTCGAACTTCGCGGGGTCCTGGATCATGCGGAAAGGCGCGCGGGTTTTGGGTCCGCCGACAACCGCGATGTCTGCGCCGAGGGCGCGGAGCCAGAGCAGCGAGGTGGATGCGCCTTCGAAGGTAATGGCGCTGGTGGCGTCGCGGTTCGCGGGGTTGGGCGTGGCGTGCTCGAAGCCGCCGGTGATTTGCTGGAGATCGGAAAAGTTGTTGAGCCAGTAGGCGACGCTGCCGATGGCGAAGACGCGGGCGCCGGGTTGATGGCGCTTGAGCCAGTCGGCGATTTGGAATTCGACTGTGGTCGACATGTCGATGGGCTTGATGAGGGCGGCGGCGTAACGGGGGTAGGCGCGCAGCTGGAAACATCCGAAGAGAAGCAGGAGCGCGATGGC
>Ga0181528_10002505_pt1 | contig 11306 bp, 7 predicted proteins | sample PEATcosm2014_Bin_47_FD_119742 | JGI IMG/M metagenome (GOLD analysis project Ga0181528, IMG submission 119742) | Peatland microbial communities from MTU Mesocosm Facility, Houghton, MI, USA - PEATcosm2014_Bin10_10_metaG | ecosystem: Environmental > Terrestrial > Soil > Wetlands > Peat | place... | reverse complement strand
GAATAGCCTCTCGGTATCGGAGCCCACACAGTGTGTATCTCGCTGTGCGGCACACACACTGGTCGCCCTTGACCTGACGCGAGGATGTCACTAACCGAGCTTTTCGTGCCCAATAGACGATTGATTTCTCCCTAAGTATGGCTTTTCTTGTCTCCCATGCGCGACACGCTGAACTGCGCCCCGGCAAACAAAATCAGCCCCGAGGCATAGGCCCAAAACAAGAGCCCAACCGAGATAAAAAACGGCCCATAGAGAGCTCCGAGATCCATATGCGGAAGCACCAGGACAAAGAGATATCTCGCTGCCAGCCAGATAACCCCGGTATAGATCGAAGTGCGCAGCACAGAGCGCCAGGGAACCTTGCGGTTGGGCAGCAGCCAATAAATGGAAAAGAAGAAGAGGATCGAGGCCACGCCGGTGGTCGCGGTCAGCAAGATGAAACTGGTTCCCTGATACGTAAAGTTGAGAACAAAATCAATGACCTTGATATTTGTTTGGTGGACGAAGATGAATCCTAGCACGCCGCGCGCGGCCGCATTGAGCAGAATGCTGCCCATACCCAGCACCACCATAATGATGGCGAGGCCAAAGGCGATGACTTGATTCTGAATATAATTGCGGCTCTTAGTTACGCCCCAGGCTTGGTTCAGTGCCACTTCAAGAGGTAGAAAGATGCCCGTGCAAGCGATCAAAATCATCAGCAACGAGAAAAACTGCACGCCTTGGTGCGCCGCAGTTCTCTCCAGGTAGAAGGCAATCCAGGGTTTGCCGTCCACTGGAGATGCAACAGAAGGCAGAAAGTAATTCACCATGTCGGTTACCACAAGCTTCATCGCACTCGAATGAAAACAGAGCGTATACAGAAGCACGGTGAAGGGAATGAACGACAGAATCGCATTGGCCGCCACGCTGAAGGCAAAGGTATGCACTTCGCTGTCCAGCAAATAACTCACTAGCGCCGTGCCGTCCTTGCGCCAGCGGTACCACTTGGATAGCTTTGCCGGTTGCTCGACATCGGCGGCTCGGACGGGTTCAACTTTCGTGTCAATCTCACTTGCCGCATTCAATACATCTGCCACGTATTGTTCCTTCTTTCAGGCCAAAACACCGCCGCGAACTTTGGCCAGCGGGGCGCAACTTTGCGAATGGCCTTTTCTTTAAGGATAGACTCTTGCTCTATTTGCCGCTGATCTTTTCGAGTGCCCAGCGCGCGGCCGATCGCAGCCCTTCGTCCTCAGACTCGGCCCATTGCTCCAGCCATGGTGCAAACCGGCTGAGCCCGCTGTTACCGACCGCTATGGCAACATTGCGCTTAAGCCCCAGGAAGCCTGCCCTGCGCACCGGTGAGCCATTGAACTTGCGCTCGAACTCCGATTCGTCCATTGCCGCCAGAGCCTCCAAAGCCGGGTTCACCAGTTCCGGACGAGTCTGTAACTCTAGGTCAGTGCTCATCACAGCTTTGCGGTTCCAGGGACAAACGTCCTGGCAGATGTCGCAGCCGAATACCTGCCGACCCATGCCCTCCATTAAACTCGGCGCGATAGGTCCGCGATGCTCAATGGTCAGGTAGGAGATGCACTTGGTCGCATCCATCTGATAGGGGGCGATCAATGCTCCCGTCGGGCAGGCGTCCAAGCAGCGCCGGCAACTCCCGCAGCGGTCGGGCACCGTCATTAGCCTCTCTGCGGCCTTGACCTCAAGGGATGTCAAAAGCACAGCCAAAAACCCGTAGGACCCAAGCTTGGGATCGATCAGGCATGTATTCTTGCCCGTCCAGCCGAGCCCTGCCGCCTCAGCCAGGGCACGCTCAATCACTGGCCCAGTGTCCACAAAGGCCCGCGCCTCGAATGTCCCGTACTGGTCATGCAGTTGCGCTTCGATCGCCTTTATCCGCTTGAGCAGGACTTTGTGATAATCGCTGGGCCGGCGAGTGCCGTCTGCATCGGTCTTGCTTGACCAGGCGTAGCGAGCAATCCAGCCCGCATTCTCTGGGGCTGGTTCAATCGAGCGCGGCTGCGGACTGTTGTAGTTGGCCCAGCAGACCAAGGCCGAGCGCGCCCACGGAAAAGGAATCGCGACACGCGACCGCAGCAGCCGTTCGTCCTCGTCCCCCGCTTTCGTTTCTTTTCGCTGAAGATAACTCATCGAGCCTGCCCGGCCTGCTTGCACCCATTGCTCGAAGCGCGCCGCATCGCGCTCCTGATTCGCATGAGGCAGCGCAACGACCCCGGCCTCTGTGAAACCCCTCTCAAGCGCCAACGCACGCGCCTTGTTCCTTGTAAGCAAGGGCTTTGGGGCGACATCGGGATCGGACAGGGGCTGCAGTGGGGCCACCTCTCGATTCTCTATCTACGGAACGGCTGCATTTACCTTGGTACTTTCCGCGCGCACCGCCGGTGGAAGGATGGAACCGCGGGCACTCCGTCTTGCGTATAGGCTTTCAGGTGTTCAATTGCGGACAACGGCACGCGCAAGCGGACATCTGGAAGCGCGTCGCGGACTCTGGAATTGCCTCCATCTCCGGTGAATTCAGCGTTTTCCCTCCCCTGTGGATTTGGTTCGGTGCGTGCAATCCAACCAAGCATGGGGTACGAGATGAGAATATGCAACCCAATTCGCAAAGGATCTGTCCTAAGACTTGTTAACACGACTCAGGTTCTAATGCACGAGCCAGCTTTCCCCGTTCGATCCATGGCTCCCCAAGGAGGCGCTCACATGACAGGCACAATTCCAAACCTGACGGGCACCGCAACGTTTTCAGCCGGCGAAGTTCCCGGACTGATCGAATTCACCGAGCTGACTGAGTTGGTCCGGGGCAGCGAGCAGGACGTGCTGGCACGGCTTACTCCGCTTGTGAGCCGGCAGAGCGTGACGCTCGACCTGGGCCGCGTTCAGCGCATCGACGCGGCCGGCATCGCAGCGTTGATCTCTCTCCACGCGAGCGCTTACGAAGCTGGTCATTGTTTCAATGTCGTGAATCCCACGCCGCATGTGGCCGAGATCCTGGGGTTGGTGGGCCTGGAAAGGATTCTTTTGTCCCGTAATGCGGACACGGATTCACATTCCGGCCCATGCTTTGAATATCCAGCCGCGTGAAGAGACGCGCCGATCTTCGCGTTCCTTTGCAGGAGTAACCCTGTGTCTCAAATTGCGGGAACCGAAGGCCCATATTGGTACATCGAAGCGAGACCCTTCGAATCGTATGTGACCTTCAACACAGGCAACCGTATACTTGGAGCGTTATTCGTAAGAACGACTACAGCAGAATCTGGGAAGATGTGTCCCGGAACCAGTACACTCAAGTAGTCGCGACCAACAGGGCGCGGCGACCTTGAACAAGGCCAGTCAGGATAAAGTGACCCAGGTTTTGCTCGAACCAATCCCGCGCAGTGCGTTCCGATGCATGGATGACCCGCACGTGTTCAGCCTGAAAGCTTCAATTCATTCTCGATGCTGTGCTGAGCCTCCGTCCTGCCACCCCCTCATTCGTGCCGCACAGCGGAAACCAAGATATGGAGGCTTCACCCATGACGCAGGGCGTTCTGGAGCAGGCGTCTGCTGAAAAAGCGGACTCGAAGGCAACCAAGCATGTGTACTTCTTCGGCGGCGGCAAGGCCGAAGGCAACGGAAAAATGAAGGATGTGCTGGGCGGCAAGGGCGCTGGCCTGGCTGAGATGACGAATGCCGGATTGCCTGTGCCTCCTGGATTCACGATTCAGACAGAAGCTTGTCGTGAGTATATGCGTGGGGCGCTCTCGCCCGCGGTGAACAAGGAGATGTATGCCGCGCTGGAGCGGTTGGAGAAACTGCAAGGACAGCAACTGGGCAAGGGCGAAAATCCCCTTCTGGTTTCGGTACGCTCGGGCGCCAAGTTCTCGATGCCCGGCATGATGGACACGATTCTGAACCTGGGCCTGAACGATGAGGCCGTCGAAGCGCTGGCCAAGCGCAGCAACAATCCCCGTTTTGCTTATGACTCCTATCGCCGCCTGATTCAGATGTTCGGAGACGTAGTGCTGGATGTGGAGAAGAAGAAGTTTGAGCACATCTTTGACGCCATCAAGAAGCGGGCGAAGGTCAAGTTCGATTACGAGTTGCAACCGGCGGCACTCAAAGAGATCATCGCCGAGTACAAGAAGCTGGTGAAGAAGGAGACCGGCAAGGATTTTCCGCAGGCTCCGCTGGAGCAACTGGTGCTGGCGCGCGACGCGGTCTTCCGCAGCTGGATGAACGAGAGGGCCAAGACCTATCGCCGCATCAATCGCATTGACGATTGGCTGGGCACAGCGGTCAACGTGCAAGCCATGGTCTTCGGCAATCTGGGCGACAATTCCGGCACCGGCGTAGGCTTTACGCGCAACCCCGCCACCGGCGAGCACGCATTCTTCGGCGAGTACCTGATGAACGCGCAGGGCGAGGATGTGGTTTCGGGCGTCCGCACGCCGCTGCCCATCAGCGAGCTGGAGCGTGTGATGCCCATGGTCTATGACCAACTGCGCACCATCACCGGCAAGATGGAAAAGCACTATCGCGATATGCAGGACTTCGAGTTCACCATCCAGGATGGCAAGCTCTATATGCTGCAAACCCGCAATGGCAAGCGCACCGGCCTGGCCGCGGTTCGCGTGGCCATCGACATGGTTCGCGAAGGACTCATCACGCAGGAAGAAGCCATTCACCGCGTCGAGCCGAATCAGTTGTACGACTTTCTGGTTCCCCGTTTGGTGGAAAAGGGCGAGAAGATTGAAGTGCTGGCCACGGGCCTTCCGGCGTCGCCCGGTGCGGCTGTGGGACAGATCGTCTTTACCGCCGAGGACGCGGTCAAGCATCACGCCAATGGAAGTTACCCCGTCATCATTCTGGTGCGCGGCGAAACCACGCCCGAGGACATCGCAGGCATGGAAGTGGCCGCCGGCATCCTCACCTCGCGCGGCGGCATGACCTCGCACGCCGCGGTTGTGACTCGCGGCATGGGCAAGTGCTGCGTGGCTGGCGCGGGCGACTGCATCGTCGACGAAGTCAAGAAGGAGCTGCGCGTGAAGGGTCATACCTTCAAGCAGGGCGACTGGATTTCATTGGACGGCACCACTGGCCGCGTGATCGCCGGCAAGCTCAAGACCCTGGACGCGCAGCCCGACGATCAGGATCTGGTCAAGTTCATGAGCTGGGTCGATCCGGTTCGCCGGCTCAAGATTCGCGCCAACGCCGACGTGCCGCGCGACGCCAAGAAGGCTCGGCAGTTTGGCGCGGAAGGCATCGGCCTTTGCCGCACCGAGCATATGTTCTTTGCCGAAGACCGCATTGGACACGTGCGCGCCATGATTCTGTCAGACAACGAGAAGGCTCGCCGCGACGCGCTGAAGAAGCTGCTGCCGATGCAGCGCGCCGACTTCGCCGGCCTCTTCAAGTCGATGGAGTCACTGCCGGTGACGATTCGTCTTTTGGATCCGCCACTGCATGAGTTCCTTCCGCAGCGCGAAGAACTGCTAGTGGAAATCCAACACCTGGAAGACACCAAGCCCCGCTCGCCCAAGCTGAAGGAGCTGCGTCCGCTGTTGGCGCGCGTCCAGGAGCTGCACGAGACCAACCCCATGCTCGGATTGCGCGGCTGCCGCCTCGGCATCGCCTTCCCCGAGATCACCGAGATGCAGGTTCGCGCCATCATCGAGGCCGCAGTCGCAGCCAAGGTGAAGGGCGGCGATCCGCATGTCGAAATCATGGTTCCGCTGGTCGGCTCGATTGAAGAGATGCGCAACCAGGCGACGATTGTTCGCCGCGTGGCTGAGGATGTCTTCAAGGAGAAGGGCTCCAAGGTTGATTACATGGTGGGCACCATGATCGAGCTGCCGCGCGCCGCTCTGACTGCCGACCAGATCGCCGAAGAGGCCGAGTTCTTCAGCTTCGGAACCAACGACCTGACGCAGACCACCTACGGCATCAGCCGCGACGACATCAACCACTTCCTGCCGGCCTATATGAAGGCGGGCATCTTCAAGCAGGATCCGTTCGCTACGCTCGATCAAGCGGGCGTTGGGCTGCTTGTTCAGATGGCCACCTCCAAGGGCCGCAAGACTCGCCCCAACCTCAAGGTGGGCATCTGCGGCGAACACGGCGGCGATCCCGAGTCCGTCAAGTTCTGCCACAAGATCGGCCTCAACTACGTCTCTTGCTCGCCCTTCCGTCTACTGACGGCCCGGCTGGCCGCCGCGCAAGCCGCGCTCGAGGAGAAGATGGCAGGGTCCGTCCACAGCACCAGCTAGCCGCTTTGGCCAGCTCAAACAGCAAGGGCGCAGCCTTCGTGCTGCGCCCTTTGTATATTTGGCAACTTCCATAAAAGCGGGAATCCGAATGATTACGTGTGACTCAATGCAGTTAGAGCGGTTCTTTATGTAATGTGCAGTAAAGCTAGCTGAAATGTGGACCATCTACAAAGTCCGTTATTAAAGTCTTTGGTCTAATAATGTTAAGGTTTTGAGAAAAGCCAATAACCTACAGTCCGATCTTTTGTATGGTTCCCCTGGACTATCTGGGCTGCTTTGTGGGATAGCACGCGAGCTTCCCGCAGCCCTACAGAATTGACATCCACAAAGGAATCCAAAACGACTGGGACATTCCACATTCGAGCCCGATCAGCCATGGTGTTGTGGAGAGTTCTAATTTCAAATTTGTCCAATCTGAAACCCGCTTCGATAAATGCGCTCGTAATGTCATCCGTTCTTAGCTTGGGCCCCGACGGCTTCAGTTTGTTGACCATTTGTGGGTTTAATTCGAAAAGAGCTCTGAGTTGGACACGAAAAGGGTCTCCCCATATAAGATGATCTAATTCGACAATGCTGTCATGGGCAGCCAAGGCAACCACCCCTCCCGGCTTGAGGTAAGGCAAACACCACTGGGCTAGCGTGGTCAGCGACGCCTTGTCAGATGCCATAGCTGGTAGTACTTGATGTAGGACAATCATATGAAATTGCTGGCCCTCAAAATCAAGGTCCTCGCGATCTTTAGTGGGGACTCTGCACAAAGCGTATTTAATGTTTGGTACATAGCCTAATTGCTGTTTTGCAAGCCTTAACATCTGCGGTGACTGATCGAGAGCGACAAGCCGCAATACTCCTTTGCGCAACAAAAGTTTTGACATTTCGCCCGATCCGCACCCGAGGTCGAGTACATCCTTACCTTTTACTTGCCCCGCAAATTCAATCAATCCACTCATCTCCTGTGACATAAGGGCGCTATGCTCGCAGAAACTGGACCATTCTGCTGCGCTCTGATCCCAAATTGAGGGTCGAAACGCGCCCAGTGAAAGCGAATGTGTATGAATTCTACTGAACCCGAGTTGATAGTGTTCCAGGACCGCGCGGTGCGCCGGATTCCACACTTCCGTGCCATCGCGATCAACCCTGAATGTCAGAGCCTTCTTGGTTTCTCTGAATGGCCCCGGTGACAATAAAACCACGTAAAACACCTCTGGGTTCTCTCGCGATTGTCCATAGACGCTGCCGGTATATTCGGCGCCAACAGTGTCCATCTGCAGGAATCTGATCTCTTTCAGATGTTCAAGTTGTCCAGTATTCGCTGGATCCGTTAACTCAGCGGCTATGAGCTGCCTATTCTGCCTTATATTCGATGCGAATGCTGCCCCCTCATAGATCTCCCCAACTTTGTCACTCGCGAAGAAAATGTCAATTGACTCCCAGGGCAGAGACTTGCCTGACGAAATCACTTGCCTAAGGTATGTCGTCAAGCTCACTTGAGATAGGCCTATAAACCCAAGATAAGCATATTTCTTCCAAACTTTTTGCATATCCGGCCGTGCGGAGTCCCGTTCGACAAACCATGAGATAAACGGATCTATTTCAAACAGGTGAGCAAGACGCCTGATAACCCGTCGGGCAAAGCTGGCTGGGTTGAATACAAAAAGAGCGATGAGCAATACGCAGAGACTAGTGAAGACTAGAATCTCGTATGGGTACCTCCAATTATTATCCATAATATAAAAAGTAAGATGAATAATCGCGCCTAGCGTTGCCAACAGCTCTAGAAGTTGGCGAAAGTTCAGTTTAGGACTCAAAATTACCTCCCGATTGCTTGAATAGAATTGCAATTACCAACCCTTTTTCTGGCCCAGCCTACTTAAATAAGGGGTGAACGCCCCCGGCCCGGTCTCTCAAAAGCTTAACTGCGAAAGGTACTTCCAGTTGCGGCGCAGGCTCTCTTCGATCGTAAGATCGGTTCCGTCCTGATCGACGTAGTATTGCGTGACGCCCAGCCGCCGCGCCTCGCCCAGCAGCAGCTTCCAATCGATGGTTCCGGCGCCGGCCTCGGTGAAGTGCGCGGCGTGCTCGTCGAAGGGCGAAACAGTAAAGCCAGTTGCAGGCTTGCGGTCCTTAATGTGAATCAGGGCCAACCGGTTGCTGTACTTCTGCATCAACGCGAGCGGATCTTCGCCGCCCTCGATGGCCCAATAGATGTCCAGCTCGAGCTTCACCGACGGGTCCAGCTCGCGCATCAGCACCTCGAAGCCGCGCCCGCCAGCGAACTTTCTGAACTCGTAGTTATGCGGATGATAGCCGAAGTTGATCCCCGCTGCGCGCGCCTTGGCCGCGGCCTTGTTCAGGTGCGCGGCTGCCTGATGGAAGCCATCGAGCGAATCCCACAGCGGCCGCGCCAGCATCGGGCAGATCATGTACTGGAGACCCAACTCGGCGGCGTACTCGACGTGCTCTTCGAGGGTGTCGTAGTCGAAGTGGCCGCTGGGCGCCTTGAGTCCAATGCCCTCGATGAGCGCCTTCAACTCCTTGGCGGGACGGTTGTAGACCAGCGGATATGTCTCGATGCTTGCGTAGCCGATGTCGTGGATCAGCCGCAGCGTGGCGGGCAGCTCGGCCGGCTTGAGCCGGTCGCGGACCATGTAAATCTGCACTCCGAAATCAAGCCCGGAGCGCGTGGCGGCAGCCTGCAACTTCACTGGCGCGGTGAGCGTGGCCCCGGCGGCAGCGGCGGAAAGAGCGGCAAAACGGCGGCGTGTCAACATAATTCTCCTCGACGGTCGCAACCAGCATAGTGGATGGGACCGGGGGGTGGGAAGTGCGCACGCAATTAACAGACAAAAGATGCGGAGCTTTAGAGCGATTCTCCAATACATATATCCTTACCGGCTCTGACGCTGGTGGCTTTTTCTTGATGAAAAAGCCACTCGGCAGTATGGTTCCGGTGTACAGCAATTGGAGAATCGCTATAGTGGCTGAAATACTTTCCATTGAAAAACACAACGAAGCGATTCTGCGCTGCCTGAATGGCGATCTCCGTTGGCTTGGAATGGAGAATAGATTGGCCCGCTTCTCGATGTGAGGAGCGGGCCGGTTTTAGTACTTCGGGATTGTGGATGTGGCGAGGTTACTCGGTGAGTTCCTGAGTTACGATGGCTCCTCCCATCGCAGCCACAATCGCAGAGACCTTCACGACCTTATGAGTGTCTTTGGCGACCCAGACCGTCTTCTTGTCTGAACCTCCATCGGCCGAGGCGATTTCGACACGAAAGGCCTCGAATTTACCTGCTGGCACGGTGAGTGTTTCGTCGGCGGCGACGCTCAGTTGCAACAGCTTCACCTTCTGCGTCTGAAAGTCGAAGTTGCGGAAGGTAGTGCTGTAGCCCGCTGCCAGTGGCAGAGTAGCAATCACCTGACTATCGCCGGGGCCATCGGCAAAAAGCGGCCCGCCGAGATCAACCGCGATCGGCCGGTCCTGGCCATTCATGCTCATCTTGCCTGCCGCCTTGTCGCCGCTGAAGTCCATGTCAATCACCACAGGGCCTTGAGCCAAGTTCCGTTTGCGCACAACCAGAGTGCTCTTGTCGATGGTCGCGGTATCGGTTGCCGCGCCCCCCGGCGTTTCCATCTGGTTGATCGCCGTCCAGGAGGCTCCGCTGTCCTGAATCGTGGTGGTGAGCTTGATGTTCATCTGCTGGCCGCCTGCTTCAATCTTCACCAAGTAGTGAGAAGTGCCTGGTTGCAGATCGATGGCGGGCTTGGGCAGGCCGACGGCTGACGCATCTACTTTTTTGGCCAGCACCACGGTCTTGGGATTAACCGTGATCTCCTTCAGCCGCGCTACTGATTCCGCCGAACCGCCCTCCTGGAATCGTCCGCCGAGGTGTTGCGCCAGAAATTTCTCCGACTCCATAAACAGCGCCAGATTGTTCACTGGCCGGGCAAAGCCGTGGCCTTCATCGGGGGCGAGCAGATACTCGACCGGGAAGCCGCGATCTCGCAGCGCGATGACGATCTGCTCGGCTTCGCGGCGGTTGACGCGTGGATCATTGGCACCCTGCGCCACCAGCAACGGCGTCTTGATCTTGTCGACAGAGTTCAGCGGCGAGCGCTCTGCCAGCAGCGATTTGCCTTCCGCTGTGCTCACATCGCCCATGCGCACGGCAAAGGTCTTGCGTGCCGCTTCCCAATAAGGAGGGATCGACTCCATCAGCGTGATCAGATTGGAAGGACCAACGATGTCCACTGCCGCGGCATACAGTTCAGGTGTAAACGCGACTCCGGCCAGCGTTGCGTAGCCGCCATAGGAGCCGCCGAGAATGCCTACGCGCTTGGGATCGGCGATGCCCTCGGCCACCAGATATTTCACTCCCCAGGTCACGTCGTCCTGCATCTTGCGGCCCCACTCGAGGTTGCCGGCGTCCAGATATTTTCTGCCGTAGCCGGTCGAGCCGCGGAAGTTAGGCATCAGAACAGCGTAGCCGCGATTGGCAAAAAATTGCGCCCAGGTGTTATAGCCCCATAGGTCGCGCGCCCACGGACCGCCGTGGGGAATGATCAGGGTGGGCAGGTTCTTGGCTTCGACGCCCTTGGGCAACGTTAGATAAGCGGGAATTTCCAGCCCGTCGGAAGACTTATAAGTCACAGACTTCATCTCCGCCAGATCCTGACGGGGCAGCTTCTCCCAGATTTTGTACTGCGGAGTAATCACGCGAGTCTTGCGATCGAAGAGCAGCGTCTGGCCCGGCTCGCGGTCGCTGTCTGCTGTAAACAGCCAGAATCTCTCATCCTGCGTCCGCGACATTACCCTGATCTCCTGGCCGGGGAATTTCTTACCCAGATAATGGTCATCCTCGCCGAAGGCCTTGTCTTTGAAGTAAGTCTTAACGCGGTCGTGGAAGTACCAGGTTTCGACCAGTTCATCAGTCTTCTCGGAGAAGAGTGCGCCGCCAAAATCCACCTTGCCCAGCGGGTCTGATTCCACTAACTCCGTCTTGCCCGTCGCCGGGTCCATCAACTCCAGCGAGGTCAGATCCATAT
>Ga0181528_10002502_pt1 | contig 11309 bp, 9 predicted proteins | sample PEATcosm2014_Bin_47_FD_119742 | JGI IMG/M metagenome (GOLD analysis project Ga0181528, IMG submission 119742) | Peatland microbial communities from MTU Mesocosm Facility, Houghton, MI, USA - PEATcosm2014_Bin10_10_metaG | ecosystem: Environmental > Terrestrial > Soil > Wetlands > Peat | place... | reverse complement strand
GTTATTGCCGACATGTTTCGCCTGCGTGAGCGCTTGATTGCCAACGACACGTTAATTCAGCAACTGGAAATAGCTCAGCAGGAGCTATTGCTTGCCAACGCCGCCTTCGATACTCAAGAAAGCATCATGATTACCGATAGCCACGGCGTAATCGTGCGCGTCAATCGGGCTTTCTCGGAAATTACCGGTTTTACCCCGGAAGAAGCGATAGGCCATACGCCGCGGATACTTAAATCCGGCTTGCATGATAAAGGCTACTATGACGCCTTGTGGCAGAGCCTGCGGTTAACGGGTTTATGGAGCGGAGAAATCTGGGATAAACATAAAAATGGTCAAATCGTCGCCAAATATATGCATATCAAGGAATTACTCGCGAACGACGGCAGCGTGCTCAATTATGTGGCGACCCAAACCGATATTACCGCGCACAAGGCCGCGCAACAGACGATTAATAATCTGGCTTTTTACGATGCGTTGACGGACCTGCCTAACCGGCAATTGTTGCTGGCGCGCCTGCAGCAAAAGCTGGATGCCTGCGCCGACAGCGGGCGCATAGGCGCGCTATTGTTTGTCGATATCGATAACTTCAAGTTGCTGAACGACAGTAAAGGCCATGAGGTTGGCGATCAGTTTTTACTGGATGTCAGCCGCCGTCTGCAGGCCTGCGCTGTAGAAGCGGATACCGTCGCGCGTTTCGGCGGGGATGATTTTGCGATCTTGCTGCCGGAATTAAGCGCCGATACGCAGATTGTTCAGGCTAGGGTTAGAGATTTTGCAGAAAAAATTCTGAATATATTTAATGAAAATTTTTCTATCGGCAATTTCGGCTACCGCTCTAGCGCCAGTATAGGCGTTACGCTGTTTGATAAACATTGCGCGGCAATTGATGATTTGATCAGACAGGCGGATATCGCTCTCAATCAGGCCAAGAAGGCGGGCCGCAACGGTTTGGTATTCTTTAAGCCGGAAATGCAGGCCGACATTAACTTTAACGTAGAACTGGAACAAGAACTGCATACCGCGGTTGAAGAGCAGCATTTTCAATTGTATTTTCAGGTACAAGTCAATAACGATCTCAAACCGCTAGGCGCGGAGGCCTTGCTTCGCTGGCTGCATCCGTTGCGAGGCATGATTTCGCCGGCAGAGTTCATTCCCATAGCCGAATCGAGTGCGTTGATTTTGGATATAGGCCGTTGGGTGCTGGCGGGCGCCTGCCGGCAAATCAGAAATTGGAACAACGATGACGCAACCCGGCATTTAGTGCTGGCCATCAATGTCAGCGCGCATCAGTTCATGGCTCCGGATTTTGTCGATACCGTGGTCACCGCGATTACAACTTTCGATATTGAGCCCTGGCGCTTGAAGCTGGAGTTAACCGAAAGCGTGATTTTGGGCGAAATCGCCGAAATCGTGGCTAAGATGCATGCGCTTAAAGCCATAGGCGTCAGGTTGTCCCTGGATGACTTCGGCACCGGTTATTCATCATTGTCATATCTTAAACAATTACCCCTAGACCAGCTTAAAATCGACCAAAGTTTCGTGCGTGATATAGTCTCCGATGCCGAGGACGCCGTAATGGTGAAAACTATTATAGAATTAGCCAATAACTACAACCTGCATGTCATTGCGGAAGGGGTCGAGACTATGGCGCAACTGAGTTTTTTGAAGCAGCAGGGTTGTTTAGCCTATCAAGGCTATTTGTTTAGTAAACCGGTGCCGATAACCGAGTTTGATGTGCTGGTAAAAAAAATGGCCTATCCTGCCGTCATGACGCTGCATCAACCCCTTGCATTAGAGTGAGTCGCCGACAATGAAGCATAATAATCATTCAGGCGCTTTAGCGGCAGAGCGGGCAAGGCTTTGGAATAGCGCGATCGATCTGGCAAAATCCGATCGGGAGCAGGTACAGTTTCCCGGGACTATCATGCCACATGGCGTGTTGCTGGTCTTGGACGAAGAAAATTAGGTCCGCTCAATCCAGGGCTTGGCTGGACTTTAAAATAGACTATGCTATTGCTTTGTAGCGCAACATTATTGGGAAACATGCCGTGACCCTCGATATTTATAAAGCGGATGAATGCGAAACCGGAGCGCAATAATATGGAATTTGAGTCATTTGCTTACGCCTTATTTTATTTCACTTTATCACCTAATCGTAATACTGCTATGGAAGTACGATGAATCTGAATTCTCCCATTTTAATCGTCGAAGATTCCGACGAAGATTATGAAGTCACCTCTTGGGCTTTACGCCAGGCCGGGGTAAAACGGCCTATAGTCCGCGCCGCCCGTTCCAGCGACGCGCTACGCATATTGTTTCCGCAGCCCTTGGAGCCGGTCGGCAGCGATAGAACGCCCTGCCTGGTGTTGCTGGATCTAAATTTGCCAGGCAACGACGGGCGGTATTTACTCGGTGAAATCCGTCAGGCTGCTCAGCCGCCGGCCATTCCCATCGTGATACTGTCTACCTCAAACAACCCGCGCGATATAGAAATCTGCTATAAATTAGGCGCGGCCGGGTTTATTAATAAACCCATGAGTTTGGATCTGTATGCGGAAAAGATGCGTTTAATGGTGCAATATTGGTTCAATACCGTAACCTTGTTGGATGATAGGTTGTGAGCATGACAAAGATCAAGGCAGCGGCTTTGATTGGCGCCCGTTTCTGAAAATGCGGCTGGACCGGATGCGCGATAATCATGGTCGCGGCACCGCCCTAGCCAATAGCATGGCTTTTAAGAGTCTGAATTATCTCGGCGCCGGCAATAGGCTGGAAGCTGTCTTGATTCCGGAATGGGCGCTGTTTAAGCCACCATTTTCAATTCACTGAAACCATTGGCTTTTTTCACCATTTCTATCCGAGTTTTGATGCGTTTTTTGACGCCTTCGACATGCGAGATGACGCCTACGGTTTTACCCTGAATTTTTAGGCTTTCCAGTGCGCTCATCGCCAGATACAGCGCGTCGGCGTCCAGATTGCCGAAACCCTCGTCCAAAAACAGCGAATCGATAGCCGCGCCGTTATTGGCAATCTCCGCCAAGGCCAGCGATAAAGCTAAACTCACCACAAAACTTTCCCCGCCGGACAAGGTTTTCGGTTGCCGCTGCACATTATTCTGCTTGCTATCCTGGATAGCCAGCGCCAGGCCGTATTCGCTGTCTATGCTGCGCAGATAATAACGGTCGCTGATTTTTTCCAGAATTTTATTGGCTTGCGAGAGTAATTTCTCGATCAATAGTTTTTGAATAACACGCCGTAAACCGCTGGAGTTGTCCTGAATTTGCGCCATTTCGGCGCTGGATTCCGCCAAGCGTTGCTGGGCTTCGCTTAATTGCCGCTGAATTTGTTCGTATTTCAGGCGATAGTTTTGCTGTTTCCGCAATTTGTTTTGCAGGCCGCGAACTTCAAGCTCGGCTATATCGATTTTTTCCGCCAACAATTGTTGCAAGGCGCGCAATTCAATGTTGCCGACGGTTTCATCCACAGCGAGTCTGTGTTGTTGCAGTTGCGTCGCAAGCTTTAATAAATCCGCATTCAAACTCTCCAATTGCGCCGCGTGCCGCTCCAGAGCCAGGTGTAAATCCGCTTCGCCGTCGATCAATTGCAGTGCTTCGGTCAATTGTTGTAGACCGGTGAAACCGTGTTGGGCGATTTTGGCCAATAGGTCGCGCCGCAGGCTTGCCAATGCGGTTTCCAGCGCCTGGCATTGCTGTTCTTGGTTGGCGATCAGTTTTTGTTTTTCCAATATTGCCAGTTGCAGCCCCAGCCATTCAGCGCTATGCAACGTTTCCTGATTGTCGCTCAACTGCTGTTGATAGCGGTTGATAGTCGCTAGACAGGCCTGCAATTTGGCTTCTAAGTCGGTAATTTCTTCGCGCAAGCCGGTTTGGCGCAGTTCGCGGATCTGATAATCCTGCCGGCGGCTGTTCAGCCGGTCGATCAAGGCGTCTTCCTTGCCTTTGGCGGGCAGTTTTTCGCCCAATAGTTTTAATTGTAGTTCCAATTTTGCCGTGAGGGTTTTTTCATCCGCTTGATAGCCGGCCAGCTTTTCGATAAATTCCTGCATTTCGGGGGAACGTTCGGCCCAAGCCGCGTTCAATTGTTCGCTGCTGATACGCAATTTTGCCAATAAGGGCTGCTTGGCCTCCAACTCGGCTTTGGCTTTGGCGATGTCGCGTTGTAAGCGAGCGGAGGTGTTGACCAGGTTTTTAAGTTTTTCCAACTCGGCGGCTTCTTCAGCCAACAATTGTTTTTGCATTGCTAAATTAGTGATATTCAAACCGGAGCGCACCACATTTAAACGATTCGCCAGCGTTGCCCATTCGCTACGCTTTTCTGTTAAAAATTTTTCCTTGGCGCTGAGTTGCCCCTCGCGCTTTTGAACGGCGGCCAATTGGTTTTCGTAAGTTTCCAGCGTGGCTTTTAAAACCAGCACTTTGGCGCGCTGATCAGCCAGCGCTTTTTTGGAATCCGTGAATACCGGCGGCCTCATGCTATATGGATGCACGCTGGATCCGCATAAATAACACGGTTTGCCGGCCACCAGTTTACTGCGGTATATGGTCAGTTTACGCAGCAAGGACTCGTTGGCTATCGCTTGTTCCAGCGCTTTGGTGATATTCTCGTCCGAGCTTAAATCCAGTTTAATGGCGTAGATTTGCGCTTGTAGCTTGCTCTGATCCACCTGTGCGCTGTCCGGCTTTTTGCTAAACCAGCCGAACAGCCCCTTTTTTTTGCTTAGCCTGTCATTCAGGCTGGCTAGGTCCATTAATTGCTGAAAGTCTTTATGACGAATTTCTTGATCGCGCAATAAGCTCTGTAATTCCGCAAAAGTTTTTTGCCGGGCCAGTTCGATCAGCGTATTTTCATCCGCTAAGATTTGTTGCTTTAATTCTTCCAGACGCGTCTGATTGGCTGTCAAATCGGTCTGGTTTTTCTGCATGGCCGCGCTGGCGTGTTTTGACCAGCCGCTTTGGGTTTTTTGTTGGGCGCTCAGTTCCAGTAAGTCTTGACGGGCTTTACGCAATTGCGCCACTGCCGGAAAATCGCTGATCAGCACGGCGTCGGTTTGATGTGCTTGCAGCCAGGCCTCAACTTCGGTCAGCGTGGCCTGTTTTTCGGCTAATTGTAGTTGGATAACCTGGGAAAGTTCTTTTTGCCGCGGCAGATCCAGCTTGATTTCGCTGAGTTTTAGTTTCAGGCTGTCTATCACCTGTTTTTGGGTTTCTAAGGTTTTCCCGTTGGGTGGCTGATTTTGCGGTGACTGCTGATTTTCAGCGGCAAGCTGGCGTTGCAGCATGTCTAATTCGCTACGCAAAGTGTTTAGACTGATCCGGCTTTGCGCGGTTTCGTTTTGCCGGCGGTCGAAAGTTTGCAAGTCTTCTCGGTATAAAGCGGCAGGGGCGGCGGCTTCAATGCGCTGTAAAGCGGCTTGTTGTTCCTGAATTTGCATAAGCAGCCCCTGTTGTTGGGCCTGCAGTTTGGCGTGTTGGTCTTGCACCGACTCCAGCTTTTGTAAAGCCTGCAATTGCTGGTTCACTTGCTGTTGCTCCTGCTTGAGTTCCGTACTCAAGTCCTGGAAGTCTTGCAAATCGTGTTCCGCCGCTTCCAGCGCTTCCGGATTCAAGACCGGCAGCAAACCTAGTTCACTCTCGAATAATTTGGCGTTTTCGAGACATTGCGCATGTTTGGCTTCGGTTTGGCGGCGGTAATCGGCATAGAAATCGGCGCCGCTGATTTTTTCCAGTATGTCCAAACGTTCGCTGTCCAGAGCGTTTAAAAACGCCGCAAAATCGCCTTGCGGCAAGACCATGGATTTTGTGAAACGGTGAAAATCCATGCCGGTCAGTTCGGCCAGGCGTTGCCGCACTTGATGCGGGGTCTCGGCCATCAGTTGCGGTTCCCCGTTTAGATGCCAGAGTTGCATGTCCGGGCTGGCGGGGTTACTGCGCGTGACCTGCCAGAGGGAGCGGTATTTTTCGCCGGCAAATATGAATTCGGCTTGCGCCATGCTGGCGTCAGCGTGTTTGGTGATGACATGTTCGGCCGGCTTGTCGAAGCGAAAAGTTTCGCCGTACATGGCCAGCGTGATTACATCGAGAATACTGGTTTTTCCGGAGCCGTTGGGGCCGGTGATGGCGAACACGCCGCTGTCGGCTATCGGCCCTTGATCGAAATCAACCCGCCCTTGGCCTTCGAGGGAATTGATGTTCTGGTAGGAAATGTTGAGTATGCGCATATCTTATTGACTTATAAGGGCGTAAATGAGTTGCTTATAAATTTGGTACACGCCTGGGTACGCATTTATTAAGTGCTTGGTATTATTCTAACTAATGATACCTAAAACCGGAGTTTTCTGCTGATTTGATCTGTAATAAATGAACTTTCAGCGTAACTATTTAGCGTAATTGATAAACAACCCCCCGCTCATTACGAATTTCCTGTTGAATGAGCAATGGGTTTTCGTTTATGTTAGGTAATGTACTAAGCGCCCCCCAACTAATTGTCTCCAGTCCGCACTTAATTCGCCGGTATAGCGTTGTGCAAACGCTTTATAGCGATTGAATAACAATTTCATTTAGACATGTAGGCGCGACAAGCATATAACCCTTACAAAAAAGCCGGCGTTAGCCGGCTAATGAATAAAGCTTAGCAGCCGCAGTGGCTGCGTTTGAGCTTAAAGCGTTTAATTGCCTCTGGATTCTTTTTTAACTTTTTTCGCCGCCTTTTTTTCTTTTGGGCTTAAGGCTGGTTTCTTCTTGTCTTCTTTATTGCTTTTGGGGGCTTTGCTCATGGCGTGTACTCCGGGTCTGATATTGGCTTTTCTGAAAACTCAGAAAATGCCGCTTGGCGGTCAACGAACTGTTAAGGACTGGAAACAAGCGGATATGCTACTTATACTCCTTTATTGAAAGGCAGCGGCAACTAGTTTTAATTAATGTCTTAAGTTGCATGTGCCGCGGAAATATCGAATAGTCTGGAAAATTCATTCAGCATGCATTTCAGCTTCTAGCTGATCAAGAGTTGAGATGCAAGTGACGTGCGGTATGTATCAGAACTACTTTGGTACAATACAATAAAGGATGCGGCCATGAGCGCTATTACTTTCGATACTCTTGTACTGGTTGACAGGCTAAAAACCTCTGCCAATCCGCCGCCGTATCCACATCCCATTGCCTGTCCAATTGTTCTACTTCTATCCCTGCCTCTGCCGCCCGTTGTAAAGTGTCTTGCAGCACCTGCTCGCCGCCCCAAACGATATTTTCAAACAGGGCCGGTTGCGGAGCGTTCAGACCGATCAGCACATAGCCGCCGTCTTCGGCTGGGGCGATCACCGCTGGTTTGCCGGCTTGTAAATAACTGAAAGCCAGGCGCAGGTCGGCTAGCGTCAGGCTGGGGCAGTCACAGCCGATGAGCACGGCGTTGGGGTAGTCCGCTAGAGCCTCGACAAACGCCTGGTGCATTTTTTCGCCAAGATGGCCGCTGCCTTGGTTTGCCAGCGTCAAGGGATATTCAGCGGCGCATTCCGAGAAAAAAGGATGTAGGCTATCCGGGGCGCAATACAGCCGGACTGGGCATAAAGCGTGTTGGAATGCGCGATCCAGCGTGAAGCGGCTTAGACGTCTATGCGCTGCCGCGGCTTGCTCGGCGCTTAGCTCCGGCTGGAGCCGGGTTTTCACTTGGCCCGCGATTGGCGCTTTGCAGAATATCAGCAGTAGGCTGTCGGGAAATTGATAAGCCATCTGGTTAAGTTCCGCGCGGGCTTTGAAAGGGCTGCGCTAAAGCCCCGCCACAACTGCTGCCTTGTCCGGCGGTGCAACCATAACAATGGGCTGCGGTGGCAATAGCCTTGCCGGTCAAGTTTTTCGGCATTAAATCACTCATCCGCAGGCGTTGGCGAGTGTCGCTAGTTATGGGCATGTCCAGCATCTGGTTGAAATCGCAATCGTAGACATCGCCTTGCCAGTCTATGCTGATAGTGTTCAGGCACATCAGCTGGCTGAGATTATCGGCGCGGAAGTTATTGCGCAATAAATTCAGGTAGGCCGCAAACCGGCCCTGACTAATTAACTGGCTGCCAAAGCGGTTAATCGGCATATTGGCGATAGCGAACAGCCGATTGAAGCGAATACCGTATTCTGCGTAAAGATGTTGTTTATAAGCTTGTTCCAGGCCTTGCTGCTCAGGCGGCAACACCGGTTCTTGCGGGTTATACACCAAATTGAGTTGTAACAGGCTGTCGGTTTGGGCATAGCCGAGCCGGTTGAGGCGTTGCAATGCGGCTATGCTGTCTTTGAATACGCCTTTGCCGCGCTGCTTGTCGACATTTTCTTCCAGGTAACAAGGCAAGGAGGCGATGATTTGCACCTGCCGCGCGGCCAGAAATTCCGCCATGCCGGCATAGGCGGCTACTTCCAGGATGGTTAAATTGCAGCGGTCTATGACTTTTACGCCGCGCCGGCGGGCGGCGCTCACCAGTTCGCGAAACTGCGGATGCATTTCCGGCGCGCCGCCGGTTAAATCCAGCGTGTTGATTTCGGTTGCATCCATAAGCGCCAACAGTTGCGCTATCAGCGCCGGACTCATGGACTCGGTGCGTTTCGGCCCGGCGTTGACATGGCAATGCACGCAACTTTGGTTACATAGATAGCCGAGATTGACTTGCAGAATTTCCAGCGGCTTGCGATAAATTTTGGGAAAATCGCTGTCGTCCAGCAGCGGTCGGCTGTCGTGCATGTTTAATCCTTGGAATACCGGAGCAATAGTTTGTTCACGGCGAGTTTTCGTTTAAGCCGGCGCCGGACACCCGCTTGATGATGACCGGTATTAGCGATAGGGCGCCCAGTAAAAAGAAAGCCGTCAAGGTTTGCGTGGATAGCAGTTGATCCATGCTTTCTATGCTGCCCAGCGATTGCCCTAAATTTGCAAACACAAAGCTGCCGGGCATAATGCCAAAAAAAGTGGTCCAGACATAGGTGCGCAGACTGACCTGGGTCAGCGCCGGCGCCAGATTCACCAGCCAAAACGGAAATACCGGCGCCAGCCGCAGAAACAGCAAATAATTAACCGCGTCATCCTGAAAGCCTGCCAGTAGTTTTTTTGCTAACTCGTGACCGTGCAAACGCTGCGCGGCCCACGCGGCGAACAGGTAACGCGCCAGCCAAAATACCGCTGTCGCGCCGGCGGTGGCGGAAACCACGATCAGCAAAGTTCCGGTCCAGCGGCCGAATAAAAACCCCAACAATAGAGATAGCGCCGTGCCGCCAGGCAGGCTGAGCGCGGTAGATAAAGCATAAAATGCACCGCAAGCCAGCAACATTAATAGATAATGCCGGTCGGTATACGCGGTCAATTGCTGGCGATGGTCGCGGATGGTATCCAGACTTAGCCATTGCGGGCCGCCGAGCATAAAAAATAGGGTTATCGCCAGTAACAGCAGTAGCCCAATGAGATATTTTTTGTTCATATGCACCTCGCAAGCCAAGGAAGTATTTGCTTATTTGTGCTTAATCCATGCGTCTGTGCGGCAGCGGCATACACCGCCGGGCAGAAGCGAGCATAACATAAATAAATACATCGGCGGCAGCTTGAAGTAAGGTTTGAGTTGCTCGGGTCTCCAACCGAAATCAATTGGATTAATGTGGTTATAAACCATTATAATCGGTTTGTTTCAACCATTTTTGACGATTTATCCGCTTCGCACCCTGTTGAGCCTAGCAATCCAGGCAGGAGATAATGTGGTATGTTTATTGCCAGTATTTAAAAGTTTTTATACGGAGTGTTTTAAATGAATTCGGGAATTGCAATTGGCTGTGCTTTCTTGTGTGCCTGCCTCCTGATGGCCGGTTGCAATGAAAAGAATAAGGCCGGCGCCCAAACGGAAGCCACGGCCCAAGTCGAAGAGGTCACGGATGGCAGTGTGATTAAAATCACCTCGGCCAATGAGTTTCCGCTAGTCAAGGCCAAAACCTTGGATATTGCCGAAGAACTGGCCTTGAATGGCGCCATTGTGCCTGATATCAGCCGTACCGTCGGCGTGAATGCGCTGACCGGCGGCCGCATTGCGGAAGTGCATGCCCGCTTGGGCGACGCAGTAAAAAAGGGTCAGTTATTGCTAAAAATCCATAGTCCGGATTTGGCTAACGCCGTTGCCGCCTTGAAACAGGCTAAGGCCGATGAACTTTTGGCGCAACGCTATTACGACCGAAACAAATTTTTGTACGAACGTGGCGCGGTAGTGGCGCAGAAAGATGTGGAGGCGGCGGAAGACGCCTTGGTTGACGCGCAGGCCAATACCGAAAACGCCATTACCCAGGTGCGTTTACTCAACGCCGATCCCCAACATCCTACGGCGTTTGTGGAATTGCGCGCGCCTATTTCCGGAGTGATCGTCGAACAAAATATCGCCCTGGGCGGCGCGGCCAAATCGCTGGACGCCACGCCGAATTTATTCACGGTCGCCGATCTCAGCCGGGTGTGGCTGCTGTGCGATGTTTATGAAAACAATCTTTCGCGGGTGAATGTCGGCGATACGGCCAAGATCCGCCTGAACGCTTATCCCGATCAGCCCATGCAGGGCAAGGTGGTGAATATTTTCAGTCTGCTCGATCCCGCTACGCGCACCGCCAAAGCCCGGATTGAATTGGACAACAGCCAGGGAATATTACGCCCCGGCATGTTCGCTACCGCGGTGTTTGTTTCGCAAGCCAAAACCACGCGGGTTGTGGTTCCGGCGGCGACTATCTTTAGATTGCATGACCGGGACTGGGTGTTTTTTCCGCTGGGCGGCAACAAATTCCGCCGCGCGGAAGTGCAAACCGGCGGCGCCAATGCCGATGGGAGTTTGCAAATACTTGCGGGCTTAACCAAGGGCGACGAAGTGGTTGGTAACGCCTTGCAACTTTCCGCCGCCGCGCAATTGGAAAATCCGATCGCCTTAGAAGACAAAGATAAAGGTGAGCAGAAATGATACAAAGGATTGTGGCGTTCGCGCTGCACGATAAAGCGCTGATTTTATTTATTTGTTTTGTGCTGTTGGTAGGCGGCGGCATTGCTTTCCGCAACCTGCCGATCGAAGCTTATCCGGATGTCGCCAATAACTGGGTGCAAATTATCACCCAGTGGCCGGGCCGGGCCGCCGAGGAAGTCGAGCAACAAGTCAGCGTACCCATTGAGACCCAGGTGGCCGGCATTCCGCATTTGACCGGTTTACGCTCGATTTCGATTTTCGGGCTGTCCGTGGTGACCATGATTTTCGATGACGAATCGGATGATTTTAACAATCGGCAACGAGTGCTGGAGAAACTTAC
>Ga0181528_10002501_pt1 | contig 11310 bp, 9 predicted proteins | sample PEATcosm2014_Bin_47_FD_119742 | JGI IMG/M metagenome (GOLD analysis project Ga0181528, IMG submission 119742) | Peatland microbial communities from MTU Mesocosm Facility, Houghton, MI, USA - PEATcosm2014_Bin10_10_metaG | ecosystem: Environmental > Terrestrial > Soil > Wetlands > Peat | place... | reverse complement strand
GGTCCCTGGCGTTACGAGCGGGTCGAGGGCCCCGGCCACTGGCTCCAGCTCGAGACGCCCGACGTGGTCAACGGGCTGCTCGTCGACTTCCTGCCCGCCTGAGTCGACGCGGCGGTGCGGTCCCGGCGGCGGGGGCGCCCGGTAGCCTCGGGGGGGTGACCCCCGTGGCCCGGCTCCCCCTGCGCTCGGCCACCGTGGACGTCGGTGGTCCCGTCCACTACGCCGACTACGGCGGTCCGGCCGACGCCCCGCTGGTGATCGCCGTCCACGGCCTCGGCGGCTCCCACCTCAACTGGTCGGCGGTGGCCCCGCACCTGGTCGGCCACACCCGCCTGGTGGCCGTCGACCTGCTCGGCCACGGTCGCACCCCGGCCGCCGGCCGGACACCGGACGTGGCCGGCCACGTCGCCATGGTGACCGACTTCGTCGGGGCCGTGTCGGACCGGCCCGTCGTGCTCATGGGCAACTCCCTCGGGGGCCTGGTGGCGGCCCTGACCGCGTCCGGCGCCCCGGACCGGGTGGCCGGCCTGATCCTGGTGGATCCGGCCCTGCCCACCGAGCGTCTGGGGCTCGTCCACCCCCGGGTCCTCGCCAACTTCGTGATCTGCTCGGTGCCCGGGGTGGGGGAGCGGTTCCTCGACGTCCGCCGCAGCCGCACGACCGCCGAGCGGACGGTCCGCCGGGTGCTGGCCGCCACCTGCGTCGACCCCGCCCGGGTCCCCGAGGACGTCGTCGACGCCCACATCGCCCTCACCGCCGAGGTCGACCGTGCCGCGGCGGACCGGGCCTACCTGACCTCGGCCCGCTCGCTGGCCGGGCTCATGGCCCGACCGGCCCCGACGGTGGCCAGGCTGGACGCGCTCGACGTGCCGGTGCTCCACGTGCACGGCGCCCGTGACGCCCTGGTCCCGCTCGCCGCCGCCCGCCGGATGGCCGCCGGCCGGCCCGACTGGCACCTCGAGGTCGCCCGCGACATCGGGCACGCACCGATGCTCGAGGCGCCGGTGTGGACGGCACTGCGGATCGACGACTGGCGGGCCGCCCGCGGGGCGACGGCGTTCGCCCGTTCCGCCGGATCGGTCGACCCGGCCACCACCCTCAGTTGACCTGGCGCTCGAGCCCCTCCCAGTAGGGGGCCCGCAGGCGGAACTTCTGCAGCTTGCCGGTGGCCGTGCGCGGCAGCTCGGTGCGCAGCTCGACTTCTTTGGGGCACTTGTAGCCGGCCAGCACCGTCCGGCAGTGGGTGATGACGATCTCCTCGGTGACGCCGCTCGCCTCGTCGACCACCACGAGGGCGAGCACCATCTCGCCCCACTTCTCGTGGGGCACGCCGATGACGGCCACCTCGGTGACGCCCTCCAAGGAGAAGATGGCGTCCTCCACCTCGATGGACGAGACGTTCTCGCCCCCGGTGATGATCACGTCCTTCTTGCGGTCGAGGATGCTGAGGTGGCCCTCCTCGTCGAGCAGGCCCCCGTCACCGGTGTGGAACCAGCCGTCGCCCAGGGCGGCGTCGGTCTCCTCGGGTTGGTCCCAGTAGCCGGTCATCACGGTGTTGGAGCGGGCCAGCACCTCACCCTGCTCGTCGATCGTGATCTGGGTCCCGACGGCCGGCGCGCCGGCCCGCATGAGCTTGCGGGCCCGCTGGTCGGACGGCAGGTCGTCCCACTCGGCCCGGGCCCGGTTGACCGTGAGGACGGGCGACGTCTCGGTCAGGCCGTAGATCTGGATGAACTCCCACCCGAGCTCCGATTCGATCCGCTCGATCGTCTTGGACGGCGGTGGTGCCCCGGCCACCACGATCCGGGTCGTGCCCGAGCCGGGCAGGGGCCCGTCCCAGTCGGGCGCAGCCTCCAGCACGGCGTTGACGACGGCGGGGGCGGCGCACAGCAGGGTGACCCCGTGGCGCTCGATCCGACGCAGGATCTCGGGACCGTCGACCTTGCGCAGCGCCACCTGGGTCACGCCCATGGCCGCCGTGGTCCACGGCATGCCCCAGCCGTTGGCGTGGAACATGGGGAGCGTGTGCAGGTAGACGTCCCGGTCGTCGACACCGACGTGCCACCCGAAGACGGCGGCGTTGACCCAGCAGTTGCGGTGGGTGAGCTGCACGCCCTTCGGCCGGGCCGTGGTGCCCGATGTGTAGTTGATGGTGGCGGTGGCCGATTCGTCGGACTCCCACGGCGTCGGCTCGACGCCGTGGAGGTAGAGCTCGGCGTCGCTCGCCGACCCGATCACGTACCGTCGCTCGGGGCCGATGCCGCCCAGCGCCTCGTCCACCTCGGGGTCGACGAGCAGCACCGACGCCCCGGAGTGGCGGAGGATGTACTCGACCTCGGCCGGCGCCAGGCGGAAGTTGATCGGCACGAGGATCCGACCCCAGCCCGGAACCCCGAAGAAGGACGTGAGCAACCGGGCCGAGTTGTGCGAGACGATGGCGACGCGCTCGCCGGGGCCGATGCCGAGGCGGTCGAGCCCGGCCGCCTGGGCCCGGGCCCGCTCGGCCAGCTGCGCGAACGTCAGGGAGCCCCAGGAGGCGGCCGGCTGGACGGGCTCGTCGATGACCGCCGCCCGGTCCGGGTAGGTCGTCTCGGCCCGGTCGAGGAACTGGCGGACGTTGAACTGGACCTGCATGGCATCTCCCTGGCTCCGCTGAGGCCCACCAATCTAGGCACTCCGGGACGTCCGTCCCGGCCGTAGTCCCCGTCGGGCGGGATCCGGGTGCCGGCCGTCGCTAAGGTGCCCGCATGACCCCGCCCCGCGTGGCCGTCGGCCCGTTCCCGTCCGAGTTCGCCACCGACGCCGTCCGCGAGGGCGGTGGGGAGGTCGTCGACCTCGCCGACCGTCCCGACAGCCTGGTCTGGCTCGATCCCGGGGACGTGGACGGCCTGACCGCCTGGCTGGCCGAGGTGCCCGACGCCCGGTGGGTGCAGCTCCCCTTCGCCGGTGTCGAGCGGGTGGCGGCGGCCGGGCTGCTCGACGACGCCCGGATCTGGACGTGCGCCAAGGGTGCCTACGCCGAGCCCGTGGCCGAGCACGCCCTGGCCCTGGCCCTGGCCGGCCTGCGCCATCTGCCGGCCCGCGTGGAGGCCCGGTCGTGGGGGATCCCGGCCGGGACCAGCCTCTACGACCAGAAGGTGACCATCGTGGGCGGGGGCGGGATCGCCACGTCCCTCCTCGAGCAACTCGCCCCGTTCCGGGTGGAGGCCACCGTGGTGCGTCGCAACCCGGCCCCGGTGCCCGGCGCCGCCCGGGTGCTGCCCGTCGGTCGGTTGCCCGACGCCCTGGTCGACCCGTTGGTCGTGGTGCTCGCCCTCTCCCTCACCCCCGAGACCACCGGGATCATCGGGGCCGCCGAACTGGCGGCCATGCCGGAGACGGCGTGGCTCGTCAACGTGGCCCGGGGCGGCCACGTGGACACGGCCGCCCTGGTGGAGGCGTTGGGATCGGGCTCGATCGCCGGTGCCGCGCTCGACGTCACGGACCCTGAGCCGCTTCCCGACGGGCACCCGCTGTGGGACCTGCCCAACTGCATCATCACCCCGCACACGGCGGACACCATCGAGATGGTCGTGCCGCTGCTGGCCGAGCGGATCCGGACCAACGTGCGCCGGCTGGCCGACGACGATCCCCTGGTCGGACGCGTCGACGCCACCGCGGGGTACTAGACGCCACGGACGGGCGCCGGAGGGCACCCCGGGACGGGGGTCCCGGGTCCGGGGTCGCTAGGAGGGGGTGCGGTCGCCCACCGGCGTGTACCGGTAGCCGTAGCCGCGGATCGCCTCGAGGACGTCCTTGTACTCGTCCTGCCAACCCAGCTTGCGGCGCAGCCGCAGCACGGTGAACTTGACCCGCTCGGGGCCGATCCCGAACGGGTCGTTCCACACCTGCTCGAGGAGCTGCTGGGTGGCGAGCGCCTGACCGGGGTGGCGGACGAAGGTCTGGAGGAGCTGGAACTCGAGCTTGGTGAGATTGACGACCTCACCGTCGATCCGGACCTCGCGGGCCGGCCAGTCGACCGAGAGCTTGCCGTCGCGGTAGGTGGTCGGCTCCTCCACCGTCGGGGCGGCGGTCTGGCTGCGCCGGAGCAGGGCCTGGATGCGGGCCCCGAGCTCCTGGACGCCGAAGGGCTTCGTCAGGTAGTCGTCGGCACCGCTCGTCAGCCCCCGTACCTTCTCCTGCTCGAGGTCGTGGGCCGTCAGGATGAGCACCGGCACCTCGGAGAGGTCACGGATGCGCTCGAGCACCTCCCAGCCGTCCATCTCGGGGAGACCGATGTCGAGGACGACGAGGTCGGGCCGCTCCTCGAAGAAGTTGCGCAGGCCGTTGCGGCCGTCGCCGGCGACCACGCCGGTACCGTTCTGCTTGGCGACGACCCGCCGGACGGCCTCGGCGATCGAGGGGTCGTCCTCGATGATCAGGACCCGTGTGGTGCCGGCGAGCTGGTCGGTGCTCAGGGCTGTGGTCATCTGTGCTGCTCCTTGCTGTGTACGTCGTGCCGCTCGTCGGCGCCAGGGCCGTCCTGCCCACCGACGGAGGCCCGGACGCCCACTGGCAACAGGTCCTCCCTAGCTGTATCGGCGTCATCGGCCGGTCCTTGAGCCTCGAGTTCGCGCCGGGCCCGGGCGGCGGTCAGCGACGGGAGCCGGACCCGCACGGTCGTGCCCTGCCCGGGGGCCGAGTTGAGCGTGAGGGTGCCGCCGTGGTGCTCCACGATGGCCTGGACGATGGCGAGGCCCAGGCCGGTCCCCGGGATCACCTCCTGGGTGGCCTCCGTGCCCCGGAAGAACCGTCCGAAGACGGCCTCCTGCTCCTGGAGGGGGATGCCGATGCCGGTGTCGGACACCGACAGCACGACCGAGTCGATCGACACCGAGGAGGCGACCGTGATGCGGCCGCCGGGGAGCGTGAACTTGACGGCGTTGGTCACGAGGTTCATGAGCAGTCGTTCGAGTTGGAGCCCGTCGCCGAGGACCCGCGCCGGCTCGCCGCTGGTCCACGAGCTCAGGGTGAGTGACTTCGCCTCGGCCGTGGGCAGCAGGGCCTCGCACACCGACTCGATCAACGGGTCGACGTCCACGGGTACCAGGTGGATGTCGTAGACGGCGGAGTTGAGGTGGGAGAGGGTCAGGATGTCCTCGATGAGGCCCGAGAGCCGGACGCTGTTCTTCTCGATGATCTCGAGCATCCGGTCGTCGTCGGGGGTGATGGTGTCGTCGTCGCGCAGCAGCTCGGTGTAGGCCCGGATCGAGGTCAGGGGCGTGCGCAGCTCATGGGAGAAGGTGGACAGGAATTCGCTCTTGGCCCGGTCCAGGTCCTGGAGCTGTCGGACCAGCTCGAGCTGCCGCGCGTAGAGGTGGGCCTGGACGATGGCCCGGCCGAGGTCGGCGCCCACCGAGTCGATGAGGGCGATGTCGTCCTCGTTCCACTCGACCACGCGCGCCTGGCGGCCCAGTCCGAGCAGGGCGAGCAGGTTCCCGTCGGCGTCATGGACGGGGGAGAGCACCCAGGCGCCGTAGCCGCTGGACTCCACGAAGCCCGGCGCACCGGGCCCGTCGGGGGTGGGCGACGGCCGGTTCCCGTCGGCCAGGGCCAGGGTCCCCTGGCGGGCGGCCACGCCCTCCAGGAACGGCCGGTTGGCGTCGTCGAGGACCAGCGCGGTGTCGTCCCGGTGGGCGAGGCGCTCGGGGTGCCAGACCGTCGGCACGATGTCGAAGCCCCCGTCGGGGCCGGCCAGGTAGATGGCCACCACGTCGACGTCCAGGACGTCCCCCACGGTGGAGGCGATCTCGGCGAGGGTCGAGGCGAGGTCGACACCCTCGAGGTCGGTCGACCCGAGCCTCGCCGACAGCAGGCGCATCCGCTCGTGCATGTCCTGGCGCCGCCGGTGCGCCTGCTCGATCTCCTCGTGGGCGGCGATGAGGGCCACGGTCCGCTCCTCCACCAGGCCGGACAGTTCGCCCCGGTGGTGCCGGAGTTCGCCCACGGCCTCGTCGAGAGCCAGGGCGGCCCGCACCGCCTCGTCCTGCATCCGGTTGAAGCTGGACGCCATCTCGCCGAACTCGTCGGCCGTCCGCACCACGACCGGGGTCGCCGTGACCGGGGCGTGGGCCAGGTCGAGGTCGTCGCCGGCCATCGCCTCCATCGCCGCCGTCAGCTGGGCCAACGTGCCGTCGGCCAGCTCCTGGGCCGCCGACTGCACCTGCTTGGCGGCCTGGGCCACCATGCCCGGCAGGACGAGCCCGACCGAGATGGTGAGCAGGCCGACGACCACGAAGACGTCCTTCAGCATGGCGGCCAGGGCGCCGTTGCCGGGGCTCACGTGGTCGACGGCGATCAGGTAGCCGAACCCGTCGAGCACCAGCACCACCAGCATGGCGCCGGTCAGTTTCACGTAGATCGAGCGGCGGAGCACCCGGGCCCCCGACCGCTTCCGGTCGCCATGGGCCCGCCAGGCGTAGGCCAGCGAGCCCGAGAAGGCCAGAGCGAGGCCGAAGATCACGATGGGCAGGCCGAACTGCTCGAAGCCCAGGATGGTGGCGAGCAGCCAGATCACGGCCGCCGCCACTCCGAGGAGGATCGACGCGTCGTGGGCGCGGTAGGTGCGCACCCGGTCCGGTTCGTTGCGGCGCAGCAGCCAGACGGCGACGCTGGGCAGGGCGATGCCGATGAGGTACGTGAGGTTGGCCGCCGCCACGAGCGAGATCGGGTCGCCGAGCAGCAGGAACACGATCGAGGCCGTGGCCGTGGTCAGGATGGCCACCACCGGCGCGTCGGTGCGACGGCTGCGGTAGCCGAGCGTGCGGGGCAGGAGGCCGTCCTCGGACAGCTGGGACAGTGTCCGCGAGGCGCCCGACAGCGGCTGGAGCGTGCCGCAGAACATGTTGAAGCAGACGAAACCCACCGCCGCGGCCTTGGCCAGGCCGCCGAACAGCGGGGCGAAGGTGGGACCGAGGACCGCGGCCAGGTTCCCCTCGAGGGGGCCGGCCCCGAGGCTCCCGAGCCACACCACCGGGATGAGTACGAAGAACACGCTGGCCATGCCGCCGCTGAACCACATGGCCCGGGGGTGGTCGTGGGCCGGGTCCTTCATCTCGCCGATGTGGCAGGCGGCGGCCTCGAAGGCCGGGGCCGCGAAACCGATCAGGTACAGCCCGGCCATGACGCTGGTGAGGTGCCCGAAGGCGCCGCCGAACGGCGAGACGAGGTGGAAGTCGAACGCCCGGTGCCAGTCCACGTGACCGGTGAGGACCGGGATCAGGCCCGAGCCCAGGGCGAGGGTGAAGGCGATCAGGGCCACCGGCTTGGCCACCCGGACGGCCCACCGGAGCCCACACAGGTTGACCGCCGTGAAGGCCAGCACGATGAGCGTGGCCATGAGCTTCACCGGGACGCCGGGCAGATACCACTGGTGGATGGCCTCGGCGGAGAAGATGGCCGTGAGGCCGCAGGTCGGCACCCATCCCCACCAGTAACAGACGCCGGTCAGGTTGGCCAGGACGGCGCTGTAGGGGCGGAAGGCCTCGGCGCACGTGGCGGCGATCCCCCCGACCCGGTTGGGGAACATGCAGGTCAGTTCGATCCAGCCCGGAGCCGCCATGTAACTGAGGACCAGGCCGAGGGCGAGCAGCGGCACGGCCATGGTGCCCTGGGCGAGCAGGAGGGCGCCGATGAGGAAGATGGACTGGTTGGAGCCGCCCAGGGCGAGGGCGCTCGCCCCGACCCACGAGATGGTCCGGGGGTGGGGTCGGGCGGCGTCGGGGGCGGTGGAGGACCCTCCGGCCGGGTGCGCGTCGAGGGCCGCCGTTTCCGCTGCCGTCCTCGACGTGCGCTGTGGGCTCATCCCGACCTTCGTGCCGATCCTCGGTGCGCGGGCGAAGGTGCCCCGGGTGCCCGGTGGGCACGGGGGCCCCCGCTCCACCTCCCGGTATCGGCGGCCCGGACGGGCGCCTTGAGGAAGGGTCCCGGGGGGCCGCACCCCGGGGCCTGTCACACCCGTCGGCCACACTTCGTGACCATGGGACTGACCGGAGCAGCAGACCGAGGAGACCGCACCGTGGAGCAGGAGACGGCGACCCGGGAGCGGGGGTTCGACCCGGGCGCCTTCACCGTGGACTGCGCCGACTGCGCCCATCGCGACACCCCGGTCTGCGATGACTGTGTGGTCTCCTTCATCGTGGGGCGTGAACCCGACGACGCCGTGGTGATCGATGCCGACGAGGCCCGGGCCGTGCGCCTCCTCACCCGCGCCGGCCTCGTACCCGGGGTGCGCCACCAGGCCCAGGCCAGCGGCCTGTAGGCCCCCCCTCCCGTCGGCCGCCACCCCCGTGGTGACGACCGGTGCGTCGGCGACCCGAGGTCCAGGCCGTGCCACCATGGGGTGTGCCCACTCGTGTGTCGACCGTCCCGCCGTCCGTGTCGGACGACGCCCCGGCCGGGCTCGGCCGGGCTGTCCTGGCCATCGGCGCCGACGCCGGGCTGGCCGCCGTGGGGATCGCCGGGGCCGAGCCCTTCACCGACACCCGGACCGTGCTCGAGTCGCGACGGCGCGACGGTCTCCACGGCGGGATGCAGTTCACCTACCGCAACCCGGCCCGCGCCACCGAGCCGGACCGCATCCTCGCCGGAGCCCGCTCCCTGGTGGTCGGCGCGCTCGGCTACCTCCGGACCGAGACGGGGGACGAACCGTCGTCGCCGGAGGCACCCCGGGGTGTCGTCGCCCGCTACGCCCGACACGACCACTACGCCGACCTGCGTGACGCGCTGGCGCGGATCGCCGACCACCTGGTGGCCGAGGGGTGGCGGGCGCGGGTGGTGGTCGACGACAACGCCCTGGTCGACCGCGCCGCCGCCGAGCGCGCCGGACTGGGCTGGATCGGCCGCAACAGCCTCTTCCTGCTGCCCGGGATCGGCTCGTGGTGCGTCCTCGGCTCCGTGGTCACCGACGCTCCACTCGACCCGACGCCCCCGGTCGGCCCGTCGGCCCCGGCCGAGGGCTGCGGTTCCTGCCGGCGGTGTGTGGCGGCGTGCCCGACCGGCGCCCTGGTGGCCGACGGCGTGCTCGATGCCCGACGCTGCCTGGCCTGGCTGGTCCAGGCTCCCGGGACGTTCCCGGTGGCCTTCCGCACCGCGCTGGGCGACCGCATCTACGGGTGTGACGACTGCCAGCAGGCCTGTCCGGTCAACCGGGTGGGGGAGCGTCGCCACCCCCCGCCTCCCCCCGAGCCGGACAGCCGGCCCGACGTCGACCTGCTCACCCTCCTCGGCGCGTCCGACGACGAGCTGTTGGCCGCCCACGGGCGTTGGTACATCGCGGCGCGCGACCCCCGGTACCTCCGACGCAACGCGCTGGTGGCCCTCGGCAACGTGGGCGACGCCGGTGACCCCTCCACGGTCGCCACCCTGGCCCGCTACGCGGCGGGCGCGGACGAGCTGCTGGCCGAACACGCCCGATGGGCGGCGGGGTGCCTCGGCCTCGGCGCCGCCGCGGGTGGGAGTGGGCCGGCGTGACCCATCTACTGGTCACCAACGACTTCCCGCCCAAGGTGGGCGGCATCCAGGCCTACCTGTGGGAGCTGTGGCGTCGGCTCGACCCCGACAGCTTCGCCGTGCTGACGGCCTCCTCGGACCCGGCGGCGGCCGCCTTCGACGCCGAGCAGGCCCGACTCGGCATCCGCATCGAGCGCGTACCGTCGCGCATCCTGGTGCCCACGCCCGGCCTCGTGCGCCGCATCCGCCGGTCGGCCCAACGGGTCGGGGCGGACCTGGTCGTCCTCGATCCGGCCTTCCCCCTGGCGGCCATCGGGCCGCACCTGGGCATCCCCTACGCCGTCCTGCTCCACGGGGCCGAGGTGGCCATCCCCGGGCGCCTGCCGGCCAGCCGGTCGCTCCTGGCCCACGTCGTGCGGCGGTCGGCGCTGGTCATCTCGGCCGGCGGCTATCCGGCGGCCGAGGCCCGTCGGGCGCTCCGGGGCAAGGGGATGCCGCCGGTGGTCGAGATCCCCCCCGGGGTCGACCTCGACCGCTTCACCCCCCTGGACGCCGTCGACCGGTCCCGGGCCCGGGCCGACCTGGGCCTCCCCGCCGCCGGGCCGCTGGTGGTGAGCGTCAGCCGGCTGGTGCCCCGCAAGGGCATGGACGTGCTCATCGACGCGGCGGGCCTGCTCGCCTCCGGCTACCCGGACCTGACGGTGGCCATCGCCGGACGGGGGCGGGACGCCGAACGGCTGGCCGGCCGGGTGGCCGAGCAGGGTGCACCGGTGCGCCTGCTCGGCGGGGTGTCCGACGAGGACCTACCCCGGCTGGTCGGCGCGGCCGACGTCTTCGCCATGCTGTGCCGGAACCGCTGGCTCGGCCTCGAACAGGAGGGCTTCGGCATCGTCTTCCTCGAAGCGGCGGCGGCCGGCGTGGCCCAGGTCGCCGGGGCCTCGGGGGGCGCCGCCGAAGCGGTCGAGGACGGGGTGACCGGGCTGCTCGTCCACCGCCCCACCGAGGCGGGCCGCGTGGCCCGGGCCATCGCCGGCCTGCTCGACGACCCCGCCGGCCGCGAAGCGATGGGCCGGGCCGCCCGCAAGCGGGCCGAGGCATCCTTCGACTACGACCTGCTCGCACCTAGGCTGGGCCGGTCGCTCGGCGACGTGACCGGCTGACGCCCGTGCGGGCGCCGGCAGAGCATTCGAGGAGGAGGGCCGATCGTGGCGGAACAAGCCACTGAGAGGATGGTCGTGTCGGCCGATCCGGCGCGCTGTTTCGAGGTCAGCGCCGACATCGCCAGCTATCCGATGTGGGCCGCCGACATCAAGGAGGTCACCATCGTCGAGCGCGACGCCGAGGACCGCCCGAGCGTCGTCACCTTCCGCGCCGCCGCCTTCGGGCGCAGCACCAGCTACACCCTCGCCTACGACTACACCGAGGCCCCCGGCGTGCTGGCCTGGGTCCAGACCGAGGGCGACATCACCGCCAAGCTCGACGGCCGCTACGTGTTCGCCCCGGCGGCGGGTGGGGGGACCGAGATCACCTACCACCTCGAGGTGGAGATGAAGGTGCCCCTCCCCGGCTTCATCAAGATGCGGGCCCAGAGCCGGATCATGTCGATCGCCCTGCGTGACCTGAAGAAACAGGTCGAGTCGACGGCGTGACCGGCCGGTGAAGGTCGGCATCACCCTCCCGCAGTTCCGGGACGACGCGGACACCGCCCTCGAGGCGGCGAGACGGGCGGAGGCGCTCGGCATCGACGGCGTATTCGTGTTCGACCACCTGTGGCCGATGGGTCATCCCGGGCGCCCGGCACTCTCCTCGGGCCCGCTGCTC
>Ga0181528_10002499_pt1 | contig 11312 bp, 7 predicted proteins | sample PEATcosm2014_Bin_47_FD_119742 | JGI IMG/M metagenome (GOLD analysis project Ga0181528, IMG submission 119742) | Peatland microbial communities from MTU Mesocosm Facility, Houghton, MI, USA - PEATcosm2014_Bin10_10_metaG | ecosystem: Environmental > Terrestrial > Soil > Wetlands > Peat | place... | reverse complement strand
TTCTTTCGTGAAAAGATACGGCTGACCGAGCAGGATGTTATCTCCTTGAATTTCAACGTCACCCAATCGGCCGGCGGTGAAATTCGTCGCTCCGGGTTTCAGTGTCCCATCGGCCAGCGCCTGGGCGGCGACGACGGTCAGAAAGCCAAGATCCATCGTATTCCACAGCACGACGCAATCGGTCACACCCGAATGCACGTAACGTTTGTTGTCATTGGGCAACCCCAGACCAATGACTTTGACATCGGAGCGTCCCGACTGAGTCACCGCTTCGGCAGCACCAGGAACGGCGGGCGTGCAGATCGCCATGAACAGTTTGACGTCAGGGTCGGAACTTAACACGGTATTCGCTTCGTCGAACGCCTTTTTCTTCAGATCGTCACAAGGTCGCAGCGCGGCCATAATGACGTCGGGATACTTTTCCTGACGTCGAGCTTCGATACATTTTTGCCATTCAATCATGTTCGACGCCGTCAGCGAGGCTGTAATGATGGCAAATTTTCCTTTGCCGCCCAGCACGCGGGCCGCATTATCCATCAGCGTCTGACCGATCCCTTCGGGGGTCGCCTGATTGACGAAAAAGTCGCGTGCGTCGGGCATCGAATCGGCGTCCCACGTCAATACCTTGATCCCGCGCTCGCGAGCTTTACGTAAGACTGACGAGATACCAAAACGGTTTTCGGCCGCCACCGCGATCACATCGACACCGCGCGTAATCCACGTATCCACGATTTCATTTTGTTTCGCTGGATCGGGTTCGGTCGGGCCGTCCCAGATCAGCCTCACTCCCAATTTGCTGGCGGCTTCTTCCGCTCCTTTGCGGCAAGCGATGAAGTAGGAATTGCCCTTACTCTTCGGCATCATCGCGATCGTTAGTGGCTTCGTTTCGACCTTGGGACCGGCAGTACTGGCAACGGTTGCTTCTAATGCCTTTGGTTCGAGCGTGGTTGAGGCTCCTGTTCGCTGATATTGCTGGAGCGAGTTTGCCAGATAGAGGTTACTCGCGGTATTCATCAGCGCCCCGGCCAGAATCGCGAAGCAAATGAGTGCAACTTGACTGTTCTTCACCTGAAATGTCTCCGGCAATAATTGAGAATCGGCCGTCCGTATGCGTTTGCGATTTTGAGGGCGATCGAAGCCGATGGCGATCAATAGCAATGTTCCCGTCAGTATACCAGCGAACTCAGACGGCAGATCCGCCAGGCTCAATCCGTTCCTCAAAATAGCGATCGAGAACAATCCCAGCAGCGTTCCGGTAATGGTGCCGCGACCGCCGAAGATCGACGTTCCTCCCAGCACTACGGCGGTGATCGCCGCTAATTCATAACCGGTTCCGGCATCGGCTTTGGCCTGGCCCAGATGAGCGACATAGATGATGGCAGACAAACTGGCGACCAGCCCGGACAGCAGATAGACCGAGGTCACCAGTCGATCCACGGCCAATCCGGCGAAACGAGATCCCTCGGGTGAATAACCGATGGCCGTCAGGCTACGTCCCGCCGTCGACCGATGCAGATAGACCCAGAACGCAGCTGCGACTGCGACAAAAATCGGTAGCTGAGTTGGAATTCCCCACAAAGAATAGCCCTGTCCCAGAATCAAAAACGACGAGGGAAAATTCGTATAGTTATCGACGCCTCCCGTAAGGCCCTCCGCTAAACCTCGAAACAACGAGAACGTACCGAGAGTCACGATCAGCGGCGGTAGTTTTCCACATGTGATCAGCAAACCATTCAGATTGCCCGCAGCGGCTCCGATCATAAGCGTCAACGTTGCCGCCATCGGAATCGAAAAGCCTGCGTCGCGCCACAGGCCACCGAACAGGACGGCGGAAAGTCCCATCAGCGAACCGACCGAAATGTCGATTCCCCCTGTCGTAATCACAGGCGTCAGTGCCACGGCCAATAAACCAATCTCGACACTCAGCCGCAGAATTTCGAACGCGTTGGCTAAGGACAAAAAGTTCGTGCCGATGACGGAAAACACGAAGATTTCTGCCATAATCACCAGCGGAAGAATGACGCTTCGCGTGAAATCATGACCTTTCACGATCGAAGTCGCATCGCCCGAGGCGTCGGCGGAGCGAGTGGAACTCATCGTCGTTCCTCCCGAGTGAATGCGTCGGCGGCAATCGACGCCAGGATAATCAGTCCCTGGATCGCGCGTTCCCACTGCGGCTTGATTTGAAGAAACACCAGCGCTGGCACGATCGCTCCCAGCAGAAGCACGCCGATCAGAGTGCCCCACAGTGTCCCACGACCGCCAGTGACGGCCGCACCACCGACAACCACCGCGGCGATGACCTGCAATTCCATGCCGGTCCCCGCATTTGGATCGACATCCGCAAAGCGAACGGCGCTCAGTAGCGACGCCAGTCCTGTCAGCGCGCCCATGATGACAAACACATTGAATACGACCAGCTTCGGCCGTATCCCCGCCAGTCGAGCCGCTTCCGGGTCAGAACCAACGGCATAAACCATTCGCCCTGCCGATAGATGGCTGAGCGCCCACGCAAACAGGAAAAACACGGCGACCGCAATCGCTACCACCAGCCACTGTCCCGTTGCCTGACCCAGGCCAAACCACTGGAACGATGGCGGCAATTCGCGAATGAACTCGCCTTCGCGCGCGTACCGCAGTGTTTCGCGACCGATCACTAATGTCGCCAGCGTCACCACGATCGACGGCAAACCGAGTCGAGCAACCAAAAAACCATTCACCGCACCTAGACAGCTCCCAGCGGCAAGCGTGCCCAGCATCACAATGATGGCAGGCAGGCCCGAACGCGACAGCAATCCCGCGGCGACGCCACAAATACTGAAGATCGAACCAATCGAGATATCGATTTGACGGCAAAGAATGATCATTGTCATACCCGTCGCCGCCACCAGCATCGGAGCGTTACTGACGATCAACGGCCGAAGCTGATCCGCACGAAAGAACCCCGGTGCCGCGACGGCCAGTACCGCCATCAAAATCAAGAATGTGACGGCGACAGAAATCTCGCGCCGATATTGTTTGATCATGCCGGGACCTCGTTCTTCTTGCCATCGAGGTGTCCCAGCGCCCGTTGCAGGATTACTTCTTGAGTCGCGGTGGAACGGGCGAAATGATCGACGATGGTTCCTGCGTACATCACGCCGATTCGATCACTCATCGCCAGAATTTCGGGAAGCTCGGACGAAATCATCAGGATTGCCATCCCCTCGCGTGCGAGGTCTCCCAATATTCTGTGAATCTCTGCTTTGGCTCCGATGTCGACGCCCTGCGTCGGCTCATCGAGGATTAACAGTTTGGGCGACGTTGCGAGCCAGCGGGCGAGAGCGACTTTTTGTTGGTTTCCCCCGGACAGGTTCGAGACCGGTGCATTAATCGACGGAGTCTTTACGTCCAGTCGATTGACGAATGTCTGCGCCGTCAATCCCTCGCGGCGATGATCGAGCATCCCCAGCCGGGAATGAGCTGACAACGTCGCCAGAGTGATGTTCGCCGCGATCGACATCTCGGAGATGACTCCATGCCGCAGGCGATCTTCGGGAACATAAGCGATCCCCAGATTCACGGCAGCCGCCGGTGATTCAATGGTGACATCACGACCGTGGACGGAAATCGTGCCGCGATCGGCAGGTGTCAAACCGAACAGAATCCGAGCCAGTTCCGAACGCCCCGCACCGATCAACCCAGCCAGCCCGACAATCTCGCCCGCGCGAACCTCCAAGTCGCAATTGTGAACACCCGAGACGCGGCATCCCAGGCCTCGCAGACGAAGAACAACGTCACCCGGTTCTACGGGCGTTTTCGGAAAGATAGACGAGACTTCGCGACCGACCATCATTTGAATCAAGGTGTCACGCGAAACCTCAGCCATCCGTCGAGTGCCGACGCAACAACCATCACGCAGCGCCGTTACGCGATCGGCCACTAACGGCAATTCCTCCAATCGATGCGAAATATAGATCACGCCAACGCCTTGAGATTTCAGATCGGCAATAATCCGAAACAAGCGATCGACTTCCTTGTCGGTCAGCGACGCAGTCGGTTCGTCCATAATGACGATTCGCGCATCGACACCCAGGGCTTTCGCGATTTCGACCAGTTGTTGTTCGGGCATCGACAACGTTCGCACGATCGTCTGCACATCAATCGACGCTCCGATGCGATCGAGCAATTGCCGCGCGCGGCGCTTAATCGCAGGCCAACGAACGCGCTGCCAGGGGCTGCTGGCTTCGATCCCCAATGCGATATTCTCGGCGACCGTCAGGTCGGGAAACAGCGCCGGTCGCTGATAAATGGCTGCGATGCCAAGTTGACGAGCTCGCACGGGATCGTTCTGGACGATCGTTTCACCGCGAACATTGATAGTCCCTTCGTCGGGAGTATGAGCACCGGTGATGACTTTGATGAGGGTCGACTTACCAGCCCCGTTTTCGCCGACGAGTGCATGCACTTCACCCGCTCGCAGGTCAAACGAAGCCCGTTTTAGAGCCTGCACACTGGCAAAAGCCTTACTGATCCCAATCAATTCAAGGAGTGAGGGCATGCAACAACTCAGCAGTCATTCCGCAATAGTGCGATCATCAAGGTGAACCGCCATTGTGACCAATGCGTCAATGATTTGCCACGCAACAAGATGAAAGAAGGCATTCGAGAATGTGAGATACACGACGTGGCATCGTCATCGCGCGATCCTAAGATCGCCAGTTGGCGAGATACGATGTTTCTCGCGACGACGAGAAGAGAGAAACGATCGTTCAGTCGATTGATACATTGTGCATTGAGGTTCGCTGGATTCAGCGCTCGGGGCGTCAGTTCGGCAGTCGATTGGCCGTCATGGCACGGAAGTGCTCGCCGATTTCCTCTTCGCTCAAAGCCTTCAGGTAGACCGCGAATTCGGCGATCGCACCCGAAAGTTGCCGATCGCATCGATTCTCATAGAGTTCACCGATGAAAAAACGATACGGATCTTCATCGCAAGCTGCCACTTCAGCGATGTGCCGCACAAGCTTGTTGTTGAGGTAAAGCATCATTCCACCTGGTGTCTTAATGGCGACGAGATGATGCCAGAGGCCCGGTGTGCTATCGCGGTCTGAGAACACATTTGTACCGCCAATATCGCCGGCGGGATGGCGATAGAGAAACCGAAACGATCCAGGTGAATAGACCAATGAGCTCTTGTATGGCAATTCCACAAGGCTCTCGATGAGGGTCAACTGACGGTTGCTGACGTTGGGGTCTCCGGGCACGACGGCGACGAGGGTTGCCCAATGGAAATTGTCAAGGCTGACCCAGAATTCGATCGTGAAGGATTCGCGATTGAAACCGGGGATTTCATCTTGCACTTCGAGTCCATGCGGATGGTCGGAGGGAGTAAACCGCAAGACACCATCGCGGACGACGATTGCGGAAGTATCGTCCGGGGCAGTATGGACTTTCCCCGACCAACCGGCGCTGATTTCGTTCGGAACGCGGCCATCGACAAGGTTTTCGAATCGCCAATAGATCGTTGGGTGCGATGCACGAATCGACCGGACATATTCGTCATTCACGCGAAGTGGCGCAGGAATCTGCTTTTGCATCTTGGGCAACGAGACACTGGGGGCGTCAATCGGTTCCAACGAAGCCGGATTTCGGTTCACTCGCAAAGATTTCGCTTCGGTAAGTCTCTGGCTGGTTAAAGTATTCCCGTCGTTACCCAGCAATGAAACGTCGATCATCCCATCGAGAACTTGAACCTCGCTCGTTCCCTGCTTTCCAACAGAGACAGCGAATTCGGTTCCCAGGTCGACGATCGCCGCATCCGGCGTATTGAGGACAAAGCCTCGCGTTCCCTCCGGAACTCGGACGGCGGCCTTGCCAGAGATCAACGTCGCCGTATCGACCGTAAGAATATGCAATTCCGCCGGCCCTTCAATGTTGACCTGAATCCCATTGAGAAACTCGATTTGGACCTGGCCGCTTTCCACGTTCAGCACGCCGGGGATAATCTGCATGCCGGGCTTGAGGTTGCTCACCGAACCTTCCGCGACCTGGTGCACTTGAGTCACGATGGCCACTGGCTTGAGCGACGGCAGCACGCTGGCGACAACTTCAGGATGTGGACGTGGTACGGCGAACGTCCAAATCCGCCAGCCCGCGAAAGCGAAGAAGACGGTTGCACAGATTGCGGCGATTGTGAGCTGCAATGCCTTGAATTGACTCCGAGCTGCTGGGACTCGATATGTTCCAGGAAAGTTGAAGGCTTCGTACAATCCGGCTTCGATGTCGATCTCGCGAATATACCTTTCCCGAAAGCCGATGTCGGACAGCAAACGCTGTTCGACATCGGCGAACTGTTCGTCCGTCAGGCGACCGTCTGCGAGCAGTCGGAATATCTCGCCTTCGCGTGCCTTGTCGATCTTACTCAAGGTGTTACCTCATTCATTTTTGCGATGACTCCTTGAACACACGATTCACTAGACCATTTCAAACCGACCGTCGATTCGCACTTTAATCCGAGGTAGATGCCGCCCGGACAGAGCCAACTCGACGCTCGATACAGTCGGCAATCAAACTGCGAAGTCGGTCCAGTCTACGGTAAAAAGCCTTTGCCGTTTTTCCGCTTTCCGCAGCTAAAGTGGCAACCGTTTCGGCGTCACAATACCGCCGTTTCAGCAACGCGACGGCATCCTCGCCGACTTTTCCGAGGCATTCCTGCAAGGCGAGTTTTTGCGCTTCGAGTATCGGGTTCAGAGTTTCGCGCGTGTCCGCGAGCGCTTCCATGACTTCTTCTCGAAAGACGAGACGATTGCGCGCTGCTTCAGTTCGGAATTTGAGGATTTCAAAATACGCCACTCGCCGAGCCCACGGCAAGAATGCACGAGTGCGGTCATACTCGGAAAACTTCTGCCAAAGGACAGTTGCCACGCGCTGCAAGATCTCTTCGGCATCCGCGTGTCGACTGACGAACGTCAGAATATAACGAAAGACTTCGCGATCGTATTGCACTAGCAATCGAGCAAAATCATCGCCTGGATCGTTATTCACAGAATCTGGCATAGGCTTGTCTCCGGCGGAATTCGCACCTCAGATGTTCCGTTGTTATCCCATCGTCAGACAAGAACCGCAAGTGCAAGAAATTGGCTGAGGGGAAAGTCGAAATGCACCTTGCAATCGATAAGGCAACTGAAAGGTTTTCCAATTTTTTATTCAAAATCACATTTAATTTGATTTTCTGAGGGGAATCTGTGTCGCATCTGCGGATCTTATTTTTATCCGCATTTCAGAAAGCTGAAACCACGAGGAAATTGTTTCGCTCCCCATGAGCAATCGACTTTATCTGCCTTTTGCGGCAGATGTTTTTTATTCAACCAGTTTCCGGACCTCGTGGTGCATCTGTGTTCAGTTGTGTTTTGGTTCCCGTGTTTCTTGTTTTTTTGAGGAGTTAAAATGACGAGTCAGAAGAGTGTAATTCGAAATCGAGGATTTACGTTGATTGAGTTGCTGGTGGTAATTGCGATTATCGCCGTGTTGATTGCTTTACTGTTGCCAGCCGTTCAACAGGCCCGCGAAGCTGCTCGCCGCACGCAATGTAAGAACAATCTGAAACAAATCGGATTGGCGATGTTCAATTACGAGAGTTCGTATTCGCGGTTTCCACTCCCCACGTTTTCGTCCGTGATGAATGGACTGGGGACTGTGGGATACCAGGGTCTGCTCACTTCCACGGTGTGGTCATTGGCAATTCTGCCGAATATGGATCAAGCGAACACTTTCAATCTCTACAATTCCAATCTGTCCGCTTATGATCCGAGTAACGCAACGGCTGTGTCGACTGTTATCAACGGTTACCTTTGCCCTTCCACACCGCGTAACAGCAATACGTTCACTACGACGAACCCCTATTTAGCTGGCGGTTCTCCGCCACTTACCACGGGAACAATTACTTTGACGAATGCGGGTGCAATCGACTACATCAGCACGACGGAAGTTCAGCCCAGCTTTACGGACTACATTGACAGCATCAGTGGAACCAGCATCCCGGATGGAAATTGGCAAGGATGGGCATCTGGCGGGCTAACGTATGCCGGCGTTGTTCCTTCACCTTCGACGACTTACGCACCCAATGGTGGGCGGATTGCCGATATCACCGACGGTACGTCCAATACGACGATGATCGGGGAATTGTGCGGTCGCAATGCATTGTATTACACAGGAAATAAGCTGCAGCCGGCAACAACCCCTCTTCCATCGTCTCCCGATAGCGATGCGACCTTTCAGTCGGTGTTTGGTGGAGGAGCGTGGGCGGATCCGTACAATGGAGTGTGGAGCTTGAACGGACGCAACCCAGACGGAACGGGATCAGTCGGCCCTTGTGTGATCAATTGTTCGAACTCACGTTCCAGCATCTTGGGGGGAGACCCAGACCATTTTTCCGCGGGTTTGTACTCGTTCCATACCGGTGGTGCGCAGGTATTGCTTTGCGATGGTTCCGTGCGTTTCCTCAGCGCCAATGTAAGCGCCATTACCATGATTGGACTTGTGACCAGGGCGAACGGTGAAATCGTCGGCCAATTCTGATCTTCGAATCAGCCCGATTGCGGCGAACAGATGCGGGTCGATTCACTTGCATCTGTTCGCTTATTCTGCCCCAACGTGATCGACGAGCGTTCTGGTTTATTCGTAGGCCGCACGAAGCGGCGAGGGTTCGATTGGTCAGAATGCGAGCGGATCAAGAAAAAAGCAGGAATTTGAGACATGGCAATGCGAGTCGGCTCACGGGCGATTCTGCTTTTTTCGCTGGTTTATTCCGGTTGTTCGTCCGGACGAGTTGTACAGCCACATGTAAGAACCACTCCCCTCATCGGGACGGTGCATGTGGATGGTAAGCCTGCGGATGGCTTGACCGTGGAATGTTATCGAGACTCCGCCAAGCATCCTTCAAATTCAACGCCTACCAAAGCGGATGGTGAATTCTCCTTCGGCACTTATAAATTAGGCGATGGCCTGCCGGAGGGAACATACCGACTGACGTTTAAATGGAAATCGCTCGCGCCCGGAGAGGTCGATAAATTGCACGGTGCCTATGCCGATCCAACGAAATCCAAATACACTGTGACAATCGAAATTGGAGAGCCGATTGATCTTGGAGTCATCGAGTTGTCCACAAAAGGTCCAATTAATTAATCCACTCAGGACGAACGAGCGAAGAACGACGGCATCAATCACAACATCAGTCGCCGTTTTGTGAGAGTTTCTTTAATTCCGATTAACGGAATGAACTCGACGGCGGGTGATGAAATCGGCGGATCATTCTCGAAGGTGTGGACATGCAACGATGGTTATTTGGTACTGTGATTCTGGGCTTGGCGATGATTGCCCAGGCATCGGATCGCACGCCGACCCCTGGCGATAAGGTGGCGGAATTGCGCTTCAAAGACATCCGTGGGTTACAACGGTCATTGTCCGATTTTGGCCCGAAGCGGGCTTACGTATTCGCGTTCACGACAACGCAGTGTCCACTCGTGCGACGGTCGATCCCCAAGCTTGTCGACCTGGACAAGCGGTTCGGGCCGCGCGATGTGCAGATCGTCGCAATCAACGTGGGTCCCGAAGACACGATCCGCGACGTCGCCGCGCAGGCGATTGAATTTGATGCCGGATTTCATTTCGTGAAAGACACCAATCTTTCCTGTGCGAAAGCACTTGGGGTCGATCGAACGCCTGAAATTGTCGTCTTGAACGCCGACCGAGTTCTCGTCTACCGAGGCCGTATCGACGATCAATTACGGTTGGGAGGATCGCGCCCCGAACCAACTCGTCGTGATGTTGAAGAAGCATTGAACGATCTATTAGAAGGCCGACCGGTGTCCGTCGCTGAAACAATGGTTGATGGCTGCTTGATCACAGCCCCAGAACCAATTTCCGCCGACGAGCCGGCGCCGTCGTTTTATAAAGATGTCGCGCCGATTTTGAATCGACGATGTGTTTCTTGTCATCGCGAAGACTCAGGAGCACCGTTCGTACTGACGTCATTTAAAGATGCCGCCGCACATGCGGAAATGATTGCCGAAGTGATTGTCGATCAACGCATGCCACCATGGTACGCAAACCCGAAACACGGCACGTATCAGAACGATCCGTCTTTGTCCCGAACCGAAAGTAACGTGGTTCTCCGCTGGGTCAAATCGGCACGTGCAGAAGGCGATCCCAAAGAGGCCCCACAGGCGCCAGAGTTCCCCAAAACAAAATGGCGAATTGGTGAGCCCGACCTGATTATCACGACCGCGGAAGAGCATACCATCCCCGCCACCGGGTACATCCCCTACAAAAACGTGTTGCTTCCGTATGTGTTCCTCAGAGAAACTTGGCTCGAGGCGGTCGAAATCCTCCCCGAAAACCCGGCGGTCGTCCATCATTGCAACATGGCTTACGTGACTTCAAGAGGAGCAGGTGACCATACCTTCATCACGGGCCATGTCCCAGGTGGTCTACCGATGGATCTCAGCAATTATGAAAATGGAGTGGCATACAAGGTACCGCAATGGTCAACGCTGGGACTTCAGATTCACTATGTGACGACAGGAAAAGAAGAACGGAGTCGGATCTCTGTCGGTTTCCGATTTCCGCGGCGGACGATTGATAAGCAGTTGAAGCACTTTGTGCTCGATCCGCAGGATTTTCAAATCGAGCCAGGCAACTGCGCATATCCGATTCGTTCGAGCATGACGCTGAATGAAGATGTGACGCTTCTCGGCCTGTTCTCGCACATGCATCTCCGCGGCAAGGACATGACATTTTTTGCTCAGCGACCCGGCAAATCTCGCAATATTCTACTTCAAATCCCTAATTACAATTTTGAATGGCAACTGGCCTACAAGTTCGCTCCTGGGCAGATAGAGCTTCCCAAAGGGACCGTCATAGAAGCGGTTGCTCATTACGACAATTCGTCGTTCAACCCGTACAACCCCGATTGCAAACGAACCGTTCCGTACGGCGCTCAAACCTATGACGAGATGTTCAATGGGTACGGATTCTACGTCGCCGATAATGAACACCTCAATCTGAACGTTGATCCCAAAACCGGCGCCGCCACAAGTTCCGTTGCGCCGTCGAAGCCAGGATCTCGTTAGCTCGAGGGTCCATTGATATTTGATGATTCTCGGCGCGGACACTTCTCAAACATCCAAGAAAACATTCGCATGACGAATAACGCAGGTTCCGTTACTTCCTTTGACGCGGCGTTGCGCACCTCACCGTCGGGCAGTCAGAGAATGGGATTTGTGATTTTGTGGTTCGTTTGGGCGGCGCTGTTGGGGGGCTCGTTGCTGATCGGA